>Ga0256851_1000078_pt1 | contig 12260 bp, 6 predicted proteins | sample BONnt4_FD_181165 | JGI IMG/M metagenome (GOLD analysis project Ga0256851, IMG submission 181165) | Terrestrial sediment cell enrichment communities from Utah, United States - BONCAT_SYTO_Terrestrial_sediment - 4 | ecosystem: Environmental > Terrestrial > Deep subsurface > Rock core/Sediment... | reverse complement strand
AGGGGCAGCTCGAAACAGAACTTAGTGCCACGGTACGCCCTAAGCCCAATTTCTCTCTCCTGGGCCTGCGCCCCAGACTTGCCATCTACAATGCCTTTTATACTCAAAAAGAAAAAGGACTCAAGCACTGGATCATGACCAAGCTGGGCGAGCCGCCCGTACTCCTCTCCGAGGTAGACACCGGCAGCATCAGTCAGATCATGAGCAACCGCCTCCACAACCGGGGCTACTTTAATAACTCGGTCAGCAGTGCGGCCCAAGTACAAAAAAAGAAAGCCTCCCTCAGCTGGACAGCCCGGGTGGGTGAACCCTACCGCCTGCGCCAGATTAAATACACCCTGGGCGACTCTTTACCGGTGCAGGAAGCTATTGAGCAGACAAGGGCCCGATCGCTCCTGCAGCCCGGCAGCCCTTATGACCTGAGTACCATGACCCAGGAACGGGTGCGGATAGACTCTGTACTCAAGAACAAAGGCTATTACTTCTTCAGCCCCGAGCTGCTCATCTTTAGTGTGGACACCACCGTAGGCAACCGCCAGGCCGATGTGCTGCTACGCCTGAAAAGGGCTGCCCCGGCACAGGCCCTCAAGCCCTACACTTTAGATGATATTTCCATATTTGCTGCCTTTTCAACGGGCGACAGCCTTGCAGTAAGGGACACGATCAATTACAAAGGTTACCACTACATCCCCAACGAGAACTACGTGCGTGCACGCCACCTGCTGCGGGGCGTCTTTCTCGAACACGACAGCCTCTATGCCCGCCAAAACCACCTGCTCACCATCAGGCGCCTGGCCGGCCTGTCGGCTTATAAGTTTGTAAACATAGATTACCGACTGGATACCCTGAAAAGCAATGCCTTGGATGCTGCTATTTACCTCACTCCCGCCCTCAAGAAGTCGCTGCGGGCCGAGGCGCGGATGGTAAATAAGTCGAATGGTTTTGCCGGCCCCGGCCTGACAGTCTCCTTCCGCAACCGCAATGCTTTCAAAGGCTCCGAACTGCTCAATGTAGAGTTTACCGGCACCTTTGAATCCTATGTTGGAGGCGCTGTGAGCAGCACGCCCCCGGAAGGCGAGGAAAATACCGGCAACAACAACCTGACCTCTTACGAACTGGGTGTTACCTCCACGCTCTCCATACCGCGTATTGTCTCGCCCTTCAGGCTACGCAACCTGCGTACCGCGTTTGTCCCCCAGACGCGGATGGGCCTGGGCTTTAATTTTTTGAGTCGCGTCAACTTCTTTACACTTAACTCCTACAACGCCTCTTATGCCTATAATTGGCGCCCGAAGGAAACGCTGACCTTTGATGTAACCCCAATTAACCTGCAGTATGTGCACTTGAGCAATACTGACTCGCTGTTTGAAGAACGCCTGGAGCAAAACCCTTTCCTGCGCCGTAGCTTCGAAAACCAGTTTATCATCGGCTCTATTTACCAGCTTACCTACAGCAACCAGATGCAGCAAAAGCGCAGCACCAACCTCTTTGATCAGCTCACCCTGGATCTGTCGGGTAACCTGGTCAACGGTATCCAATCCCTGGTGGGGGCCAGCCCGCCTACCGACGAGCGGCCCCGTACCCTTTTCGGCAGTGGCTATGCCCAATATGTGTTACTCGACAATGACTTCCGGTATTACTTCAATATCGGGCGGGAAAGCCAGCTGGTGGCCCGCCTGGTAACGGGGGCCGGCTACTCCTACGGCAATTCCACTACACTGCCCTATGTAAAGCAGTTTGCCGTTGGCGGACCCAACAGCATCCGCGCCTTCAGGGCCCGCAGTATCGGCCCGGGCTCCTACAACTTTCGCACAGATACAACAAGCTCTTCCGGGGCGTTCTCATTTTTTGACCAGACTGGCGATATCCGGCTGGTAGGCAACCTGGAATACCGCTTCCCGATCGCAGGCTTTTTTAAAGGTGCCGTGTTTGTGGATGCCGGCAATATCTGGCTGCTGCGCCAGGAGATCGGGGAGGATGGGGAGCCCGGACGCCCTGGTGGCGTATTCAGGGCAAGCAACCTGTTGGATGAGCTGGCCGTGGGTACCGGCCTTGGTTTACGCGTCGACATCGAGTTCTTCGTCATCCGCCTCGATGTAGGCATTCCCCTACGGGTGCCCTACCTGCCCAAGGGCGAGCGCTTCGTGCTGAGCGACTTTAAGGGCAGTTTCAGTGGCGAAAACAGCATGGTGCTCAACATCGCCATCGGCTATCCGTTTTAAAATGAGCGAATGGGTGAATGAATTTGGAGATTTGAAGATGTGGAAATTTGAAGATGTGACGGTTGCAGGCGTGATTGCTAAAACCATTTAACAATTCACGCATGCACTCATGCACTCATTCGCTCCTTAATAAAGGCTACGATCTGCTGCCACTGCTGCGGCTGGAACCAGGCGTACTCCTCGGTTTTTTTGGTAAACCAGGTGAGCTGGCGTTTGGCATAACGCCGGCTGTTGCGCTTGAGCAGGCGCACGGCTTCCTGCCAGTCATACCGGCCTTCCAGGTAATCGAAGATTTCTTTATAGCCTACCGTTTGCAGGGCGTTGTGCGCCCGGTACGGGTAAAGCGTTTGTGCCTCCTCCAGCAGCCCTTGGGCCAGCATCTGGTCCATACGCTGGTCGATGCGCCGGTAGAGTTCTGCCCGGTCGCGGGTGAGGCCAATCTTAATGGTGTGGAAGGGGCGCTCCTGTCTTTCACTTTTCCGGAAGGACGAGTACGGCATGCCGCTGCTCAAACACACTTCCAGGGCCCGGATCACCCGTTGCGGGTTGGCCTTGTCTACCTGGGCAAAGTAGCGCGGGTCGAGCTCCTGCAGCTTGTCGAGCAAAGGCGCCAGGCCTTGCACTTCGTATTGCCTGGTGAGCTGTTCCCGCACGGCCGGGTCGGTGGCCGGCATCTCGTCCATACCTTCGAGCACGGCCCGCACATAAAGCCCCGAACCTCCGGTCAGAATCACCGCATCTCTTTCCGCGAAAAGCTCCTCGAGCAGGGACAGCACGTCCTGCTCGTAAGCCCCGGCGCTATAGTCCGACACGATGCTGTGCGAATCCACAAAATGATGTTTTACGCCCTGTTGTTCGGCAGCTGTGGGCTTGGCTGTGCCCAGGTTCATCTCCTTGAAAAACTGCCTGGAATCGGCCGATATAATATCGGTGGCAAAGTGTTTGGCCAGCTGCACGCACAGCTCGGTTTTGCCTACCGCCGTTGGACCTACCACCACCACCAGGTGCTTCTGCTTTTTTATCGCTGTCATTGTTTTCCTGCCTTGCTTCCCTGCCGGCACTATTTTCATATTTTATCTACAAAAAAAGCACGAACAGCAGCAAGTATTTGTTAATAAGCAGCAGGAAATACTCCCTGCAGCATTTTTTTGCTAATTTATCATTGATTTCACAAAATTGTATACCCGCATGCCATCTGCACGATGGCACCGCGTTTATACTACAGCATATGACAAACATGCCCTCTACGCCAAACAGGCAGTTGAACGCAGAAACGATCGAACAAGCCAACAGCCTGCTGCAGGTGCTCTCTCAGCTGACCAAGCCGGACCATGGGCTGGTAATAGCTTTACCAAACGGACAGGTGCTGGCCGCCAATACAGCCGGCCAGACGCGCTGCGCACCAGTTGCCGATAATGCTCCGGCACAGGACCTGCCGACTTTGTTAGGCATTTCGGCCCGGGACTATGCTGCCCTTGCAGAAAGGCTGTGTGCACAGGAGCAGGTAGATGGAAGCAGCACCGGTGCCCTGCCCGCCGGATCGGGTTCTGGCCAGTATACTTGCCGCCTGATGCACTACCAGCAGCGCGCTTTTATTTGTGTGGAGTTCACCAGGCCAGGACAGCCCGCCGGGCTACCTCCTGTTGCTGAGCAGGACAGTTATCATACCATCTTTGAAAACAGTCTGGATCCCCAGTTTATTCTTGACCCCGAGGGGCATTTTATCGACTTTAACCAGAGTGCTTTGGCCCTGATCGGCCGCACGAGAGCAGCAATCCTGGGCGAGTCGATCTTTCGCAGCTTTGGCCTTAACCTCTTTGAGCGGGTGGCCCTGCGCGGACAGCTGCGCCAGGCCCTGGCCGGCCGGCTGCAGAAGTTTGAATGGTGGCTCCAGGGGCAGAACCAGGAACTGCTCCCCATCGAGATCACGCTGCAGGCAGGCCGCTTCAAACAGCAGCAGGTGATCTTCGGCTACGTCAAAAACCTCTATGAAATGATTGACGCCGAACAGGATGTGCGCTTCCGCAATCACCAGCTCGAGTTTATCAACCAACTGATTACCAAACTCTCTACCTCCGACAGCCAGTTGCAGGTGCTCGACTTTACGCTCGATGAATTGCTGGCCAAGAGCGACATTTCGGGTGGCTGTGTCTACACCACCTTCTTTCTGGAAAATAAAGCCCGGCTCTCCTACACGGCAGGCAAAATGGGTGCTACGCTGCTGCCCGCCGAACTGGACGTGAGCGGCCAGACCATGCGCCGGCTCTTTAGCAGCGACAAAGGCCAGGCCTTAGCCCAGCTGCGCAGCCACTTTGCCCGGCAGCTACAACAAAGCGAGCTTAGGGTAGTGCCGGTTACAACGGATAAGGATGTGATTGCCTTTATTCTCGTCTGGGCAGAAGACCAGAGCAAGATGCCCCCCTCTTTTCTGGCCCTGCTTGACTTTATCGGCAGCGCCATTGGCAACTACATCGCCTTCCACCAGCTCCAGCAGCAGCTCCTCCACAGCGAAGACAAGTACCGGCTGCTGTTCGAGTCTTCCTACGACGCCATCCTGCTCTTTAAGGACCGTGTGGTAGTGGAATGCAACGAGAAAGCCCTGGAGCTTTTCCGCTGCACCCGCGAAGACCTGATCGGCCACATGCCACACGATTTTTCGCCCAAGTACCAGCCCGACGGCATGCTGTCGGCCCATAAAGCCAACCACCTCATGCAGGAGGTGATTACCCGGGGGAAGCCGGTCACCTTTGAATGGAAAAGCCGCCGCAAGGACGGCACCCGCTTCGATGCCGAGCTCAGCGTTAGCCGCTTGCTGCTCGACGGAGAGGTATACCTGCAGCTGTTTGTGCGCGATATTACCCAGCGCAAGCAGGTCCAGCAGGCCCGCCGCCGTGAAGAAATCCTGCAGGAGTCGATGGAGCAGTTCCGCAACTTTTTGGAAAAAGTGGACCTGATTCACTACAGCCTCGATACCCAGGGCAACATCGTTTATGCCAACAATTACTTTCTCAGATACGTCGAGTACTCCCGGGAAGAACTCCTGGGCCGTAACTTCTACGACCTGCTGGTGCCCGAGCCAGACCGCGAGCAAAGGAAAATAGACTTCCGCAAGGCCCTGGAAACACGCCAGCTCACCTCCTTTTACGAGCGTGACGTGCTCACCAAGTCGGGCCTGCTTAAAACCATCCGCTGGAACTGCATGTTCGAGTACGGCCCGGAGGGCGAGATCACGGGCATGACCAGCGTGGGCAAGGACATGACCGACAAACGTATTGCCATGGAGGCCCTCAAGGACAATAAGATACGCCTGCAAGACGTGTTCGACAATGCCCACGACCTGATCCAGAACATCTCGGTAGACAACAAGTTTATCTTCGTAAACAAGGCCTGGAAAGAACGCCTGGGCTATACCGATGATGATATCGAGTCGCTCACGCTCAACGACATTGTGCACCCTTACTACAAAGCCAAGCTGATTTACCAGCTGCGCAACCTCTACAAGGGGGAGAACGTGAACAAGATCGAAACCGTGTTCCTGACCAAGGCCGGCAAGCCCATCCACCTGATTGGCAGCATTACCTGCAGCTGGCAGGACGAGCGCCCGGTGGCGACACGGGCCATTCTGCACGACATCACCGACCGCATCAAGGCCGAACGCCTGCAAAAGGTATATTACAGCATCGCCAACCTGGCCATCAGCAGCAAAGACCTGCATTCGCTCTACTCTGCCATCCACCGCGAGCTGAGCAAGATCATTGAAACTCGCAACATCTATATTGCCCTCTGCGACAGAGAGCATACCTTCCTCAACTTTGTCTACCTGGTAGACCAGCACCTGGACAAAGCGGTAAAGACGCAAATCAAGCGCCCCTTTTCTTTTGGCCTGTCGGAGTACATCATTGAAACGGGCAAGCCCATGTATATGCAGAAGGAGGAGTTGCTGGCGCTGGCCCGGCAGGAAGGCTTTAAGATACACGGGGCCGTACCGGAGGTGATTCTCTGCTCACCGCTGGCCATCGGCGAACGCATCATCGGGGTGATTACCCTGCAGGACTACCAGAACCCGGAAGCCTACGTGTCGACCGATATCGAGATCCTGCACTTCATTTCCAACCAGGTGGCCCTGGCCATCGAGCGCAAGCGTAACGAAGAACAGATCAACAACCAGAACGCCCGCCTGAACGCCATTTTCGAGAGCGGCACGCACCATATGTGGTCGCTCAACCGGGGCTATGAACTTACCTCCTTCAACCGCAACTTTGCCGCTTCGTTTGAGCGCCGTATCGGTCAGAAACTCATGCCCTACACCCGCCTGGATGATGCCCCGCTGTTGACCGTGCACGAGAACTCGTTTAAGTTCTGGGACGAGAAGTATCAGCTGGCTTTTGAGGGTAAACCCCAGCACTTTGAGGTGCACCTGCAGAACCCGGAGAGCTGGCGCGAAGTGTACCTGAACCCTATTTACCGCGAAGACGGCACTTTTGAGGAAATATCGGGCATTGCCCTCGATATTACCGATAAGAAAGCATCGCAGCTGGCCCTGGCCAAGAGCGAAGAGAAGTTCCGCCACATTTTCGAGTCCTTCCAGGATGTGTATTACCGTATTACCCTGGGCGGCAAATTTGAACTGGTGAGCCCTTCGGTCAAGCAACTCCTTGGTTATACCGAAGAGGAAATCGTGGACCACAATGTGAGCCTCCTGTATGCCTATCCGGAAGACCGGGAAATCCTGGTGCAGCGGGTACTTGAGCAGGAAAGCATCCGCGAATTCGAGGTGCAAATGGTCTGCAAAGACGGCACACGCAAAACCGTGCTGTTGGATGCCAGGTTGGTGTATGACGACCAGGGCGACCCTATGGGCCTGGAAGGCGTTGCCCGCGATGTCTCTGAGCTCAAGCGCACCCAGATCGCCCTGCTCAAGGCCAAAGAAGAAGCCGAAAACCTGCTCAAGGTAAAAACACAGTTCCTGGCCAACATGAGCCACGAGCTGCGTACGCCTATGAACGGCATTATCGGCATGATCGACCTGCTCAGCCAGATGAACAACGATGCTGAGCAGAGCGAATACATCGACACCTTGCGTAAATCCTCCGATGCCCTGCTGGCCATCCTCAACGATATCCTGGACCTCTCCAAGATTCAGGCAGGCAAGCTGGTGATGCACGAAAGCGGCGTGGACCTGCACGAAACCCTGGACAAGATACATTCGCTCTTTGCCAACAGAGCCCAACAGAAAGACCTGGACTTTACCTACAGCATCAGCCCGGGCACGCCGCGTTATATCATCACCGACGAAACGCGTTTGCTGCAGATTCTTTCGAATCTGACCTCCAATGCCATTAAGTTTACCAGCGCCGGGAAGGTAAGCATCAAGGTGAGCAGCACAGCGCTCTCCGAGGATAAGTACCGCCTGCATGTACGGGTGAAAGATTCGGGTATCGGCATCTCTGCGCAAGATCAGCAGCTGCTGTTTACCGAATTTACGCAGGTCGACAACTCCTCTACCAAAACATTTGGTGGTACAGGCCTGGGGCTGGCCATTTCCAAGCAGCTCACCCACATGCTGGGAGGCAATATTGGTGTGGAGTCTGTACCGGGCGATGGCAGCACTTTCTGGTTCGATATTGTGGTGGGCAGCGCCAGCGAGGCTGCCGTAAAAGAGCAGCTGCAACGCCAGCAGCAACAGCTCAGCGAGCTGGGCACACTCGACAACTGCCCCTACGTGCTGCTGGTAGACGACAACCAGATCAACCAGAAAGTAGCGCTGAAACAACTCGAACGCCTGGGCTGCCGCACCGATGTGGCCTCGAACGGGTACGAGGCCATTGCACAGGCCACGGCACATGCCTATGACATCATCTTTATGGACATCCAGATGCCCGAAATGGATGGGGTGACAGCAACCCGCCACATTAAAGAGCAACTGGGCAAAGCCTGTCCGCCGATTGTGGCCATGACGGCCTATTCGATGAAAGATGACGGCATCAAGTTCATGAACCAGGGTCTGGATGACTATGTATCAAAACCTGTGAAAAGCAGCGATCTGCATGCCATCATCACCAAATGGGAAAACCGAGAGCGTGCTGCTGCAGTTACGCAACAGCAGCTCCTGCAGCAAGAGCAGCCCCAACAGGCCCCGGTAATCCAGCAGGACATTATCGACAGGCAGGTAATTGAGCAGCTGCGCAGCATCGGCGGAGAGGATTTTACCAAGCATGTTTATACAGAATTTGAGCAGGAAGCCGCTCAATTACTCGAAGAAGCCAAAAAAGAATTGCAGGCACAACAATACAAAAGTATTTTGAGTACATTGCATCAGCTTAAAGGTACAGGTTTTACCCTGGGGATAAACCAACTGGCTGAGCTGGCCAAGCAGTTGGAACATGACATCAAGCATGATCACTTTGAGGCTGTCGAGGACAACTTCAATAAACTGCTCGAGCAATACCACAACTATTGTAAAGCATACAAGGAAATCATCATTTAGTTTACGCATATGGCAGATAAAACCATCCTGATCGCAGAGGACAGCTCTGTAATTCTTAACCTGACCAAGAAGATCCTGGAGCTTCAGAACTATAAGATCCTGACCGCTAAAAACGGCGGAGAAGTGCTCAAACAAGTGGAAAGCAACAAGATTGATGCTATTTTGATGGACCTCAACATTCCGGTAAAAAATGGCATGGATTGTACCCGCGAAATCCGCGCGCATGAAAACAAGGAGATCGCCAATATTCCCATCATCGCTGTAACAGGCAATGCCAACAACTACAGCATGGAGGATTTTAAGCAGGTAGGCATCAACGACTATCTTCCCAAGCCACTGGACTTCGACGCCCTGGTGCTCACTGTGAAAAAGTATACCGCATAAGGCATGGAGCTCAAGTACACGCGGCCATTCTTAAACAAGCTGGAGGATATTTTTGCAGAGTCGGATTTTGTGCTGCGCTACGAAAAAGGCAACTTTAAGGCAGGCTATTGTTTGCTCAAGGACATGAAAGTAGCTGTGGTAAACAAGTATTTCAGCCTGGAAGGCAAGATCAACTGCCTTTACGATATCCTGCGTACCATTTCGGTGGACGAAAGCCGCCTGAGCGAGAAGAACCGGCAGCTTTACTTGGAAATCCGTCATCAGGAAACAAAAATCGATTGAAAGTCACATTCTTAGGCACGGGCACCTCGCAGGGTGTACCCGTTATCGGGTGCAACTGCCAGGTGTGCCGCTCTGTCGATTACCGCGACAAGCGCCTGCGGGTATCGGTACACCTGCAGGTAGACGGCAGGAGCATTATCATCGATTCCGGGCCTGACTTCCGCCAACAGGTATTACGCGAGCGCATCACCGCCCTCGATGCCTTGATTTTTACCCACGAGCATAAAGACCATACGGCCGGCCTGGACGACATTCGCGCTTATAATTTTTTGCAGCACCGGGATATGCCTTTATATGGTGAAACCCGCGTGCTGGAACAGATCAAGCGCGAGTTTGCCTATATCTTTTCTGACTTCAAGTACCCCGGCATTCCACAGGTGCAGCTCCACGCTATCGACGAACAGCCCTTTACGGTAGAAGGGGTTCCCTTCACCCCTATCCGGGTAAAGCATTACAAGCTGCCCGTGCTGGGCTACCGCGTCGGCGACTTTACCTACATTACCGATGCCAACTACATCGCAGCACAGGAAATAGAAAAAATCAAAGGCTCTAAGGTAATTGTGCTCAATGCCCTGCGCCACGAGCCCCACATTTCCCACTTTTCCTTGCAGGAGGCTGTTGCGCTGCTGGAAGAGCTGCAACCCGAACGGGCCTACCTCACCCACATCAGCCACCTGTTGGGCCAGCACCGCGAAGTGGAAGCGCAACTTCCTGATTTCATTCGCCTGGCCTACGATGGCCTGCAAATAGAGTTATGAGTGCCGGGTCACGAGTTAAATGATATTTCCTGTCTCACCTCTCCCCACAAACAGAGGAGGCTGTAGCAAGATCGAAACATGTCGCCAACTAGCTAGCAACTCACTCATTTACTCTATTCTAAAGACTCGGCACTCGTGACTCAGAACTCATAACTCTTGAAAAGGTGCATCTGAACTATTATTTTTTACGACAACTTACCACAGCCCTGAGCACGCAGCTTGTCGGGATGCAAGCCGTAACCGCCTTCAGCCAGCACAAAGATGAGCTCATTATGGGCTTTGCCGGCAAGGAACAGGAGTTTTATATCCGGGCACTGCTGGGGGCAGATTTCACCTCCCTCTCCTTCCCTACTGACGTAAGAAGAGCGCGGGCCAACAGCATCAGCCTCTTCCAGGCCATTGAGGGGCAAACCATAACCGCCGTAGTGCAGCACCTGAACGAGCGCAGTTTCTACCTGCGCTTCACGCAGGATTACTTCTTGCTCTTCAAGCTTTTCGGCAACAGATCCAACCTCGTCCTCTTCCAAGGCGGAGAAGCCCTCGAACTCTTTCAGCATAAATTCAGCGCCGATGCTGAACTCGCCCCCTTACAAATGGACCGCCCTCTCCAACAGAACCATGCCGCCTTTATGGCCGCAGAGGGCAACCTGCGCCAGATATATCCTACCTTCGGTCCGCTTCCTGCACTCTACCTCGAAGAACGGCACTACACCCAACTTCCACTTGATGAAAAATGGGAGCAGGTACAGGCCATGCTCGACGTACTGGAGGATCCTAAGCAGTATTACATCATCCGCCTGCACGATAAACTGCACCTCTCACTCCTGCCGCTCGGACAAGTTGTGGATACCCGCACCCACCCGCTCGACGCTCTGGACAGCTATACCCGTTTATATTTAGCTGAAACAGGTTTTAACAAACAGTACACACAGGTCCTGCAACAGCTCGAACGCAAGCGGCAAATAACACAGACCGTACAGGAGCAAAGCGAGCAAAAACTTACGGAGCTGCGCCACGACCGTTCTTATTCCCAGACGGCTGATGTGCTCATGGCCAACCTGACCAACATTCCGCCACGAGCCACGCAGGTGCAGCTTTATGATTTTTACACCGACCAGCAGCGCACCTATAAACTGAAGCAGGGAGAAACACCGCAAAAATTTGCCGAGCGCCTCTACCGCAAGGCAAAAAAACAGCACCTGGAGGTAAAGCAGTTGGAAGAAAAAGTAGCGCGCAAACTTGAGGAATTGATTGTGTTGGAGGATGCCTTGCAAGTATTGGCTGCCATAACAGCTTACAAGCAGCTTAAGCATTTCTTGCGCGACTACAGCCACTTACTCGCCTCCAGGCAGCAAGCACAACCCGAAATCCCTTTCCGCCTGTTTGAGGCAGAGGGCTTTAAAATACTGGTGGGCAAGAGCGCACAAAACAACGACCTCCTTACCCAACGCCATGCCTATAAAGAAGACCTGTGGCTGCATGCCAAAGATGTATCCGGTTCGCATGTGGTAATCAAATACCAGGCTGGCAAAACCATCCCTTCCACCGTGCTCGAGAAAGCCGCCCAACTGGCTGCCTACTACAGCAAACGCAAAAACGACTCTTTATGCCCGGTACTTTATACCCCTAAAAAGTGGGTAAGAAAGCCTAAGGGCGCCGCACCCGGCTCCGTAATAGTCGAACGCGAGCAAGTCATTCTGGTGAAGCCAGAGAATCCTTTTGCCAGGCAGCTATAGAAAAGCGAAAGCAAACACCAAAGTTTGCGGCTCCGGCAACAGAAGAGGAATATCAGATGCTTTGAAGGTGCCCGTGCAAAGGAACAGTTTGGGATTTGCAAATACCTCCGCCTCAGGAAGGCCGGTTGTCCTTTATTTTGCAGTAAGAAGCAACAAAAAGATAGGAGAGAAAATGTGCGCACGGGGAGATTCGAACTCCCACACCCGAAGGCACCACCCCCTCAAGATGGCGTGTCTACCGATTTCACCACGTGCGCAGGTGAATTGTGGATGCAAAAGTAAAGAGCGGATTTGACATTTGCAAAAGGATAAACAAAAAATCGCGATATCCTGTTTTTTCTTTGATTCCGCTTTGTTTAGCCGGCCTACAGAGAACCTAAGCGCTGTACTC
>Ga0256851_1000076_pt1 | contig 12379 bp, 12 predicted proteins | sample BONnt4_FD_181165 | JGI IMG/M metagenome (GOLD analysis project Ga0256851, IMG submission 181165) | Terrestrial sediment cell enrichment communities from Utah, United States - BONCAT_SYTO_Terrestrial_sediment - 4 | ecosystem: Environmental > Terrestrial > Deep subsurface > Rock core/Sediment... | reverse complement strand
TATAGAATAAAATATGCCAAGTATAGACGTATGCTACAGTCCGGAGCTGTTGCACTTGTATGAGTTGCAGGGGAAAGCGGTGGTGGCTGTCGACATCCTGCGGGCTACCTCTACCATGGTCACCGCCTTTGCGCAGGGTGCCCGTGACATTGTCCCGGTGATGGAGCTGGAAGAGTGCCGCACGTATGCAGCAAAGGGTTGCCTGACAGCTGCCGAGCGCGATGGCGTGAAAGCGGAAGGTTTCGACCTGGGAAATTCGCCTTTCGGTTATATGCAAGGCCAGGTAGAAGGCAGGACCGTAGCCATCACCACCACCAATGGCACCCGGGCAATCCGCATGTCGGAGGCGGCGGCGGAAATCGTAGTAGGGGCCTTCCTGAATTTGCAGGCTGTGGCCGACCACCTGGCCCGGTTGCAGTTGGATGTGCTGGTGGTATGTGCCGGCTGGAAAGGCAAGTTTAACCTTGAGGACACGCTTTTTGCCGGAGCCTTGGTGGAACGCCTGCAGGACAGGTTCGCTTTTGAAAACGATGCGACGCTGGCCTCTTTATACCTTTACCAGACGGCTAAAGCAGACCTGCTCTCTTTCCTGAGGCAGTCTTCGCATGTGCGCCGCCTCGAAAGGCTCGAAATCCACAAAGACATCGGGTTCTGCCTCCAGCACGACCTGTACCAGGTGCTGCCTGTCTGGAAGCACGACCGCCTGGTAGATCTGTGCGTTATGAGTTCCGAATGCCGAATGAGTGATTGAGTGGATGAGTGAATTGTTAAATGGTTGATGATAGAGAGTGCATTCTGTATATCGTTTTTTCGAAGTGTTCGAACACGATACACATATTGGAGCGAACTGCCCATTTTCAAATTTTCACATCTTCAAATTCGCTCAGGAGCACATTTATCGATTAGCACATGCCAACTCGGAACTCATTTAAGTTTCTCGTTCTGTTTGTGGCGCTCACTGTCGCGGCCAGTCTTTTTATCCAGGTTCTGGCGTAAGGCCTCGGTCAGGTCGATGCCGGTTTGGTTGGCCAGGCAGATGAGGACAAAGAGCACATCGGCCAGCTCGTCGGAGAGCTGTTTGCCTTCGTCGCTTTTTTTGAAGGACTGCTCGCCGTATTGCCGGGCAATGATGCGGGCTACTTCACCCACTTCTTCGGTCAGGATGGCCATGTTGGTGAGTTCGTTAAAATAACGTACCCCGTTTTCCTGTATCCATTTATCTACCAGGGTTTGTGCTTCGGCTAAAGTCATAATCAGAAAAGATCTTTTTGTTTGGTGTCCATCACAATTGTTACAGGGCCATCGTTGAGCAGCGATACCTGCATGTCGGCCCCGAACATGCCGGTTTGTACAGGTTTTCCCATGGTCTCTTCTAAAAGCACAACAAAACGCTCGTAGAGCGGAATGGCTATGGCAGGGGGCGCGGCATTGACATAGGAAGGGCGGTTTCCTTTCTTGGTGCTGGCAAAGAGGGTAAACTGGCTGATGACGAGTATCTCGCCGCCCACGTCCTGCACACTCAGGTTCATCTTGCCCTCCGCATCGCCAAAGATGCGCAGCTGGGCCACCTTCGTGGCCATCCATCTCAGGTCCTCTTCGCTGTCGTCGGCACAAAAGCCGGCCAGCAGCAGCAGGCCTTGGCCGATCTGGCCTTTTACTTTTTGCTCTATTGCAACGGCCGCTTGGCTTACCCGCTGTAGTACAATGCGCATGGGGAAGGATAAATTGATGCGCGGCAAAGATAGAACAAAGAGTTCCGAATTACGAGTTGAAGCTCGTGTTGCGTGTGTCGTTTTTCGTGTTTTGGATCAAAATATCCTGGGATTGGAGAGTAAACAGGATGAATTCGAGACTCGGAACTCAGAACTCGTGACTCATTAATCGACGTAGCCTTCGTAGCGGATGCGGCTTACCTTTCCACTTTTGAGGTGGAAGAGCAACGAAACGGGAGCTCCCTCGCGGTTGGAAGCCACGATCAGGTGAGGCGCCTGGGTGATGCGGATGTCCTGCCCCTGCGCTTTGAGGCGACTCATGAGCTCGGCCTGGCTCATGCCCACCCGCAGGTTGCCGCGCAAGGTGATATCGCTATTCTGGATGTCGGCCACCTGCAGCAGCAAATCGCCCGTCTGCGTGGGGGCATAAAACTCGAGCATCGAATTTTTGAAGCGAATGGTGTAAATCGTGTCGGTGATGCTGGGCTTGTGGCGGTTTTCGATCGGGTCGGCATCGATCGTGAAGTCGGAGGTGATGCGGTCGTAGTAGGCGCTCAGGTTATTGCTCTGGCTGTGCTTGGCCACAAAAGGATTTGCCAGCAGTTCAACGGTTGCCGGCACGGCAGTGCGGCGGCTGGAAGTTGTATCCGGATCGGGTTTGGCAGAAGGCACGACAGGGGCATCGGCCCGTTCTTCAGCGGCAGGATCTGAAGAGCAGGCGCAGGCAATAGAGCTGACAAGGAACAGCAGCACCAGCAGCTGCACAGAAAGACTGTAACGGCAGCTAAAGCTGTTCTTACGCAGTATAGGCATGTTTGAGTGTTTGTATAGGGGGTGAGAACTATACCTTACATACGAGAACTGCCAGCGTAAAAGTTATGCCTAAAAGTGCTGCGTTGCCTGGTATCTGCGTGCGCAAAAGTATAATTTTGCGCAAATATCACGCAAATATGGAAATCCAACAAATTGCACTCATAACATATCAGAACACGGGCAATTTTAGCGGGGTGTCGGACCTGGAGAACGAGCAGCTCTTCGCTTTGCTTACCGGCAAAGGCTTGCCGGTTTCTTTCCGGATCTGGGATGACCCTGCCGTAGACTGGAGTCGTTTCGACCTGATCATCATCAAATCCCCCTGGGATTACTTCGATAAAATCGACGCATTTTATGCCTGGCTCGATAAGCTGGAACAGCTGGGTTGCCGGGTGCTCAACCCGGTGCAGACGCTGCGCTGGAATGCCGACAAACGTTACTTGCTGGAACTACAGCACAGGGGCGTGCGGGTGGTGCCTACCGTATGGCTCGAGCAGGGCCAGGCTTTTGATACCGCTACGCTTTTTGCGCAATTGGGGGCCGACAAGGTGATTGTAAAACCTGCTGTGAGTGGCGGGGCGAAGAATACCTTTGCCTTGACAAGGCAGGAGGCGCATGATCAAGCCGACGCAATTGGGGCGCTGCTGCAGGCGGAAAGTTTTCTGGCGCAGCCCTTCGTGGAAGAGGTCAGCGCCAAGGGCGAGTGGTCGTTCCTGTTTTTCAATGGCGTCTACAGCCATACCGTACTCAAGACGGCCAAAGCCGGGGATTTCCGGGTGCAGCACTTCTTTGGAGGAACGGTGCATACGCCCGAACCGCCTGCAGGCCTGCTGGCAACCGCGCAGCGCCTAGTAGCGGACTACGCACAGGATTGCCTTTATGCCCGCGTTGACGGTGTGGAAATAGCCGGCGAATTGGTGCTCATGGAACTGGAGCTTATCGAGCCCTTCCTGTTCATGCCCATGAGCGAAGGAGCCATGGAGCGGTATTATGCGGCCCTGATGGCCCGCATAGAGGAGTTTGCTGTCAGGCCCGCCTAAGCCTGCTGTTTATTGAAGACCAGGAGGGGCACATGCGCTTCCAAGACCATTCTCTTGGTCAGACTGGTCTGGAAAATTTTGTCTAAAAAAGAACGCTTGCGGTGGGTCAGGGCTGTGAGCCCGATCTGCTGGCGCGCTACAAAATCGAGCAGTGCGGTAGCAACATCATCGCCCTCGAGCAGGATAAAACGCAGCCTGCTGTCTGTGGTGCTGCCTTGCAATGCTGCCTGTAGCTTTTCCAGTTCCCGGCGGTCTGCTCTAGTATCGCTGTCAGCAATGTGCAGGCAGTAAATGGTAGGGGCGAAGGCTTGCAGCAAGCGCTGTAAGGCTTGTATGGCTTCGGCATCAACGGCATCGAAATCGGTGGCATAAAGGACCTTGTCGGGGCGGCGTGGCGCATCGTGCTCGGGCACGGTCAGGACCGGGGTGTTGAGCTCCTGGGCCATTTTGGTGGTGATGGTGCCGAACAGGGAGCGCGCCAGGTTGCTTTCGCCCTTGGTACCCATTACTACCAGGTCCGGTTTATAGCGGTTGATCTCGTCAGGGATCGCTTCTTCGGGCAAGCCATGGACAAAAGCCTGCTGCACGTTCACGTGCAGCCCCCGGCTGCGGGCCAGCCCTTGCAGTTGCTGTTGGAGCTCGGTTAACTTTTGCTCTTCGTCTATCTGGTTGCGGTGCAGTACCTGCTCGGTGATGCTCTCCGCGTCCTGCGCCTTGCCATAAAAGCTGGCAGGCGGTTCTTTTTCTAATTCAGGCTCCAGCAGGTAATCGCTAAAGCAATGCAGGAGCAGGAGCTGGGCTTCCGGGGTGGCAGTGGCCAGCTCCAGGGCATACCGGGCGGCCTGATCAGCCCGCCCGGTGAAGTCGACGGGAACAAGGATTTTAAACATGCTGTACAGTTTTAAGTGTGGGCTTTTGTATACGTGCCGTGCCCCGGCCATTGTTTTGGGCTTGGTGAGGGCGGCTAAGCGGGAGGTTGCAAGATGCTGAACTTGTGCTACCGTGTTTGCTTTTGAGCGCGCACGCAGTAACCTGACCCGGTGCATGCAGGGGCGAGAGGGCTGAAATGCAACTAGAAAGTTCTCATAAAAGCAGTGTTCCCTTCCTTTATCGGCAAATTATACAGGCTGGCAGAGCAAATCCATTTCACCATTCAGCTTGTGGCACAGGCGCGCATTAGAAAAATATTTAGTTTTGTAATCTCAAAACACTGGCTATGCCAAAACGCATTGTATTTTTCTCTATCGGCTTTGTTGTACTTGCCTCGCTGGCATATTATGGTTTCCACCGTTGGCAGGATTCCAGAGAGAAGGTAGACCTCTGGGCGTTGGTGCCGGAAAATGCGACATTGGTCGTGGAAACCAACAACCACCTGGCCTTGGTGGAGCACTTGCAGGAGGTCGAGCTCTGGGAAAACGTGTCGATGCTGCCTTTTGTGCTGCGCCTGCAGGAACAGCTTACTTACCTGGACAGTGTGGCCCTGGGCAGCCAGCGCTTTGCCCGCTTTCTCAACGAGAAAAGCATTCTCACTTCTGTGCACGTGGTGGGCAAAAGCGAGGTAGATTTTGTTTTCTATATCCCGGTGAATACGGTGGGGGAGCACCGCTTTTTGCGTAACCTAACCGAAAATGTGAACAAAAGTCCGCTGTTTGAAGAGGACTCCAGGGAGTACCAGGGCTTTTTGCTCACCGACATCACCAATACGCGGCTAGGCACAGGCTTTACCTATTTCACCTACCACAATAACATCATCCTGAGTCCCTCTCCGGTGTTGGTCGAGGAAATTGTGCGCCGCATTAACAGGAGGGAGCTAAGCGCCATTGCCGCCGACTTTAAAAGCACCAATTACCTTAGGCAGCCCGAGGTATACGCCAATGTGTTCATCAACTACCGGGAGCTGCCCGATATGCTCGGGCTTTTTCTGAAGCCTGAACTCATGCCGCAGGTGCGCTACCTGGCCAGCCTGTGCCGCAACGGTATGCTGGAACTAAAACTGGAACAAGACAAGATCTTCCTCAACGGCTTTTCCAACCCAGAACTGCTTAAAAATTCCTTGCACCGCAACATCAGTCCTGTGGTGCCGCAGCCGCTGGGCGTGAAGGCTTACCTGCCCAGCCGCACGGCCGTGGTGATGCACTTTGGCCTGGAGGAGGTAGCCAAGCTACGGCGGCAAGGGCGCAGAAGCGCGGCCGCCGGCTCTGCCTACGGCGCGCTGGTCGATAGCCTGGCCCATTCTTTCAGCAAGGAAGTTGCCCTTACTTACCTGGAGTCGAGCTCGATCAATGCCAAGCCCGAAAAAGTGATTTTTGCCTACACGGCTAGCCCGGAGCGTACCCATGCTTTGCTGAGCCGTTTGCATGCGCGCGTGCGGGAAGCCCGCCAGGAGGCGGTTGCCACCGAAAGGTATGGGGGCTACGAGATATGGCTGCTGAACGTGCCGGAGCTGCCCGAACAGCTCTTTGGCTCTTTGTTTTCCGGCTTTGAGCAGAGCTATGTGGTGCAGGTCGACGGCTACCTGCTCTTCTCTTCCGAAATCGCGACCCTGCGGGCCCTGCTCGATGACATCTCGGCGGAAAACGTGTGGGGCAAATCCGTGGCGCAGAAAGCCTTTCTGGAAGAAACCCTGCAAGAAGCCAACTTCAGCCTGTTGGTCAACACGGTAAATGCCTGGTATGTGCTCAGCCGCTATGTAGGAGAAGAGAGCCGTGAAGACCTGCTGCAGAATGCTGCCCTTATCAAACGCTTCAACCAGGTGAGCCTGCAATTCTCCAGCATCAACCAGCAATATTATACCAGCTTTGTTTTCAGAAAGCAGGACCGGGGGGCGGCGGCCGGCGAAAACAGCTTTGTTGCAGAACTTACCCTGCCGTTCAACAAACGACTGGCCTCCAGGCCATACCCTGTGCAGAATGCCGTAGACCGCAGCCGCGAGGTGGTGGTGCAGGATTCGGCCAATGTGCTGGTCAACATCACGGCCAATGGCAAACCAGGATGGACCGACACGCTGGACTCCCCGGTGCGAGGAGGCATTGAGCAGATTGAGTACGGCCCCGACAAGAAATTGCGCTATCTTTTTGCTACCGCCAACCGCATCCACGCCATCAACAACCAGGGGCAAAGCTTGGAACACTTCCCGTTTAACATCGGCGATACGCTCAACATCCAGCACCTGGCTGTGTTTGACTACGCGCAGGATGGCAATTACCGCCTGCTGGTAGACGACTACCTGGGCAACCTGTACATGTACGACATCCAGGGGAACGCCATCGAGGGCTGGCAGCCCCGGCGCATGGACTACAGGCTGGCTGCCAAACCGCAGCACCTGCGCCTGGGTGGCCGTGATGTGATCTTGGTAGTGCTGGAAAACGGCTATGTATATGCGCTCAACCGTAATGGAGAAGCCTATCCGGGCTTCCCGATCAACCTCAAATCGCCTGTTACCTCTGAGGCGATGGTGAAGGTAGGGGCCGATCTGAAAAGAACAGAAGTGACCACAGTAACCCGCTACGGCAATGTGATGACGTTTAACCTGCAGGGCAAGGTGCTCAAGCGCGAACAGCTGCTGCGCCCCAGCAAGCGCGCCATGTTTGAGCTGGTGCCCGAAAACAGCAATGGCCGTTCTTTTGCGATCGTGCGGCAGGACCAGGGCCGGGTGACGGTGTTTGACCAGGACCTGAACGAGGTGTTTGAAAAGCGCTATGTGACCTCGGGGCCTAAAATTGTGCAGTACTTTCACTTCGGTGGCGATAAGAAAATATACGCCGTCACCGAAACAGGTCCTCAGAAGACTTACCTCTACGATGCCAAAGGTACGCTGATCGGCAACCGCACGCTCGAAAACAGCCGCCCTGTAGCCATTTATTTCAACGAAGCGGCCAACAATTTCACCCTCTACAAAGCATACCGGCGCGAAGTGCAGCAGATCAGCTTCAGCCTGCCGGAGTAAGGCATGGTTAAATTGCTGATTGCTGCTTATCGAGTGGCTGATGGGGGCTTAGCAGCTGACATGTATCAGCACAGCACATTCCCTGATTTACATATCTTGACCTTATCTCATGTCCAAGCGCAAGCACCGCCGTCATCATAATAAAATTCTAGACCGCAAAGCCGGCACCCGGCCGGGCTCGCTGGTGGTGCCGGCCGGGGCGTATCCTTCGCGCTTCTTCCTCATGTCTTTCCACGAAGGTTATTTCGAAGAGCTGGAAGTAAAAAGCTTATCGGAGCTCTTGCAGCGCGTGCAGGCGCAGCCCCAGGCACGGCACTGGATCGACATACGCGGGTATGGCGATCAGGCCATGCTCGAGCAGCTCACCCGTGAGCTGGACCTGCACCCTTTGCAGATGGAGGATGTGATCAACGATTACCAGCGCCCTAAGGTAGAGGAGTTCGATGCCCATCGCCTTTTTATCATTACCCGCATGCTGCGCTGGTCGCCTGAGTTCAAAACGTTGGAGGATGTACAGCTTTCGCTCTTTACCGGCCCCAATTACCTGCTCACGCTGCAGAGCGATTACGGCGATTGCCTCGACCCGTTGCGCGAGCGGATCCGGCGTGGCAAAGGCGTAATTCGCCAGCGCCCGGCCATGTATATTGCCTATGCGATCCTGGATGTGGTGCTGGATTATTATTTTCCGGTGATGGCCGAGATCAGCCATTACCTGGAGGAGCTGGAGCAGCAGGTGCTGCTGGGGCCGTCTAAAGCTACCCTGGCGCAAATCCTGGACCTGAAAAACGAACTGGTAAGATTGCGACGTATTACCTGGCCGGCGCGTGATGTGATGAACGAGCTGCTGCGCATGGGCGAGGCCACCATCCCGGATGCACTTAAGGTGTATTTCCGCGATGCCTACGACCATGCCGTACAACTGATCGACCTGGTGGAAAGCCAGAAAGAAACAGCCTCCGGTCTGGTGGAGCTTTATATGTCTACGGTGAGCAACCGCATGAACGAGATCATGAAAGTGCTTACCATCATTTCGAGCATCTTTATTCCGTTAAGCTTTATTGTGGGCCTGTACGGGATGAACTTTGCGCATGAGGACCCCGAAACGGGCCGGGTTTTCCCGCACAGCATGCCCGAGCTTTATCAGCCCTATGCCTATCCGACGCTGCTCTTGCTGATGGGCATTTTGATCATGCTGCAGCTTTACTTTTTCTACCGCAAAGGCTGGTTCCGGAGCTTTTAGGCTGGTGGTGAAGGCGTGACCACATAACAGCACTTAGTCATTACCCAGCCATGCAGCAATCAAGAATCAGCCATCAATCTGCTCCTCGGTTGTTACGCCTTCAATCTCTTTGAGCTTGCTGCTGACTTCCTGCAGCAGCTTTTTGCGCACTTCCAAGGCCAGGCGGCAGTCGAGGGCAAAGTGCTGTTCGCGCACAAGCAGGTCATAATCTTTTACCAGGCGCATCACCTCGTTCATCTGGGGGTAAGCGTAATGGGCCCGCAAAAGCGTGGTCTCGTGCTTTTCTACCACCTGGGCCTGGGCCAGGGCATCGGCAGCGGCCGTTTTGTAGGCGTGGATCAGGCCACTCACCCCCAACTTGGTGCCCCCGAAGTAGCGCACTACCACGATCAGCACATTGCTCAGGTCGGCCGAGCGGATCTGCCCCAGGATAGGATCGCCGGCAGAGTGGTTGGGCTCGCCGTCGTCATTGGCGCGGTAGCGGCCCTTGTCGGCTCCCAGGCTATAGGCATAACAGTGGTGGCGGGCGTCGTAGTATTTTTTCTTCAGCTCGGCTATGATCTCCTTTACCTCTTCTTCGGAGTAAACCGGGTAAGCCAGGGCAATAAACTTACTGCCTTTCTCTTTGTATAGCCCTTCGGTTGGGATTGCTATGGTTTTGTAAGTATCTTCCATCGCGTCAGGTCAGGTTAGCAAGGATCTCCTGGTAAGAAATGAGCACCAAAGCCAGTACGGCCAAGCCGATGCCCAGCAGGTTGAGGCGGCTAAGCTTCTCTTTAAAAAGTACGACAGCTCCCACTGCGCCGGTAAGGATAATGCCGATGTTGTTGATGGGATAAAAGAAGGCGCCATCGTTGTTGAAGGCTGCCAGGGCGTTGATGAGGAAGAAGATGGAAAAGTAATTGGGTACGCCCAGCACCAGGCCGGCTGTCAGGCTGCGGCGCCTGAAGCGGGTTTTGCCGGCGAGCATTTGGTAGAGCAACACCAGCAGCCCGACTGCTGCCGAGGTGGCAAAGGTGAGCATGGTGAACTGGCTGGCCTGGTGGGCCTGCAGGTGGTATTGGTTGGTATAGTTGATGAGCGAATCGGCAATGCCACTGTTAAGAAATATGATCAGCGGCAGGAGGATAGCCATGGCTACCGAGGTGTGTTCTTTCCCGTTCTGCCGTGGACGGATGGAAGAAAGCATGATGGCCACCAGGGCAGCGGCCATGCCCAGGTAGTTGAGCCAGGTGTATTCTTTGAGACTGGTTTGCAGTACCAGCAGGCTAAAGAGCACGGGAATGACGAGAGAGATCTTAGCCGCTACAGAGGCTGCCGTTACCCCGACTCTTTGCGTGGTAAGGGCCATCAGGTAAAAAGTAGCGATAAAGATGGTGCCCAGCGCCATGGCAAAGTAAGCCCAGGGCTGGCTGAAGATCTGCGGCTGCAGCACGCCGGTGCCCCCCGGAAAGCAAAGTCCTACCAGCACACAGGTCAGGTAGTTGACCACAATGGCCTGAAAGGTATGTACATTGTAGGTCTGGTAAAGCTTAAAGATAAAAATTAACGAAGCGCTGAAGAGCACGCTAAGAAGAAGATAGAGCATAAGTTGTATTTGTGGAGCAAGCGCAAGACCTGCAGCAGCTGCAAAATTAGCCGAAAGATGGCAAGCGCAAAATCCCTATGCGAGTTACGAATGATGGGTCAGGAGCCGTGAGTCGGTTCGTGTTTGGTGTACTACTTTTTCGTATCTGAGGCTTTTCTGTATTATGAAAAGCAAACATTACCATATTGAAGCTGTTTAGCGTTTATGTTTTGAAGGCGAAAAGGAGCGTTTTCGGGTTCTGACGAGGCTCATTTCTCAGCGCATAGCAGCGCTATGGGCTGAGAAATAGCCGAAGATAGGTTCCGGGAAACGTCCTTTGCAGCCCAAAAGATAAACGCTAAACAGCTTCTGCTATAGCTTCAACTTCATTGATTCGTAATTCTTAATTTGTAATTCGGAATTCAAGTGCTACGCCTGTGCCTGCTACACCTTACCTGATAGTGTTCGACCGGATCGGGAGCCCCGCAGAAGGTTACCTGACCACCACGCAATATGCCCGAAATATTCCCTTTGTGATCAGGCGTGTATTCTGGACGCAGGCCACGCCGCCGGAGACAATGCGGGGGCAGCATGCCAACAAGGCAACAGAAGAAGTGTTGATTGCCATCGCCGGCACCATCCGCGTGAAAACGGAAACGGGCACTGCCGTAGCGGAATTCGACTTGAGCGACCCTGCGACAGGATTGTACCTGCCGGCTATGTGCTGGACGGAGCTTCGGTTTTCGGAGGATGCCATCGCCCTGTGCCTGAGTTCAACAGACTTTGACGAAGCAGATTATATCCATAGCTACCCGTACTTTAAAAAGCTGGCCACGCACCTGGCGCTTTGAGCAAGAGACAAGAGACTGTATGCTGCGTTCTCATTGTGCAGCCTGTATCCTTTAGCTACAATTCCTGATGGAGCAGATTCCTTCCTTTGCCTTTCGCGATTACCCTGCCGGTTCGGAGACCGTCTTGCATAAGGCCATTGCCGATGTGGTGGCAGGTAAGCAGTACATCCTGGGGCGGGAGGTAAGTTCTTTTGAGCAGGCATTTGCCGCTTACCTGGGCGCGGCCGCTGCTGTGGGGGTAGGCAATGGCTATGATGCCTTGGTGCTGGCCCTGAAGGCGGTGGGCGTGGGGGCAGGAGATGAAGTGCTGCTGCCGGTAAATACTTTTGTGGCTACTGCCCACGCCGTGTGCCAGGCAGGAGCAAGGCCTGTGCTGGTCGAGCCTGACATGCATACGTATAACATCACTGCTGCTGCGGCGGCAGCCTCCGTTACGCCCCGTAGCAAAGCCTTGCTGGCGGTGCATCTCTATGGGCAGCCCTGCGACATGGGGCCGCTTCTGGAACTGGCCGGGCAGCACAAGCTGCAAGTGGTGGAAGATGCGGCCCAGGCGCACGGGGCAACTTATGCAGGAGCAAAGGCCGGTACTTTTGGCCATGTGGCGGCCTTCAGCTTTTACCCTACCAAAAACCTGGGTGCGCTGGGCGATGCCGGGGCTGTGGTGAGCAACAACACAAGGCTGGCTGGCTTTGTGCGCAAGTACCGCAATTACGGGGAGCAGCAGAAGTATTGCCACGAGCTGATAGGCGTGAATTCAAGGCTCGACGAGTTGCAGGCCGCCGTGCTGGGCGTAAAGCTACCATACCTGGACGCCTGGAACAGGGAAAGGCAGCGGCTGGCAGCCGTTTACCTGCAGCAGTTGCAAGAAGTAGGAGATGTGGTATTGCCTTACACAGCCCCGGGCTGCGAACATGTATACCACATTTTCAACATACGTACCCGGCACAGGGATGCGCTGCGCAGCTACCTGCAGGCACAGGGAGTAGGCACGGCTATCCATTACCCGGTGCCGCTGCACCTGCAGCCCGCTTACCGCTTTCTGGGCTACAAAGCCGGCAGTTTTCCGGTGGCTGAAGCCCTGGCTGCCACCAGCCTGAGCCTGCCGCTATTCCCTGGATTAAGCGAGGCAGAACAGCAACAGGTAATAAATGCGGTCAAGCGCTTCTTTTGCCGGAAGTAATCAGGCTTCTTTTTTTCGTGTCTCGTGTTT
>Ga0256851_1000074_pt1 | contig 12488 bp, 3 predicted proteins | sample BONnt4_FD_181165 | JGI IMG/M metagenome (GOLD analysis project Ga0256851, IMG submission 181165) | Terrestrial sediment cell enrichment communities from Utah, United States - BONCAT_SYTO_Terrestrial_sediment - 4 | ecosystem: Environmental > Terrestrial > Deep subsurface > Rock core/Sediment... | reverse complement strand
GTACAAAATATAGAAAACAAGTAGCCGCATTGAGATTAGTTGTAAGGATCAAGTAAGCTTATGAGACAAGTTTTACAAAAGAAGAAGGAATGGTTTACATTACTGTTTATGCTGTGTCTGCTGCTGGCAGTCCCGGCTTGGGCGCAGACTTTCTCTTTTAAAAGTAAACTGACCAATGTAGGAGAGGCTTACGGGGTAGCCGTGTCGCCGGACGGAAATAAGATCTATGTGGCAGACTTTAGTAACCACAAATTAAAGATCTTCGATGTCAATGGTGCGCTGCTGAAAGAAATAGGAACGGGTACAGAAGGCAATGGTACCGATCCCTTGCAGTTTAAAAATCCACGTTCCGTAGCCGTCGACAGGTACGGGAATATCTACATTGCTGATGGGGGAAATTTCAGGGTGGTGGTGCTCAACAGCGATGGCTCTTTAAAGCGTATCATTGGCAATACGACCGTTCTTCCGCATGTGAATCTGAGTCAGGTGGCCGTGGGGCCGGATGGGAAAGTGTATGTCGCTGACCGGGATAAAAACCGTGTGCAGGTGTTTGATGCTTATGGTACTTACCTAAATCAGATAGGGCAGACTACAGCCGGCAGTGGGATCGGAGTCTCTCTGCAGTTCAATGTGCCGACAGGGGTGGCTGTGGGGGCTGATGGGAAAATTTTTGTGGCAGACAGTAAAAACTACCGGATTGTGGTGCTCCACCCGGATGGTAGCTACCTGACACACTTCGGAGGAACGCAGGGGAATAGCACTACCCAGCTGAATGAAATGGCCGGCTTGGCTGTGGATGCAGCCGGTCGGGTGTATGTTACCGACCGCTTTAACGAAAGAATTCTGGTCCTCAAACCCAACAGCACGGGGACAACCTTTAGTTACGCCTCACATTTTGGTTCGGCAGGAGAGGGAGATGGCCAGTTCCGGGCTGACTACCATTTGAACGGGGTTGCGGTCGATCAGTCTGGCAAAGTGTATACAGTTGAGACAGGCCCTATGCGGGTGCAAATCTTTAACAGCCGGGAAATGCAGGTAAAACAGGGGGCTGCCCCGGTTTTATCGGGCGAGGGCTATGCCTTCTCCAGCACCCCCTACGGGACTTCCCGGGCGGTTACCTTTACCATCGAGAACAAAGGCGAGCAAACCCTGACGCTTACGGGTAGCCCGCGTGTGAGTATTAGCGGTACGCATGCCGCCGATTTTGCGGTTACGCAGCAGCCAATCTCCTCTACGCTAACTAGTGGAGGCTCCACTTCTTTCACCGTTACCTTTACGCCCGGTGCTGCCGGCACGCGTACCGCGCAGCTTTCGATCGCCAGCGACGATGCCGGTCAGAGTCCCTACACCATCAACCTAAGTGGCAGCACCAACCCCGCCGCCACTGTCTCGGGCTTCTTTAGTATGGTTAAAACCTACGGCGAAGCGCCGGTCGAACTGGGGGCAACAGCTAACTCCACCGGGGCTATTTCTTACAGTGTGGTGCCAGGGGGGACCGGAGCGGTGTCTTTAATGAAGAATAGTACGACAAACAAGTGGTACGCTACACTAAGCAAGCCCGGGGAAGTTACACTGCGGGCTTCGGTTGCAAGTGATGCTTCGTATGCGGCAGCAAACCAGGATGTGGTGTTAACAATCAATAAAGCCACGCCGACTATTACCTCGTTTGACAACCTGAGTAAGACCTACGGAGATGCTGCTTTTGATTTGACGGCCAGCACTTCCTCTACCGGAGGGCTTAGCTACAGTGTAGCGGTAGGGGCGGATAAAGTGACCTTATCGGGTATAGACAACAGGCGCGTTGCCATTACCAAAGCCGGCACGGTAACTTTAAGAGCCAATGTAACAGGCGATGACAATTATAACAATCATCAAAAGGATATTACGCTGACGATTGCCAAAGCGGCTGCTACAGTCACGCTGCCCCCGGCCGGTCTGGCGCATACGTATGACGGAAATGCAAAGACGGCTACGGTAACCACCACGCCGACGGGCCTCACGGTAGAGATAACCTACAATGGTTCCTCCACGCCGCCCACGGCCGCAGGTACTTATGCGGTTGTCGCCACCATCAACGATGCCAATTACAGCGGTACGGCCAGTGGGACGCTCACCATCACCAAACAGGCACCGACTATTACGTTCAATAATCTAAGTGTCACTTACGGCGAGCCACCTGCTAACGCCCCCATTAACTTAACTTCTTCTTCAAACGGCGGAGGAACGCCAACTTACAGCATCGTATCGCAGACACCTAATGATGGTTCTGCAACAGGCATGATCAGCTTGGTGGGTGCGGGCCTGACCATCAACAGAGCCGGGACGGCAAGGCTGCTGGTGAGCTATCCGGAAACGGAGTTTTATGCGGCCGGCACAAAAGAAATGACCCTGACGGTGAACCGTAAAACCCTGACTGCCTCGCTTACGGGTACGGTAAGTAGAATGTATAACGGTAATGCGATTGCCGAGCTCACTGCCGCAAACTACAATCTGAGCGGGGTAATGGCCGCAGATGCAGGTGCAGTGTCACTTAATACCTTTACAACAGGGATTTATGATGATAAAAAAGTGGGCACGGGTAAGTTGGTGACGGTAAACACACTTACGCTTACAGGGACGGCAGCCAATAACTATATCCTTGCCACAAACACGGTAAGTGCCCCTATCGGAGAAGTTACCAAAGCGCCGCTGACGATAGTCTTGCAAGGAATAGGAGGCAGCAGCATAACCAAAACCTATGACGGAACCAACGTTGCCCAACTGCTCTCGGGAAATTACAGGTTAGAAGGGGTGCGGGGAACAGACCTTGTTACCTATACGCAGCCCTCGACTGGGATATATAGTCAAACAGCTGCCGGTACGGGCATACGAGTGTCAGTTCAGAACCTGGCGATTACAGGGGGGGCGGATGCCGATAATTATTTTCTGAATAACACCTTTCAAACTGGAGCAGGGCAGATAGCATCTCACGGCAACCTAGGTCAGATTACGGCTAAACCCCTGACTATAACCTTGCAAGGTGCGGCCGGCAAAACCTATGATGGCCTGACAACGGCTACGCTGACGCCGGCCAATTATAAGCTAGAAGGCTTGATAGGTTCGGAAACGGTCACCTTCAACAGCCCTACAGCCGCAACCTTTGATAACAAAAATGTAGGAACCGGTAAAACCGTAATAGTAACCGGTTTGGCTATCTCGGGGGCTGGTTCCAGCAACTATAGCATTCCTTCCAGTATCAGCGGCCCGATCGGTACCATCACGGCCAGGCCTTTAACCATTACGGCTAATGACCAGAGCAAAGTATACGGGCAAGACCACAGCCTGGGCACGACAGCTTTTACGGCAAACGGCCTGCAAAACGGAGAAACGATCGGCAGCGTAACGCTCAGCAGCCCGGGGGCAGCCGCTGCGGCTACTGTGGGCGGTGCTCCTTACCCGATCATCCCCGCTGCTGCAACAGGCGGTACTTTCGCAGCAAGCAACTACGCGATTACGTATGCCAATGGTAACTTAACTGTTACACCGGCACTGCTCACCATTACGGCCAACAACCAGAGCAAAACCTATGGGGATGCGGTAACTTTTTCCGGAACAGCCTTCAGTGCGAGTGGTTTGGTGAATGGAGATGCGGTGAACAGTGTGACGCTGACAAGTAGCGGGGCAGCTGCCAGAGCAGCCGTGAGTGCTTCTCCTTACACGATCACACCTTCGGCAGCACAAGGAACAGGGCTTTCCAACTATACCATCACCTATGCCAACGGCAGCTTAACCATTGCCCCGAAGCCGGCTTCTGTTACGGTAAACGCGGCTGATAAAGCGTATAACACAGCCGATCCTGCCTTCACCGGTGTGCTGGCCGGATTTCTGCCTGATGATAACCTAACGGCCACTTACAGCCGGACAACGGGCGAAACGGTTGCAGGCAGTCCCTACACGATTTCGGCTACGCTGGCTCCGGCCCAAGTGCTAAGTAACTACACCATCACCTACACCCCGGCCAGTTTTACCATCGATAAAGCGACAGCTACGATAGACTTAGCGGATGCTACCTTTACCTATGACGGTACTCCCAAAGCCGCTACCGTTATGACCAATCCGGCAGGACTGACGGTAGCACTAACTTATCAACAGGGAAGCGAAGCGGTCGTTAGCCCTACTGATGCCGGCACTTATACGGTAGCAGCCACGGTGAATGATCCTAATTATACTGGCACAAAATCCGGCACGCTCACCATCCACAAGGCCGCCCAGGCGATCACCTTTGAGGCGCCTGCAGGCAAAATCTATGGGGACACACCTTTTACCCTAACGGCCACAGGCGGAGCTTCGGGCAATCCGGTCAACTTGAGCATCGTGTCCGGCCCGGCTACGCTGGCGGGGAATGTGCTTACCCTGACTGGGGCCGGTACGGTAGGGGTAAGAGCCGGGCAGGCCGGTAACGCCAACTACACCGATGCCCCGGCCGTGGAGCAGAGCTTTGCCGTAGCCAAAAAGCTGCTGACAGTAAAAGCGGAAAATAAAACAAAAGCCTACGGGCAGAACAACCCCGCACTCACACTTACCTATGAAGGTTTTGTTGCTGGGGAGGATGCCTCAGTGCTGGCTACAGCGCCAAGGCTGACAACGGTGGCCGATGAGAACAGTGCTGTGGGAAGCTACCCGATCACGGTGGCAGCAGGAGAGGATGAGAACTATGATTTCGCCTATGAAGCCGCAACGCTCACCATCACCAAAGCGCCGGCCACGATAGCCTTGGATCAGCTCCACCACACCTATGACGGCACTGCCAAAGCGGCTAGAGCCACCCCATCCGAGGAAGGTTTAGCCGTAGTACTAACCTACGCAGGTTCGGCTACAGCTCCGATAAATGCAGGAACCTATCCGGTAGTGGCCACCATTAACGATGCCAACTACGAAGGTAGGCTGACGGCTGACTTAACGATTGAAAAAGCAAGCCTGACCATCACGGCTCAAAATGCGAGCAAGACCTACGACCGGGTGCCTTATGCAGGCGGCAATGGGGTAACCTACTCGGGTTTTGTCAACGGGGAAACGGAGGCGGTGCTGGGTGGCACGCTCAGCTATGGCGGTGATGCGCAAGGAAAAGTAAATGTGGGCACTTACCCGATCACGCCTGGCGGGCTTACTTCTGCCAACTACCAGCTTACTTTCCAAAACGGAAACTTAACCATTGCCCCGAAGGCAGCTTCTGTTACGGTCAATGCAGCCACGAAGGTATACGGTACGTCGGATCCTGTTTTCAGCGGCGTGCTCACCGGCTTCCTTCCTGCCGATAATGTAACAGCTGCTTACAGCCGCACCGCCGGCGAAACGGTAGCGGGTAGTCCGTACACGATCTCAGCTACATTGGCTCCGGCCCAGGTGCTGGGCAACTACAGCATCACCAACATACCGGCCGCCTTTACCATCGAGAAAGCCACGGCAACCGTAACGCTGGCGAACCTGGCCCATACCTTTAATGGTACGGCCAAGGCTGCCGTTGTTTCTACTATACCTGTCGGTCTTCCGGTAAGTGTAACGTACGACGGTTCGGCTACTGCCCCTACCCTGGCTGGCACCTATGCTGTGAAGGCGACGGTAAACCATCCGAACTACACGGGTGTAGCCACTGGCGATTTCCTGATCAGCAAAGCCACGCAGACGATCACCTTTAAAGACCTGGCCGAAATGACCTACGGCCAGCCGGCGCCGGTGCTGGAAGCAACAGCTTCTTCCGGCCTGCCTGTTACCTTCGTGGTGACCGGCCCGGCCAACTGGGGCGGCAGTGAGCTCAGCATCACTGGCCCTGGTGTGGTGACGGTACGTGCCCAACAGGCAGGGGATGTGAACTACGAAGCAGCTGCGGAAGTAGAGAAAAGTTTTATCGTAAAACCCAAACCTGCGCCAACCCTTCTCTTTGCCGAGCTGACCAAAACCTACGGCAATGAGGCTTTTGACCTGAACGCCGGCACCAACTCAACAGGGAAGATCACCTACAGCATCGTGGAAGGCGAGGCGGTAAGTTTGTCCGGAGAACGTAAGGAGCGGGTGACCATCCTCAAAGCCGGTGAGGTGAAACTGCGGGCCACGGTGGCCGAGACCACCACGTATGCTGCCGCCCACAAGGACATAACCCTGAAGGTTGAGAAAGCTGCCCTGACGGTAAAAGCAGAAGATAAGACCAGGGCTTACGGCCTGGAAAATCCTCTGTTTACCCTAACCTATGAGGGCTTTGTAAACGGGGAAAATAAGTCGGTACTGCGCACCCAACCCAAAGCAGCGACGATTGCCCATAAAGGCAGTGGGGTAGGAGAATATTTCATCTCGGTAGCCGACGGCGAAGACAACAACTACAGCTTCACTTATAACAGCGGCAAGCTCACCATCACCAGGGCAGTGGCCGAAGTAGCCTTGATGGAGCTAAACCATCCTTACACGGGTACCGGTAAAGCCGTTACCGTAACTACGAAACCCGAAGGGCTGGCCGTAGACCTGGGCTACAAGCAGGGGGAAACAACAATAGCGAACCCGGTAAATGTCGGTAATTACCAGGTAACGGCTACGGTGAATGATCCTAATTACGAGGGGGCAGCCACCGCTACGCTCACCATCAGCAAAGGCATCCAAAAAATAGCGCTGACAGCCCCTGCCGACATGGTTTATGGCGACCCTGCCCCGGTGCTGCTGGCCAAAGCCAGTTCAGGGCTGCCCGTTTCCCTCGAGGTAACCGGGCCGGCAAGCTGGGATGGTGCCAACCTATCGATTACCGGAGCCGGGCAGGTGCACATACGGGCCACCCAGACCGGTAATGCCAACTATGCGGGCGCCCCGCCTGTGGAACATACCTTTGAAGTAGCTAAGCGAACACTGACCGTAACAGCAGAAAATAAGCAGAAGAATTACGGAGAGGCGAACCCGGCACTCACCGTACGCTACAGCGGTTTTGCGGCGGGAGAAGATGCCTCGGTACTGTACGGAACGATCCGCTTGCTGACTCCGGCGCATACGGCCAGTGCCGCGGGTACTTATCCGATTGTCGTAGGAGGGGTGCTGGCCGAGAATTACGACCTCAAGTTTGTTAACGGTACGCTCACCATTCATAAACTTCCTTTGATGATTACGGCCCAAAATGCCGGCAAAACCTACGATGGCGTAGCTTACGCAGGCGGAAACGGGGTGACGTACGAGGGCTTTGTAAATGGAGAAAATGAGTCGGTGCTGGGTGGTAGCTTAAGGTTTGCGGGCGCTGCGCAAGGCGCTATAAATGCCGGCGACTACGACATTGTGCCTGAGGGCCTGACGGCTGCGAACTACGCCATCACCTACGCAAACGGGAAACTCACCATCAGCAAGGCCACCCAGACCATCACCTTTGCCCAGCCGGAAGACAGAGCCTTTGGAGGAGCTCCTGTTGCGTTGCAGGCTACCGGCGGCGGCTCGGGCAATCCGGTTACTTTCCGGGTTGTGTCCGGCCCGGCCGCTGTGGCAGGCAAGCTGCTCACCATAACGGGTACGGGGGAGATCACGGTGGAAGCAGCCCAGGCCGGGAATGCCAATTACCTGGCGGCTATGCCGGTGGTGCGGACCTTTACGGTTACTGCAGGTGGTAAACAAGCGCCTGCGCTGCTCTTTGCCGATCTGACCAAAACCTATGGCGAAAAGGCTTTTGACTTGACGGCTACGTCCAACTCCACCGGCGCCATTACCTACAGCCTGGTGAGCGGCGACGCGGTGACTTTAGACGGAGCAAGCGTTGCCATACGCAAAGCCGGGGAAGTGACGTTGCGGGCCTCACAAGCCGAAGATGCTACCTACACTGCTGCCAGTAAAGACATGAAGCTGACGATTACCCCGGCTAGGCTCACGATCACGGCCACGGCGCAGGACAAAGCCTACGATGGCAATGCCACGGCTCTGGTAAGCCTGACCGACAACCGGGTAAAAGGCGATGTGCTGACCATCAGCTACGGCAGTGCTTCTTTCAGCGACAAGCAGGCAGGGGCAGATAAGCCGGTAAAGGTGACAGGTATAGCGGTGAGTGGAGAAGATGCTGCTAATTACACCTTTAACACTACGGCGGCCACTACCGGCTCAATTACGGTTAGAGAACTTGTGATCAGCGCCACGGGCCGGGATAAAACCTACAACGGCACCACCACCGCTGTGGTAAGTCTGACAGACAACCGCATAGCGGGCGATGAACTGACAATCGCTTACGGCAGTGCCGCTTTCCAGAGCAAGGATGCCGGCGCAGACAAAGCCGTGAGCGTGACGGGGATTACGCTCACGGGTGCCGATGCCGGAAATTATAGCTTTAACACCACCGCGTCCGCGACGGCCACCATTGCCCGAGCACCGCTAAAAGTGAAAGCACAAGATCAGGTAAAGGTGTATGGCAGACCTAATCCGGAGCTGACGCTGGCTTACGAAGGCTTTGTGAACGGCGAAACCCTTGATGTACTCGACAAGAAGCCGACAGCTTCAACCACAGCTACTGCCGAAAGTGAAGCCGGTACTTACCCGATTACGGTAGCAGGTGGCGAGGACCAAAACTACAGCTTCAGCTATATGAACGGCACCTTGCAAATCAACACCTACAGAGGCGAACAGCACATTACCTTTGCTACCCTTTCCGGCAAGACCTATGGCGATGCGCCAATCGAGCTAAAGGCAACAGCCGGCTCGGGCTTGGCGGTTTCATTTGAAGTGGTGTCGGGTCCTGCGGTAATATCGGGCAGGAAGCTCACCCTCACCGGTGCCGGCCGGGTGCGGGTGCGGGCCACCCAGCCGGGCGACGAGAACTACGAGGCCGCCGCCGAAGTGATCCGCAGCTTTACAGTCGCCAAAAAAGAGCTCATCGTGCGGGCCGACAACAAGCACCGCCTGCAGGGCGCCACTGCCAATCCGGTGCTCACGCTCAGCTACGAGGGCTTTGTGAATGGTGATGACGAAAGCGTATTGTCGCAGCCGCCGGTAGCCGGCACCGCCGTCACGGCTTCGACGCCGGCCGGTACGTACCCGATCTCGGTGAGCGGTGGCTCGGATGCCAACTATAGCTTCAGCTACCTGGCCGGTACGATGACAGTGAGTGCAGCCAAAGCTTCCCAGCAGATCGCCTTCCCGGTGCCGGCTGATAAGACCTATGGTGATGGGCCGGTGCAGCTCAAAGCCAAAGCCGGCTCGGGCAATGCCGTAGCCTTCGAACTTGTTTCCGGACCTGCGCTTCTCTCAAACAATACCTTAATCCTTACAGGAGTAGGTAAAGTTACGGTGCGGGCGACACAGGCAGGGGACGAGAATTACCTGGCTGCGCCGGATGTGGTACAAAGCTTTACGGTAGCCAAAAAAGAGCTGCTGGTGACGGCCGACTCGAAGCAACGCCTTTATGGACAAGCCAACCCTGCTCTGACGCTCACCTACAGTGGCTTTGTGGATGGAGAGGATGCCTCGGTGCTGCTTGTTAAACCGCTTGCCGGCACTACCGCCAAAGAAAACAGCAAGGTAGGCACGTACCCGATCCAGGTAAGCGGCGGACAGGCTGCCAACTACAGCTTCCGCTATCAGCACGGCAGCCTGCTGATCTCCAAGGCACCGCAGGCGATAACTTTTGATGCGCTCGAAAACAAAACCTACGATCAAGGCCCTGTAATCTTGAAGGCGAAAGCCGGTTCAGGGAAAGCGGTTAGGTTTGAGGTGGTAGCAGGACCGGCCACTGTTGCAGGCCATGCCTTAACCCTGACGGGTATCGGGCAGGTGAAAGTGCGGGCCACCCAGGCTGGGGACGAAAACTACGAGGCCGCCGAGGCAGTAGAGCAAAGCTTTACCGTTGAAAAGGCGCCGGCTCAAATCACCCTCGACAACCTGGAGCAGATAGAGGACGGTGAGCCGAAACCGGTAAGGGCAAGCACCACGCCGGGCGATCTGGAAGTGAAAATCACTTACAACGGAAAAGAAGAGGCCCCGACAGCAGCCGGCACTTACACGGTAACGGCTACCGTGGAGAATGCTTATTACCAGGGAAGTGTGACAGGGCAGCTGATTGTGAAGACAAGAGCCATGGCCATGAAAGAGGGCGTGGTGGCTCTCTATCCAAACCCCTCTCCTAACGGAAGAGTGGTCCTGGAGAAGCGGGCCGAGACAGCCAAGTTGCTTGTGGAGGTCTTAACCCTGTCGGGGAGGCTGATGAGGCGCCTCGAACTTGTGAATGAAGGAAAGCAAGAGCTGGATTTCTCATGGCTGCCGCAAGGAATTTACCTCCTGAGGCTGATCGACGGAGAGCAGATCCGTACCATCAGGTTCCAGAAGTTATAACCCAAGGCCATCCGAAGCAAAAAGGCGCCGACAGCAAGTCGGCGCCTTTTTATTTCTCATGCTTGATACTATTACTCCAACCGCTTGTATCTTAAAAGCCCTGGCAGTGTGCGCACCTGTCCCGATTATTTCGGGAGCTCCTGCGGGTGTCTTTGAGGTATGAAACACTCCCAGGTTTCCCGAAATTCCCCGACATGCATCGGGATGTTCCACTTCAGGACAAGTTTTGATACTGGGAGGTTAGTAGGCTGAAGATGAAGAAGTCAGAGCACTATTATCTGGGCATTTTGCAACCGTGTGATAGAAAACAGGATTTTGCAGCCTAGACCAGGTGCTGTTTTTCCATCAAAGAAGTTCGAGGCAGCAGCTGTAAAAGAAGATGCCTATTGTTTGGAAGCCAGCAGGTACAGGACTGCCATGCGGATGGCTACCCCGTTTTCTACCTGGTTCAGGATAATGGAGTGGTGCGAGTCGGCCGCATCCGAGCTGAGCTCCACGCCCCGGTTGATCGGGCCCGGGTGCATGAGCGTGATTTCCTTGTCCAGGCTGTCGAGCATCTTTTTGTCGATGCCATAGTAGAGGCTGTACTCGCGCAGCGAGGGGAAATACTTCATCTGCTGGCGTTCCAGCTGGATACGCAGCACGTTGGCCACATCGCACCATGCCAGCGCTTTGCGTACGTTGAGTTCCACCTTGACGCCCAGTTGCTGGATGTGTTTGGGCAGCAGCGTAATGGGGCCGCAGACCATCACCTCGGCCCCCAGTTTCTGCAAGGCAAAAATGTTGGACAAGGCCACGCGCGAGTGCAGGATATCGCCGATAATGACCACCTTTTTGCCGGCCACCTCGCCGTATTTCTCACGGATCGAAAAAGTGTCGAGCAGGGCCTGCGTGGGATGCTCGTGGGTGCCGTCGCCGGCGTTTACGATGTTGGCCTTGATGTGGCGGCTCAGGAAGTGGGGCGATCCGGGGCTGGAGTGGCGCATCACGATCATGTCCACCTTCATGGCCAGGATGTTGTTGACCGTGTCGAGCAGGGTTTCGCCTTTTTTGACCGAGCTGCTGCTGCTCGAAAAGTTGATCACATCGGCCGAGAGCCTTTTTTCGGCCAGCTCGAAAGAAAGCCGCGTGCGGGTCGAGTTTTCAAAAAAGACGTTGGCAATGGTGATGTCGCGCAGCGAAGGCACTTTCTTGATCGGCCTGTTAAGCACATCTTTAAAATTATCAGCCGTCTCAAAAATGAGCTGGATGTCTTGCGGGGTGATGTCTTTGATGCCTAACAGGTGCCGGACGCTGAGCTCTTGCATAAGGGAGGGTGTTTATTCGTCGGTTTTGGTAATCAGCCAGATATGGTCTTCCGGAGCATTTTGCGCTTTCCACTCCACCAGCACCCTTTGGCTTTGCAGCGAGTCGACATGCAGGCCCACATAAGTCGGTTGGATGGGCAGGTGGCGGGTGTAGAGGCGGTCGATGAGCACGAGCAGTTCCACGCCGGCGGGCCGGCCATAAGCGATCATGGCATCCAGGGCGGCGCGCACCGAGCGCCCCGTATACAGCACATCATCTGCCAAAATGACTCTTTTGCCTTCGATCAGGAAGTCGATCTTGGTGGCATTGGCCATCAGGGGCGTTTCTCTTCTGCGGAAGTCGTCGCGGTGGAAAGTGGTGTCGAGATAGCCCGTGGGTACTTGCTTGCCCAGGATGGTGGCCAGGGTGCTCTGCAGGCGTTGGGCCACAAACTTGCCGCGCGGCTGCAGGCCCAAAATTACAGAATCAGAAAAGTCGCCATGGGTCTCGATGAGCTGGTGGCAAAGGCGCATCACCATGATCTCGAGCAGTTGGTGGTTTACGATGAGTCTTTTCTGCATAGCCGGAAGTATGTGCTGCAAATATAGAGAGTTCAGCTTAATTGTTGCTTGCTGATGGCTGAATTGTTGAATGGCTACATGTTGGATGGTTCAATGTTGTCGGGGCCATCGGTTTTGTGGTTTTGTTTTTACAGCTTGGCAAGAGCAGGCATGCGTGAGGGATTAAGCGGTTGGGCGCCTGCCCCGATGCCTATAGGGGAGTCCCGAAGATCCGGGCGTATGACGGGGCCCGGCGGCTGTGCCGGTACGCCCCAAAAACACATACAAGAAAAAGCTAAAGGCACTTCAAAACCACAAAGGCCAATAGAC
>Ga0256851_1000070_pt1 | contig 12647 bp, 10 predicted proteins | sample BONnt4_FD_181165 | JGI IMG/M metagenome (GOLD analysis project Ga0256851, IMG submission 181165) | Terrestrial sediment cell enrichment communities from Utah, United States - BONCAT_SYTO_Terrestrial_sediment - 4 | ecosystem: Environmental > Terrestrial > Deep subsurface > Rock core/Sediment... | reverse complement strand
ACAATAAACCACCCTACGAAGTTAGAAAGCGGAATGTTGTCAGCCTGCCAGCTCCAGAAGTCGTACTGCACGGCCACCGGTTCGATAAAAAAATCAAGCAACACCATCAGCACCGCCCCCAGTAGCGCTTTGGGCACTTTGGCCCATCGTGTAAGATTTGTTATATGCCCGGTGGCATACACCAGCATCAGCCAGTTGAGCCCGATGAGCAGGGGCACCTCCCACAGCTTCAGGCCCAGTGCAGCGCCATAACGGTAAGTGCCAAACAACAGCCCGGTGTGTACTCCCACCACCTCGGCAGCAAAACCTACAGCGAAGACCACTCCTGCAAAAAGCAGGAAACGGCTGTTCCAGCGCCTGTGAAAGCTGAACAGCAGCACGTTGGTGAGCAGCAGGTTCATGGGCGTGAGCGCCTGGAAATAAGCGGCCCGGCCACTATACACCAACCCCCAGAAGCCAACGGCATGAAAAACAAACAACACGGTCACAGCTACCGGCAGCAGGTATCTTTTGTACAGCCCGGTCCGGGAGGCCGGCACAGGTTCGTGTTGTGTTATATCAGGCATGATGTTTACTTTTTTCTGCCCCCTCCGGGCCAGGCACCAGCTCCCCCACAATGCGGGCCGATAGCAGGCAAAGCGGGATGCCTCCGCCCGGGTGTACGCTGCCCCCGCAGAAGTACAGCCCTTTTATCGCAGCACTAAAATTGGGGTGGCGCAGAAAAGCAGCCATCCGGTTGTTGGAACTGCTGCCGTACAAGGCCCCGGCAAAAGAAGCCGTACGGCTCTCGATCATGAGCGGGTCCAGCACCTGCTCTGCTTCGAGCAGAGGAGCCAGCTCAACACCCAGGCTGCGGCTGAGCTTTTGCAGCACCGTTTCACGTGTAACGGCAACCAGTTGCGGCCAATTCTGCCCCTGGTGGTGGGGCACGTTTACCATCACAAACCAGTTTTCGCTGCCGGCCGGCGCATCCCCGGGCTCCATTTTGGAGGTGATGTTTACATACACTGTGGGGTCGGGACTGATGCTTTTGTGTTGGAAGATATGGGCAAACTCGTCCTGGTAATCGGCACTGAAAAAGACATTATGCAGGTGCAGCTGCGGAAATGTTTTTTTGATGCCCCAGTAGTAAATCAGCGCGGAGCTGGAACGAGGCTGCTGCAGCGTCTTCTCCGGTGCCAGGTGCCCGGGCAGCAAACGCCGGTAAGTAGGCACCACGTCCATGTTGCTTACTACCACATCCGCCTCATAATGGCCCTTGCCTGTTTTTACACCCGTCACTTTTTTTTCTGCGGTGAGGATTTCCTCGGCCCGTTCCTGGTATTGAAACGTGACCCCCAGCTCTTGGGCCAACCGCACCAGGCTCGCGGCAATGGCATACATGCCCCCTTTCGGGTAAAAGGCCCCGATGTTGTGCTCCAAGTGCGGGATAATGTTGAGCGTGCCGGGCGCCTGGTAAGGATCCGAACCGTTGTAAGTGGCAAAGCGGTCGAGCAGCTGCACAAAGCGCGGGTCTTTGAAGAGGCGGGCATTGGCCTGGTGCATGGTTGTGGTCAGGCCCAGGTCGGAGAGGCAGCCCAATGCTTTGAGTACATCCGGGCTCAGGTAGGTACTCAGCCGGTGCAAGGATTTGTGCAGAAACGTGTCGGCTGTGCCTTGGTAAAGGCGGGCGCTTTTGGCCAGCACCTGGCGCACCGCTTCGGCCGGCACACCCAGCTGCTGCCAGGCTTCCCGGGCAAACGCTTCCGGGTCGGCATAGGCTTTCAGGTGGCTGCCGTCCGGCCAAAAGTAATGCGTTATCGGGTCCAGGCGGGTATAGGTAAAATAGTCGGCAGCGCGGCGGCCGACCAGCGTAAAGAGCTCATCCACCAGTTGGGGCATGGTAAAGAGCGAAGGCCCGGCATCAAAGCGGTATCCCTCCAGCCAGAACTCATGCATTTTGCCGCCAAACGTGTCGTTGGCCTCCAGCACCTTTACCTGGTAACCTTTCACGGCCAGCCGTATGGCTGCCGCAATACCGCCAATACCAGCTCCTACGATCACAGCTTTTCTCATTCCCTAATCTATGCTTTTTACATCTTGTGCACTTAACTACTGAAGCAGGGGAAAGGTTTTGGCTACTAGCCTTTGCCAAATACCCGCTCATAAACAGGCTTACGCAGGCCAAAAGACACCCTCATGAGCGGGTAAAGCAGCAGGTCGAGCAGCTTAAAGCCGGTGCTGTAGGTGATGATATCGTGGATGACGGCCCCGCTGCCGTGGCGGCTCACCAGGTGCTGGTGGCGCCAGTAGCGCAGGGGAGGAGGCAGCTGCTGCCCTTCATCTACAAAATAAGCCTCGGTATCAGTCGTGTGGCGCTCGGTAATCAGGCTGGTCCATCGGAAGGACTTGATGCCAGTCTGTAAAACAACTTCCACTTTATCGCCCGGCGCACTGCCGTCGAAGCGCAGGAGCCTGAGCCGCGGATAGGAGGGGGCCAGCTTCCGAAACAGCTGTTCGTCGAAAGCATGAAAGACAGACAGGTAATCCTGCCGGACCGGAGTTTTCAGATGGAGTTGCATGTAAAGCGATTGATGATCATCTCTTCTACTGAAACAGATAAAATCATGGAAGTGGCGCACAGGACGGGCCTTTAACATCCGTTTACGATCAAACCGTTGTCGCATGCAAATGTTTGCTGTGGCAGATGCAACCGCTTAACTCAACAGGTTATCGATATCTTCTTTCGTCAGGCTCTTGATGATGGTCTCGTCGGTGCTGATCAGGTCGGTGACCAGCTGTATTTTGCGGCTCTGCAGGGCCAGGATCTTTTCCTCCACGGTATCCTTGGTGATGAACTTGTAAGTAAAAACCGTGTTCTGCTGGCCGATCCGGTGTGCGCGGTCCACGGCTTGGGCCTCTACGGCCGGGTTCCACCAAGGGTCCAGGATGAACACATAATCGGCCGCTGTCAGGTTCAGGCCCACACCACCGGCTTTGAGCGAAATCAGGAACACCTGTACGGAGGCGTCTGTCTGGAAACGCTCTACCTGCTGCTGACGGTCTTTCGTGTGGCCGTCCAGGTACGTATAGGCGATTTCCTTTTCATCCAGGGTGGCACGAATAATGTCCAGGTGCTTTACAAACTGGCTAAAGATCAACACCTTGTGTCCCTTGGCCACCACGTTTCTGGTCATGCGCAGCACCTCACGCAGCTTCCCCGACTCCCCCTCGTAGCCGGGGTCGGTCATCAGGGGGTGGTTGGCAATCTGGCGCAACTTGGTCAGGCCCTGCAAGAGCATAAACTGCGTGTTGCCCGGCCCGTTCTCTTCCAGGCTGGTGAGGATCTTGTTGCGGTAGTAGGATTTGGTTTCCTCGTAGGCGTGTTCCTGCTCGGCGGTCATCTTGCAATAGGTGGTGTGCTCGATCTTCTCGGGCAGCTCGCGGGCTACCTGCGATTTGTGCCTCCGCAGGATAAAGGGCTTGATCAGGGCGTGCAGCTTGCGCGTCTTCTGCTCGTCCTTTTCTTTCTCGATGGGCTTGAGGAACTCGTTGCGGAAAAAGTGCTGGTTGCCCAACAGGCCCGGGTTGATGAACGACATCTGGGCCCACAGGTCCATGGTGCTGTTTTCTACCGGCGTACCGGTCAAAATCAGGCGGTGCCGTGACTTGAGCTCGCGCACAGCCCGCGAAGTATTCGAATCCGGGTTTTTGATGGCCTGCGACTCATCCAGGATAATGTAATCGAAATAATAGCTTTTGAGCAGCTCGGCATCCAGGCGCACAATGCCGTAGGAGGTCAGGATTACGTCGTACTGATTAAACTGCGCTACGTTTTTCTCGCGGTAAGTACCCGTGTAATTGAGGATGCGCAGGCTGGGCGTAAACTTCTGGGCCTCGTTGACCCAGTTGTAAACCAGCGAAGTGGGCATAACCAGCAGCGAGGCCGCTTCGGCGCCGTTTTCTTTGCGGTGCTGCAGCAGGGCCAGCGTCTGCACGGTTTTGCCCAAACCCATGTCGTCGGCCAGGCAGCCCCCGAACTTGTAGTTATGCACAAAGTGCAGCCAGTTGTAGCCCGCCTTCTGGTAAGGACGCAGCTCGCCTACAAAACCGGCCGGCAGGGGCTGGTCTTCGATGGCTTCGAACGCGCGCAACTTTTCGAGCTTGCGGCTCATGGTCACGGTGGCCAGGTTGCCGTTGTGCAGGTCGTTGACCAGGGCCATGTGGTGCTTTTTAAGCGTGAGCTGCTCTTCGCCCTCCGAAAAGGCAAACAGCTCGATGTACTGCGTAAACCACTCTTCCGGAATGATGGCCACCTGCCCGTTAGGCAGCACAAATTCACTGTTCTTGGTCAGGATGTGATTCTTGAGTTTGATGAAGGGCACCTCGAACTCGCCAAAGCGCACCGTTCCGTAAATGTCGAACCAGTCGTTCTTTTCGCTGATGCCTACCTCAAGCGAAATACCGCCGATAAAGTAGTGCTTGCCATTCTGGTTTGCCTGCTGCACAGCGAAGCCCAGTTGTTCCAGCTCCTGCAGGTTGGCACCCAGCCAGGCAAAGGCCTGCTGCTTTTCGAGCAGGCTGCTGCCATGCTTGAGCTCCAGGCCGCGCTTGCCCAGTTCTTTGGCAAACTCTTTTTCATGGGCCAGGTCACGGATGAGCTTGTGAAAAACGTAAGACTCGGGCGTTTTCTCCATGCTGACACTGATGCGCTTGGTGTGCTGGGCCTGCACCAGGTGATCGCCGTACCTGTAAAAGAGCTCGAACAGCATCCTGCTCTCGCTTCCCAGGCTGCGCTCTCCGGCTATTTCTGTAAAGCTAAGGCAGGGGCGGGGGGCATATTTCGCATCCCGTATTTCGAAACCTTTGGCCTGCACGTCGAACGATTCGAGCAAAGGGGCGACAAACTTGCGGTAATAGTTTTCCTCCACCGAGCGGGGCACCACAATAAACTTCTTGTTGAGAAAAGGCTGCAGCTTTTTGCCGTCCACGGCCTTCTCAAAGCTATACACCACCTCATTGAGCAGCAGCCAGGCCGGCTCATGGCAGATCAGGGCCGCATTGCGGTACTGAAACTCGAGCTTCTGACCGGCATATTTGATGGTGGGGAAGTAGTGCGTATTGTCGGCATTGCGCATGAAGTGAAACAGCACCGTGGCTTTTTCGGGCGCTATCCGGATGCGTTTCCAGGTCGGCTCGCCGTCCTTGCCCATGATAAAAGTCATCTTGTCCTGCCGCAGCAGCTCCAGGATCTTGCCCATGCGCTCCTGGATGTAGTGGCTGATGGTTTCCTGCAGGGCCTTATCGCCTTTTTCCGGATCATAGACTTTCAGGAAGAAATCGACCGGCGAGAGTTTCTTGGTGGAAAAACGCTTAAGCACGGCATCCTGCTGGATCTGATCGATGAGAGCGATGAGTTTAAAATCCTCGGCATCGAGGCGAGCGGCAAACTCGTCAGCATTTTTGGCCGAAATGTTCTGGTGCTGCAACGTGAGCTGCCCCCTGGTATTGATCTGCACCACGAAAGACTCGAACAGGAAGCCTAAATACTCGTGTTCAAAAAGCGAGTAGATGACCTGAAAAGGCTGCGTGGTATAAACTTTCATTCCAAGGGCAATTTGAGGACTTCAAATTTAGCCTTAAATCAGGGGATTTCCTACCCCGGCAGTAGGAGTTCCGATGCTGCATTAGGCATTACGGGTGCAAGCTGATGCGTGAATTTGGAAGATCCAAGATTTGACCATGTGCTACGCCCGGCCAGGCACTTAGAGGTTATCCCTGATCGACAGGGCCGCTGCTTTGCGGGCAGGACGGACAGAGACCAGCAGTGTGATGAGGATAATGGCCAGGCCGGTGAGCACAAAATCTTCGACCTGCATTTTTACCGGGTAGGCCTCTACCACCGAGGTAGCCATGCCCATGCTCACCAAACCAAAAGTCTGCTGCAGGTTGCACAAAAGCATGCCCAGCGTTAAGCCGTAAGCCGCCCCGATCAGGGCTACCAGGGCACCTTCCATCAGGAAGACGTTGCGGATGGTAGTGGCCGTAGCCCCCATCGAGGCCAGGATGGCAATGTCTTTTTTCTTGTCGATCACCAGCATCGAGAGGGAGAAGAAGATATTGAGCGAGGCGATAAAGAGGATGAAAGCGAAGGTGACGAACACAAAGAGCTTCTCCACTTTCACGGCCCGCAACAAGCTGGTATGTTGCTCGTCGCTGTCCTGTACTTTAAAACCTGCACCTAATTGCTGCTGCAGCGCCCGCTTTACCTGGGCTACACGGGCGCCGTCGGCTACCTTGATCTCCAGGGCCGTGCGGCGACGCCCATATTCGAGCAACTCCTCGGCAAAATTAAGGGGCACAAACACATAGGCATCATCGTACTGGCGCTCGATGGCAAAAGCCCCTCCGGGGGCGATGGTGAGGCTGTTGAAAGAAGCTTCCGGGTTGAGCGGGTTAAACTTTACGTTGCGCGGATACAGGAACTGCAGCGGCACAAAGGGATTTGTGGGCCGGATCGACAACTGGTATTGCACGCCACGTCCTACCAGGGCATAATGCGCGTTGTTGCGCACCAACTCGCTATGGCCCTCCACCACGGCCGAATCGATTTCGTTCTGCTCAAAGAAATTTTCGCTCACCCCCTTGAGCTTGACCACCATCTGCCGGTCGTTGTAGCGCAAGAGGGCATTGTCTTCGATTACCTCCGACACCACCGCTACGCCGGGCGTGCGCCGGATCCGGTTCATGAACTCGGTATCGGTTTCAAAAGACTTGCCCTCCACGGCCGTAACCCGCAGGTCGGGATCGAAGCTGGAGTACACCTTGCGGATCAGGTCCTCCAGGCCATTGAAGACGGAGAGCACAATGATCAGGGCCGCAGCCCCCACCGCCACCCCGATCATGGCGATGTTGGAGATGATGTTGATGATGTTCCTCTTCTTTCTGGAGAAGAAATATCGCTTCGCTATCAGAAAAGGGACGTTCATCTACGCGTGTATCGTTTTCGTGTGTGGGCTTTGCCAAGCAAGATTAATGTGCTAAATGCACCGCATGTAGCAATATAGCAATCCCCAATTAATCTTTCCAGGCTTTCACAATCAGGCCGGTACCCGAGGCATGTTTGCCCTTCACGTCCATCCAGTTGAGCACCAGGCTTATCGGGAAAGTAACCAGGTAGTAGAAGGGCAATACCAGGAAGAAAATTTTAGATACATTCAGCAGCAGCAGGGGATACTTCATCGACAGCCGCCACGAAATCTGCCCCGGCTTGCCATAAGAATAGCGCGCGGCTACTTTGTTGAAGCCGGCCAACCGGAGCTTGTCCTGTATTTCTCCTATATTGTACCCGTCGCGTACGTGCTCTTCAATAAAAGAGGTCTCCTCGTCGCTGTGCACATCCGAACCGCCCTGGTCGGAGGGCGTGGAAATGAGCAGCATGCCGCCCGGGCGGAGTGAGGCGTGGATGTTGCGGAAAACCTGCACATCTTCTTCAATGTGCTCCATCACGTCTACCGAAAGCACCAGGTCGTAGCGCTCCGGGCTGCAGAACTTCACCAGGTCGGCAATCTTGAAGAGCACGTTCTGTCGGCCAATGGCACGGATAAAACAGTTGCTGTCCGAAATCTGCTCTTCTTTTACATCTACAGCCAGGATGCTCCACTTGCGGCTCATGCCCGAAAGGTAATAGGTGTACTGGCCAAAGCCCGAGCCTGCATCCAGGATATGTTGCTCCTGATTGCGGCGGTTCTCGGCCCAGGCGCGCAGCTCTTTGTGCACGTGCCAGGAGCGCAGCAACAACAGGTCTAGCAGGTTATAGAAAACGCGGCGCAGGAAAGGGGTCTTGTTAAATACATTGCCAAGCACCCGCTTAATGGGATCATACTGCATAAGGGGGAACGAAAGCCAGGTTATTTGGTGTAGGTGTCGTCGTCCTCGTCTTCTTCGCCGGCCGGCGGAATGTCGAGGTTAGAGAATAGCTTATCCATGCGGGCGGCATACTCGGCGCTGTCGTCGAGATAAAACGAAAGCTCAGGGATAATGCGTACCTGGTTTTTGATGCGCTGGGCCAGCAGGTGGCGGATGGTTTTGGCATTGAGGCGCACCTCGAGCAGCACCGATTCGGGGTTCTGGGCCATCATTACGCTCAGATAGGTGCGGGCCAGGCCCAGGTCGGGCGACACGCGCACCACGCTGATCGAGATGTAGGCCCCGCCAAACAGGTGGGGCACCTCACGCTGAAAGATGTCGGCCAGCTCTTTTTGAATCAGACGCGAAAATTTCTGTTGTCTTTTACTTTCCATACGAAGCTGCAAATATCATATTAATTTCGCATTTTTACTCCAAATTGCCTTACTCATTTAGCCAAGGCACATATATAGTTTGCTAACTCCGTCTTTCCTTGATTAGTTACTTCCGAAGCATACTGCCATCCCGACTCGTCGTGCTGGTATTGCTTTTTCTTGCCATCCAGTTGCCGCTTATTTTGCTAGGCATACCCGCCACTGTGCCGGAGTTGTGGCACATGCTGCTGGGAGAGCGGCTGGCCGACGGCTATCATATGTACCGCGATGTGTACGACCATACCGCTCCGCTATCGGCTCTGGTCTTTTGGTTACTCGATCTGATCGCCGGCAGGTCGTTTCTGGCTTACCGGCTCACGGCGCTGGGTTTGCTGCTCTTGCAGGCGCTGTTGCTCAACAGCACCCTGCTCCGCCATCAGGTATATCCCAGCAAGAACTACCTGCCGGCTTTGGTGTACCTGGTACTGGGCAGCCTTTCCTTCGAGTTTAACATGCTTACGCCCCTGCTCATCGGCAATACCTTTGTTATTCTCTCGCTGCCCTACATTGTTACGCTCTCGCGCGAGGGCTATGAAAACAACCGCTTGTTTGTAGGTGGCTTTATGCTGGGCCTGGCAGCCTTATGTTACCTGCCGCTGGCGCTGTTTCTGGTAATGGGCTTGCTGGCCGTGGTATTTTTTGCCTCCCACACTTTCCGCAGCTCATTGCTCATGCTCTGCGGTTTTCTCTTTCCTTATGCCGTGCTCATTACTTATTATTTGTATACCGACACGACAACCGAGTTTATCATGCTCCACCTGCTGCGGCCCTGGCATTTGCAGGTAGCCTTCTTGCGCCCGCCCCTGGAGGTGGCCAAGTTGATGGCCATCCCGGCGCTTGTGCTGGTGGTATCGCTCCTGAGCGCAGCTTCGCAACCGCAGCGCCTGGTATTCCAGGTTAAGTTTCAGCAGCTGCTGTGGGTGTGGCTCCTGCTCAGCCTGCTCATCATCTTTACCCGCGACGAAATTACGGTGGCTACCTTCATTCTCTTGCTGCCGCCTGTTGCCTACTTCAGCGAGTTCTTTTTCGACTCGGCCGCCAAACCCTGGTTACGCAACCTTTTTTTCCTGTTCATGTTGCTGTCGGTGCTGCTACTGCGCTACAGGCTCCCGCTGGGCATTAACCCTTACCTGATGCTCGACGAGTCGCCACTCCTGCTGGGAGAGCAGCGCGGGCAACCGGCTGTTGCCAACAGCACCGTATTGGTGCTGGGCAATGCTGTGGATTATTACATCCACAACAAGCCGGTTACGCCTTACCTGAACTGGGAACTGGCACAGCGCCACTTCGGCAGGCTCGATGAATACCAGGCAGTGCTTGAGATTTATCAGAACTTCAGGCAAGAAATGCCTGCTTACCTTGTAGACAAGGCAGGGCTGATGCCCGAGCTCAGGTATAAACTCCCCGCTATTTTCGGGCGGTATGCCCCCACAGCGTATCCGGACGTATATCGCTTAGAAACAAAATAGCCGCCCTAGCAGGCGGCTATTTTGTTTACCCTGTTCAGGTGGCGTCCACCTTCGAAGGCTGTATCCAGAAAAGTACGCACCATCTCTTGGGCGATCTCTTCCGACACAAAACGGGCCGGAATACAGAGAATGTTGGCATCGTTGTGCTCGCGGGCCAGTTTGGCCAGCTCCGGGGTCCAGCACAGGGCCGCCCGGATCTGCTGGTACTTGTTGGCCGTCATGGCTACGCCGTTCCCGCTGCCGCAGATCAGGATGCCCAGGTCGGCATCTTTGTTTGCCACCGCTTTGGCCAGCGGGTGCACATGATCGGGATAATCTACCGAAGCATCCGAAGCAGGACCGAAATCCTCCATCTTATGCCCAAGCTCATCGAGCAACTCTTTCAGCATGGCTTTGTAGGTAAAGCCTGCGTGGTCTCCTCCTATTGCAATGTGTAGTGCCATTATAGTGTGTTGTTTTCGTTTAACCGCTTTAAGTCCTTTTTACGGATAGAATGCGAAATGCTGATACTTGCCTCGTAGAGCAGCATGAGCGGCATCGAGATCAGCAGCTGGCTGATCACATCCGGCGGAGTAATCACTGCGCCCACCACCAGGATCACAATAAAGGCATGCCGGCGGTAAAGCTTCATGGTTTCGGCCGACACCAGTCCTGCCTTGGTCAAAAAGTACACGATCACGGGCATTTCGAACATAAAGGCGCAGGAAAGGCACAGGGTCGTGAGCGTGGAAATGTAGGAGGAAAGATCGAACTCGTTTACGATACTTGGATCTACCTGATAACCTGCCAGGAAGTTGATCGAGATCGGGGCCACCACATAATACCCGAACAACAGGCCCAGCATAAACAGGATGGAGACAAAGAAAACGGCCCCCTGCGAGCTCCTGCGCTCCTGCGCATAAAGGCCGGGGCTGATAAAACGCCATATCTCCCAGAAAGCATAGGGGAAAGCACAGGCCAGCCCCAGCACAGCCGATACGAGCAGGTGCATGGTAAACTGGCCGCTCATCTGGCGGCTCTGGATCGTAAAGCCCATTTCCTTGATACAAAGCGCATCAGAACCGATGCGCTGGCCCACTTCGCACATAAACCTGTAGCTCAGGAAATCGGTACGCGATGGGGCCAGGATGATGTCGTGGAACACAAAACTCTTGGCCAGAAAAGCCGCCGTACCGAACACCAGTATGGCAGCCAAAGCCCGGATGATGTGCCAGCGCAACTCTTCCAGGTGGTCCACAAAGGACATCTCCTGCGGCTGCTCCTCATCCATATATGGTTGATCCAACATGAAAGCGGCTCCTATAAAAGAAATTAATAAGCGAAAAGCGGATATTGCTGCATCCAGCTGTTCACCTCTTTGCGCACGGCAGCCAGCTTGCTTTCGTTGTCGTGATTGCTGAGTACCTGGTCAATCAGCAATACAATGCGGTCCATGTCGCCAGCCTGCAGGCCACGGGTGGTGATGGCTGCTGTGCCCACGCGCATGCCTGAAGTCACAAACGGGGACTTATCGTCGAAAGGCACCATGTTTTTGTTGATGGTGATGTCGGCTTTCACCAGCGTGTTTTCGGCCAGTTTGCCGGTAAGGCCCTTTGAGCGCAGGTCGATAAGCATCATGTGGTTGTCAGTGCCACCCGAGATAATGTTGTAGCCGCGCTCCACGAAGGCTTTGGCCATGGCCTGCGCGTTTTGCTGCACCTGCCGGATGTAGGCCAGGTAATCGTCAGAGAGGGCCTCATAATAAGCCACCGCCTTGGCCGCAATTACGTGCTCCAAAGGACCGCCCTGCGTGCCCGGGAATACCGCCCCGTCGAGCACCGACGACATCATGCGTGTTTCGCCTTTCGGGGTTTTGAGGCCAAACGGATTTTCAAAATCCTTGCCCATCATGATCATGCCCCCACGCGGGCCACGCAGCGTTTTGTGCGTGGTGGTGGTAACTATGTGGCAGTGCGCAAAAGGATTGTTGAGCAAGCCGCGGGCAATCAGGCCCGAAGGGTGGGAGATGTCGGCCAGCAACAGGGCACCTACCTCGTCGGCCGCCTGGCGCAGTTTTTTATAATCCCAGTCGCGGCTGTAGGCCGAAGCCCCGCAGATAATGAGCTTGGGGCGCTCACGGCGGGCCGTTTCCACTACCTTGTCAAAGTCGATCAGGCCTGTTTCCTGCTCCACGCCGTAGAAGGTAGGTTGGTAGAGCTTGCCCGAAAAGTTGACCGGCGAGCCATGCGTAAGATGGCCGCCATGCGAGAGGTCGAAGCCCAGAATTTTATCGCCCGGCTGCAGCACGGCCAGCATCACGGCTGCATTTGCCTGCGCGCCGGAGTGGGGCTGTACGTTTACCCATTCGGCACCGAACAGCGCTTTTGCCCGGTCAATGGCCAGTTGCTCTGACTGGTCTACCACTTCGCAGCCGCCATAGTAGCGCTTGCCTGGCAGTCCTTCGGCATACTTGTTGGTCATCACACTTCCCATGGCTTGCATCACCTGCTCGGAAACGAAGTTTTCGGAGGCAATCAGTTCAATTCCATGAGTCTGACGGGCTTTCTCCTTGGCAATCAGGTCGAATATGGCGGTATCTTTTTGCATTCTTTTTCTGAAGTTTTATAAGCCTTCAAAATTAAAGCTTGCGCCGAAATAAACCAATGTTTCAGAAGTTTATATCCCGAGCAGGAGTGAGTGAGTGAATGAATGAATGAATGATTGAATGAGCGGATAGGAATTTGAAGATGTGGAAATTTGAAATTTAGGGAATGTGCCAATGAAGTCAATGTGCTAATGTGAAAAACAATCCTTCAGCCATTTTAACAACCAACCATTCACTCATCCACTCATTCAAAACCCGTGACTCGGAACTTAT
>Ga0256851_1000068_pt1 | contig 12721 bp, 11 predicted proteins | sample BONnt4_FD_181165 | JGI IMG/M metagenome (GOLD analysis project Ga0256851, IMG submission 181165) | Terrestrial sediment cell enrichment communities from Utah, United States - BONCAT_SYTO_Terrestrial_sediment - 4 | ecosystem: Environmental > Terrestrial > Deep subsurface > Rock core/Sediment... | reverse complement strand
CAATAAGTACTCGCTGCCTAATCCATAATTCACGTTATCTTATAAACAAGACGGAAGATTATTCCAGCAGATGTATGTCAATAAGCCCTTTTATGCCGGCATAATCTCTGGCGCTGCTGTGTAGGTACTCCCAAGGCTCTTCCACAATACCGGCTTCTACGGGGTTCCGATGCAGGTAGTCCAATTTTTGCTGCATGATGTGGTTTGACGAAAGTTCAATCGGGTGATTGTGCTATTGCCAGAATTGATAAACTTCATTATTCGGGTTTCTGCTTCCTGCTCTTTTAAACATCCAAAGAAGCCATTCTTTCCGACTCTCCTGGTTATGCTGCTCTATGGCTTTCAGAATAGTTTTGGACGTGTGTCGTTTCATGTCGCGTAAAATTGCCTCAAGAGCGTCTTTGCTGCTGCCGATGATCAGATGCACATGACTGCTCATAATACACCAGGCATAAACTTCCAAACCTTTCTGTTGAATGCAATACCGCAGGCTGTCGACTACAATGTCTTTATACTCTCGTCGTACAAAGACATCAATCCAGTTTACTACCGCAAAGGAAATGAAGTATAACTTTGACTGGTCCCGAATCTTATAGCTGCGGCTCATGATGCAACTCTACTTCAAAACAAAATGGAAGTTACATTTCCTGCTTCAAGCTTTCAGCTTGGAGCCGCCATGAGGCAAGCTTGAAGCTTGCGAAAATCACCCTTCATGCAAACGAATGGCCAATGCAATATCTGTTGCCAGATGCAACGGAGGCAACGTAAGGGCTCCAGGCATATCCAAGGCTATCGTTTCTGTGCCGAGCACCTTGCCTTCGCGGGTATCCCAAAGGGTCACCGTATAATTGCCAGTCGACATGCCTGGCAAGCTCGCCTTAACCGAAACAGGCTCCGCCTCCCGATTCAAAACTTTCAACCTCCCACTGCTTTTCACCAAACTATCCGTCCGGAGCAGCCACAACAGGGCCTGCTTTTCGTCGCCACAGGCAAAGACGGCCACAGCCGGGTAATTGGCCGTTACTTCCTCGTTCAGGTTCCTGCGCCGGAAGCTCTTCCAGTCGATTAACTTCGTAAATTTTGCCATGCTTTGCTGGGCGCGGCGCATGCCGTGGGTCAGGCAGTGCGGGTGCCGGTTGGGCCAGCGCATGCCGCCACCGGCAGCCCCGGAAGCCAGGTGTGCCCATTGCATGTGCCGGAAATACTCGTTGTCGAAATCCTCCGGGAAGGTAATGTGCTTGTCTTTGAAAGCGTGGATGGGCCCGTGCTCGCTGTCGAAAAAAGGCCTGCCGGCCGGCAGGTGCATGAGCGCTTCCCGCACCAGGCGTCCCGTGCAGATGGCCGAGGCCACCGTGTCTTTGGGGTCGTTGATGGTAGCCACGTCGTAGAAGTGCGTGCTGGCAAAATCAAGCATGGGGTGACGGAAGATCACGTCGGCCACGGCAGGATGCTCGTCCAATACCGGCCCGTAGAGCGACACGGTCTGCGGATGGCAGCGCCCGTAGAGCCGCAGTTCCGTTTCCCGTACATGCCGGCCCAAGTCACTTACAAAGTCGGCAAAAGCATCTGTACTGCCGCCGCCATGGGCCGGGTGTATTTCGTTCCACAGATCCCAGGCAAAGAGCACACCGCTCCCGCCCCAGCGTTCTACCACAAAGCTCAGTCTGTTTTTAATTGCCTGCCGGGTCTTGGGGCACAAGAGCCACTCGGAGCGCTTTTTGCATGGCCCCCCGTTTTTGTAGTTGTAAGGATGATATTTCCAGCGGAGCCACATCCAGAAGGTATCTACCGGGGTGAGCAGCACGCGGATCTTGTACTTGGCACACAGCTGGAAAAGGTTGTCCCAGAGCCTGACCATGTTCGGCGCAAAGGTTCCGGCGGGCTTTTCGAAATAACGGTGCTCGCCCTGGGCATACTCCAGCATCAGGCGCAAACAGGTCACCCCATGTGCTGCCAGCCAGGCCAGGTGCCCTTCTACCTGCTGCAGGTTCTTGCGCCGGAAAAGCCCGGCAAAATCGGGCCAGGTGATGGCGTCGTTTTGCCCGATGGGCGTCCAATCCGCGCCTGTTTCATCAATAAAATAAGGAGCATCAGGTGCTACCTGTATCCAGGGCAGCTCACATGCCTGATCAAAGTGGGGCAGCGCTTCTTTTTTGGCAGGGGCAGCCTTTTTAACTCTTTTTTCTCTTGTGCCGGTGTTACCCGCTTTACCAGGTACATCAACAATGATTACCTTCTTCTCTTCCTGTTCAGTGAACTCCATTTTTACCTATGTTTGTGACCGCCTCTTGGGGCACTTGCAGTTTTCCGCTCAGTTTTGGCAAAGTATCGAGCGCATCGCGCTGCTTAGCCAAAAGCTTTTTGAAAAGTGTGAGTGCCTGGGCCACCACCTGGTCCATGTTATAGTACTTGTAAGTGGCCAACCGGCCTACAAAGTAAACGCCTGGCGTGGCATCGGCCAACTTTTTGTACCGGTTGTAGATCTCGGCATTTTCCGGGCGCGGCACCGGATAGTACGGGTCACCTTCGGCCTGCGGATATTCGTACACGATGCTCGTTTTCGGATGCTGCTGCCCGGTCAGGTATTTAAACTCGGTTACGCGCGTATAGGCATGTTCATTGGGGTAGTTGACCACGGCCGTGGGCAGGTGCACCGGCTTGTCCAGGGTTTCGTGCCTGAAGTCCAGCGAGCGGTAAGGCAGCTTGCCATAGGAAAAGTTAAAGTACTCGTCTACCGGCCCGGTGTAGATCATCTCCCGGAAAGGGATCACCTCCACAATCTCGCGGTAGTCGGTGTTGAGCATGAGCTTGATATTGGGATGGCTGAGCATCTTTCCGAACATAGCCGTGTAGCCGTGTAAGGGCATGGCCTGGTAGGTGTCGGTAAAATAGCGATCGTCGCGGTTGGTGCGCACCGGCACCCGCGCGGTCACCGACTTATCCAATTCCGAAGGATCCATGCCCCACTGCTTGCGGGTATAGTGGCGGAAAAATTTCTCATACAGCTCCCGGCCCACCTTGCTTACAACTACATCCTCCGAGGTTTGCACAGGCGATATCTCCTCTGCCACCGATTTAAAGAAATCATCCACTTCGAAGGCCGTCAGATGCAGACCATAGAGTTTGTTGATCGTGTCCAGGTTGATGGGCATAGGCACCAACTGCCCGTCTACACTGGCCAGCACCCGGTGCTCGTAAGTACGCCAGGCCGTAAAAGCCGACAGGTACTCGAACACTTCCCTGGAGTTGGTATGAAAGATGTGCGGCCCGTACCTGTGCACCAATATACCCTCTTCGTTGTAGTGGTCGTAGGCATTGCCTCCGATGTGGGGGCGCTTGTCGATAAGGAGCACTTTCTTGTGCAATTGCGAGGCCAGTCGCTCGGCCAGTACGCTTCCTGCGAATCCGGCTCCTACTATCAGGTAATCAAACATAAATCTCCTTCCCTTTCTTAGCTGACGGTCTGCTGCCCTTGCTTCTGTTGCCTGGTTTGGGCCATGAGCGCTACCATGCCGTGCCAGGTCTGATCCCAGGACATGTTGCGCATGAAGGCCGCCACTTTTTGCTGCCACGCCTTGTCCTGCTCCTGCCCCATGGCAACTTCAATGGCCGCTACAAACTCCTCAGGTGAGCTTGCAATGTGTACCAGGCCCTGCTCGCCGTAAGGGCGCACCACATCCCGGATCGGGCTGGACACCACCGGCTTGCCCGCCGCCAGGTACTCCGGTGTTTTGGTAGGGCTGATAAAGGCCGTGGATTCATTAATGGCAAAGGGCAAGAGGGCTACCTGCCAGCCGCTCAGGTAAGCGGGCAGTTCCTGGTAAGATTTGCCGCCCAGGTAATGAATATTGGGGCGCTGGGGCAAGGTGGCAGGATCGATCTTTACTACCGGGCCAATCATCACCAGCTGCCAGTCAGGCTTGGCGTCGGCGATGGCAGCAAGCAAACCCATGTTCATGCGTTCATCAATCACGCCAAAAAAACCCAGGCGCGGTTCGGGAATAGCAGCCTGGTCGGCCGGGGCCGGCAGGTCTTGCTTTGCCTTTGCAAAATGGGCTTTATCGATGCTGCTCGGGAAGGCTTTCACGGCCGGGTGCTGCTTGCACTTGGCCTCATAGAGGCGCTGCCCTCCGGTAAACACCAGGTCTGCTTTTTTAAACAGCTCGGCTTCCAAATCTTTCAAACGGGGTGGAGCAAACTTAAAGGCCGAGAGTTCGTCCATGCAGTCGTAGACGGTGAGGGCTGCTGGCAGATGTGCCGTAAAACCGAGCGCCATCGGCGTGTAGTACCACAGGATGGGCGACTGCAGCTTGTAGGCAGCCCAGAGCTCGTCGAGCAGGCGGCGCTGTGCTGCCGTTATTTCCTCCTCACTTAGCCCGTGGGGCAGCTGCGGCACGGCCACCAGAATACGCTCGCCTCTCGAAAAGGTATGCAGGCAGGGGGCAGGCACATGGGTAAAAACGGGCTCCTCCACAAAAAAGAGGCGGCTATGGCGGGCAAAGCGCGAAAGCAGGTGCTGGGGCCGCTGGTACACAAAGTCCCAGCGCAGGTGCGAGAGGCACACCACATCGGGTAGCTGCGCTAAGAAACTATCTACATTTGACTTGTTTGTATCCGGGCTTTTGCTGGATGGCAGGACTTCGCCTACAATCTTGGGGCTCAGGCTTTCAATTTCCTTTTGCGCAAATGATTCAGGTGTTTCTTTAAACATAAGCTTGTTTTTGTAAGGTTTATGGTGCTGGCAGGTACCGCAGCAAGGACAAACACAGCAGCCTGATTACTAACTACGGCCTCAACTACAAAAAGTATAAATCGAGGCCTCCAGCATGCAGCACAGGCACAACCCGGAAAGATTGCAAGCCCGGATTGCACATAAGAAAACTTGCAGCTCCACAAGCAGAAATCATGCTTCCCATCTGATATGTCGACGCTAAATCTTGGACAGATTCTGTAGCTTTGGCAAACGGAAATACGAAGCGCAGCGGCAGAGACAAAGATGGAAAAGGCGAAGGAGCAAAAAATGTCACCCAAAGGCATCGGCGTGCAAAACGAGCGCTCACTGCATGCGGCGCTCAAGCAATGGTATGCCCAACCCCAAGACCGCTTTGAGGTACCACTCGATGGCTACTTTATCGACCTGGTGCGGGGCCGGCAACTGGTCGAGATCCAAACCCGCAACTTTTCGGCTATCCGCCACAAACTGCAAACGCTGGTGCAGCAGCACCAAGTACACCTCCTGCACCCCATCACCTACGAAAAGTGGATTTTGCAGGTAGACCGCACGGGCACCCAGGTGCTCTCGCGCCGCAAGTCGCCCTACCGGGGGCAGCTCACCGACATTTTCGAAGAGCTGGTGCGCATACCCGAACTGCTCAAGCACGAGAACTTCACAATCGAATTTCCGCTTATCCGGGAAGAGGAAGTGCGCTGCCGCGATGGCAAAGGCAGCAGGCACCGTAAGCGCGAAAGCATCAAAGACAGGAGGCTGCTGGAAGTAATCAGCACCCACCGTTTTACAACCAGTACTGACTTTTTGCAGTTCATACCAGAGGGCCTGGCCCACCCTTTCTCAAATAAGAGCCTGGCAAAGGCACTTGCGCTGCCCCTCCACCGCTGCCGCCAGCTCACCTACTGCCTCCGCAAAATGGAAGCCCTCAGGGTAGTGGGCAAGAAAGGAAACGAGCTTCTTTTTGAGGTTGTGCACACTTAGGCGGCTTCTACATATTTACAGCTCTCCCTGTTCTTTCTGCAAACAGGCAATTCTCTCCTGCCGTCCTTCCGAATCCTGTCAGACGACGTAGAAGCGCTGTATTAATCCCCTTCCCGCACCCACTGCATGGCCTGCTCGCGCTCCGAGATGTCGAAAAAGCGTACTCCCTTTTTCTTCACCGGGCTGATGAGCCTGGCAGCCAGCTCCTGCCACAGCTTCTCGCCTACCATGGCCACACGCCCGTATTCACGTCCGTGCACCAAGTCGAACAAACCGTTTTCCAGGGCAACAGTGGGCTTTACCCAGCTTAGGCCCGCCATTTCGTAATAGAGGCGCGCCATCCCATAACGCTTCATCCGGTCCCGGATCAGCTCGCGGTACAGGTCGAAATCTTCGTTTGTCAGCTGGCCGCTCACCCGAACGGCCAGCAAATCATCGTGTGTTTCCGGCAATACTTCTAGCATCGGCTTGAGTATGGTAAGTCTTCTTCTGAGGCTATACGCTTCCGTTCCGGTTTAGCTGTGGATAATCCGGGTGGCGGGCAGGAGCATGTCCGCAGCTTTTTAGGTACGTATCCGATGGCGGACTCCTCTGGCGAATTTTAGCAGGTTCACGCGGGAAATGTCGTAAAACATGGTTATGATCAGGATAGTGGCCGGAATAAGGAAAGTATACTGACCCAAGCTGGAGTAGAAGTAGCCTCCGGCCACAGCACCCGACAAAAAGAAAAAGATGATGACCAGCCGAAGGGTGATCTTTTGCCTCAGACCTGCTTTGTCGGTGCCGCCGGGTTGGCTGGCTGCTGCCAGTTCGATACCCAGATCGGTGAAGATGCCGGTCAGGTGCGTGGTACGTACGACCGAGCCTGAAATCATCGACACCATTGCATTTTGCATGCCCATGGCAAAAAGCAGGCTGCCGGCAAAGGACTCCTGCCTAACTGCGCTTCCGTCATAATGGTGGCCGTAAAGCGCATTGAGTAACAAAATAGCAAATTCAATCAGGATGGGGAGGGTATAGGCAAAGGTTTGGTGGCGCCCTATCCGGTCAATGATCAGGCTGGTTGTGAAGGCTCCCAGCAGGAAGAGCAACATCCACAAGCCAATGATACGGACTTGCTCCCAGCTGCCCTGCGCCAGATGCTCGGCAAAGAAGGCGACATGACCTGTCACGTTAGTGGTCAGCACCGAGAAGGCCAGCAAACCGGCAATATTCACAAAGCCGGCCGTCAGGCATAGCAGTGCCGCCAATCTGATGTTGTGCCTGAAGTTCCTTCGATGTCCGGTATGGCGTAACATGAGCAAAAGATACACTATTTTTTTGTCCTGAGACGATCTGGTGTCCTGTTATTGCCAAGGTGTGCCCACCTGCCTGTAGCTTTCGGGGCTTTCCCCGGCGCCATCCTCCTTCCGGAATTGCATCTGTACAAATAAAAACGTAGCTTGAGGCCTAACTTATGTTTAAACTTTAGCTTTTGTATTCACCCTTTTATCCTTTTCACCCTTAGCACACCACTTACATTGTCATCTGTATTCTGGACCTATACACAGGTAGGCTTTCACCATATCTTCGATTTTCAGGCCTACGACCACATGCTGTTTCTTTTGGCCCTGAGCGCCATCTACACGCCCAGCGACTGGCGCAAGGTGCTGGCCCTGGTCACCAGCTTTACCATCGGCCACTCGATCACGCTGGCCCTGGCCACCTTCCGGCTCATCACGTTCGATACGGCACTGATCGAATTCCTCATACCGGTTACCATTCTGCTTACCTGCGTGAGCAATTTTTTCAGGCTGAAAGGTGCTGCCACCAAGCAGCATGCCGTGTGGTCGTTCCACAACCTGCTGGCCCTGCTCTTCGGCCTGGTGCACGGCATGGGCTTTTCCAACTTCCTGCGTTCGCTGCTGGGCCAAAACGGGGAAATCTGGCAGCAACTGCTGGCCTTTAACGTGGGCATCGAGCTGGGGCAACTGCTGATTGTGGGCCTCCTCCTGATATTGTGCTTTTTGGCCATGCACCTGTTCAGGGCCAAAAAACGCGACTGGATTCTGGTGCTCTCCAGCGCTGCAGCAGGCATTTCGCTGGTGCTCATGATGGAAACAAGCATTTTTTAAGCCTGAATTTCACCTATTTACAAGCGCCTGATTTAGCCCAAATAAACCAACCCGAGTCCAACTCATCTAAAGCAAACGAAACTACCTAAACGAAAATACCCCTACCACGCATGAGAAACCTATTAACAGGGCTGGCGCTGGCCGGCCTGGTAGCAGGGCCGCCGGCAGCCATGGCGCAGGACACCAAGTTTGCGCAGCTGGGCCAGGAGCTTCCTACCCCCAACACCTACCGCACTGCCTCGGGCGCACCCGGCCATGCGTACTGGCAACAGCGCGCCGACTATAATATCCAGGTAGAGCTCGACGATGAGAAGCAGGCCATCAAAGGGGCCGAAACCATTACCTACACCAATAACTCGCCCGACATGCTCTCTTACCTGTGGGTGCAGCTCGACCAGAACATCTACGAGCCCAAATCGATGAGCAACCTGACGCGCACCGGCGAGCTGAAAGAGAAGATGTCGCTGCAGGCTGTGGAGTACCTGACGCGCGAAAAGTTTGACGGCGGCTTTAAGATTGAAAGCGTAAAAGACCAGAACGGAAAGCCGCTGCGCTACACCATCAACAACACCATGATGCGCGTGGACCTGCCTGCTCCGCTCAAACCCGGGCAGCGGACCAGCTTCAGCATTGCCTGGCACCACAACATCAACGACCAGAAAGCCCTGGGCGGCCGCTCGGGCTATGAGTACTTCCCCGAAGACGGCAATTACCTCTACGAAATGGCCCAGTGGTTCCCGCGCATGGCCGTGTACGACGACGTGAACGGCTGGCAACACAAGCAATTTCTGGGTAGCGGCGAATTTGCCCTTCCTTTCGGCAACTACAAAGTAAGCATTACCGTGCCAGCCGACCATGTGGTAGGCGCTACCGGTGAGTTGCAAAATGCCAACCAGGTGCTGTCGGCCACGCAGCAAAAGCGCTGGGCCGAGGCTGCCAAGAGCGACAAGCCGGTAGTCATCGTCACCCAGGAAGAAGCCACCAGGGCCGAAAAGAACAAGGCCAAAGGCAAGAAAACCTGGGTTTTCGCCGCCAAGGATGTGCGCGACTTTGCCTGGGCCAGCTCGCGCAAGTTTATCTGGGATGCCATGAACGTGAAAGTAGGCGGACAGAACGTGCTGGCCATGTCTTACTACCCGAAAGAGGCCAATCCGCTCTGGGGGCAGTATTCTACCGAATCGGTAGCGCACACGCTGCGTGTATATTCCAAGCACACCATCGACTATCCTTACCCGGTAGCTATTTCGGTGCACGGCCCGGTAGGCGGCATGGAGTACCCGATGATCTCTTTTAACGGCTACCGCCCCGAGGCCGATGGCACCTATTCCGACCAGACCAAATATGGCCTCATCACGGTGATCATCCACGAAGTGGGCCATAACTTCTTCCCGATGATCATCAACTCCGACGAGCGCCAATGGACGTGGATGGATGAGGGCCTGAACACTTTTGTCCAGTACCTGGCCGAGCAGGAGTGGGAACGCAACTACCCATCACGCCGTGGAGAACCGCAAAAAATTGTGGAATACATGAAGAGCGCCAAAAATACGCAGGTGCCCATCATGACCAATTCCGAGTCGGTGCTCCAGTTTGGCAACAACGCCTACGGCAAGCCGGCCACCGCCCTCAACGTGCTGCGTGAAACCGTGATGGGCCGCGAGCTCTTCGACTACGCTTTTAAGGAGTACGCCAAGCGCTGGGCTTTCAAACACCCCATGCCGGCCGACTTCTTCCGCACCATGGAAGATGCTTCGGGCGTGGACCTGGACTGGTTCTGGAGGGGCTGGTTCTACACCACCGACCATACCGATATTGCGATCGAAAACGTCAAGTGGTATACCATCGACAGCCAGGATCCTGAATTTGTCAATGCCCAACGTCGCGCCGAGCAAAACAAAGCACCCAAGACGCTCTCCGAGCAGCGCAACCTGCAGGACATTCCCAAAACGCTGGTGGAGAAAAAGCCTAGCCTGAAAGACTTTTATAACAGCTACGACCCGCTGGCCACTACGGCTGCCGACAAGCAGAAGTATCAGCACTTTATGAGCGGCATTACGCCGGCACAAAAGAAGGTGCTGGAGTCAGGATTAAACTTCTATGAAGTAGCTTTCAAAAATATCGGCGGGCTGGTGATGCCGCTGATCGTGCGCATGGCCTTTGAGGATGGGACCGAAGAGGTTGTCAACATCCCGGCCGAAATCTGGCGCTACAACAACGAGGAAATCACCAAAGTATTTGTGACCGAAAAGCCGGTAGTAGCGTTTGAGCTGGACCCTTACCTGCAAACCGCCGATACGGACCTATCGAACAACTCTTTCCCGCGCCGCCTCACGCCATCGCGCTTCGATCTTTTCAAACACAACAGCCAGCCGCAGCCAAACCCGATGCAACAGGAACAGGTTACCAGCCGCCAGAACAGAGGCAGCGCAACGCAATAGGGCACTTTCCTTCCTGCCCTGCACAAAAAGCCTTCGGATTGCATTCCGAAGGCTTTTTTGTAGACATCCATTCAGCAACCTACAACCATCAGTCCGGATTATACTTGTCGATAAAGGCTTGCGTTACGCGGTCGCCGCGCCGCACGAAAGGGCGGATGATGAGGCGGGTACTGTTTTCGTAGGTAAAAAACTTGTACATCCAATTGCTGAGCACGATCAATTTGTTGCGGAAGCCGATCAGGTACATGATGTGCACAAACAGCCAGATCACCCAGGCCAAAAAGCCGCCCAGGTGCGTGCCCTTGGGCAGGTCTGCTACCGCCTGGTTGCGCCCGATGATGGCCAGCGAACCTTTGTCCTTGTACTTAAAGGGCTCCAGGGGCTCTTTGCGCAACAGCCTTTTCATGTTTTTGGCCAGCAGTTTGCCTTGCTGAATAGCAGGCTGCGCCACACCAGGGTGCCCCTTGGGGTATTCGGGCGTTTTCATCAGGGCAATATCGCCGATGGCAAAAATGTCGTTGAAGCCCAGCACCTGGTTGTATTCATTTACCAGGATGCGGCCGCGCTCCACCGACTCTTCGGGTAAGCCATCGACCAGGGCCCCGGCTACGCCGGCAGCCCAGATGAGCGTGTGGGCCCGTATCTGCTCACCTCCTTTAAAAGTCACCGTGCTGCCGTCATAAGATTCTACCAGGGTATTGAGCTTGATGTTGATACCCATATCAGTCAGGTACTTATAAGTCTTTTGGCTGGCTTCCGGCGACATAGGAGGCAGCACCCGGTCCATTCCTTCCACCAGGTAAATGTTCATTCGGTTAAAGTCCATGCCCGGATAATCGGAGGGCAGCACATGCTTGCGCATCTCGGCCAGGGCACCGGCCAGTTCCACACCCGTTGGGCCTCCCCCTACGATCACAAAGTTCATTAGGCTTTGCCATACCTCCGGGTCACTGGTCATGCTGGCCTGTTCAAAGCACTGCAGCATCTGGCTGCGCAGGTTCAGCGCATCAGGTACCTGTTTGAGCGGAAAAGAAAACTTCTTGATCTGCTCGTTTCCAAAGTAGTTTGTCTTGGTACCGGTGGCAATTACCAGGAAATCGTAAGACAGGTCACCTACCAGCGTGGAAATCGTTTTGGTTTCGGGATTTATGTTGGTGACGCGCACCAGGCGGAAGTAGAAGTCCTCGTATTCGTCACTACCGAACATTTTGCGCAGCGGTTCAGCGATGGCGTCCGGCTCCAGACCGGCAGTAGCTACCTGGTAGAGCAGGGGCCAAAAACCATGGTAGTTCTGCTTATCAAACATCACCACCTGAAATTCTTTCTCTGGCAGCTTTTTGGCAAAATTTATTCCACCAAAGCCTCCTCCTATGATTACCACGCGGGGCTTGGTCGTTTCGGGTATATTGAGCGATAACTGTGCGGGTTCTAGCATAAATTATATGTTTAAACTGTGCAGTCGCAGGCAGCATAGCCGCCTGCTACACCTTGTGTTTGTTTCCTAATATACGGAAGTCACCTAACTTAGGAAAGGAACGCAGCAAGCCCGCTCCGGTTACCCCTTCTGTTCCGAGAATATGGCTGCATGCGTAATTCTGGGAATAAATGAATGGGCAAATCCGGAGATGTGCGGATAAAATAATGTACCCTGTTCGTGTTACGGGTGGCTTGTAGAAAGTCGACACGCAACACCAAACCCGACCTCCAGACTACTTATCGTTGCCCTTGAAGATGGAATTGAGCAGAGCCGGGATGGCGAAAGGACTGATGGTGGGGTACATGTAGCGGTTCTGCTGCTGTTGTACCTGCTGCTGGTTCCAGAACCTGAAGTTGGCATCGCCATCCATCGGGGTGGTTTTAAACAACTCTTCCAGGCGCTCGGGGTCCAGGTTGCGTGTGGCAATGGCGCGCCCCTCATCCGGCAGTTTTACATTTAGCACCGCCTCTTTAAAGTCGCGCTCCGTGGGCCAGGGAAACACATCCACAATGGGCAATTCGGTGGGATCTTCCTGCAACTGCATGATGATGGAATAACTCTGGCTGCTGTAGTTTTTGGGGATGATGAGGTACTGCCGTTTAAAACCCAGCGCGCTGAAGAGCACGCTGTCGCCGCTAAGTACGGGCAAGGAAAAAAAACCGTATTGGTTGGTCTGGGTACCCCGGCTGGTGCCCGGCACATACACGCTTACCCCTGCCACGCCATACAGGCTGTCGCCGGTAGCCACAAAGCCCGAAAGCTGCACGACCCGCTGCTGCCCCTGGCCCTTGCTTTGCTCGGGCAACAGCAAAAGCAGCAGGCACAATACCGATAATAAAAGCCATTTCGGGAATGTAAAGGATGGGTTAGGATGCAGCATGGCAGGTGTACTAGTGTTCTGACTTCTTAACTTTTAGAATTTATTACTTTCATTTACTTCTTTGTATTTTCTGGCCATTGTTTCTCTAGCTGTGTTCACCGT
>Ga0256851_1000066_pt1 | contig 13062 bp, 12 predicted proteins | sample BONnt4_FD_181165 | JGI IMG/M metagenome (GOLD analysis project Ga0256851, IMG submission 181165) | Terrestrial sediment cell enrichment communities from Utah, United States - BONCAT_SYTO_Terrestrial_sediment - 4 | ecosystem: Environmental > Terrestrial > Deep subsurface > Rock core/Sediment... | reverse complement strand
AAGTACTTTCACCTATGTCAATCCGATCTTACGCGCATTTATGCGCTTGCCGTGCGCAGGCAACCTCCGCATGTATTGCAGCCACATGTGTCACCTAAGCACTGCTGCCTTTCATGCAACGACATTCCTCCATAACCACAGGAAGATGCATCGTCATCTTGCTGCTGCTCCTTTTGTGCGCCAACCCGGAAGGGGCTCCCGCGGCGGCAAGCCCTAAGCCCGCGTCAGCCGGAAAGGCCCTTCATCTTTTCTTCCTGCGCAAGCTGCAGGCAAAGCCCGCGGCTGCTTACGGCAGGCGCACCCGGAAGCGAGAGGCCCGCCCGGTTGTCGCAGAGCAACTGCCCATGACAGCCGACAGCCCGGACTTTCCCGAGCTTGATGCAGCCCTGCAGGCCCTGATGCGGCGCTATCACATACCTGGTTTATCAGTGGCCATTGCCCGGAACGAAAAGCTGGTGTTCACGCGCGGCCATGGCTATGCCAATACCGAAAGCCGGCTGCCGGTTAGCAATACCAGCCTCTTCCGGATTGCCAGCCTTTCCAAGCCCATTACCGCTGTTGCCATCCTCAAGCTGGTGCAGGATGGCAAGCTGACGCTGGAAGACAAGGTTTTTGGCCCCACAGGCATACTACAGGCAGACTATCCCATGCCGTCCGCAGGTTCAGGCAAAGACCAGATCACCGTACAGCACCTGCTCGACCATACTTCCGGCTGGACCAACGACCCCGACGACCCCATGTTCCGGAGCGCTACCTACAGCCAGCAACAGCTGATTACCGAGATGCTGCTGCACCGCCCGCTCACCTACAGCCCGGGCACTACCTATTCCTATTCTAATTTCGGCTATTGCTTGCTGGGGCGCATCATCGAGAAAGTAAGCGGGCTAGCTTACGACCAGTATGTGCAGACGGAACTGCTGCAACCGGCCGGCATCACCCGGATGCAACTGGCGCCGGCCTCGCTCCGCCGGCCCCTGCCTTACGAAGTAAACTATTACCAGCCCGAAGGAAATGCCTACGTCTATAACATCCACCGCATGGATGCACACGGCGGCTGGGTAGCCTCAGCCACCGACCTCTTGCGCCTGATGGTACGCATCGACCGCAATCCTGCCAAAAGCGACCTGCTGCGCAGCGACGTGCTCGGCAAAAGCTACTTCGCCTGCACCACCTGGTCACACACGGGCTCCCTGCCGGGCAGCTCTACGGTGCTCACCCGGCTCAACGATGAATTCAGTTTTGTGGTGCTGGCCAACACCCGGGTTAACGCTTTGCCCGCCCTGCTGGCTGATGAAATCAATGCCCTGCTGAGCCGGATGATCCTCTCCAGGCATGCCTGGGCAGATACCGATTTGTTCGAAGACAGGCCTGAAAGCAGCACCTACGCCTTGGAAAGCCAGTAGCTGTACAGAGCTGCGTTTAGTGATTTTAACGTGCCCCCGGGAATTATCAGCGGCTAAAATGTTTGCCTTCAAGCTGTATGTGCACTTTTATAGCTATCTAGCAAAGTTGATCGAAGCAGATTGATTCCCAGTTTTCCCGTGAGGCGCCTTGCAGCTGTTCGGTTGCCGACTTATCGGGAAGTCTCCAGCGTAAGTAAAGACAGGAGGTCACACAGCGCTGAAGGGGAATTTTATCCCGATGTCTATCGGGGCATGTCGGGGCGCCCACGCTTAAGAAGGGCCCCTACCCCACGCGTGGAGCGCACTGACGCAAGCAATATACGAGCCAGTTGTGAAGCCCTGGGTTACCGCATGCTACAAAGCTTAAACAAAAAGGTCTTTGAATTCCCGAGGTCACGTTGATTTTATAGTTCCTGAAATTCTGCACTATTAAAGTGATGGAAGCGCGCCATCCCTCACACTAAAGGCTGCCCGAAAGCAGGGTAACCAAGTGGAGCTGGCTTGCTGTTAGTAGGCCCGCCACATGTCTGTCGTGTCGGTTTCCGGTGCTGTGTCTACCGGCGTGCGTTGCCGCCTCCCCGCTTCTTCACCGGGATTAAAAGTATCGGGTCCTGTTACAACTGCCATCAGGCCTAGTGCCAGCACAAAAACAACAGGCACCAGCAGGTTGCGGTACAAAAACAGGCGATGCGGCTTTTGCATGTAACAGCTGCTTCTGAAATAAATAACCATGTAAGTGGCCATTAGCACCCACACAGGAAGCGCGATCCAGCACATCACCTGGCGCCCCACCCACGCCTGGAAGTAAAAGATGAGCGCCAGCAGCCCCAAGACCAGGGCCAGGCTGCTGATAGCCCCCAGCAGCGCCAGGCGCACGTTGGTGATCACATAAAAAAACGACATACCCACCTGCACCAGAAAGAGCAGCACCAGCATGGCCAGGGCAAACACAAACACGAAGTTTCCGCTTGCCAGGGCAAACACCTTCATGGCCAGCCCCACCAGCGCCAGGGCCATGCCGGCCCACACCACCCACGTAAAGGAGCGGATAAAGGAGGAGATGGCACTGCCGGCGCGCTCGAGCAGCGGTGGCAGGCGGGCAGGATCCGGTGGCGACAAATGGTTCATTGCCGTTTCTCCTGTACTTTTTTCACCAGGGCGCGCAACCAGCGGCGGGGCAACAGGCGCAGCACACCGACCATTGCCTCATACTGCAGGCCCGGCAGCACGACTACCTTACCGGCCATCATGCCCTGGTAACCTACCCGGGCCACCTCTTCGGGACTCTCCGACAGCCACCGGCCCAACCAGCCGGCTTCATGTACGCCTGCGCGCTCTTTGAAGCGGGTGTTCGTGGGACCCGGGCAGAGCGCCGTCACGCTCACCCCGGCTTCCGCGAGTTCTGCCGCTAAAGCTTCGGAAAAAGACTGCACATAGGCCTTGGAGGCATAATAAACAGCCATCAAGGGACCAGGCACGAAGGCGGCCACAGACGAGACATTCAGGATGCGGCCCTGCCGCTCCCGGGGCAGCTGCTTCAAAAAAAGGTGGGTCAGGTGCGTGAGGGCTACCATGTTGAGCTGCATCATGTCGAGCAGCCGCTTTTCATCTGCCTGCCGGAAGTAGCCATGCAGGCCAATGCCGGCATTATTTACCAGCACATCCACCACCAGGCCATCCTGCCTGAGCTCGTCGAAAACCCGTTGCGGGGCCTCCGCTACAGTCAGATCACAGACGATTACCTTAGTGAACACTTTATGGGCGATGGCAAACTGCATGGCCATCTGGTTGAGCTTGTCCTCCGAGCGGGCCACCAGCACCAGGTCGTGGCCCTGCCGGGCAAAGTGCCGGGCCAGTTCATAGCCGATACCGCCCGAAGCGCCCGTGATCAGCGCCGTGTAATGCTGCCTGTTTTCTGCCATCGTTGCTAATTTTCCGGACTGCAGCGGACACAAGCCCTGGGGGTTTTCAGAAATCCATCAAGGTTTTTTGGTCATAAAACCGCTGTCCGCTGGCCTCTGTTTCTACATACGCGTGCCTCCTTAACATTGGCTACATTACCTCCTGCTTGCCTGCTGTATTAAGCAACTTAAAAAACTGGTAATTAACTGCTTAAAACATTAGCAACATCAATCGTATCTTGTTAGCTTTGCAAAAAATTTACTTCCAACTTATTATCTCCAAGTAATTTTATGAAAAACGCTTACCGCCAGGTGTGCCTGTTGGGCCTGCTACTGCTGTTCTTGCCCGTAGCCGTTGCAGCCCAGCAACTCACCCAAACCATCCGGGGCAAGATTATTGACAAAGAGTCGCAGGAGCCTTTGATCGGCGCCACGGTGGCCATCCTGACCACCAATCCGGCCATGGGCACCAGCACCGATGTTAACGGCACGTTTCGCCTCGACAAAGTACCTGTAGGGCGCCACACCCTGCGCATCAGCTATATGGGCTACGAAGAGCAGGTGCTGCCTGAACTCTTGCTAGGCTCCGGCAAAGAACTGGTGCTGACCATCGGCCTGAGTGAATCCTTTAAAAAATTACAAGAGGTGGTTATCAGCGCCGAGAAGCAGAGCAAGGGCAATCCATTAAACGAAATGGCGCTTATCAGCTCCCGGGCAATCTCGGTTGAAGAAACCAAGCGCTATGCAGCCAGCCTCAACGACCCGGCCCGTGCGGCCTTAAACTACGCCGGCGTAGGCGCCAGCGACGACATGAGCAACGAGATCGTGGTACGCGGCAACTCGCCACGCGGCGTGCTGTGGCGCATCGAGGGTGTGGAAGTGCCCAACCCGAGCCATTTCGCCGAAGAAGGGGCTGCCGGCGGGGCCATCAGCATCCTGAGCGTAAACATGCTCGACAACTCGGACTTCTATACCGGCGCCTTCCCGGCTGAATACGGCAATGCCCTGTCGGGTATTTTCGATATCCGCCTGCGCAACGGCAACAACGAAAAGCGCGAGTATGCTTTCCAGGCCGGCGTGCTGGGCGTGGACTTTGCCGCCGAGGGCCCTTTTAAGAAAGGCGCCAAGGCCTCTTACCTGGCCAACTACCGCTATTCGACCCTTTCGCTGCTCAATAAAATAGGCGTTAAAATAGCCGGCGATGCCACGACCGATTTCCAGGACTTCTCTTATAAGCTCCATATCCCGACGGCTAAATCCGGCGTGTTTTCGGCATGGGGCATCGGCGGCCTGAGCCAGCAGGCCCAGCAGGCCAAGCGCGACCCGGAAGCCTGGGAAGGCTACTGGGACCGTTTCGACAGGCTGTATAAATCCGGCATGGGCGCCGCCGGGCTGAACCACCTCTTTTTCCTGGGCAAAGACGATTACCTGGAAACGGCTCTTACGATTTCAAGCAATTACAATAGCAATGAAGTCGATTCGCTTTCCGACAGCTTCGACAAAACGCGGTATCACAACCATCGCTTTTCCTACCAGACGGCACGCTTTTCGACTTTGTATAACCGCAAAATCAACAACCGCCATACCGTGCGCACAGGCCTTGTCCTGAGCCGGCTGGCCTTCGATGCTTTTGCCGAAAGCCAGAACAAAGAATACCAGTTTGTGAAGATGGTAGAGCAGGATGGTGCCACCAGCATGCTGCAGGGCTATGGCCAGTGGAAGTACCGCCTCTCCGAGCAACTGACGCTCAACAGTGGTTTGCATGCCTCCTACTTTGCCCTCAATGGCACTGCTATTTTAGAGCCGCGCCTGGGGCTGAAATGGGACCTGCGCCCCGGACAATCCTTAAGTGTCGGGGTGGGGCAGCACAGCCGCCACGAAGCCCTGTCGACCTACTTTACCGAAAATCCGTTGGCTGACGGCTCCGTGGTACAGCCCAACAAGAAGCTGGGCCTCTCGCGTGCGGCTCACTACGTGCTGGGTTACGACCGCCTGCTGCGCGAAGACCTGCGCCTGAAAGTGGAAACGTATTATCAGCGCCTCTACCATGTGCCGGTAAGCACAGATCCCAACAGCACTTTCTCGGCCATCAATTACGAAGACGGCTTCACCACCGACACCCTGGTAAACAAGGGCACGGGCCGCAACTATGGCGTGGAGTTAACAGTGGAGAAATTCCTCACCAACGACTTTTACTTTTTGTTTACCTCTTCGCTCTACGACTCCAAGTACAAAGCCCTCGATGGCGTGGCGCGCAACACCCGCTTCAACGGCAACTACATCTTTAATTTCCTGGCGGGCAAAGAGTTCAGGGTAGGCCGCTCAAAAGCCAACATGATCGGCACCAACCTCAAGTTCCTCTGGGCCGGCGGCAACCGCTATACCCCGGTTGACCTGGCAGCCTCGCAGCAGAAAGGCTACCCGGTACTGTTCCAGGATCAGGCTTTTGCGTTGCAGGCCGACGATTACTTCCGAACCGATGTGCGCATCAGCTATCGCAAAAACAAGCCGAAAGCTTCCTATGTTCTTTCGCTCGATATTCAGAACCTGACCAACCGCCTCAATGTTCACAGCCAGTCCTATGACCGGGCTAAAGGCGAGATCGTCACCAATCATCTCCCCGGTATGGTGCCGGTGCTCAATTACAGGATCGAGTTCTAACACCTCATGCTCAAGCCAAGCGCCACAACCTTTCCAGCGGTTGTGGCGCTTGGCTTTTGTAGGCAAAGTGGAGCCTGCCTGACGCGGTTCGTTTACCAAAAACAGCCGGATACCCCGCCTTGGCAACTACACCTGCGTACATACAGCCTTTAAACGCCTTATCATCTGCCCATGTCTGCTCTCTCTATCTCCATGAAAAAATGGAAAAGCTGCGCTACCCGATCAGCAAGTACGTCAGTGAAAAGCCTTAGCCCGGAGCAGCTCGACCGCAAGCTCATGCACCCCGAAACCGGCCGGTGCACCATCCGCCGGCACATCGGGCTCTATGCCTGGCATGGCGAACACCACCTGGCCCACCTCACAGGGCTCCTCACGCGCAATAACTGGCAAATTGCCGTAGCACCATCTCCAGTTATCTCGCCCCCTCCTGTGGTATGAGCAAATAGGCTCTGGCAAGGCTGGCTGAAATGTAGTATCTTGGCAGGGCCACAGCCTTAGCACTTTTGCCCAGCCTTGGAAGCACAGCCATTCACCTCTCCACTTAAAACGCGCATCGCCCCTACCCCCAGCGGATACCTGCACCTGGGCAACGCCCTGTCTTTTGCCATCACCTGGGCACTGGCCCGGCAAAAGGGCGCCAGGCTCCTGCTGCGCATCGACGACCTGGACAATACCCGCTTTCGGCCCGCTTACCTGCACGACATATTCGCCACCCTTGCTTTTATGGGCCTCGACTACGACGAGGGGCCCAAAGATGCCGCTGATTTTAGCCGCCACTATAGCCAGCACCTGCGCCTGCCCGACTACAACAGGCTGCTGGCACAACTCGTCGAACGGGGTTTGGTGTACGCTTGTCCTTGCTCCCGCAGCCAGATCACGGCCCGATCGCCGCTGGGCACTTACCCGCTCACCTGCCGGCACCTGCAGCTGCCACTCGATACGCCCGGGGCGACTTGGCGCGTGCACATCCCGGAAGCTACCTCCATCACCTGCAGCGACCTGCTCCTGCAGGAATGCACCGTTCCGTTGGCCCAGGAAATGCCTGATTTCGTGATACGCCGCAAAGACGGCATTCCGGCTTATCAAATCGCTTCGCTCTGCGATGACCTGGCCATGGGCGTCAACCTGGTGGTGCGGGGCCAGGACCTGCTCTCTTCCACGGCAGCGCAGTTATGGCTGGCCCGGTGCACCGGCAATACGGCATTTACCCAGACAGCTTTCCTGCACCACCCCATCCTCTGCGAGCCCGCAGGCCAGAAACTGTCCAAGTCGCACAGCTCGCTCTCTATCCACCAGATGCGCCGGGCCGGACTAAGCCCGGCGGGCCTGTGGGCCCTGATAGCCGCACAGCTCGGCTGGGGGCGAGATGCCGCCATCACCGATGCAGCAGGCTTTCTGGATAGATTTCGCCTAACTGACATTTCCTGCCTCCACACACAGCTGGCATAGCCGCAACCTTTCTGCTGCCCCCTTCTTTTTAGCCCTGTTACCGGCTTTCCGTATAGAGAGAAAAAGCGCCTTCCCCTGCCTTGCGGCAGGCGTCTTATGTCTAGATAATTTGTCCTTTATGTATGCCAGCCAACGACAGCTATAGCGATCCGTACCCAAACAGGAGCAGCCGCTACCGCGCAAGCACCACCACCGGGCAGCGCCCCCAGGCCTATGACCGCCGGCCAGCCACTACCCGAAAGGTCAGATACCGGCGCCGCAAAAAGCAAGCGGCCGGGGCCTCTGCCGTAAAAGGAGCCCGGAACAGGCTCAAAAATTTCCGGCAAGCCTCTGTGCTGGCCGTGGCCCTCACCGGCTTTATCATGCTCTTGTTTGCCCCCTCCGAAGCCGGCTTGGCCCAGGAAACAGCAACTGCAGATTCGGTTGTGGTGGTTGAGGAACTGGCGGTAGCGGATACGGCTGCGGCCGACACCACAGCGGCGCTCTCCGGCAAAGAATCTACAGATGAAGCCATTGGCGCCTTGCAAGGGCTCTGGAACAGCTTCCGCTATAACCTGCCCAAGCTCCTGATCGCCATCGGAACGCTCTTGCTGGCCTGGCTGCTGGCCCGCCTGCTGCAGATGCTGCTGCAAAAAGTACTGGGCCGCTGGCAGCGCTCCCATGCCATCATTTCGCTGGTGATGATTGCCTTCTGGCTGCTGGCCATTGGGGTAACCATCAGTGTAGTTGCCGGCGATATCCGGGCCCTATTGGGCTCCCTGGGCCTGATCGGCCTGGCCTTGTCGTGGTCGCTGCAAACGCCTATCGAGAGTTTTACCGGCTGGCTGCTCAACTCCTTCCAGGGCTATTACCGGGTAGGCGACCGCATCCGGGTGGGGGACGTATTCGGAGATGTGTACCGCATTGATTTTCTCACCACCACCGTTTGGGAAATCGGCTCTCCTTACCAGGCGGGCTTCGTGCATGCCGAGCAGCCCACGGGCAGGATGGTTACTTTCCCCAACAATGAAATTCTATCGGGCACGGTCACCAACCTGACGGGCGATTTCCCCTTTGTGTGGGACGAGCTGGCCATCGCCGTGGCCAACGAGTCGGACCTGCAGCTCACCATGCAGGTGCTCGAAGACCTGGCCCTCGCGCTGCTGGGCAGCTACATGGAGAAACCCGCCCGCGCCTACGGCAGGCTACTCAAAAAAGCGGGTTTGGATGATCACGTACCCAACAAACCCCAGGTGTTTCTCTCGCTCGAAGATTCCTGGACCAATGTCACCATCCGCTACCTGGTAGGCGCCCGGGAGCGCCGTAAGTGGAAGAGTGAACTTATTTTCCGCATCAGCCGCGAACTCAGCAAGGAGACTTATCAGGACAAAATCATACCGGTTTACCCCCGCCAACAGGTTCAGTTTATCGACCCGGATGGGCTGCCCAGAGAAATACAGGCTTTCCGGGATGAACCCCGAGCATAGGTTTGCCCCTGACAGCGCCATGTGCAGGTGCAAGTATTTTCCTCGGTGCCCTTCCGCCGTAGCAATGCAGCTTATAAACACAGCAAAGCCTTTTACCCAGACAGGATAAAAGGCTTTGCTGGTTTTAATTTATTTATCGAATCGGGCTGGCCCGCCTGCCTTTCGGGCAGCAGCCTTATGGCTGTTTCTTCGACTGGGTACCTGCCGGTTTTACAGAAACGGGCACCTCCACGTTTTCCCATAGCAGCACAATGCCGTCGTCAGTCACATCATAAATCAGGCGTTCGTTCATGTTGGCCGCTTTGCGGGGCTTTACTTTTACCCGCAGTGCATCCTGCTTGGGATCGTATTGGGTACCCCACTGCTCGGCCACTTTGTTGAAGATCACCGTCCACGCGTCTTTGTTGGGGATGGCATAGAAGCTGTACTTACCCGCCGGTAGTTTCTTTCCCTCTACCAGCACATCACGGTCCACGGCTACCATGGTGGCCTCGTTGGCACCTGCGCGCCACACTTGCCCGTAAGGAACCAGCTCCCCCCAGACAGCGCGCCCTTTTACTGAGGGGCTGCTGTAATTGATCAAAATAACGGCCTCCCCGATTTTACCCGAGGCAGAGTCGGCAGGGCTGGCCCGCTTGGATTTATCGGCCTGGGCCCAGGCCATGGTCGCTACCAGCATGCCGACCAGCAGCAAGGTGAGCGAAAAAATCTTCGTGCTTTTCATAGTTTTTGTGGTTAAAGGATAGAAAACCAATACTTCCAGGCAGCACCAACAGGCAACCGCCTGTATATCAACACATAACAAACAAGCTTTTTACGATCCGCAACAGCTTATGTTCAGCCCCGCTGCTGCCCGGCAGCCGGGCGCTTTCGGGCAGGAGCATACATTGCCCAAATAGCCTGCGCGTGTTCACCGTTCAGACACTTACAGGAGCTCCCGAAATGCTTCGGGACAGGTGCGCACACGGTGAGGTCTGCCCAGATACAAGCGGTTGAAGCACTAGGCAGCCAGCTTTTTCAACACTTTCCTTATCCGTCTGTGCTTGCTCTCCTGCGCTACCTCGGGCAAGCGGCCGGCAAGCGCGTTCTTGTAGGGCTGGCTTATGACTGCTAGCGTTTGTTCGGCATAGGTGGGCAACTGGTTCAAAGGAGCATCCTTCAACTGGTCGATCAGCAAGGCCAGGGCGTCGGTGTGGTAAACGGCCACTTTGGCGAGTTGCACCAGGATTTTGACGGCGTGATCGCGGGCAATAACAGAGCCCGGCATGGCCGCATCCAGGACCCGGGGGAGGTGTGGGTAAATACACTGGGGATTTAGGCTTGCAATACCACTCAGGGCAATCATCGTCCCCCACACCATCCGGCTGTGCCCGCTGCCGAGCAGGGCCACAAAAGTTTCGGTATAAGGGGCAATCCGTTCCGTCGCTACCGCACCCACCTCGTAAAGCACCCTGATAGCGTCGTTTTGAATGTTTTTGTCTTTATGATGGAGGCAGGCTACCAGCTCCTGTATGGCCTGCCTGTCGGCACCAGTCACCAGTTCTTGTGCCCGCTCCCGGGCAGCCCCTTGCTCCGTGCGGTGCAGTCCAGGGGCCGTGTTTGTCTTTATGATACATTCCTGCTTTGCGTAAAGAGTTAAGAGCTGATGTTACGCAAAGCAGCATGCCTTTGCATAACATCAGATCCTAAAATCCTAATCCGAAACTCCAAACACGATACACGAAATACGAATATCATCCTGTCTATCCCTTCACCCTGAAAATCCTGATCGGAAATCCTGATTCAGACCAGCGGATTATAAGCCAGGATCTGCACCATCCTTTCATGAAAAAGCCCGGCCACCTCTTCAAAGCCTTCCCTGGTGAGGTGGATTTCGTTGTGCCACTGCGCCTCGTCGCCGAAGCGGCCGCGCAGGTCGATGTGGTGGAAGTTGGGATAAGCCTGGTCGAGGCCCATGAGCATCTCGTTGTAGATATCGACCAGCTGCCGGATAATGCGGTTCTGCTCCTGCCTTACGGTAATGCCCTTGCGGGCGAAATTAGGCAAAATCCAGGGGCCGGAAAAGCGGATACCGATCAGCTCATACTGCGTGCCGTTGGGGATGGCATAATCGTAGCCGTGCATGAGGATGTGAACAGTGGGGTCGATTTGCCAGATGCTTTCCAGGAAGGCAAGAATGGCCCGGCGGATATAGCCCTGCACGCTGTCGCGGAACACCTGTTCGCGAAACAGGGGCAGGCCCGACCTTTTGTGGTGCAGGTATTGCCCCAGCTCGGGTCCGACGATATCGTTACCACCGGCGCTGAAGAGCACGAACCGGGGCCTGTAGTTTTGCACCGAGCGCAAGGTTTCGGCCAGGCTGATGGGACCGTGGTTGTTGGCCCGCCGCACCCGCGGCGCCAGGCTGAAATCGGTGCCGTAGACCATATTTTCGAGCGTGTCGCCGGGCTTGCTGTGCCGCTTGACGGCATAGCCCATGCTGCGCAGGTGGTCGATGATGTCTTTGACCAGCGGGTAGGCAAACCAGGAATCTCCCTCGGCCACAATCTTGCGGTCGGCGTTTGTGTCGGGCCGCAGCAGGGCGCGCAGCGAGCTTTCCTCCAGGTCGATTTTTACTTCTTGCAGGGTGGGCATAGCGGAGCGTTGAGGTCTTAGGTGCGCACCAGGCGCTTCCCGAAGATGCACAATTTCCATGGAATGTGCTAACGAGGGAAATGGGCTAATTCGTTAATGTGTTAATTATTCAATGTGCTAATAGCTTTGTGGCTATTGGCTAACGTTTCGCAAAGGTTTCTCCAAAGTCCCCCTTCAAAGGTAGGGTCGTTTCATTCTGATTCTAGTGACTTATAAAAGCCATACATGGCGTCCCGACGCTTTCGGGATGTCTACTATTTTGAAGCCTCCAGGCCTCAGTCAGGTCAGAGACCTGACACCATAACAAGACACGAGGGTGGACCCTCGCGCCATAAATCGGAGAATAAAACGACCCTACCTTTGAAGGGGGTAAGGGGGATGATGCTCTCAGGATAAGCTTTTCGATCTGTTACAGGACGGATACACAGCGAGCAAGAAAAGCTTATGTCACGCGCTGATGTAAACATCCCCTCCCTACTTCAAACTACAATTAGGACACAAGTGTACTATGCTCCTCTTTAGCTTTATGCTACTTCAAGTTTTTAACTTGGAGTAGACATGGAGCAAGCTTTCAGCTTGCCAAGCAACACGAGGCTGTGTCAAACAAGCTGAAAGCTTGTCTCAAAAAAGCTCCAAGCTGAAAGCTTGAAGCAGGACCAAAAAGATGTGTCCTAATGGTAGCCCTACCTTTGAAGGGGGACTTCCTTCATTACTACGGGATAGAAGTACCTCGTGTCGTAGCATTAGGAATGTAATGTAATTACAATTAGCTTATTCCTAAAACATGGTGTTGTCGTTGGCCGAAGTTTGGGGAATTACCTGCAGCACATCCCAGTGCTCTACGATTTTGCCCTGCTCATCGAAACGGAAAATGTCGATGCCGGCATAGTCCTGGTTGCCGGGCCAGTGCTGGTAGCAGTGCAGCACCACGTAGTTGTCCTCGGCAATAGCGCGTTTAAACTGCACCTGCTTGCCGGGGTACTCCCGGGCCATACGCGTGAAATAATCGATAAAAGCCTGCTTGCCATCCCCCACGTGCGGGTTGTGCTGGGTATAGGTCTGGCCCACGTACTTTTCGATGGCCTCGGCCGGTTTGCACTGGTTAAACATCAGCGCGTAAAAGGCCATGGCGTTTTGCGTGTTCTTTTCTGCTTGCCGGCTCATTGCCTATTGGCTTTGTTGCTCTTCTACTTACGAAAAGCCCTCCTCAAGCTTTTCGCCCGATCCTCTTTTTTAATTGCACCAGGGCTACATAACGATAGGGACATAATTCTTTAACAGAGGTTTAACCAGCGCTTTACGCCTGGTTAATACTGGCACAGTAAGTTTGCAGCATACAAACCAACCAAAATAAAATCATGAAAAACAACTTCACAGTTCTCTCCGCCCAGGAAATGAGGCAGATTGACGGTGGCCAGATCATGCGCGACAAAGAAATTGACGCAGCCAAAGGAATCGGTTGCTACACCGGAGGACCTGCCTTTTTCAAAGCGCCCTCATGGGGTGGCGTATTCACCAGCTGGTTCCGCAGATTGCACTAAGTAAGCG
>Ga0256851_1000065_pt1 | contig 13289 bp, 8 predicted proteins | sample BONnt4_FD_181165 | JGI IMG/M metagenome (GOLD analysis project Ga0256851, IMG submission 181165) | Terrestrial sediment cell enrichment communities from Utah, United States - BONCAT_SYTO_Terrestrial_sediment - 4 | ecosystem: Environmental > Terrestrial > Deep subsurface > Rock core/Sediment... | reverse complement strand
ATCCAAACACGGCACCAGCATTTACATGATGCCGCAAAGCAGGAAGCTTTCCTGTGCTATTTTGTGTTTCGTACGGTAGCAATCAGAATAATTCGGAACGCGTAATTCGTAATTCGTAATTGAATCAATTACCTTTGCAGCAGCTTGATTTTGAGCTTATTTGTAAGCATTTACCTTATGATCAGAAGACCAAGACGCAATCGCCAATCTGAGGTGATCCGCAATATGGTGCAGGAAACAAGCCTGAGCACCAACGACTTTATTTTCCCGCTTTTCATTATAGAAGGACAAAACCAGCGCACCGAAATCAGCTCCATGCCGGGTATCTACCGCTATACGGTCGACATGTTGCTTGAGGAGATCGCCTCCTGCGTGGAGTTGGGCATTAAGGCCTTTGCCCCCTTTCCCAATATCCCCGAGCCGCTGAAAGACAAATACGCTACCGAAAGCCACAACTCCGAGGGCCTTTACGCCGGCGCCATCCGCGAAATCAAAAAGAACTTCCCCGAGGTAGTATTGATGACTGACGTAGCTATGGACCCCTACAGCTCCGACGGCCACGACGGTATTGTGGAAAACGGCCAGATCCTCAATGATGAGACCCTGGAGGTGCTGGGCAAAATGGCCCTGGTGCAGGCCCGGGCCGGCGCCGACATCGTAGGTCCTTCCGACATGATGGACGGCCGTGTAGGGCACATCCGCCGCGTGCTCGATGAGAATGGCTTTACCAAGGTGGGCATCATGAGCTATACAGCCAAGTACGCCAGCGCCTTCTACGGTCCTTTCCGCGATGCGCTGGACTCGGCCCCGAAAATGGGCGACAAGAAAACCTATCAGATGAACCCGGCCAACAGCCGCGAAGCCCTCATAGAAGCGGAGCTGGACACGGCCGAAGGGGCCGACTTTCTGATGGTAAAACCGGCCCTGGCCTACCTGGACATCATCAAGCTGCTGCGCGACAACGCACACCTGCCCATCGCCGCTTACAACATCAGCGGCGAGTATGCCATGGTAAAAGCCGCTGCGCAGAAAGGCTGGATTGACGGCGAAAAGGCTATGCTCGAAACTTTAACCAGTATCAAACGTGCCGGTGCCGACATCATCCTTTCTTATTTTGCCAAGGAGTTTGCCCAGTACCTGAAAAAGTAAGGCAAGCCCGCAATCCGATCGCCTTTTTAAAAGCGCACCGGCAGTAGCTCGTGCGCTTTTTTGTTTTCGGCTGAGCAATTCCCGTAAAGTTGTGATGCTATATTGAACAAATTGCCATTCTGCATCCTTTTAGCTAAATTGAAATAGTATCCAATTCTACTTCTACCTCAACTTTATGGTAAGATGGTGCCTTTGGCTCGTTGCTGCTTTCACGGTAACGGCAACAACAGCTTACGCGCAACGCCACATCCCTGTCCGCACCAATGTGACAGCGCTGCAACGTATCGCTACTGCCGCTGAAAAAGATTATAAGGCCAATCGGGCCCGGGCACTACGGCTTGCCAGAAAGCACGACTGGCTTATCGAAAAAACCTATGCCGATGGTACCCATGTGTCGCTGCAAGGGCTCGATGCCAAGGGCATTCCCATCTACTACATCACCTACAACAATACGCGGGCTGCGGCCACTACACGGACCGATCAGCTTTGGGCCGGCGGCTCGCTTGGCCTGAGCCTGAGCGGTGCAGGTCAAGCTGTGACCGAGAAGCTGGGCATCTGGGATGGGGGGGGCGTAAAAGTCACCCACCAGGAGCTCCTCAATCGCGTGCAGCAAAAGGATAAGCCCACCGAGTCCAGCAGCCATGCCACCCATGTAGCCGGCACCATGGTTGCGGCAGGGGTTAATCCGCTGGCCAAGGGCATGGCTTTTGGTGCCAAAAAACTCCTGGCCTACGACTTCAATGGTGATGTGGCCGAGATGGCTGAAGCCGCCCAAAGCCTGCTCGTTTCCAACCACTCCTATGGCTCTATTGCCGGCTGGCGCTACAACCCCGACCGGAAAGGCACCTCGGAAGATCCCTACTGGGAATGGTGGGGCGACCCCGAGATCAGCAGCTCGGAAGACTATAAGTTTGGCTACTATGATGAAAATGCTGCCAAGTGGGACGGGATCGCCTACAATGCCCCTTATTACCTGATTGTAAAATCTGCAGGAAACAATCGCCTGGAAACAGGCCCCAAAGCCGGAGAGCCTTATTACCAGCGCAACAGCTCAGGCAAGTTTACCCGCATTGCCAGCCGCAGCAGTGGCGGTATCAGCAATAACGACGCCTACGACATTATCGCCACCTATGGTACTGCCAAAAACATCCTCACGATAGGGGCTGTGGCCCCCATCTCGGCAGGCTATACCAAGCCGGCCGACGTGGTGGCTGCCAACTTCAGCAGCTTTGGCCCCACCGACGACGGCCGCATCAAACCCGACCTGGTAGGCAATGGCGTATCGGTGCTCTCCACCACCGATCAAAGCAACAGCGCCTATGAAGTGCTTAGTGGTACTTCTATGGCCTCGCCCAACATAGCCGGCACCCTGCTACTGCTGCAGGAACACTATGCTAACCTCAACAGCGGTAAAGTGATGCGAGCCGCCACCCTCAAGGCCTTGGCCATCCATACGGCCGATGAAGCCGGCGAAGCCCCTGGCCCGGATTACCGGTTTGGCTGGGGCCTGCTCAATGCTGAGCGGGCCGCCTCGGTAATCAGCAATAAAAGCAAAACCCACCGCATCGAAGAACTCAGCCTCGAGCAGGACAAACCTCACAGCTTCGAGGTCATAGCCTCAGGCGCTGGTCCGCTGGTCGTAACCATTGCCTGGACTGACCCTGAAGGACCTGTTTCACCCGTTGGGCCACTTGCCTTCAACAGCCGCACACCACGCCTGGTTAACGACCTGAATGTACGCGTGTCGTCCGCACAAGACACTTACCAGCCCTGGATATTGAACCCGACGCAACCGGCAGCTGCGGCCAGCCGAGGCGACAATACGGTAGATAACGTGGAACAAGTAGTTGTAGACCATGCCGTACCTGGACAAACTTACACCATCACCGTCAACCACAAAGGTACTCTTAGCAAAGGGCCACAAGCTTATTCGCTTATTGCAAGCGGGGTGGGCGGCACACCTGTCTGCACCAGTGCGCCAGCTTCAACTGCAGGTACCCGCATAGACAAGCTTACAGTTGGTACACAGGCTTACACCTCCCCCGCGGGTTGTAGCAGTTACCGCGATCAGACAGCCAACATCATTTCCTTTGAACCGGGACAGACAGTTCCTTTAACCCTGGAACTGGGCTCGTGCAGCACGCCGGCCACCAAAGTGGCCAAGGTATTTGTAGATTGGAACGGCAATGGCTCTTTTGCCGATGCAGGTGAAGAGGCGGCAGTATCAGCAGCCCTGCCCGCCGATGCTACTAGCTTCAACGCTACGCTCACTACGCCTGCCACGGTTACAATCGGCCATAAAGTACGCATGCGCGTGGTGGTACAGGAAGCGGCTCATGCAGCTGATCTACATGCTTGCGGCAGCTATGCCCAGGGCGAAACACAGGATTACCTGGTGCAATTTGTCAGGCCACAGAAAGATGTCGGCCTTATCGACGTAAAACCCCTTGGCGCTTCTCTCTGCGCTACAGCAAATCAACCCATAGCCGTGTTGCTCAAGAATTACGGAAGCGCCCCGCAAGCCAACATTCCCGTTACCATTCGTGTGCGCCGCAACGGCTCGGAGGTCAGGCAGCTGACAGGCACTTTTACCGGAGAGCTGCAACCCTATGCCCAGGCGGAGCTCCTGCTCAGTGAAGGCTTCGCCACCGAAGCCGGGGACAGCTATGAACTGCTAGCCCAGTCGGCCTTACCGGGCGACGTTGTGGAAGGGAACAATCACAAGACCCATACCTTCAACATCAGCGCCAATGCTGCGCCCCCCACAGAGGCGGCCGTCATCCAGTGCGGCGGCAGTCCCAATCTTACGCTTTCCGGCAAGGGCGATGGCACCATTTTCTGGTACACAAGCGCCAACGCCACCAGGCCTGTTGCAGCGGGCAACCAGCTCCACCTGCTGGCAGCAGGGCAGCAGATCGACAAGCTTTATGCAGCGCTCAATGACTTTAAAGGAAGCATAGGGGCACCTGGCAAGAATTTCGTAAACGGCGGAGAATACCGACAATTTACCCCCGAGGTGCTGCTCACCGCCAAAGCACCGATGCTGCTGGAAAGCGCAAGGCTCTACATCGGGCATAGCGGCAAGATTAACTTTACCGTTTACAATGCCCAAGGAGCACCCGTTTCGTCGCGCACCTTGTCTGTAACAGCTACCCGCAGCACGCCGGCTGCAGGCGCGCAACCCGACGACCCGGCCGATCAGGGAGCCCTCTACTACCTGGGCCTTGAGATTCCGGAGGCAGGCGACTACAGGATTGCGATCGCCTACGAAGACGGGGCCACTATCTTCCGCAATAAGATTGCAGCAGCTGTCGGCTATCCCTTCGAGATTCCTAACGTTGTCTCCATTACGGGCAACACCGCTACTACTGATGCGGAAACCTATTATTACTATTTCTATGACCTGCAGGTACGCGCGTTGGGATGTCCTAGTCCTCGTGTCGAAGCAAGCAGCCGGCAGGGTACCCCAATCGATAGGCCACTTGTGAGCCGACAAGAGCAGCTACTCCTGTCCAGTGCACCGGAGGGCAATCAATGGTACTTGAATGGCAAGGCCATAGCAGGGGCTACCGGGCAACAGTATACGCCTACCCAGAGCGGTGCTTATAGCATCATGGTGTTTCACCAGGGCTGCATTTCGGAAATGTCGGTGCCTTATAGTTTCTCCTATAAGCCGGAAATCCGCCAGTTGGGCAATGACCCGGTGGTATCGCCCAACCCCAGTACAGGGCAGTTTCGGGTAGAACTGGAAACAAGCCAGCCGGAAGACATTGTCCTGGAGGTAACCGACATGATGGGCAAACTTCTTTATAGCCAGAAGGTCGCGCAGCACAACGGCCAGTACGAAGGCTTCATCAACCTGCATGGCAGGGCATCGGGCCTGTATCTGTTGCGTGTGCGCCACGGCCAGAAAGCCTTTACCCGTAAATTACTCCTGCAGCAGTAGGACACACTGTTTTGATTTTATGATTAACTTCCAACCTCTACACTCTTTTGCCACGATGAAGCGTATTATCACCTCTCTGCTGCTGTTGCTTCTGCTTGCCTGTGCCAGGCCGCCGTACCAGCTCCGTAAACCGCAGCAGTCCTTTTACAACAGCCTGGCCAACCACTGCGGCAAATCTTTTGCCGGCTCTGTCGTGTTTCCGGCCGACGGGAAAGACCCTTTTGCCGGCCAGCCGCTGGTAATGCACGTGCAGACCTGCTCCGACACCACCCTGCGCATCCCCTTCCGGGTGGGCAAAGACCAATCCCGAACCTGGGTACTCCGCAAAACAAGCCAGGGCCTGCAACTCAAACATGACCACCGCCACGCAGACGGTACGCCCGACGAAATCACCCAATACGGCGGCATGGCACTTACTACCGAAAATAAACTGGAGCAACGCTTTCCGGCCGATGCCTATACGGCCAACCTGCTGCCTGCCGCCGCTACCAACGAATGGACCCTGGCCCTGAGCCCCGACGGACGTACCTTCAGCTATATCCTGAGGCGTGACAAGCAACTGCGTTTCCGCGCCGACTTTGACCTGACCAAACCGCTTTAAGCAAGCTTAGCCTTAACAAAAAGAGGGCGGCGCTTGCAACAGTGCCGCCCTCTTTTTGTTAACATTACTACTTCGGGCTACTGTAAAACTCGCCTACAGAGCTTGTATACAAGCAGTAATCGATCGCGCTCTGCCCCTGAAATACAGTAGGCGCTTTTGCTCCCGCAGGAATCAGCATAAGCGAGGCTTTCCCATCTACTTTCAATCTCTCTGCAAAGGGCAATGGTCTTGCGTCAAGCCTGGTATCAAAATAATATAAATAGGGACCTACAAAGTTGACGTAGTACTTCTGTTTTCTGGCAGGTATCTCTCCTTTAAGATTAACCAGCTTGAAGGCCTTATTTTCTACAATTGCTTTCTGAAACTCAACCGCATTTAACGGCACGCCATCCAATACAGGCATTACATTGAACTGCCCGTCGATCAAAGCCCACTTTTTCAGGTCCGACAGCCATACCTCTGCCAGAAAGTGGCCGGGAGGCGTTTTAGCGGTTTCAACATCTTTGGTCTTCAAACCTAATATCCTGGCTTTCACGCCAACGGCTAACAAAGTCTGGGCAGAAACAATCCCATATTCTACGCAACGAAATCGCTTTCCTTCTTTCACTTCTTTTAAAATCGTTAAGGCATCTGATTGTGAGGGCTTATTGCTGCTGTGATGGCGCCACTGCCGGTGTGTCCAGTCCAGTAAAATCAAAGCCCGCTCCTGGTCTGTCTTTGCTCCTGCAACCAACTCCTGGAGCCTGTATTCATTGCGTAACTGCCGCAAGTATACATTGCCTGCCGTATCCGGATAAATGAAAGGATCAGCAGAAAGCGCTCTTTGCTCTTCTGCAAAACTGATGGCACCTACACTTACTTTTGGTGTTTGCTTAATTCCTGCACAGGAAGACAGCATGATGGCAATACCGGCTAAAGTCAAAAGCTTTTTCATCGTCTTTGTATGGTTTAAGGGTTAAAGATCATCTTAACAGATGTGGAATAAAGCTAGTGGAAAGACAACGCAGGTGCAGCCCAGGTTGCATGGCAGACGTACTTATTTCAAGTGTGGATATTGCCTTTCACAGGGTGAGCGCAGCTACTGCACTTAAAAAGGAAAAGGCTATGTCCGGTGTAGACATAGCCCTTTTAGTCGCTTCTCGTTCTTAGCCACACTGCATCAGCGCAGGCTTGGCTAAGACTTTCTTAATTTGTTTTTCAGGATCAGGTAGTCGATGTAGTAGAGCACTTTTACCGAGAACGAGTTGCTCTGCGGAGAAGACAGGGTGCGGGAGAAGTTATCGAAGTACTTTGGCTCCAGCTGCTTTTCCTCCGTCAGAATGGCGTTTTTCCACACCACGCTGACCTCGCTGCCCGGGGCAAACCACCACGAATACACCATATCGACGTTGAAGGCATTGTAGTTGATATTGTGGTTCTTGTCGGCATACTGGCCGTTGTAGCCCTGCGGATAAGAATCCGGCGTTAAAGTGCCCTTTTCTTTGGAGAGGCTGAAAAAGCGCTGATACTCCACTTCCGACCAATAATGGCGCGCTCTGAGCGATACCGACATTTTGTTGTTGAAAATGTAGTTCCCCGTTAACGTATTGGTAGTGGTATGTACGTCGCGCAGGCCAAAGATCACATGCTGCTGTTCGGCATCGCCTGCTGTTGTGGTAAAGTCATTGGCATAGCCCATGTCGTCGAGGCGCAGGTTGCGGCTGTACTGATAGACAAACGAGAGCTGATTGTTTACCCGGTAACGGGGTGCAATAAGGTAGTTAATGTTGCGGCGGCGGTTTTCGTCGAACCACCTGTAGTTGGCCTCCACGTCCAGGGCAAGTTTCTTGCGGTAATCGGTCGAGATCCAGCCGCCCACGTTATTGTTGGTCGGGAAGTCGTAGAACCAGCCTTCCACGTGGGGTTCAAAGAAGTCATTGGTGCGCACCGGCTCCACCGTTACCCACAGCCCCGAGCTCAAAAAGTTTTTAAAGGTACCCCGCAGGTTGCTGTAGATGGCAAAGTTCTGGAAAGCATCCGGTTTATAACGCCGCGCATAGACGGTGCCGATATCGCCGTAGAGGTTGAGCAGCTTCCAGAAAGGCTTGAATACATTGTACCGGAGCTGCAGGTTCTCTTCCATGCTGTTGTTTGAAAACAGAATGCCCAAATCGTTCGGGTTGTAAGTATCTGATTCAACCGAGTGGGTAAAGTTATAAGTAAAGTTCCCGCTGATCTTTCCCAGGCCCAGGCGGTACATATACCCCCGTTTGTCTTCCTCTGCCCCGAAGCGCTGGCTCAAGGCTGCCTTGCCATTCACTTCGTAGGTGTTGCCCTTGTTGGCCAAGCGGAAAAGTGCGCCCGTCAGGTTGGCATCGTAGGTGCTGCCCTGCCGCATTACGTTGGTGTTGACCAACGTTACATAAGAGTTGTTTTTCAACGACTGGTCCAGCACCATCACATTGTAGTTGGTAAGCGGCTGCGTTTCCAACGTTATTTGCTTGCCTTCCTTGTCTTCCAGCTTGGCATACTGGCTGCCCACCAGGGCATTGAAAATACCTACGCCCAGGCCCGACTGGGTGCGGCCCGACACCTTGGTACCGTTGAGCATCTTGGTTTCACGTGGGTTCTCGATTACCGTATAGTCTTCGTATGCCTCCTCGTCTACTTTGTCGTAACGCACCGGCCGGCCGCCGATCCTGCGGGAATAAAAGAAACCGCCTTTGTTGAAGAGCTCCGTTCCTTCCATAAAGAAAGGCCGGTTTTCGTTGAACTGCACTTCAAAAGGCGAGAGGTTGAGTACCTGGTTATCGGACTGCACCTGGCTGAAGTCCGGGATGAGGGTCATGTCCAGCGTGAAGGCATCGTTGATGCCATATTTTACATCCATGCCGCCACTCAGGTTCAGGTCATTTTTATAAGCCTTTTTATCATTTTCCTCCTTTTCGTAAGGATACCGCGCAGCCACCCCCGACACATAGGGCGTGAGCGACAAGCGCAAAGGGGCTTCGATGTTGCGAATACCCCTTAGTGTACCCCACTGATTTACAAACCCGTTTTTGGCAGGATCCACGTGGTTCCAGAACAAGCCCTGGCGGGTGGACTGCCGGTTGCGCATGAAGTTGAGGCCCCAGAGCTGTTCGGCTTTGCTGCCAAAACGTAGCGCCGAGTATGGAATCTTCAGCTCGGCAACCCAGCTGGTGCCCTCCAACCGGGTGCTGCTTTCCCACACGGCATTCCAGCTGAAGTCTTCGCCGTTAGCAGAATAGCGGGCATCGAGCTGTACCCCGGCAGGCGTAACAAAAAAGCCCACCCCGTTGATCTGGTCGTTGTAGGTATCGAGGAAAACCCCAAACCAGTCGGTATTGCCCAGGTTGTCGCGGCGGCCCAGCTCGCGGAAGATGCTGTCCTGCGACACGTCCTGCATCAGGGCACCAATGTAAAGTGCCTCGTCGTCGTAGAGGATGCGCACCTGCGTCGGGTGCTTTTCCACAGGGCCGGGAGTAGGTCTGTTTTGGATAAAGTGGGTGGCTACCTGCGCCTGCTGCCAAACGGGTTCGTCGAGCAGGCCATCGACTTTGGGGGCTTCTTTTATCCGCAGGGCTTCCAGCTGCTTTTGTGGATATTCTTGCGCCGCCTGCTGAGCCTGTGCCCAAGAGAGCTGCGCCAGGCAGCAAAGGAGCAGCACAAGAAAAAGGCGCAGGACAGCGCCTGCAATTGGTATTTGTATTCTCATAGTGGTTTTATGTAAGCGAACAGCTTCCGCATCTGCAGTATAACTTCAACAGACAAAGCCGCACAGCAAAGGTTGCTTAACAGGAAACTTATTTTCTGTTAAGCAACCTGATTAACGTTGGAGATAATCGTGCAATTTACAAATTCGTCCGAACTGGGAAATAAAGCCAGCAGCAACCATGTACAGACTCTGGTGGCTTCTAAAACCCTTAAGGTCTGCCTGTTTAAAAGCTTGGCTGCCCCCGTCGGATAAGTACAAAAACATCAGGGGCCTGTTCTTTGCTGACAAGAACAGGCCCCTGAACAGTGTAACTGCTTTCCGTTTACAGGTCTTCCTCACGCACCAGCATCAGCACGGCCGACTGGGGCACAATAAAGTATTTTTCGCCCAGGTAGTTTATTTCGATGGCATCGCGTTGCAGGTAAATGGCCAGGTCGCCTTCTTTGGCCTGCAAGGGAATATAGCGTACTTCCTCCTCCTCCTGGTTCCAGGTCTCCTCGTCGAAACCGTAGTCGGCCGGGATCGGGTAGCCGGGCCCCACCTTCATGATATAGCCTTCCTGCACTTTCTCTTTGGCCTGCACGCCCGGTGGCAGGTAGAGCCCGCTTTTGGTCTGGTCACGAACGGTTTTGGGCTTGATCAGTACGCGGTCGCCCACGATAATGATCTTTTCTAACTTATTACTTTCTGAAATCCTCATGGGTACTGTATGCCTCATTGAATAGCGCTGCTTTGATAAGAATTGGTCTCCTACATTTGGCACGCCGTAGGAGACCAGTGCGCCGTAAATTTACATACATCCGGGCTATTTAATCAAACATATCGCCTTTGCGCACCTGGTTGTTTCCTTCCTCGTTCCAGCTCATCGGGTAATTTTCATCCAGGTAAGCCAGCGCGTCTTCCGTCAGGTAGAGGGGCTTAAAGGTGTCGATCATCACGGCGTACTCGTGGGTTTCCTTTTTGCCGATGCTGGCCTCCACCGTGCCCGGGTGCGGCCCGTGCGGGATCCCCCCCGGGTGGATGGTAAACGAGGCCCTGTCCACGCCCTTGCGGCTCATAAAGTCGCCGGCCACATAATAGAGCACCTCGTCGGAGTCTACATTGGAGTGGTTGTAAGGAGCCGGGATCGCTTCGGGGTGATAATCGAACAGACGCGGCACAAAAGAGCAGATCACGAAGTTGTGCGCCTCAAAGGTCTGGTGTACCGGAGGCGGCTGATGGATACGGCCCGTAATCGGCTCGAAATCATAGATGGAAAAGGCATAAGGATAGAAATAACCGTCCCAGCCTACGGCATCGAAGGGGCTGAAGGTGTAATAATACTGGTGCAGCTCGCCCTCTTTCTTGATCTGCACCAGGTACTCGCCTTTCTCGGTTTCGGTAATCAGCTCCACGGGTGGGCGGATGTCGCGCTCGCAGAAGGGCGCGTGCTCGAGCAGCTGACCAAAGTGGTTGCGGTAGCGGCGCGGCGTTTCAATCGGACTGAAGGATTCGGTGATCAGCAGGCGGACCGGCCCTTCGTCGAAGCGAAACTGGTGGATCACGGTGCGCGGAATCACCAGGTAATCGCCCGGCACAAACGGAATGCGGCCCATCTGGGTAAGCAAATCGCCCTTGCCCTCGTGCACAAACACCACCTCATCGGCCTGCCCGTTCTTGTAGTAATAGTCCATCTCGTGTTCCGAAGGGTTGCAGATGCTGATGGCCACGTCGCTGTTGAAGAGCATGGTTTTGCGGGCGCTCAGGTAATCGGTGCCGGTCGTTTCGGCCCCGAGCGTGCGCAGGTGCTGGGGCGAGAGCTTTACGCCTTCGGCCTTTCGAGGGGCATAGGGCCGGGGCTCGCCGATGCGGCTGATTTGCGTGGGCGGGTTGATGTGGTAGAGCAGCGAGGATACGCCGCTAAAGCCCAGGGTGCCTACCAGTTGTTCGGCATACAGGCTGCCGTCAGGCTGCCGGAACTGGGTGTGTCGTTTATGGGGGATCTCTCCCAACTTATAGTAAAAGGCCATGCGTTGTTGCGATGTATGCGTTTGAAAATGATAAACTCCCTGCCCTTGTCCTAGCAAGGTATACAAGTATACTAAATAGTTTTGGCACTATATATTACCCTGTGCCAGGCGTTGCGCCCGGTTAAAGTACTTGAGGGCCTGCTGGAACTCTTCGTCCGAGGCGTGCAGCACCTGGAAGAAGCCTTCGTTGCCGTAGGCGCTGCGGGCAATAAAAGCTTTCAGGTTGTTGCGCAGCAGCTCTTTGGAACGCCTGAATTGCTGCTCGTTGTATTCCACCTCGGCGGCTGTGGCCATCTTTACCACCTCCTGCAGCATGCGGTCCGTTACCTGGAAACTTCTCCTGAATTTATCGAGCGGCATTTTATCCAGCACTTTGCGGTTGTTGCGGTAGTAGTTGAGCGTGTATTCGCGGATGATGTTCTTATTATAGAGCTGGCTCAGGTATTCGGACAACGCCGTGGTATCGCGGGCCACAAACACGTCGGGCATGATGCCGCCCCCGCCGTACACAGCCCGCCCACCGGCAGTCCTGTACTTAAGCGAATCGACAAACAGGCTGCTGTCGGGATGGAAGTACTCGCCGCTCTCCAGGCGGTGCAGCATGTCCATCTCGTATTCTTCCGCATCGCCCGAGTAGGGCTTCTGGATAGAGCGGCCGCTGGGCGTGTAGTAGCGCGAAATGGTCAGGCGCAGCTCGGAGCCATCGTTGAGCGGGATGGGCATCTGTACCAGCCCTTTGCCAAAAGAACGCCGGCCCACAATCAGGCCGCGGTCGTTGTCTTGCAGGGCGCCGGCTACAATCTCGGAGGCAGAGGCGCTGCCTTCGTCAAGCAGCACCACCAGCGGTCCCTTTTCAAAATCGCCTTTCAGCCGGGCATGGGTTTCCGAGTCATACTTGTCGCCTTTGCCGTCGGTGTAGACCAGCAGCTTGTTGCCCGCAATAAACTCATCGGCCATCTGGATGGCAGGATCCATGTAGCCGCCCGGGTTGCCGCGCAGGTCCAGCAGCAGTTGCTGCATCCCTTTCTTTCTGAGGGCTGTCAGGGCCTGTTTAAACTCCTGGTACGTATTGGCCGAAAAGCGGCTCACCTTGATGTAGCCTGTCTTGTTGTCGATCATGTAGCCGGCGTCCACCGAGCTGGTCGGGATCTTGCTGCGCTCGATGGTAAAGTGGAGCGGCTTGGGCGTACCGGGCCGCAGCACGGTAAGCTTTACCTGGGTACCTTTCGGGCCGCGCAGGCGCTTGAAAACCCCTTCGTTGTTGATGTTGATGCCGGCCACCGTCTCCCCGTCTACCTTAATGATTTTATCGCCTGCCAACATGCCGGCGGCTTCCGAAGGGCCTCCGCTCAAAGGCGTGATCACATAAATGGTGTCTTTAAAGATATTAAACTCGATGCCGATGCCCTCAAAATCGCCTTCCAAGTAGGAGCGCGCCAGCGCCAGTTCATCGGCCGGAATATAAGCCGTATGCGGATCGAGCTTTTCGAGCATCTTCTGGATGCCGTAATCGGCCAGCTCTTCGATGTCTACCGTGTCCACGTAGTCGCGGTCGATGTAGGTAAGAATGTCGCGGAACTTAAGGTAGCCTTTGGCCGTGTCCTGCGGGTTGCTGGTGGAGGGTGAGAAAGTTGTCGCCCCGATCAGCACACCTACCATCAGGGCCAGGGCAATAAACAACGGCAGCTTTATCTGGAAAGGTGTATTGCGGATTTCTTTGCTCTCGTCGCGGTTCTCCATCTGATCCATAGTGCTTACATTTAGCAGGCCGCCCGGTAAACAGCCTTGCAGTGAATTAAATAAGTTCAGGGGCTACTTCTCTATACAATACAAAACACCGAAAGTTACAGGCTTCCCCCCGGCCTGTAC
>Ga0256851_1000063_pt1 | contig 13520 bp, 14 predicted proteins | sample BONnt4_FD_181165 | JGI IMG/M metagenome (GOLD analysis project Ga0256851, IMG submission 181165) | Terrestrial sediment cell enrichment communities from Utah, United States - BONCAT_SYTO_Terrestrial_sediment - 4 | ecosystem: Environmental > Terrestrial > Deep subsurface > Rock core/Sediment... | reverse complement strand
GGCATTAGATGCTTAGAACTTTCAGTTGCGCATTACTTCTGAAGGTTTAAAAGATACGCTACAGTAAGGAGAGGAGTATTCAATTAATCTTGTAACATTTTACTAATGAAGCTGTGGACTTGTGGGTATCTCGGAAGAGTTATCCATAAATCCACAGCTATTTTTTGATTGAGTAAAAAATAGGGGCTACAGGAGCCCCTCGTCTGCCAGCGAGTAATACCCTTCGCCGGAGAGGATGATGTGATCTAAAACGACGATGTCTAAAAGCTCGCCACCCTGTTTCAGTTTCTTTGTCAGCGCCAGGTCTGCCGCGCTGGGGGTGAGGTTGCCCGAGGGGTGGTTATGGCAGAGGACGATGCCGCTGGCGCAGGCTTTGAGTGCGGCCGCGAAGATGAGCTTGGGATCGGCCACGGTGCCGCCCACGCCGCCTGTGGAGATCTCGCAGATGCCCAGCACCCGGTTGGCCCGGTTGAGGAGCATGATCTTGAATTGTTCCACAAACTCCAGCCTTCCCGGGTCCCAGCTCTGGCGCAGCACCTGGTAGCAGTCGGTAGAGCAGGTAACCTGCGGCCGCTCGGATGGTTTTACTTTGGCGCGGTAGGAAAGCTTGATCTCGGCCACTTTGCTGAAGGAGGTTTGGTTTTGGGTCTTTTCCATAATCATGATCTTTTAATGGTGAGGGAATTGATTATGGCGCCCACACTGCCTGCCGGACGGACTAAGGGCAAGGTGGAGGCGGGAAAAATGCGGAGGGTTCCCCCCTTGGGGGATACCCATTTTTCCCGTTCTACCTTGGCGTAAGCGCACCCGTGTCCGGCCGGCAGGCTACCTTTGTGCCGGAATGAATGCCCCGCACTTTTGCTTACCGGTGTCCTCATACCCGGCACTTTGGAACGGTCATCCGGCAGGATTTTGAGGCCGATCCGTCCGTGTGCTGTTAAAGCAGAAAGCTCCGGTACCGGGGCAGGTACCGAAGCTTTCCGTAATGCCTCTTCCGGCAGTTTTCAGCGAAGAGGCTTGCTTAAAGGGAGAGGCCTCTTCTGGGCGACCGCTGCGTGAGCTCTTGCTGCGGCAGTTCGTTTTTCCTTTCCTGCTGCCGGCTTTGGCCCTGCCTTTCTGTTGTCTCTGCCTGCCGGTAGATGGTTTCGCGCTTAACAGGTTTCAGGTGCTCGTCGAACACGTTGATGGTCTTGTAGCGGGGGCTGGCTTCGATAAAGCGCTTCACTTCCTGCCCTTGCTGCAGGGCCGTTACCTGCTGCACGTTTCCTTTCTGCAGCGAGCGCAGCAGTTTTTCTTTTTGCCCGGGATCACTCAGCTCTTTGATGGCAAACCACTTGAGCGTTTTTTCCAGGTTAAAGCCGTAGTTGTCGTGGAACTGCCGGATCTTATGCTGGCCCCGCTCGCCCGTGTTCTCGGGGTCCAGCTGCAGCCAGGCCCGGTAAGGCTGCCCTTCGGCGTTCACCAGCTCCTTGTGCACCGCGCGGCCGCTCAAAAGGTTGTAGGCTTCGCGGGCGGTGATGCCGCTGTTTTGGTTGATGTAAAAGGTCTGGCTCCTGTATTGGGCCGACTCGTCGGGCTTCAGTGTCGCCTCGTACTTGTTGAAAAAGTAGAGCCCCGAGGCTTCCGAGCGTTTAAAGTGCAGCAGGTAGTCCATCGTGCTGCGGTAGTGGGACACCTGGTGGCGGAGGCTGAACCCGGGCGCCTGTTTTTGCAGTTGCTTTTCCAGCTCCTGGTGCAGGTCCTTGCCAAAGCCCAGGTACTTGAGGCCGTCTTTTAAATAGTCGAGATTCTTTGCGTTCATGGTATCGGAGATAAAGGTGGACAGATGGATTCAGGGCAGGTAGGGAAGGGGCAGGGGGCGGGCCCTGAGCACGTGCCGGTCGCGGACGTGAAGCTGCAGGTGCCTGCCGCCCTTGTTTTCAAAAAGCCCGATCACCAGTTCCTTGCCCGCCGCCAGCGTGTGCTTTTCCAGGGCAAAGACGAGCGTCTGCCGCTTACCGGGCGCCAGCGTTTTCGCCTCAAGTCCATAGGCGTAAAGCGGCAGGACCTCTTCTTCCTGCGTGGCCGTGCGGCGGGCCTGCCGGCGGTCGCGGACGCTGAAACGGGCAACGTCGATAGTGTAGGGGATGGGGGAGCGGTTGGTGAGTACTACCTTGTAAAAAAGGATATTGCCCCTGCTGTAAATGCCCTCCAGGCGGGCCAGGCAGCGGCCCGCCTTACTTCGGACGTGCACATCACTGCCCCCGGGGCTTTCGGCTACCCGGTTGCAGGCAGCTTCCAGTTCTTCTGCGTTCATTTCAGGACCTTTCAGCAGCACGGGCGCCGCACCCGTGGAGGCAGGATCGAGCTGCAAAACCGTTGTGGAAGGATTCGCAGCATAGCGGACGGGAAAGCTGTAGAGCCTGCCGTCGGCGGTGATGACGGTGAGGTTGGTTTCTTCAAAGCCTTTGCGGGCGGCTTTGAGCTGGAGCACGTTTTCCGCTTCGGGAGGTACTTGGGCCAGCAGGTCGGCGCTGCCCCGGTCCACGCTTTTGACAGGGTAGGGGAAAACAAGGCTGGTGGTCTTGGCGTGCGTGATCTCGAGGATTTCGGGATACGTACTTTGCGCCGCAGCCACGAGAGGCAGCAGCAGGGAAAGCAGGAAAAGCAGGATGCCGTTTTTCATGGGATAAGGATTTATGGGGTTGAAATCAAGAAAGATCAGAAGGGGGTATTGCGGTCGAGGAGCAGGAGGCGGTGGCCGGCCTTCACGGTCACTTTCACCTGGCGCACCCTGCGGCCCACCAGGCTTTTTACCGCTTCGATACCGGCCCCGGCCGCCTGCAGCCCGACAGAAGAAGTGAGGGAAGGAAGGGGCAGGCCCTGGCCCAGGATGCGTTCTGTTCCCTGGCGGGCGGCATCGCTCGTGACGGAGCCGGGGACGTAGAGCCCCTCCAGCCCATTAAGATCATAGGCCGTAAGGTTCACGGGCAGGATGGCGTCCCCATGGCGGACGGCATTCACGTCGATGGCCAGACGGTCATTGCTTAAGCGGCAGGTGCCGTAGAGGAGCGCGCCTTCGGGCAGGCGCCTTTCCTGCAGCTGTACCTCCTGCAGCAGGCGTAATTTGACGACGGCGCCCGTGGTGAGCGTCTGCGTTTCGTGCACGGCTACCTCGATCACGTTGCCGGCTATGGCTGTTTCCGCAGGCTGGTTCTGGAGCGCATAAAAACCGTTGTACCCGGCCATAGCGGATTCCTCCCGGGCAGCCGGGGCAAGCAGGCTTACCTGCACCTGCCCGGAAGGGGTATGCAGGGGGAGTAGTTGCTGCCGGTTTTCCGCTGTCTCCAGTTTCCGTTTTTCCTGTACCCTGTCGGGGTGCTGGATGTCGAGTATCTTCTCGAGCATGCTTTCTATCTGCTGCATTTCAGGGTCCCCGGCGCCGTTGCCCACGCTACGCATCATCGCCTCAAGCTTTTCCACGTCGCGGGTAAACGGATCACCGCCGCTTTTTGAGGCTGGCGCTTCCGGTTTTGGTGGGGCTGCCGGCCCGGCGGGCGGCTCGTGGAGCAGGGCCGAGAGCTGCGTGAGCTTTTGGTTGATCTTTTCTTCCTGCGGATCCGGCAACGGCGGACTGAAAGAGGCGCTGCCGGAAAGGGGGACGCTGTCGGAAGGAAGGCCGGCCCCATTGAAGAGGGCGGCGAGTCCCGGCTCCTGCGACTGGCTGCCCTGGCGCTGCAGCAGGTTGTAGAGGCTGAGCTTGTCTTTTTTCTTTTCCTCTTTGAGCTGCGGCTCGGGGAGTTGCAGGTTCAGGCCTGCCGCTACGGGCTCCTCCTCTCCGCTGCCCTTGCCGCCGCCCAGCGCCCAGAAGGCCATGGCCAGGAAGGGGAGCACGAGCAGGGGGAGCGCCAGGAAAAACCTGCGCCTGCGCAGGAAGGCTTCTGAAGGTGTGTTCATGGCTGTGTTATTTTAGGGGTTTGCAATAAGTTCGTGTCTTTGCCTTGTAGCGTGTCGGGGGGTACTCGGCCTGCTCTCTCCTCCGGCAGGAGCTTTTGGAAGAAGGCGGCGGTCTGCCGCTCTTTTGGCCAAAGGGCCTGCAGCAGGATAAAGCCGCTGGCGGTGCCCAGCAACAGGCAGAAGAGCAGCAGCAGGGCTTTGCGGGCACGTAGCGGAAGCCGGGCAAAGCTTCGGTTGAGCCACAGCGCCGCCTTTTCCTGCCAGCCCAGGATACGGCCGGCAATGGCCCGGGCCAGCCTGTCCTGCCTGCTGTTTCCCTCCACTCCTCCCGGCTTTGGAGGTTTCTTTCTTTTAAAAAGCATGGTCAGCGGGCTTGGGTGTGCAGGTCCTTGTTTTCCAGCGTGGTCCAGCGCTCGATCAGGAAGCCGTGCGGGTTATTGTCCGAGCGCAAAACGCTGCGCAGCCAGCCCTCGGTCACCAGGCTGCGCGTGAGCACGGAGGTGGCGCGGATAAGCTTTTGCCTGCCATAGTAGCGGAAGTAATAAGGGTAGCTTTGCGTATCCACCTGCACGCTGTCCACGGTTATTTCCTGGCTCACATTGGCCGAGATGAGGCTGGAAAAGTAGCCGTTCTCGCGCAGGTTATCGTAGGCGCGGCGGGCCGAGCCGTCGGCCAGGTAGAGGGCTCGCGCCATCTGCGCCTCGATCACCTTGTCGTCGGGATCTAGCGTGAAGAAGTAATGGTGGAAGGTGCGCACGTGGTCGCGCGCCTCTACCGGGATGTTCTCCCTGCGCCCGGAAGCCAGGGCTTCCAGGGCCTTGCCATTGGCCAACACGTAAATGCGCTGCTGGGCCGCCTGCACCTGACGGTAGCTGTAGAAAAGGGCGCCGCCGCTGCCCAGCGCCCCGGCCACGTAGCCCGCCCCGGCTTTGGTCTGGCTCAGGGCCGAGCGGCTGGTGCTGTGCGCCAGGTTGGTCACCTTGAAGAGCAGGGAATTGCTGCCGCCGGCATGCACAATATAATTGGCCACGCCCGGCACGGTAAAGTAGCCCACGATGCCGATGAGCAGGAAGGCCAGGTAAGCCGTGTCGGTGGCGCTGAAGAAGGTGTCGCCGCTACCTTCGACCTGGCTGATGTCCAGGCGCAGCATGTTCTCCTGTATCTTGCCGATGATGCTGCCGAAGATGTTGGCCACGGGCAGCCACAGGTACACGTTCACGTAGCGGGCGATCCAGACGGTGAGCGTATGCTGCAGGCCGTCGAAGACGGCAAAGCCGAAGACCAGCGGCCCCAGCACCGCGAGCACCACCAGGTAAAAGGTGCGGATGGTGTTGATGCAGAGCGAGGCGGCCTGGAAGAGCAGCTGCAGCACTTCCGACATCCACTGCTTGATGGAGTGGCGGAAGTTGTAGGATGCCTTGGCCATGGCAAACTTGACGTCGTTGCCGATGCTCTCCACCACGCCTTCGCCTTCGCCCGCGGCCTCGTCCGGGTGGGTGTACTGGTACCATTTCTCCCTGTCGCCGTTGCCGTCCACGCCCACGTACATCTGCCAGGCGTCGGTTTCGCGTATGGCCTCTTCCTTCTTTTTGAGCAGCAGGGCAATAGCCTTGTCGGAGTCTTCCACCATGGCGGCGGTGGCCGTGACGGTGGGCTGCAGGATGCCGTTCATCAGCGCAAGCACCGAAGGGAAAAGCAGGATGGCCATGCCCAGGGCAAAGGGGCGGAGCAGGGGATAGAAGTCCACCGGCTCGGCATTGGCCATGTGGCGCCAGACGCGGGATGCGATATACCAGAGGGCGGCAAAGCCCGCCAGCCCGCGTCCGATGCCGATGAGGCGCTCGCAGAGGGGGAGCATCTCCTCGTAAAGGCCGTCGAGCACCTGGTGCAGCGACTGCATGTCGCTTGCCTGCGCCCGGGCCGAAAGCGGCAGGAGAAAGCAGAGGGTAATGGCGGCCAAGGAAATGTATAGCTGTCTTTTCATGGGATGATCAGTTCAGGCCGTGGAGCTTTTCGAGGGCGTCGGTTTCGTGTTGCTCCCGGAGTCGCTGCAGCGAGAGCAGGGAGGTTTGGCGGTTGAAGTGGCGCAGGAACACGAGCTTGTCTTCCATTTCGGCAAAGAGGCGGTCGATGGCCTCCAGGCGCTCCTCATCGTTCATGCGCAGCTCCCCGGCCGTTATCACCAGCGTCAGCTCATCCAGGTGGCGCAGGCTTTCTTTTAAGAGGGAGGCATAGACGGCAGCCAGGTAATCCAGCTCTGCGGGGGAGAAGGTGCCCGAGCGGCGGAAGCGGTTGTAAGCGCTTTTGTATTCGGATACCAGGCGCCGCTGCAGCAGGATGATGTCGGCAATGCGTTTGTAGCAGCGCACGGCAGGACTTACGGCCAGCAGCTGGTCGAGAAAAGTCTCGTGGAGCGAAAAGCTGCCTTCGGAAATGTCCCGGATCGTGCCGTAGCCCTTGTAGACGATCTCGTAGCCCTTTTCCATGTCCGAGAGGATGCTTTTGAGCTGGGCCAGCTTTTCGACGTTGAGCAGCAGTTGCTGCGCTTCGTCGGACTGCGCTTTCCCGTGCATCGGCAAAAGCATGGAGAGGAGTAGCGCCAGGATACAGGAGGTCTTTTTCATGTTCATCGGGTTTTAAGGTATGCCGTAGAGTCCTTGCATGGTTTGAATGTCAGCCTTTTTCCGGGCACGCTGCAGCACAAGCAGGCGGGCCCGGCGGGTGAAGGAGAGGGTGAAGCGGTAGTGTTCGCGCGTGCGCGCATGGAGCGCATCCAGCCGGGCGAGCCGCTTATCGTCCGCCATGCCCAGCTCGCCTTCGGCCAGCAGCAGGCGGAGCGCTTCCAGGTCGCGCCCGCATTCGGCCAGCACCCGGTCCTGTACCTTTTCCAGGTAGTCCGCCTCGCTTGCTGTCAGCAGGCCCGATCGCCGCAGGGCGGCCAGCGTGCGGGTGAATTCCCGCAGGATGGCCGCCTGATAGCTTAGGATGTCGGCAGCTTTGGGAGAGCTTCGGATCAGGGGCTTGACGCTTTTTAAAGAGCCAAAGAAATCCCGGTGCAGGCCGAGGTCGCCGTTTTTGATCTGTTGCACGGTGCTTGTCCCTTTCTCCAGCAGGGCGTAGCCCTGGCGAAGGGTACCGGCGTATGCCCTGAGGGCTGCGATCTGCTGCACCAGGTATTTCTTTTGGGTCTCTTTCTGGTTGAACCACTCTTCAAAGGTCTGTGCCCGCAGCCCGAACACAGGGGCAAGGAGCAGGAAGAGGAGCAGTAGCTTTTTCATATTCTCGGTTCGTTATAGACGCTGTTTTGCTTTTATTGCTGGCAGCGAATGGAGCGTATTTCGTTTTTCGTGTATCATTTTTCGAAACACCAAACACGACACACGATACACGAATCTGCAGTCCAATGAATAAATTCAAAGCAACCTCTTATGGCAGGCCATAGAGGCGCCGCACGTCTTCCAGGCTGCGGCGCTCGCGGGCCCGCTGCAGGCTCAGGCGCATGGCGTGCTCGTTAAAGCGGCGCAGGTCGCGGTAGTTTTCCTCGATCGCCTCGGCGGCCCGGTGGATGATCTCCAGGCGGCCGGCATCGCTCATCTGCAGGGAAAAGGAGCTTAGCACCAGCAGCACCTGGTCCAGGTTCCGGATGCTTTCCTCCAGAATGCCCGAGTACACCTCTTGCATGTAGGCCAGCTCTCCCGGGGTGAAATTCCCGTCCCGGCTGAAGAGGCGGTAGGCCCTTTGGTATTCCTGCACCAGCGCGCGCTGCCGGAGGATGATCTCCTGCACGCGCTCGTAATAGGCGATGGCGGCCTTTACCTTCCACAGTTCTTCATAGTAGTCGGCATACAGCTTTCGCTGGCGCTCGCTCCAGTCGGCGATCTCGGTCAGGCGCAGCTCGGAGAGCTTGTTTTCGAGCACCTTCTGGGCGTTCTGCAGCCAGATGGTCTTGTTCTGCAGGCGCTGGATTCTGAGGTCCATGGCCACGATGGCTTTCTTGATGCCCGCCCTGATGACTTCCGTCACCGGGTCCTGGGCCTGTGCGGGCCGATAGCCCGTGAAAAGACAGAGCAGCAGGGTGAGCAGGAGGATTTTTGCAGGTGTCTTCATGACGTTTACTATTTTGGTTTGCTGTCAGTATCTCTGTTATCGCTGCCTTTAGGTCTTGCCTTCGCGGATGTCCTGGGCCAGCTGGCGGATGCCTTGGCGCAGGTCGCCGCCCCATTTCTCGGCGTAGGCCTTCACCTTCACTTTTTCCGACTCTTCGGTGGTGTAAGCCAGGTATTCTTCCAGCGACACTTCGGTGCGGTAGACCTTGGAATGGGTGCCGCCCAGCGAGATGAACACCTCCTTGTAGCGGCGCTGCGGGTCGTTGGCCTTGTTGACGGAGAGCACCAGCGCTTTCTCCTTTTCCGTCAGGCCCAGCAGCTGCTGGATGTTGTCGAACTTGTTGAGGTACTTGCTTTGGTCGAGCAGGATCTTGCAGTCCGAGTTGTTGATGATGGCCTGTTTGACCACGGGCGAGGAGATGATGTCCTCCACCTCCTGGGTCACCACGATGGCCTCGCCGAAGTGCTTGCGCACCGTCTTGAACAGGTAGCGGATGTACTCGGCCATGCCTTCGCGGGCGATGGCCTTCCAGGCCTCTTCGATAAGGATGACCTTGCGCACGCCCTGGAGCTTGCGCATCTTGGAGATGAAGACCTCCATGATGATGATGGTCACCACCGGGAACAGGATGGGGTGGTCCTTGATCGTGTCGAGTTCGAAGACGATGAAGCGCTCATTCAAAAGATCCAGGTTCTGGCGGGCGTTGAGCAGGTAGCCGAACTCGCCGTCGCGGTAGTAGGGGCGCAGCACGTAGAGGAAGTTGCCGATATCAAAATCCTTTTCCTTTACCCGCTCGGCCCTGAGCCTGGGGGCAAAGGTCTCGCGCAGGAACTCATAAAAGGTGTCGAAGCAGGGGAAGATTCCGGGCCTTGCATTCAGCAGCTGGTAATACATCTCCAGCGCGTTGGACAGGGCCACGTACTCGGAGCGGGAAAAGGCTTCGCTGTCCTTTTTCCAGAGGGCCAGCAGCAGCGTTTTGATGCTTTCCTTTTTTTCCGTGTCCAGGCTGTCGCCTTTGGCAATGAAGAAGGGGTTGAAGCGGATGGGCTGCTTTTCGTTATAGGTGAAATAGTAGCCGCCCACCAGTTCGCATAAGCCCTTGTAGGAATGGCCCACGTCCACCAGCACGATGTGGGCGCCCTGCGCATGATAGGAGCGCACCAGGTGGTTGGTGAAAAAGGACTTGCCGCTGCCCGAGGGGCCGAGGATGAACTTGTTGCGGTTGGTGCAGATGCCCTGCCGGACCGGCTCGTCGGAAAGGTCTACGTGCACTGGGCTCCCGGTGAGCCGCTCGCCCAGGCGCAGGCCCACGGCCGAGAGGGAAGAGCGGTAGTTTGTTTCCAGGTGCAGAAAGCAGCAGGCCTGCTCCAGGTGGGCATCGAAGGTGTCGTTCATGGGGAAGTCGGCTGCGTTGCCCGGCAACCCGGCCCAGAAGATCTGCGGGGCCCCGTCGGTTTCGCGGCGGGGCGTGGCCTCCAGCCGGGCGATGGCCGCGGTGACGGCCTGGCGCACTTCCTTTTGTTTTTCCGGCTCCTCGGTCCAGGCCAGCACGTTGAAGTGGGCCTTTACCGGCAGGCGCCGCTGCGACAGGGTCTCGTTGAGAAAATCCTGCGTGGCCTGGCAGGCCAGCGCGTTCTCGCGCGAGTAGGCCGAGAGCGACTGCAGGCGCAGGCGCTTGCTTTCCAGCCGCTGCAGGGTGCGGGGCACATCTTCTAAAAAGATGTACTGGTTGAAAATATGGTTGCAGGGCAAGAGCTGGCCCAGCGGCAGGGCAAAGCCCGTGCTGAACCTGGTTTGGTCTGTGGAGTACCTGTCGTAGTCGATGCGGGAGCCGCAGAGGGCGGGCAGGTCTGCGGCATCGGCGAGGGTGTAGAGCTGGCAGTGCTTGTCCCCGATGCGCAAGCCTTCCTTTAGGTGGATGTCCTGCAGGAGGGGCGCGCTGCCAGGGGGCAGCAGGCCGCAGTAGCGCTCCAGCAGTCCGGCCTTTTGGCGGGTGCCGGCCAGCTCCTCGTCCGAGAGGCGGCGCAGGCGCACGTAGCCGCTGTCTTCGAGCACGCGCGCGAACTGTTCGGCCTGGTCCAGGAAGTCCAGGCAGAGGCGGGCATCGAGTGTCTGGCGCGGGGCCGGCGAGCGGCGCAAGAGGGTGGAGACAAGCGAGGAAGACAGGCGCCTGTCCTCGGGCTTTTTGATGAGCAGGATATAGCAGGAGTGCTCCAGGTAAGGGCGCTCGTGGAAAAAGCGCTCACTGGCATCGGAGAGGAAGCCCTGCTCTTCTTGGGCAAAGTCTGCCTTGTAGGCGCTTTCGATGAACCAGTCCTGCTTGTGGAAAACACTGAAGGGGGGCAGCAGGCGGATGGCCCGGATGAAGGCCTGGTGCAGGGCCTCGTAGTCTTTTGCCGAAAGGGTAAAGATCTCGGGCAGGCTCACCTCGTAGGCCAGCGTGATGTCGCCCTGGCGGGAGAGAACGCAGCCGTGCTCTACCTTGTAGACGGGCAGTATGTTTTCAATATCAATGGGTGCTGCCATGGTGATCCTCCTTTCTGTTCAGGTTCGTGAATGCTTTGCGGGATGTGAAGCGGACAGCGGCAGGCAGGCTGCGGCGGGCGAGCTTTTTGAGCAGCCCGTACTGCCCGTAGGTCTTGTTGAGGTGGTAGACGCCCCCAAACAGGGCGCCTCCCAAAAGAAAGATCAGCATAAGGCAGGCAAACAGGTCCAGGCCCGCCAGGTAGAGGGCGGTGAAAAGGAGCAGCAAGAAGACCAGGCCCACGGCCAGGTAGCCGATGTACTGGGCCCGGAGCCCCTTGAACTCGATGGGCTTGTTGATGCCCTTGTTGATTTGGTAGACGCTGTTTGCCATGGTTATCTCATGTTAGATGCCGAAGAAGGAGCGGAGCACGGTGGCCACTACCACGAGGAAGATACAGCTGCCGAACCAGGCGGCGGCCACCTTACCCGTGTCGGGTTCGCCGGCGTTCCATTTCTGGTAGACCTTCACGGCGCCCACCAGCCCGACGACGGCGCCGATGGCGTACATGAGGCTGGTGCCGGTGTCGAAGTAGCCGCGCACCATGGTGGTGGCCTGGCGTATGCCCGCGTCGCCGTCGCCCGTCTGGGCCTGGGCCGAGGTGATGAGGCAGAAAAGGAAAGCGGCACAAGCGGCGGCCAGGCGGCGGGCCCGGCCACAAAGCAGGGGGAAAGGCTTTTTCTTTTTCATGGTTTTAGAATGAAGGGTTAGAAATGGGATGATGTGTTGGGTTGGTCCGGCTGCCCGCCTTCTTCCGGTGCGTCCCAGAGCTGAGCCAGGTCGGCCGGGCTGAGGGCAAAGGGAAGGCCCTGGTCCTGTTCCAGGAGAAAGCGGTTGACGGCCTGGCGGCTGCCGGCTACGTTGCGGTAGCGGGCAGTGGTAAGGCGCAGCAGCTCGATGAATTCGTCCTTATCGGCCTGTGTTTCCCGGGCCAGCTCCACGAGCGGCCTGATCTCTTCCGGCAGGTCAGCAACGGGATCCGGCTGGGCTGCTTCCTCCCGGGAAGCCGGGGCTACGCGTATGGCCGAAGCCTCGAAGAGCGGGATCTCCTGGTCGGGAAGGGCCGGGCCCAGGATGTCGTCCTCCGGCAGGGGCGCTGTCTGGCGACGGCCGGTCAGCAGGCTTTTGAGTTCGCTCCTGTAGAACAGCAGGAGGATGACCAGGTAATAAAGCAGCAGGGCGATGGCCGCTGCCAGGAAGAAGTGTTGCCAGGAGTAGGAACTAAGCATAGCCTTCAGGGGATGAGCCCGCCGCCCCGTGCGGCAGGTCTTGTGAAGGCAAAGGTGGGAAAGGGAAAAACCTTTTTTTTACAAGGTCATCCGTAGTTGGGAAAAATAATTTTCCGGAGCTTGGGGTTGGTAAACGTGATTGGGAACGTCAGAAGTCTTTTTGTCTAAGCTTTGTGGTAAGCTCTGATCCACGGATGCACAAACAGCTCGTTTCATGGCTTATGTATGTGCGCTCCACGCCCGCGGGGGCGCCCCGACATACGTCGGGGTAAACTCATTCCCGTTCAGCGCTGTGTGACCTCCTGCCTTCGCTCTCGCTCAGGCTTCCCGACAAGTCGGCAACCGAACAGCTACAAGGCGCATCACGGAAAAACTGGGAATCATTATGCTTCGATCAACAGCTAGAGAACAGCTAAAACGATTAAACAAGGCTGATTCTATCGAATTTTGTGGCTTTGGTCTTTGCGTGAGGGATTGAGCGGTTGTTTGAGCTCTCCCGAAATACTTCGGGAAACGAGCGAAAGTGGAACATTCCGACGTATGTCGGAGCCAGACGGCGCAGCCGGCACGCCCAAATACGACCCTTTAAGAAAAACTGAAAAACACTTTACAACGCAAAATTTCAAAACTCACAAAATCCGATAGACCCAGTAAAGTTGAATAGCCCTACGCCCCGTCCAGCTCGTCCATGCGGCGGAGTAGGTTCTCCTTCATCAGGTCGAGGAACTTGGTGCGGCTGTCGCGCTTGCGCTGGCGGATCTCCTGGTAGGTGCGGTAAACGCCGCCCAGCTTTACCCCGAACAGCTCTTCCAGCCGGCCGGTGACCTCCTGCACGCCGACGGTGCCGCTATTGATCTGCCCCGACGCGGCCAGGGCATAGGCCAGCTCGGTCAGGTGCACCTTGGAGCCTGTCCAGCGGAGGCCGGTGCGGTTGCAGGGGGGCTGCAGGACAGGGTAGCCGTCCTTGAGCTTTGCGATTTCGGTGAGCAGGTACTCGCGCAGCCGCTCGTTTGCCTGGAAACGGGCCAGAATATAGTCGTAGTGCGTGGTAAAGCGGGTATCGGTGTCAATCAGGCTGGCGCTGTAGTGGAAGGGCAGTTCGGTACACTTGCCCCGTACGAAAAGCCTGGTGTCCATGTATGTGGCGCCGGAATAAAAGTACTGGTAGAGCGGCTCGTTTTGCTTATGAAAAGCGCAGATCTGCTCCAGCTCGTGTTCGTAATACTTGCGTAGCTGCTTGAGACTGCCGACAGGTTTGCGCAGCTCGATCAGGCTTACTTTGGTGTGATAGATGTAGAGGCTGGTGAAGCGGGGCTTTACGTGCCGGAAGAAAAAGATCTCCTCCTCTTCACCGGAAAAGGTGTGGTGGATGACAAGCTCCCTGAGCTCGTCGATGGCCTGCCTGATCAGCTGTAAGCTTGTTTCATGGGCTTGTGTCTGCTGCTTGCAGCTTCCCGGAGCGCTTCATCCAGCTGCTCATAGCGTCGTTGTGCTCGGTGTATCATATGCATCAGGTTTTAAGTGATACGTGATGATGACAGGCATACCGGACTTTTTTGCGGCCCTGCAACAGGTGCCATGGAGCTCCAAAGACAGCTATGCCTTTTCTACTCTGGAATAAACAGGATCATAGTTCAGCGCTTTCCCGGCAGCATGAGCCGGGCTACCCGATAAGGGAATGGTTTAGGTTTATATAGTTATATTTAATATGCCTTATATCAAAT
>Ga0256851_1000062_pt1 | contig 13541 bp, 10 predicted proteins | sample BONnt4_FD_181165 | JGI IMG/M metagenome (GOLD analysis project Ga0256851, IMG submission 181165) | Terrestrial sediment cell enrichment communities from Utah, United States - BONCAT_SYTO_Terrestrial_sediment - 4 | ecosystem: Environmental > Terrestrial > Deep subsurface > Rock core/Sediment... | reverse complement strand
GTTTCAAAAACCTTGGAGGGCTGCCATTATCATAGCGGGGCCAGAGCAGGTATACCAGGAAAGGCAAAAACATAATCCGGTAGCGACTCAGGGTGCCGAAGTTGGGGGTGCTCAGGCCAATGAGTATCGCCGCAATAACGATGAACAGCAACAAGACAATGTGCAGTAGTTGCGGGCGCCTCCTTTCAGACAAAAACCAGGCTAGAACAGCACCCACAGAGAGCAGCAGCAACACAAGGTTTTCCAGCCCTATTGCAATAAAAAGAGGATGAAGCGATTCCCCTAAAAAGGGACGGTACAATGCGCCCAGCAGCGCTTTGGGCGCATGCCGCAGCATACTCGCCAAGGTCGGCTGCAGTCCTGCAAATTCAAGATGGGGCCGATGCAGCGACAAGGCCAGCATGCCTTCATAACTGAGCACGAGTTGCTCCAGCACAAAGTCTAGGTGGTAAATAGCAATCAACTGCACAGCCAGCAGGCCCGGCACTCCCGCAAAGCAGCACAGCAAAGTTAGCTGCACCTTCAGATGTCGGAACAGAGGTCTGTACCTGGCCAGCAGCATCAGGGCCAGGTAAGCAAACAGGAGCACCAGCAACAGGGCCGCAAAAAAGAGCTTGATGCGCACCAGCACATAGAGCATAAAGGGCAGCAAAAGCCGGCTGCGCCAGCTTACAGGCCTCCCATGCGCCAGCACCAATGCAAAAGCCACTACCCAGCACATGCTGCCCAGCATCACAGGCTCCTTTAATAAGCCCGCTCCCCAAAACACCACCGAAGGGAAAAACAAAAAAGCCACCACTGCTGCCATACGGCTGTCGGGAAACAGCTGTCCCAAAAGTGAGGCCAGCTTGGCTGTGCCCCAGAAACTAAAAAGCGATAAATAAAGCGCATTGAGCCAGTAAGCGCTGCCCGTGAGCAGATTGAGCAGGCTGACCACTTTGATGAAGTAAAATGAGTTGGAGAAACCAGCATGCGTAGCGAAAGGAATTGTGGCATGGGAAGCCTCACTCGGAAATTCGTTAAAAAACAACAGCCGTAAGTAGCCTATAAGATCGCTCCGGGCGTAGGCGCTTAGCTTTTGAGACGCGTTAAAGTAGGCTATTGTATCGCCCTCTCCATAATAATACCAGTACAGCAGCCCCACCAGCACCCCACACAGCAGCTTAAGCAGCAGCGCCGGGTAAAAGTAAGGACGCAACGACTGGGCCCACTCCTGCCGCTGCAGTCCCCAGACCAGGGTGGCTAAAAGCATCATGTTCAGGGTGTAGAGCAGTACATTCACACAGTCAGGTTCTTTGCTTTGAGGATCTTGTTGCCAATGGCGCAACGCAAACAGTTTACCGGCCGGCAGTAGTTTTTAAACAGCCCCAGCGCGGCCTGGTTATCGGCAGCTGTTTTGGCTTTCCACCCCAGCTGCTCATACTGCCGTGTGATCTTGTTGCTTTCTTCCTTCAACTCTTCCAGCAGGTATAGGGCTTTTTCCAGGTACTGCCGCTCGCCACTAAAGGCAGCATAGGCAGCCAGCAGCGGCACGACTACGTTGATGATCAGGTTCCGGGCGCTGCTTTTGCCCATCCGCTTTCGGCTGGCTTTGCTTTCTTTGCCAAATAAATAATGCTTTTGCCAGTAGACCGATACCGGTACGCGGAAGATATCCTCATAGGCCTGCACGGAAGCGGTATGGAGCAAAACAGAGAAAAGTGCCTGCGGCCGGTGCAGCAGCGCTGCCAGCTGCGCCAGCCGCAGGGTAGGGAAATTGGCCGGGCGCAGGCGCAGGAAGTTCCACTGGTGCGGCTTCAGCTCCTGCCCTGTCAGTTTATGTTTGTGACAGAGAAAGGCGTATTCTTTACCCAGCTCCTTGCCATATACATCCTCCCCCACTTCCTCCAGAAAACCGGCTACCCCAAACAGCAAAGCTTCTGTTTGCACTAAGGACTGCTGCTTGCGCACCACCGCCAGAGGCAGTGCCCCGGCCAGCTGCGCAAAAGCCTCCTGGTTGATTTTAAAGCCAAAGCCGCGCAGCAAAACCATGTAGGCTGTTTGTTCCCAGTCGTTGCCTGTAGCCCGGTAGAGTTCCAGCACCTGCTCTCCTTTCGCCTCCAGCCGCTCCACCAGGGCGCGCTCCAGCATCTGCGTTTTGGTAATATCAGGCACCGCCGGCCAGAATGCGGCGCAAGGTACGGCACTGCCGGCCAACTGCAGTTGTGCATAAGTTTGCCGCAGTTGCAGGTCTATTTTCTCTTTCAGCTCCAGCACCGGCACCAGGCTGCCATCGGTGCGGTGCACAGGCTGGTCGGCCTCCCACACCACGTGCAGCACCACCTGATCGTACTTGCCGTCCAGCTGGTGCTGGTGGCGGTACCAGTCCGAGGCGCGCAGGTGCAGTTCCACACTCCCCGACCACTCCACCTGTCCTACCCGCAACAGCGCTTCCTTAAAATCCGGCCCGGCATCGGCATGGTAAAAACCCGGGCGCAACACCTGCAGCGGTTCTCCCGCAGTGGTCCTCAGCCCGCTCTTATCAAAGTACTGGTGCTGCCAGATGTAGTGCAGGAAGTCTTCTTTCATACCCTTACTTTTTACCTTCTTCTGCTACTGCTTTTAGAGGCCTAAAGTTTGGGAGAGCATGGAGCAATGGGTTAATCGTTAAATAGTTGAATTGTTTATTGCCTGCTGCATGACTGTTTTGGCACATGCATCACTTTCCCGGTAACGAGGCACAGAATACAAACAGCAAGCAGCAAACACCAATTCACAAACAACCGGCTTACAGGTACTGCTCCAGCAGGGCTTCCATCTCGCGCTGAACGGCCAAAGCTGCCTCACGCGCTTTCTGGGCAAAGTCAGCGCCCGATGAAGCATAAATAATACCGCGCGAAGAGTTCACCAGCAGACCGCATTGCCGGTTCATGCCCAGCCTGGCAATATCGGCCAGGCTGCCGCCCTGCGCGCCTACGCCCGGCACCAGCAGGAAATGCTCCGGCACCAGTTCCCGCACCCGCTGCACATGTGCTGCCTGCGTAGCCCCTACCACGTACATCATCTGGTCGGCTGTAGCCCAGGTGGAGCTGGTTTGGAGTACCTGTTCAAATAAATATTCCTCTTTGCCGTCCCCAAGGCGCAGCATCTGGAAGTCCTGACTGCCGGTGTTGGAGGTGAGCGCCAACAGGACCACCCACTTGTTGCCCTGCACCAGGAAAGGCTTTACCGAATCAGCTCCCATGTAAGGAGCAACAGTTACCGAATCAAAATCCAGGGTTTCAAAAAAAGCCCGCGCATACAACTCCGAGGTATTACCGATATCGCCACGCTTGGCATCGGCAATGGTAAAAATATCCTGCGGAATTACCTGTAGCGTACGTTCCAGGCTTACCCAGCCCTTCGGTCCCTGCGCCTCATAAAAAGCAATATTGGGTTTATAGGCCACACATAGATCGGCGGTGGCTTCGATAATCTGCCGGTTAAATTCAAAAACTGGATCTTCCGCGTCCAGCAAGTGCTGCGGCAATTTCTTCGGGTCCGTATCGAGGCCGATGCACAGGAAGGATTTTTTATTCAGGATCTGCTCAAAAAGCTGTTCTCTGGTCATGAGGGCAAGGGGCTATGGTTCATTGCAAAAGTATATATTTTTCTTCCCGCCCAGGTAAAGTTTATCGCACATTATCCGCCTTTGAGAAATGCATGAATGCGTGCTTGTATGAATGAGCGCACACCTTGACTTTCCAGCCAAGCCAGACCGGCACTTATACGTTTAGCTGCAGCACACAAGAATGCCTCCCTTTCATTCCCCCCTCGATAAAGGTGCAGCCCTACAAAGCAAAAAGGCTGCCTGTTGAGGAGCAGCCTTTTTGCTTTTGTAAGGGGAAGTTTCTTAGCGGAGGTCTACCACGCTTACGCCCTTGTGCTTGGCCTTGTTAAAGGTAAACGCATCGGCAGCAAGGGCCGGGTTGGCCTGGAAATTTTTGATCGTATAGGCATAGCGGTTGCCGTTGTTGCGGAACATCTCCCAGCTCTTGAGCGTCTTGTCTTGCTGGCTGATGTAAAGGCGTACTTTATAAATCGGGTTCTTGCGGTCTTCAGGGGCCAGCTCAATCACATCATGCTTCACCCCATCAATGGTTTGGCTACCCGCATAAGCATACTTGTAACCTTTTTTATACATGTCGAAAATCTTATTGGGCGACATGGCTTCGGCCTCGGCATCATTTTCGGTGATGGTTACCTCATTGGCATCCTGCAGGTAGGTCCACATCAGCTTTCCGTCGTTGATGATTTCCTGGCCGCTCACACCCAGTCGGTATTTATCGCCGCTTACCAGGATAGAGCCCTGCATGGTTTCCTTTACTTTGGCCGAAGGGTTTTCCAGGGTCTGGGCAAAATCGGCCTTAAAGGCTTTCATGCTCTTATACTTCTGGCTCATGGCATTGAGGATTTTGGCAGCCTTGGGGTCTTGCTGGGCCTGCGCCAGGTTTACCAACAGCAACATACCCAGCAGTAGAGAGAATAATTTTTTCATGTCTTTCACGTAATTTATAGCATTTATTCCATCGTATTCAATAACTGTTCCAAACTGTACTCGTCCGGAATTAAAACTTCGCGCGCCTTGCTGCCTTCAAAAGGCCCCACAATGCCCGCCGACTCAAGCTGATCGATCAGGCGGCCTGCCCGGTTATAGCCCAGCTTCAGGCGGCGCTGCAAAAGCGAGGTGCTGCCCTGCTGGTGCTGCACAATCACGCGGGCGGCCTCCTCAAACAGCGGGTCGCGGTTCGACGGGTCGAAATCGGCTTTATCGTTACCGCTCTCGTCGCCCACAAACTCGGGCAGCAGGTAGGCATCGTCGTAGCCCTGCTGCTCGCCAATGAAATCGCAGATGCGGTCTACCTCCGGCGTATCCACGAAGGCGCACTGGATGCGGATCACGTCCGAACCGATGGAGAAGAGCATGTCGCCCTGACCGATGAGCTGGTCGGCGCCCCCGGCATCGAGGATCGTGCGCGAGTCGATCTTGGAGGTTACTTTAAAAGAAATACGCGCCGGGAAGTTGGCCTTGATAATACCCGTGATCACATTTACCGACGGACGTTGCGTGGCCACCACCAGGTGGATGCCAATGGCACGGGCCAGCTGGGCCAGGCGGGCGATAGGCGTTTCCACTTCCTTGCCCGCCGTCATCATCAGGTCGGCCAGCTCGTCGATCACCAGCACGATGAAAGGCATAAAACGGTGGCCCTTTTTCGGGTTGAGCTTGCGCTCCACGAACTTGCGGTTGTACTCTTTCAGGTTGCGGCAACCGGCGTCCTTGAGCAGGTCGTAGCGCATGTCCATCTCCATACAGAGCGAGTTAAGCGTGTTCACCACCTTTTTGGTGTCGGTAATGATGGCTTCTTCGCTGTCGGGCAGCTTGGCCAGGAAATGGCGCTCGATCTTGTTGAAGAGCGAAAGCTCCACCTTCTTAGGATCGACGAGTACAAACTTGAGTTGCGAAGGATGGCGCTTGTAAAGCAAAGAGGTCAGGATGGCGTTCAAGCCCACCGACTTACCCTGGCCCGTGGCACCGGCCATGAGCAGGTGGGGCATTTTGGCCAGGTCGGTGATGAATACCTCGTTGGTGATGGTTTTGCCGAAAGCGATGGGCAGGTCCATGTCGCTTTTCATAAACTTCTCCGTCGACACGATCGACTTGATCGACACCATCTCCTTTTTGGTGTTGGGCACCTCGATACCGATGGTTCCCTTACCCGGAATCGGGGCAATGATGCGGATGCCCAGGGCAGCCAGACTCAGGGCAATGTCGTCTTCCAGGTTCTTGATCTTGGAAATGCGCACGCCGGCGTCGGGCACGATCTCGTAGAGCGTCACGGTAGGGCCGATAGTGGCTTTGATGCTGGCGATGCTGATGTTGTAGTTGGCCAGCGTTTCCACGATCTTGTCTTTGTTGGCTTCGAGCTCCTCTTTGCTTACCTGCACTTTGTTGTTGCCATAGTCGTTGAGCAGGTCGATGTGCGGGTATTGGTAGCGGGCCAGGTCCAGCGTGGGGTCGTAGTTTTCGCCCGACAGCTCCTGGGATTCTTCCTCTTCGGGCACCTGCTCTATTTCCAGCTCCATCTCAGGTTCTTCGTACGCTGCGTATTCCTCGTCCAGCGTTTTGGATTCGGGCAGGTCGATGTCCAGTTCCAGCGAAGGCGTAAGGGTGCGCGGAGGGGCAGCTGCAAGCGGCGCCACAGGCGGAATAGAGCTGAGCTCCATTTCCAGGGCCCGGCTGATTTCCTCATCGTCTTCGGCAAAAGGCAGTTCTTCCTCCTCCTCATAAAACTCCTCTTCTATTTCCTCTTCCAGTGAAGCGGTAGGATCGGCATAATGATTGATGCCCCGGGCCGGGGTGCTGCCCAGCACGTCTCCCAGCGAGGAAGCATGGTTTTTCTCGGGCCCCGCCGCAGCATGGGCCGCAGCCGGCTTGCCTCCCCAATTGATGCTGGTGATGTTGAAGAAGAAGACCAGGAAGACAAGCAGCAAAAAGCCCAGCAACAGCCACGAGCCCCAGCCAATGAGACTATCGAGCCAGAGGGCCGTTTCTACGCCGATGCCCCCCCCCAGGAATCCGAGTTCGGCAATGCTATCGGTAGCAAAAACAACATAGCCCAAGGCCAGGCTCAGCCACAGCATCGAAAAGCTGCACAAGCCCAGCACATAAGAAAGCGAGATGCTCACACGCTTGAAGACGATGCGCATGCCGGCAAAAAACAGGATAGGAATAAAAAAGAAAGCGCCCAGGCCTACCAGGTCAAAAATAAACAGGTGCGAAATCCAGGCCCCGAACAGGCCCAGCCAGTTCTCGGCCTCCTGCCCCGCCTCCTTCAGTCCTGTGCCGCTCACCGTTTCCACCACGCTCTGGTCGGCATGGCCCGTGAAGAGGTAAGACACAAAGGCGATGGTCAGGAAAAAGGAGAAAAGCAGAAACGTGAAACCCACCGCCAGCTTAAAGCGGCGGTCCTGCAAGAAAGCAAGCTGAAAATTGAAGCGGAATGAGGGCAGTTTAAAAGACCACTGCTTTTTTGCCTTTTTCGGCTGTGCTTCCCCTTTGGGTACATTTCCCCTGCGGGGCTCGTTGGTGCCGCGCACCTCGTTTCTCCGCCCCGCCTGCAGCGTTTCGTTTCTGTACGTATTCTTTGCCATACCCTCGACTAAAATTAAAAGGTCAAATTTACAATTTTTCCCTTCAATGCCGTACGGAACCAGGACTGCTTTTTACGAATGTGCTAATAGCTTCAGGTCGTATTTCGTGTGTCGTGTATCGACCTCACCCCAGCCCTCTCCTAAAAACAGGAGAGGGAGAAATCGGCACGAAACACGAAACTAGCGGGCCAGCAACTTCTTGTTGATCTGACGGATCAGGGAAGGGCCTTCGTAGATAAAGCCGGTATAGAGCTGCACCAGGTCGGCGCCGGCCTGCATTTTTTCTACCGCATCCTCGGCCGTCATGATGCCGCCCACGCCGATCAGGCGGACTTCCGGGGGCAGGTACATGCGCAGGTGACGGATAATTTGGGTGGCGTGCTGCGTAAGGGGTTTGCCGCTAAGTCCTCCCATTCCAATTTCCTCCACCCGGGCCTGGCTCGTGTGCAAGCCCTGCCGGCTGACGGTGGTATTGGTGGCAATCAACCCGCTCAGCTTCGCTTCGGTGGCAATTTCGATGATGTCGTTGAGCTGATCCGTGTTCAGATCCGGGGCGATTTTGAGCAGGAGCGGCTTGGGTTTGCCCATCTTGTAGTTTTGCTCCTGTAGCGAGATCAGCAGTTTTTGCAAGGGTTCTTTGTCCTGCAATGCGCGCAGATCCGGGGTATTGGGCGAGCTTACGTTCACCACGAAATAGTCCACCACGTCGAACAGGGCTTTAAAACAGTAGAGGTAGTCGCTGAGCGCCTCCTCGTTCGGCGTCACCTTGTTTTTGCCGATGTTACCGCCCACGATAATGTTGCTCTTGCGTTTTTCCAATCGCCGCACAGCTGCATCCACCCCTTCGTTGTTAAAGCCCATGCGGTTGATAATGGCCTGGTCCTGGGGCAGGCGGAAGAGGCGCGGCTTGTCGTTCCCTGCCTGCGGTTTGGGCGTGAGCGTACCGATCTCTACAAAACCGAAGCCCAGCTCGGCCAGTTCATCTACCAGCTTGGCATTCTTGTCGAAGCCTGCCGCCAGCCCTACCGGATTGGGAAAACGAAGTCCGAACAGCTCCCGCTCCAGCCCAGGATCTTTCACCTGAAACAGGCTATTGGTGATCTGCCTGGCGAAGGGTAGCTTCAGAGAGGCACGCAGGGCGTCGGTCGATAAGTAATGTACTTGCTCAGGATCGAGCTGAAAGAGGAGCGGGCGCAGCAGGCTTTTGTACACAGGCGAAGGATTTTGATGTCTGCCTGCAAAGATAAGGGCTACAGGGAAACCTGCCCTCCTATTTTGTGTATCGTTTTTCGGGTTATGATTTACGACACACGATACACGAGAGGCTTGCCTTATTCTCTCTGCTTCAGTTTTTTCCAGGCTGCTTCCAGCGCAGGGTTTGGCGCAATGGTATAGCTGGTTTCTTTTATCTGCTGTCTTATTTCCACGATCCGGTTTTGCGTACTTGGATGGGTGCTCATAAACTCCAGCGCTTCCATCTCGTCTCCTTCCTGGGCCTGCAGGCGTTCCATCAGATGCAGCATACCCGCCGGGTTGAGCTTGTTGCTCAAAAGCAACTCCAGTCCGGCCCGATCGGCATCCTGCTCGGCACTGCGGCTGTATTCCAGATCTTTGAAGGCAGCCGCATTGTCGACAATCACTGCCGCCACCCCACTTATATCGCCCAGTAAAAGCGAGAACAGCATATAATAAGAAAGGCTACGGGCAATGGCTTTGGTGGAATGGCGCAACTGCACATGCCCGATCTCGTGCCCCAGCAAGGCGGCCAGCTCTTCATGGCCCTGCATTTCTTTTAGAATGCCTTCATGCACCACCACAAAGCCGCCCGGCACGGCAAAAGCATTTACTTCCTGCTCTTTCACTACCGTCACCTCGATGGGAAAATCGGCTTGCACCTGTAATGCGTTCAGATAAGCTTTCAGGGCCGCAGTTTTAGCCGAATCAATTTCGTATTCCTGCAGCAACGTGGTGTGCAGCTCCTCGCCCAACCGGCGTTCGAAATCCTCCGGAAAGTGAGCGGCCGCCTGGTCGGCCAAGGCTGGTACCCCCCAGAAAAAAACGGTCACCGCCAACAACAACAGTAGCCCCCCAGCTACCACCATGCCGGCAAGGCCTGTCCGCAGCCATGCCCGGTAGCGCGACTTCAGAAAAGCCGCCTCCGGATAGTGGCGCTGCAAGGCCTGCATAAAGTCTTGTTCAAATACAGCGATCTGCTGCTGCGGATACCCACCATAGCGCAGCAGGGTAGTAGCATCGTTAAATTCTGATTGCTCAATGCCTGCCAACTCCCAGAATACGGTGCCGCTTTCCTCCCCCGCCTGGTAAGAGATTATTATCCCGTGAGCGGCCAAGTGAATGGCAGCGGGCATACCCTGTGAGGTATGCCCGTTGTAAAATTTACCTTCAAACATGGTCTTATACTAAGCCAATATCCATCATATCGGCGATGTCTTCATACGTGGCGTCCCGGTATTCTTTTTCCGTCTGTAGCAGTCGATCAGGGTTAAACGGTCCTTCGATAGTTGACTTGCTCACCACCAGCGTCAGGGTGCGCGTTACCACCCAGGCATAACCCAGGCCAAATGTACATACCAGCAACAGCATGTTCACGACCGTCAGCTTCATGTAGTCCCAGCCCGTTACGTGCGACTGCAAACGGCTGTATGCTCCCTCCTGCTCTACCAGAATGTTATCGATATAAAAAGCGAGCAGGTCTTTGGTATACCAGAAAGCGTACACACCGCAGGTAACAATCGTCAGCAAGAAACCTTTCAGGTGTAGCCAAAACAAAGCGCTGCCCTCGCCCAGGTACTCAAATCTCGCATTGCCAAAGCGGATATTTCCGATAATTTCTTTGCGCAGGTTTACTGTCAACCAACTGCCATACAAGCCGAAAGTAACAACTGTCAAAAACAAGTTGAGGAAATAAACCTGCAGTAAATCTGAAGCCGTTCCCCGGTAGCCCATGTGTATACCGCGCCAGCTGGTGCGCGCAAGACGGTAGCGCATCATGCCGTGCATCGCAACAGGGATGAGCACGCCAAGCCCGGCCACAAACACCAGCGTGCAGATGCCCATCACCGCCGGCTCTTGACTCATGATGCCCAAAAACCAGATGCCGTAGAGCATTGCCAGGATACCCAGCCCCTTCAGGAAACCCCGGAACATTTCCTGCCCGGTGCCATGAAAGGTAAAAGGACTGCCGGCCAGCTCTAGTTTACGGTAGAGGTATTGCAGCTTTTTCGCTTTTGCCCAGGGGTAATAGAGCCCCAGTGTCACCACCATCAGGGCAATGTTCACGATCTGGATACTGAAAAGCTCAGCGCCCTTCCCCTTAAAAGCAAGTGTTGGCTCCGGCACTGTGGCCTCCGCACAGGTAGTTGTCACATCCATAAAAAGAAATTCAGGTTGAAAAAATGAGAATTAGAAAATTTGTGAGCACAGGCCCGGTTTGTTCTGCAAAGCTTTTCGGCAGGGCCTATAGTTCCCCTAAAGATATTCCGGCAGCAATTCACTCCTTTACTATCATTTAACAAGGAATTAATCCAGAAAGCAGGAGAAGCGGTAAACAAGCCGCACTGTGCCCGCTGCATCTTTAGCAGACTAAACCTCCCCGTGTGTTCAGGACTGGGAATGTTTCCGGCCTCAAAGACACCCGCAGAAGCTGTCCATATTTAGAATACAAGCCGTTGGCGCACTAATGGTGGCTGTACACAACCAAAAAATAAGGAGGGAAGGTCAGATATGAGCTGAGTTGCAGACCGGGCAGGTGCTTTTTGAACAGCGGAATCAACCACAGGGCGCTAAAAACAATGATTAGCTTTCCTCCGGGTGCCAGCCTGGTTTTGATCTTCCCTAAAAAGTCTTCGATCGTTTTCTTTTTGTTAAAAGAAAGCGGAATGGAGCTGATAAAATAATCCAGCTTCGCCGTAGACGGAATGTGCGCCTCGAATTCAAAAGCGCTTTCGCGCAGCACCCTCACCTGGGGCAGCTGCTCTTGCAGATAGCGGCACGATCTCTGGTCGATTTCGAAAGCGTAATAAGCAAGCTGTTTTTTGTCTTTCGCTTTCCGCACAATCGGCTTGGTGATTTCGCCCAAACCGGCGCCAATTTCCACAATCGTTGTGTGGGGGGCTGCCAGCGACACCTCGCCGGCGATACGCGCCACGATCCGCTTGGGGGTTTGTCTGATCGCTCCGGTTTTAAACAGCTTTGCCAGATAATTCATTGTATAATAGCTCCTTCTTGCAATATTTAACCGAAAGTGCATCAGTTACACCCTTTCACCCGCTTCTTGGGCAACAGCACAATAGCTTCTTATACACCGAATCAATAAAGTGGTTGCTGCCTTCCTTATCAGCGCGCCTCACCCATCGCCTCTGCTTTGCCTGGCATTTGCCCAAGCAAGCGGCGCAGGTACAGGATGCCGCAGATGAGCACCAACAGGGCTGCGCCGTAGAGAGCGGCAAAAGTGGCAGCATGATTGATTTGTTTGTAGAGACTCTCGAACCTGTCCACCTCGGCAAACAGGAAGTTGCACATCGTCCAGCCAAACAAGTTGTTGATAAAGTGAAAGCATATACAAAGCCACAGTGATCTGGTTTTGGCATAAAGCCAACCCACTGCCAGCCCTCCTGCAAAAGCTCCTATGGCCTGCCAAGGGTTCATCAGGTGGAAAACAGCAAACATGACGCTGGACCAAACAATGGCCCTGCCTGGGCTGTACTGCTGCAGCATGCCTCGCAGCAGCAATCCCCTGAATAGCAACTCCTCCAGCACAGGTGCCGCCATCACTACTGTCAGGAAAGTGAAGGCCTTGTTCTCCAGCAGCTCCCTTTCGAACACTTCCCGCACAAAGGCCGGCATGGGTAACAGGCTCACCACGGGATCGAGCACTACCTGCAAGGCTGGTACCAGCAGCACCAGCAGCAGGTACAAAACCAAAGGCACTCTCCGCTGTCCGCCGGCAGCGCAAAGCACGGGCCTTAACATTCCCTCTGTTTTTAAATACAGGCCAAAGAGCAAATAAGCCAACAAGTAGTTTACCAAGCGCATCCAGGAACCGCTTTCATTTTTCAGGCCGAAACCATAAGTAGCTGCCGTAGTAAGCCCCACTGACAACATACCAACGACAAGAAAGCCACCCAGATACCCCCAGGCTCCGGCTATGCTTAAGGCATCAGCCGCAGGGTGGTCGGCAGCAGGAAAAGAAAGATTGCGTGTAGAGGTAGACGAGGTTTCCATAGGCTTAGGTTTGTTGAAGGTTGCAGGTAGAAACAGTTGCCTCCGAAAGCCGGACAACAGCCCTCCGGAATACAACAATATATACAAATATAAAGATGTACTTGTACAATCCTAGTCCTTCTGCAAATATTAACTCCTTGGATGAAAATCCTTCATTACCTGTTTGAGGTAATCCCGGTCGAGGTGGGTATAAATTTCGGTGGTGGTAATCGATTCGTGGCCCAGCATTTCCTGCACGGCCCGCAGGTCGGCCCCACCCTCGATCAGGTGGGTGGCAAAAGAATGGCGGAACGTATGCGGGCTCACGGTTTTCTGTATACCGGCGCGTGCGGCCAGGTCTTTGATAATGGTAAACACCATTACCCGTGTCATTTTAGCGCCCCGGCGGTTGAGAAACAGAATATCCTCATGCCCTTTTTTAATATTGAGATGGCAGCGCACGCCCTCCCGGTAGAGCTGAATGTGTTTCAGGGCATCGCGGCCGATGGGCACCAGGCGCTCTTTATCGCCTTTACCGGCTACTTTCAAAAAGCCGGCATCCGCATACAGGTGGCTTATGCGCAAATCGAGCAGCTCCGACACGCGCAGGCCCGAGCTGTAGAGCGTTTCGAGCATGGCACGGTTGCGGGTACCTTCGGGCGTAGACAGATCGATGGCTGCCAGCAATTGCTCTACTTCGTGAAAGTGGAGCGTATCGGGCAACTTACGGTCCAGCTTTGGGGCCTCGATGGTTTGGGTGGGGTCTGCCTGCAGCATGTCTTCCATGATGAGGAACTTATAAAAAGCCCGGATGCCGGAGAGGGTACGCGCCTGCGAGTGTGGGGTCATGCCCAGCTCTGTTACCCACTGCAAAAAGTCGCGCACAATGGCCGGGCTAACGTCGGCCGGCGATACTGGCAGTCCTTTCACTTCCAGAAAGTCGGTCAGCTTGCGGATGTCGCGACCATAGGCCTCCACTGAATGTTTGGATAAGGATTTTTCCAGCTTCAGGTATTGTTCGAATTGCTTGATGCAGATAGGCCAGTTCATGAGAAGAGTTAAGAGTTAAGAGTTAAGAGTTAAGAGTTAAGAGTTGAAAGTTAAGGAGTGAGTAACGATCATTTGTTACATGGATGCTTGCAGCT
>Ga0256851_1000061_pt1 | contig 13597 bp, 9 predicted proteins | sample BONnt4_FD_181165 | JGI IMG/M metagenome (GOLD analysis project Ga0256851, IMG submission 181165) | Terrestrial sediment cell enrichment communities from Utah, United States - BONCAT_SYTO_Terrestrial_sediment - 4 | ecosystem: Environmental > Terrestrial > Deep subsurface > Rock core/Sediment... | reverse complement strand
CTGTAAAAGTGTGCAAAAGTCATAACTAAAAATTTTACCTTTTTAAGAGTCATCATGAACAAACTATCAAAGCTGTCTGCCTTCGCCTTGGCGGTGGTGCTGCTTGCGAGCTGTGGAATGAGAAGAGGACCCCAGGGAGATCTTGTCGGTGCTGAAGATCGGCCACGCTACAATCCGCAGGAAGTACCTTACGGTATGGTTGCGTGCCCGGGGGGAACCTTCCACATGGGACAGGCTGATCAAGATGTAGCGGCATCCATGGCTAACCTAAACAAGCAGGTAACAATAGGGGGCTTCTTCATGGACGAAACCGAGATCACCAACAACGAGTATCGCCAGTTCATTAACGTAATGCGCGAGGATTCGCTGGATGTATTAGGGGAAGAGTTCGTGATGACCCAGCTGTACCCGGATACAACCGTTTGGGTAAAGGATTATACCTACCACATGGGAGATCCACTGATGGAGTATTACTTTACCCACCCGGCCTTCGACGACTACCCGGTAGTTGGGGTAGACTGGTTTGCAGCCAAATATTTTAGCGACTGGCGCACCAAGCATAAAAACCAGGCCAATGCCGAGAATGGCATGGCTCCCATGCCGCAGTTCAGGCTCCCTACGGAAGCGGAATGGGAGTATGCTGCAAGGGGTGGCCGTGATATGGCCGTTTACCCATGGGGCGGCCCTTACCTGCGCAATGCCAAAGGCTGTTTGCTGGCTAACTTTAAGCCGGGCCGCGGCGACTACTACAGTGACGGCTTTACCTACACGGCGCCTGTGGCCCAGTTCTTCCCCAACGATTTCGGCCTTTATGACATGTCGGGCAACGTAGCCGAGTGGTGTGAGGATGCCTATGCCGAGGCAATGATTCCGATTGTGTGGGACCTGAACCCGGTATACAAGGACGACAACGAACCGCGCAAAGTGGTAAGAGGCGGCTCTTGGAAAGATATTGCCTATTTCCTGGAAACGGGAACGCGCAATTTCGAATTTCAGGATTCGGCACGCTCCTATATTGGCTTCCGCAATGCCATGATTTACCTGGGCAGATCTTCAGGAAGAGAATTCAGATAAAAGTTGGGTTGTTGAGAAACTAAAACACGTAAATCTACATTCTACAACCGTTCACTAAGTATTATTCCGATTTCACAATCGTTCACAAATTAATTCGAAAACAAAATGAGCAAAGCGAAAGACCGCAGTTTTTTATATGACGTACTGATGCCCAAGATCTACGGTCTTGGTGCTGCTGTCGTAATCGTGGGAGCCCTGTTCAAAATTCAGCACTGGAACGGTGCCGATATCATGCTGATCATCGGCCTTAGCACAGAAGCATTGATCTTTGCCCTGAGTGCTTTCCAGCCGCAAACGCACGATCCGGACTGGGCCAAGGTGTATCCGCAGTTAGCCGATGATTATAACGGAGAAGGAATTGTGCCTGCTACAGCCGTGGCGGCAGGACCTTCTATTACAGGCAAGCTCGACGAGATGATGCGTCATGCCAACATCACCCCGGAAACAGTAAACAACCTGGGCCTTGGCTTAAACAGACTCAGTGAGACCACGGCCCAACTGGCCGATATGAGCCAGGCGGCCACTGCCACACAGGAATACACCCTGCGCGTAAGAACAGCTGCCGACCAGTTGGATAGAATGAATGCGGCCTATGCCGGCACAGCCGACGCCATTGCACAAATGGCGGTTTCTACAAGAGATGCACAGGAGTACCACAACCAGGTACAGAGCATGACAAGAAACCTGGGCGCTTTGAATGCAGTCTATGAAATGGAGCTCCAGGATGCCAACAACCACCTGAAAGCCATGAACAAGTTCTACGGCAATCTGAGCGTGGCCATGGAGAACTTGACAGATGCCAGCAAAGATACCGAGCAGTTTAAGCAGGAAGTGGCGCGTTTAACGCAGAACCTGCACTCCCTCAATACAGTGTATGGCAACATGCTCACTGCCATGAAGGGCTAGGCTGATCTTTAAATCAAGAAGAAAACAAAAGTAAAAAGTATAGAAAATGGCTGGAGGAAAAGAAACGCCACGGCAGAAGATGATCGGTATGATGTACCTGGTACTGACCGCCCTTCTGGCCCTGAACGTGAGCTCGGCTATCCTGTTAAAGTTCCAGTTCCTGGATGAGTCTTTACAGACCGTGAACCAGAGAACGGTAACAGATAATGCCGGGGTTGTGTCCAACATCAGAGCTGCCATTGCAGAAAACAAGAACCCCTCTGCCAATGACCAGCGCGTGCTCAAAAGCGCACAGGAAGTACGGCAGGAAACCTCTGAAATGGTAAACTACATCCGTGGTTTGCGTCAGATGTTGATCCAGAAAACAGGAGGTGAAGAAGGAGGTGTTTATGCCAACCCTGAAGCCAACGATGTAGTGGCCATCAACATGATCGGTGCGGCCAACAAGAACAATGGAGCTGCTTATCAGTTAAAAGACAAGCTTAATGGTTATGCAAAGTTCCTGAAACAGTACAACGAGAGCGTGCCCAATAAGCTGGCCTTGGATGGTTCTGAAGATCCGGTGGCAAAAAGTGACCCTGCGCAACGCCGCAAGGACTTTGCCCAGTTAAACTTCGAAGATACGCCACTGGTAGCTGCCTTGGCCGTGCTATCGCAGAAAGAAGCCGAAGTGCTTAAATATGAAGCCGATGTACTGCAGAAGCTCGCCCAGCAGGTAGGTGCCGATATCATCAAATTTGAGAAGATATTTGCCATGGCCAGGGCTGAGTCGAAGACGGTAGCTGCCGGTACCAAGTACAAAGCCGACATGTTTATCGCCGCTTCTTCAGAAAACATCACGCCTAAGATGTCTTTCCAGGGCAAGCCGGTGAAAGTGGTAAATGGCATGGGACAGGTTGAGTTTGTGGCTTCTGCCGCTAACTACGATGCAGATGGCAACTCAAAGCAAACCTGGAAAGGACAGGTAACCATCAACCAGAATGGCCGCGATACCACCTTCACGGTAACAGAGGAGTATGTGGTAGCCAAGCCTGTGATCCAGGTGCAGTCGGCTGCCGTTCAGGCCCTGTACTTCCAGTGCGCCAACGAACTGAACATCCAGGTGCCCGCACTCGGTGCCGTATATGATCCAAGCTTTAGCGCCAGTGGCGGCTCAGCCATCAAGGGAGCCAAAAAAGGGGAAGTAACCATTATCCCTTCCGCTACGGAAGTTACCCTGAATGTGAGCAGCGGTGGGAATGCAATTGGTGCTGAGCGCTTCAAAGTACGCCCGATCCCGAAACCAAATCTGGTGCCGCTGGTAAATGGCAAGCCCATTGACGTACGACGCGGCGTGCCGGCACAGGCGATCAGAGCAGTAGAAATTCAGGCATTGGCCGACGAAGGCTTCAAGCAATTATTGCCTAAAGAAGCACGCTATAGAGTAACCAAGTGGAGAGCGTTTTTGGTGCGTAACAATGCGCCTATCGACCAGGGAGAATTCAATGGCCCGTCGGCTAACCTGACCAGCTTTGCTGCCAAGGCAAGCAAAGGCGACAGGGTTGTGCTGGAAGTGCTGGACGTAAAGCGCCTCAACTACAAAGGCCAGGCTGTTGACGCCAAAGTGGGTGGAGATATGAACTGGATCGTTCCGTTAAATTAATCTTTGAAAGCTTACGAGAGGAGTATGAAATTAATCAAAGTAATAGGTGTAGCAGCAGGTGTGATGCTCTCTGTAGGGGCCATGGCCCAGCAGGTAGCCAATACAACGGCCGGCAGCCCTTCGGCAAGGCCTATTCCAGAGCATGACATCATGTTCAAGAAAACGGTGTGGCGTAAAATTGACCTGCGCGAAAAGCAGAATACGCCCATGTTTTCGCAGAACAGGGAAATCACCAAAATCATCATCGACGCGGTGAAAAGCGGTGAGCTGACGGCCTACAAGAGCGACTCGGTAAACACCCCGCTGACACGCGAAGAGTTCATCGCCAACATGACGCCCAAGCAGGGGGATGCGGGCCTGAGTGAAGAGGAAATTGCGGCCGGTTTTGGCAAGCAGGAGCAAGCCGAAGAAGAAGATGCCTGGGGTGCTGCCTTGGGTGCAGAGGCCGCTCCGGCACAAACCGGGCCGGTAAGCAGCGAGTACTTTCCCAAGCAGTTGTACCTGCTGGAGCTGAAGGAAAACGTAGTGTTTGACAAAAAGCGCTCCCGCCTCTACCACGATATCCAGACCATCAGCATCAAAGTGCCTTCTACGCTAAACCCGCTGGGTTTTGAACAGACCGTAGGGACTTTTAAAATGAGCGATCTGGTGCGTGTGTTTCGCAACAATCCGGAAATGGCAATCTGGTATAATGCACAAAACGATGCGCAGCACAAAAATCTGGCCGATGCCTTCGACCTGTGGCTGTTTAGCTCTTACATCACCAAGATCTCGAACCCCGGCGACAGAGGCCTGGCCGATATTTATGGCGGTGGCAAGAAAGGCCTGTTGGCTGCCCAGGATGCTGCCGAAGCTTTGATTGAATACGAGTACAGCCTGTGGAGCTACTAAGCGCTAAAGGAGAAACAAAATAAAAAGAGAGGATCTGAAAAGGCCCTCTCTTTTTATTTTATAGTTACGGACCCGACAAATGAAGCGCCTCGTGCTGGAGAATTTATGCGACTTTGGAAGCGTGGAAATATCGATGCAGAATGCCTGCTTTGGCCTGGCCGATCTCCTGCGTCAGCTCTTCCAGGCTAAGTTCCTTAAGTTTTTTTACCGATTTGTACTTGAGCAGCAGGGCTTCGGCCGTAGTCGGCCCGATGCCTTTGATAGCGGTGAGTTCCGTCTTGAGTGTGCCCGCATCCCGTTTGCTGCGGTGGAAAGTGATGGCAAAACGATGTGCTTCGTTGCGCAAACGCTGGATCAGCTTTAGAGATTCGGATTTTTTGTCGATGTAAAGCGGCAGGGAATCACCCGGATAGAAAATCTCTTCCAGGCGTTTGGCAATGCCGATCACGGCCACTTTGCCGTAAACTCCCAGATCTTTTAGCGCCTTCACGGCCATTCCCAGCTGGCCTTTGCCGCCATCTATTACGATGAGTTGAGGCAAGGGCTTCTCTTCTTCGAGCAGCCGCTTGTAACGCCGGCTCACAATCTCGTACATCGACTCAAAGTCATTAGGGCCTACTACCGTTTTGATGTTAAAGTGGCGGTAATCTTTTTTGCTGGGCCTGCCGTTCCTGAAGCAGACCATAGAGGCTACCGGGTTGTCGCCCTGGAAGTTAGAGTTATCGAAGCACTCTATCTGGCGGGGTAGTTCGGTAAGCTGGAGGTCTTTTTTTAGCGTTTCCAGCACGCGCAACTCTCTTTGCTCGTTCAGTCCCCTGTTCTTTTCTTGGCGCCCTTCACGCTCTTTGCGCAGGTACATCGCATTTTTGAGCGAGAGGTTCAGCAGCTTGCGCTTGTCACCGATCTGCGGTTGCGAGATCGTGAGGTTATCCAGCGGGAGGGACAGCTCGATGTTGGTGATTACCTCGCGCGAAGTACTTTCAAATTCCTGCCGCAACTGCACAATGGCTGAAGCCAAAATCTCGGTATCCTCCTCGTCGAGCTTTTTTTGTATCTCCAGCGACTGCGTCAGGATAATAGAGCCATTCATTACCTTCAGGTAGTTGATAAAGGCGCAGGCCTCGTTACTGGTGATGGTAAATACATCGATGTTGGTGAGCGTGTTGCTTACCACAGTAGACTTCGCCTGAAAGTCATCCAGCATGTCGAGCTTCTGCTTGTATTGGTGCGCCAGCTCGAACTGGTAATCAGCCGCCGCAGCGGCCATCTGCTCCTTAAAGTGGTTTTTTGCGACAAACAGGTTGCCCGAAAGAATATTTTTAATCTGGCTGATGTATTGGTTATAGGTGGTCTCCTCTACCAGTGCTTCGCAGGGGCCTTTGCAGTTGCCGATGTGGTACTCGAGGCATACTTTGAATTTACCGGCTGCAACGTTTTCCGGCGACAGGTTATAGGTGCAGGTGCGCAAAGGGTAGAGCGTGCGGATAAGCTCCAGCAGCACGTTCATGGTGGTTACATTGGGGTAAGGGCCAAAGTAGCGCGAGCCGTCGTTAAGCTTGTTGCGGGTGCTGATGAGGCGCGGGAAGCGCTCGTTTACAATACAGATGTAAGGATAGGTTTTGCCGTCTTTGAGCAGGATGTTGTATTTGGGCTGGTACTGCTTGATGAGGTTATTTTCCAGCAGCAAAGCATCCGCTTCGGTATCGACAATGGTAAACGCAATGTCCTGGATTTGCGAGACAAGCTTCAGCGTTTTCTTGTTATGCTGGGCAGAGCGATTGAAATAGGAGCTCACACGCTTCCTGATGTCAATCGCTTTGCCTACATAAATGATACCCTGCTCATCGAAAAACTTGTAAATGCCGGGTTTATGCGGCAGATGGGCGATTTTATTCTTCAGCTTCTCGTTTGCGGGCATATAGTAGCAGAATTAGATTTCAGCATCCAGGTTGATGTCTGTCGACAGGTCCAGGAACTCATCCTGCTGGGTGGAGTCGATCTGGATACCCTGGCTGTATTTGGCACAATCTAATTCTACCGATAAAGGCGTCAAAGGTTTAGGGAAAGGCGCTTTGGACACGTCCAGCGATTTGTCGGCGTACACTTTTTGCATAAAGGCCCCATAAATCGGCATGGCTAGTTTACCGCCCTGTCCGAGCGAAAGCGTGCGGAAGTGGATGGAGCGGTCCTCCCCTCCTACCCAGGTGCCGCACACCAGGTTGGGCGTTACACCCATAAACCAGGCATCGGAGTAATTCTGGGTCGTACCGGTTTTGGCACCAATCTCATTCTTCAGGCCATTGCGGTGGCGCAAACCATAATAAGCCGTGCCGCCCGGTTCGGCGGCCGCCTTTAGCATGTGCACCATCATGTAAGCTGTCTCCTCGCTCAGGGCTTCTTTTGTCTGCGGCGAAAATTCCTGAAGCACATTGCCGTGCTTGTCTTCAATACGGGTGATGAAAATGGGCTCCACCCAGGTGCCGCCATTCACAAAAGTGCCATAGGCCCCCACCATATCATAGAGCGACACGTCGCCGGTGCCCAAAGCCAGCGATGGGGTAGGATCGAGCGGGGTGCTGATGCCCATGCGCTTGGCCGTCTGCGCCAGCGTTTCGGCGCCGAGCTTATTGACCAGGAAGGCGGAAATGGAGTTCACTGACTCTGCCAGGGCTTTGCGCAGCGTGTACCGCTGACCGCTAAATTTGCCGTCGGCATTGTTGGGGCACCACATGTTGCCGTCGGGCAGCGGAATACAGGTTTTAGAGTCGATTACTTCGTAGCACGGGTAATAGCCGTTTTCGATAGCCGCAGTGTACAGGAAGGGCTTAAAGGTAGAGCCCGGTTGCCGTATGCCCTGCTTTACGTGGTCGTACTTGAAGTGCTTGTAGTTGATGCCCCCTACCCAGGCCTTGATATGCCCGGTTTGTGGTTCCATGGCCATAAAGCCCGTCTGCAGGAAGTGTTTGTAGTACTTGAGCGAGTCCATCGGGCTCATTTCCACTTTCTTTTCTCCCTCCCAGGTAAAGATGGTCATCGGCACCTTTTTGTTAAGGTAATAATGAATCGAGTCCTCATCCCCATCGAAGCGTTCGTAGAGCCTGCGGTAACGGTCTGTTCTTTTGATGGCAGCTTCAGCGAAGTCTTTTATTTCTCTTCCGTTGCGGTCCGTCCACGGGTTGCGGCCCTTCCAGTGCTCAAAGAAAGCTTTCTGACGGTCCTTCATGTGCTCGGCCACGGCCTGCTCGGCATACTGCTGCATGCGTGAGTCGATGGTGGTATAAATCTTAAGGCCGTCGGCATAGAGGTCATAGCCATTCTCGCGGCACCACTGCAAGAGTACTTTGCTGGCTTCGGTGCGGAAATAAGGCGCCATGCCCACGTTCTGGTTTTCTACGCGGTAGTCAAGTTCGATGGCGGTTTCCTTCAGTTTATTATATTCCTCTTCGGGCATGTAGCCGTACTTTACCATCTGCGACAACACCACATTGCGGCGACGCATGGCGTTTTCGGGGTTAAACTTGGGGCTGTAGTAGCTGGGCGCTTTAAGCAAACCCACCAGTACGGCCGATTCCTGCACCTGCAAATCCTCAGGCTTTTTATTGAAGAAGGTTTTGGCGGCCACCTTGATGCCAAAAGCATTGCTGCCGAAATCTACCGTGTTCAGGTACATGGTCAGGATCTCGCGCTTGGTGTAAGAGCGCTCCAGCTTGACGGCCATAATCCACTCCTTGGTTTTGTGAATAAGTGTGCGCAGGCCCGGCACATCGTTGAGCAGGCCGTTGTTGAGTTCATCGCTGCGGGTGGCGAACAGGTTTTTGGCTACCTGCTGGGTGAGCGTACTGCCTCCGCCTTTCGACTGGCCGGTGAGCACAGAGAAAACAACGCGCCCCATGGCTTCCAGGTCAATACCCGAGTGTTCTTCAAAGCGCACGTCTTCGGTGGCAATAAGGGCATTTACCAGGTTCTCCGGCAGGTCTTCATAGTCGACCGGCGAGCGGTTTTCGCGGAAATACTTTCCCAGCAGCACATTGTCGGCCGCGTAGAGCTCAGAGGCAATTTCACTTTTGGGGTTTTCGAGCGTGCGCAGGTTGGGCAGCTCGCCAAAAAGATTGAGGAAGTTGACGCTGACGGCAAAAATGTAGAGGACAAAGGCTACGAGGCCCCCTGCGAAGAGCAGCCAGAGTGTAGAAACAAGTTTAGGATATACCGATTTTTCAGGTGCAATGGTCTGTTGACGCGTAGTCATGTACTTAGTAATTATTTTTAAAGAAGGTCAGGTATGCTTCCAGATCTTTCTGTTGTAAAAACTTCTGATAGTTGGCAGAAGAGATCACAAAGGTAGTGAAATCTATGCCTCTTATTCTACCTACCGGTGCCTGGGGCGCTTTTTGCTTGATGTTGTAAGAAAGCGCCAGCTTAGGATCCTTGAAAGCGCGTATCACGAGCATTTGCCTGCCTTCCGAAAAGGGAAGGGACGCTGTTTGTAGTTGCTGTTGTTTAAAGTAAGTGCTGTTGTACTTCTCATACTTGGCCAGCACATCGGTGAAAGCCGTTGCGCTAGTCGGATAAACCAGCACAAAGTAAAAAGCCGTGTCGGCTGCAGCCTGGTAAGCCGGAGCCTCGGCGGGTGCCGGCGCTGCAACACTGTCTGGCGTATCTGTTGTGGCAAGCACTGTTTCAGGCTGCTTCTCGGACCTTGGCTGCTGGGCCGCAGGTTCTGCGGCTGGCTGGCGCACTGCCGTGTCGGCAACTGGTTGCTTGGGCAAAGATGTGGCAGCCGCAGGCTTGCTTGCCGGCATTCTAGGTACATCCTTTGCCAGCGATGCTGTAGCCGTGGCCAGGGCTGCATCTACTTTCTCCTCCGGCGTTTGCGTCTGGGCTGCTTTGGCCTTGGTGCCGGAAACAACAGAAGCCTGCTGGCGGAGCTGATTTTTCTGCTCAAGCTCCTGGTAGGTAGCCAGCAACTTGTCTACCTGCGGCAGCAGGCTGCTTTTAGGGAAATCCGTTTTAAAGCGTTGCAAGCGCCGGTGCAGCACCCCGGGATTTTGTGTATGGCCGGAAATGAGTGCTTCTAAAAAGGATACCTTATCCTGGATGTCATTGAACGGATACTGGCTGGCCAACTGGTTAAGCAGGCGCATCGCCTGGGCATAGTCCTGCTCCTGGTAAAAGGTATAGGCCGTATCGTAGAGGGCATGCGCCTTCAGGTTTGCCGCAGCATTTTTCGAGGTGAAGTCTGCATCCTCTACGAGCTGTGCGTAGGTGGTATTGGGGAACTGTTGCTTTATCCTGCCTGCGTATAGCTGCTGTTGCTGCGTATCCCCGGCTTTGCCGTGCAGCAGGTAGAGGCTGTAGTATACCTCTGCGGCATGTTCGGTATGCGGGAAGCGCTGCAACAGCTGCAGATAAGTTTTGATGGCCTCAGCCGGCTCCTTGAGCTTGTGATTGTAAATATTGGCCAGCTTAAAATAAGCCTCTTCCACTTCTTTTTCCGAGCGCATCAGGTCTGCCGTGGTCAAGGGGATGTCCTTCAGGTAGGCTTGCATCTGGGCTTGGGCACGCGCTTCGGGGCTCAGCTGCTGTTCTGCCACGCCTGCTGCAGGGCTGCGGGCAATCTGGGCTTCCTGCTCCCGCTCACCCCGGCTGCGGACACGCCAGAAGTCCTGCAGCGGGCGGTCACCCCAGCGGCGCACAAATTCCGACCGGGCCCTGGTCATAGCGGCGGGATTGTCGAAATACCAGATACCATCGCTGCCAGGCGTGGTAAAAGTGCCATGAGCCGGGTTGCGCGCTGCTGTGCGGTTGCGTTGGGTATCTTCTTGCTGTGCCTGTTGTTTGGCCTGCTGCAGCCGGCGCTTTTCTTCTTCCTGCTGCACGAGCTGCTGCAAGTAAGCCATGCGTTCTCCTTCGCCCATGCGGGCCAGGCGCTGCAAGCTGTCCTGCCGCTGGATGGTATAGTGCTGGCGGGCAAAGTCAGCCAGAATGTCGCGGCGCTCAGCCACGGCCGCATATTCAGGTGCCTGCTGCGGGTAGACCTGCGCGGCACTGTCGTAGTAAGCGGCGGCCAGGTTATACTTGTGGAGTTTGTCGAAATAAATCTCGCCTGCGGCTACATAGCTGTAGGCTTTCTGGTTGGCCAAAGTGCCCGGGTTGCGGAGTGATTGTTGTAAGAGTTCCAGGGCCTTGTCGTAATGTTGCTGGCGTAGCTCGAACATGGCCATCTCATAATAGATCTTGTCGCGGTACTCTTTGTTTTTTTCGTCTTTCAGCAGCTTCTTAAAATGGTGCAGAATGCGCTCTTTTCCCTGCCTGTCGTTGAGCTCGGTCACCTGCCCCAGGTTCAGGCGGCTGAAAAAGTCCAGCTCGTAGGGCGGATTGCGGCGCAGGACTTTGCTGTATTGGCTATGGGCCTTTTTGTGCTGCCCGCTCAGCTGATAGAGTTGGGCCAGGGTAAAGCGTACGCGTGACTGGGCATCTCTGTCGGTAAAGTTGGGCAGGGAGAGCGCCAGGTTTTCCATTTCCTGAGCGGTATCGCCCAGCATGCGGTGGTATTGGGCCCGGGCCAGGTACAGCTCGCGGGCATTGTCCTTATTGAGCCGCTCTTTGCGCAGGTATTCGGAAACCTGGTGGGCATTATCAAGTTCTTTGAGTTGCAGGAAGGTGCGCATCAGCCACACCAGCGCTTCGTGGCGGTCATCGGCACTGCTGCTGGTGGTATTTACATACTTGAAGGTGCGGCTGGCGTCAATAAAGTTCAGCTGGTAGTAGTTGGCCTTGCCAATGAGGGTGTAGCTGTTGTCGACCCATTTGCTGCTCTGGTGGTACTGGATAGGGAACGAGGCTTTCTTAACTACCTCCTCCAGGTCGGCGGCCAGGGCTTTGGCAGTGGTAGAGTCGAAGGCCGGATAGATGGGCAATACCTGTCGATAGTCGTACTGCATTTGCTGTTGTAGCCCCTCCTCTATGGCGCGCATCTTTTCTTTGGCCAGGAAGTAGCCATTATAGCGTGCCGTGGTGTTGTGGTACGATTTGCTCAAGGGGTTGTTGCGCTCAACCGAGCAGGCAGCCAGTAGCAGCCCTGCCAGAAGGAGGAAGAGGTATAGCGGGTTCTTGCTCAATGAAGTAAAGTGTGCCAGAAAGGTTCGCACTATAATTATAAAAGTATAAACGTCTCTACGTTGCATTACAGTATAAGCCCTGTGCTATACTATGCCCTATAACAAGGGCTGCCGGGTGAACGTGCCCTTTGGGCCGGACAAAAATACAATAATCTGCCAATAAGTAAGCAAAGGGCTGTTTTTCAGCCTGCTATTGAACTCCGAACAGGGACAATTGGTTGCCGGGAGTGCCAGTTGCGCGAAGACTGCATATTTAGGCCTCGGCGCTGGTAAGCCCGTAAAAAGAAGTACATTTGCATGCTTCTGATTGCATGCTTCTGACTGATATGGAAAACACCCCGGAAGAGAAAAAAGCCGAAGAGCAGCGTCAGGACAATATCAAGCCCTATGTGAAGTACTCGGGCATGGCCTTTCAGATGATCGGCGCCCTGGTGTTGGCCGCCTTTGCCGGTATGAAGCTCGACGACTACGCCGGCAACGATAAGCCCTGGTTCACCATCGCCTTGCTGCTGGTAGCTGTGGTGGCTACGATGGTCCTGACAATTGTATCGATAAGTAAAAAATAAATACGTGGTCTTTTTCAGAAATCTGGCCGTGCTTACGGCTGCGCTTTGTGTTGCCATTGGGGCAATGCTGGCTTTTACGGGCAACAGTCTGGTGCATCCTTTTATATGGTATGTGCTGGCCTTTTTTGTCTTTATCACCGGTTTTACCTACTACCTTACCCGGCTGGGATACAACAACGATCCGGAGAACTTCCAGGTGTATTATTTTGTCTCTATGGGCTTCCGAGTGGTGCTCTGCATTGGCGTGGTGGCCCTCTATGCTTATTTCTATAAGGAAGGCCGCCTGCAGTTCGTATTCAACTTCTTTGCATTATATTTCCTCTTTACCGGGTTTGAAATTTACAGTTTGTTGGCTAACTTGCGCCCGCATTTGAAAAAGCAGAATTAACGGTAGGTTCTGTTGGTTAAATCTTGCCCCTAAATCATTCTTAATGAAGCGGTTATTCGTTCTATTGTTCTCCCTGCTGACGCTTGCAGCCCATGCTGAGGCGCCTGTTGAAGGCGGTAAGTTTCAGCCCGGTGATATGATCACGCATCATATCGCCGACGATTATACCTGGCATTTTGCCGATGGCCTTGTACTTTATTTGCCCGTTATCCTGGTAGACAATGGCGAGTTGAAGGTGTTTTCGTCGCATAATTTTTACAACGAAAACCATGAAACGGTGCCTTATAATGGTTACGCCCTGGAGCATGGCCATATTACAAGAGTAAATGAAGCCGGTGAGCCGCTGGCGGATCATGCCGGATTGTACGACCTGTCGATCACCAAAAACGTGGCCTCCATGTTTGTTAGCGTGATCCTGTTGTTTGCTGTTTTCTTTACCATTGCCGGTCGTTACAAAAAGAACCCGAAGCAGGCGCCGCGCGGCATCCAGTCTTTCTTCGAGCCCATTATCATTTTTGTGCGCGACGAGATCGCCAAAGCCAATATCGGCCCCAAGTACGAGCGCTACATGCCTTACCTGCTCACCGTGTTCTTCTTTATCTGGTTTAACAACCTGCTGGGTTTGATGCCGGGCGGAGCCAACCTGACAGGGAACATCGCAGTCACACTGATCCTGGCCCTGATTACCCTGCTCATTACCGTGTTTAGCGGTAACAAGAGCTACTGGGGGCATATTTTCGCTACGCCGGGTGTACCCAAGTGGCTGGCACCGATCATGATTCCGGTGGAACTGATCGGTATCCTGACCAAGCCTTTCTCGCTGATGGTCCGACTTTTTGCCAACATCACGGCAGGCCACATCATTATCCTCTCGCTTTTTAGCTTGATCTTTATCTTCCAGAGCATTGCCGTAGGCCCGCTGAGTGTCGCCTTCGCTACTTTCATGAACTTCCTCGAGTTGTTTGTGGCCCTGCTGCAGGCTTATATCTTCACGCTGCTGTCGGCCATGTAC
>Ga0256851_1000059_pt1 | contig 13761 bp, 9 predicted proteins | sample BONnt4_FD_181165 | JGI IMG/M metagenome (GOLD analysis project Ga0256851, IMG submission 181165) | Terrestrial sediment cell enrichment communities from Utah, United States - BONCAT_SYTO_Terrestrial_sediment - 4 | ecosystem: Environmental > Terrestrial > Deep subsurface > Rock core/Sediment... | reverse complement strand
CTGCTACACGCCCTGGAAATAAACCCTGCCTCGTGTGGTTCGTATAGCTAAAGCGTTCTGTTACAGCAAAAAAGCAAACCCATCACCAAATGTTTGTGTGTAACAGCAACTAAAACCAAAGCTACATCTGCTGCCTGTGCAGCCGGTTGTAGCACCCGCAACAAACTTAATTTTAAACTATTAACGAAGGAGATCAGAACTATGAAAGACGAAGAGAAAAACCAAAACGCGGGCCAATCGGATAACAGCTCGAGCAGTTCATCCAGCAGCCCGACATCCTCCTCATCAGGGAATACAGCAAGCGGTAGCAGCACAAGCAGTGGAAGCGCCACAGAAAGTAGCAGCAAATCAGATAACGACAACAACACAACTACTGGCAGCAGCTCCAGTTCCCCATCCGGATCCACTGCTTCTTCTAGCAAGGGCAGCAGCGGAAAATCATCGTCCGCTACCGGCGCTACCGCCAAATCATCTTCTACCAAAGCCAAGTCCGGCACTTCTTCTAAAAAAGAAGGCAAAACCTCCGACACCAAATCAGCTGGTTCATCCACCAGCTCCAACCAGTCATCCGACAGATCCGGTAGCAGCGGCCGCGACCAGCTTGCTGACTACGGCAACTATGGTTCTATGTCGGGTAGCTCTGGGCAGGGCGACAGCCAGAACTATGGCGGGCAGGGCCAGCAGAGCGGCTACGGTTCGCAGGGCGGCTATGGCTATGGGTCGCAGCACGGCAACTACGGCGGACAGAGCGGCTATGGCTACCAGGGCGACTACGGTTCCTCGCAACAGGGCGGCGGCATGAACCAGGGCCGCGGCATGCAGAGCGGCTACGGCTCACAGGGCATGGGCACCGGCGACTATGGCTCCAACCAAGACATGGGTCATCAAGGTGGCCAGGGAAGCTGGGGCGGCTCCAGCCGAAACATGGGTGACCAGGGATCTGGCCAGAGCGGCTGGGGGAGCTCTTCCCAAGGCATGATGGGTGGCGGTGGCTACGGTTCTTCACAAGGAATGAGCGGCGGCTACGGTTCCCAAGGCATGAGCGGTGGTGGCTATGGCTCCTCTCAGGGCATGAGTGGCGGTTATGGTGGCCAGAGCTCTGGCCAAAGTGGCTGGGGTGGTGGTTCTGGTCAAAACATGGGCAGCGGCTACGGTTCTCAGGGCGGCTTTAACTACGGCAACCAGGGCGGTATGGAAGGAAACCGCGTGCGCAACCAGGACCAGGACTATGGCACTTCCAGAGGTGGCATGCAAGGTGGTCTGCAGGATAGAGAAGGTGATAACCAGGGCGGCTATAGCTTTGGCGGCTCACAGGGAGCCTTCGGCATGCAGGGCAGCTCTTCAGGTCAGGGTGGCTATGGAAGCTACGACAGCGGACGAGGCGGCTACGCACAGGGTGGTGGCTATACCAGCAGCCGTCAGGGCTCACAAGGCGGCTATGGCTCACAGGGCCAGGGCGATAGTGATTCCTGGGGATCTTCTCAGCGCGGACACAGCGGCCAGGGCAGCGGCTACGGTGCCCAAAGCAGTTCCGGCTATGGGCAGGGTGGCTACCAGCAACGCTATGGACAAGGCGACTACGGCTCACGGGGAGACCAAAGCCAGGGTGGCTATGGCGGAGGCATGAGCAGTGGCCAGCAGGGCTATGGCTCCAGCATGACAGGCTCCGGTGCTACCAGAACAGGCATGCAGGGCGGCTACGGCGACAACGACCGCTACGGCTCTATGGGCTATGGCTCATCGCGCGGCATGGGCGAGTACGACCGAGATGACCGGGGCTCTTCGAGAGGTTACGGCTCGCAAAGCTCCATGCAGGGTGGCTATGGCAGCCAGGGCGGCTATGGCTCCAGAGGAGGCTCCTACAATGATGAGTACCGTTCGGCACGCTACGGCTCGCAAGGCAGCGACTACGGCCAGGGAGGCTACGAGAGCAGATACGGCTCGGGCCGTGATCGCGACCAGGGAGGCTATGGTAACAGCAACAGAAGCCAAGGCATGAGCGGTGGCTATGGTTACAGCTCAGGTGGCTACCAGGAGGGCGGTTATGGCCAGGGAGGCCGTGGCGGTGACCAGAGCCGTTTTGGCTCTATGGACAGCAGCACTTCTTACTACAGCGATAACCGTGGTTCCAGTTCGCGCGAGAATTTCCGCAGCGGCTCTGGCGGTTCATCGCAAGGCGGCTCTTCCGACTCGGACCACGATGAAGGAGCTTACCGCAGTCGTCGCAGCGATCGCTACCGCGATTTAAGCTAAATAGCATACAGGATGCGAACACAGCAAAAAGCCACTCCGGTAATGGGGTGGCTTTTTGAGTTGCAGGCTATGTCTTGCAGTCAGCCTCTCTCCTATAAAATCAAACAAAGCATTCTTTATAGTCCTGCACAAACTCACGGAAGCTATGGGGTGCCCGGCCAGTTACTCCTTGCATGGTATCGTATACTTTGTTCGAATAGCCTTTCCTGTATAGCCCATATAGTTCCAGCAGGGCATCGGCCATCCACTCCGGCGTATGTTGCGCCAGCATGGCTTCTCTGGCAACTGCATCAGGTATGTCCACAAACTCAACTTGCTTACCCAATACTTCACTAAAAATAGCTGCCACCTGCTGGTTCGAGAGCGCCTCAGGGCCTGTCAGTTCATACACTTTGCCTTCATGGCCTGTGCCGGTCAGGGCTGCTACGCCTGCTGCCGCAATATCGCGCACATCGATGTAGGCGATTTTCCCCTCGCCTGTAGGCTGATAAAATTTGCCTTCGTTTTTGATGCTCTCGGCATTGTAGTGCACCAGGTTCTGCATAAAGGAGGAGGGCCGCAGCAGGGTATAAGGCACCCCGCTCTTTTCAATATACTGCTCTATCCGGCGATGCCAGCGGCCCAGCTGTATACCCGGCTGGGCATGCGCCCCCATGGCCGATAGTTTCACAATGTGCTTTACACCGGCTCTTCGGGCTGCATCTACGAGCGTGGTAGCCATTTCTACTTGGTTTTCTGTGAAAGGAGTGATCAGGAACAGCTTGTCGACGTGCGTGAAGGCTGCCAGCAAAGAGTCCTGCTCATCAAACTCCATTTCCACAATTTCCACCCCCGGCAGGCGCTTCAGGTTCTCGCCCTTGATCACCGAATGCACCCCGGCGCGTATCCGCACGTCCTCGTTCAGCATCGACAGCTGCTTTACGACCTCTTTGCCAACCGTGCCGGTGGCCCCTGTTATCAGTATGGTTGTATGCATAAGTTTCTCTTCTTGATGTTGGTACTTCTACTACGGGAATAACACTGCATGAGTAGTGCCGCTAGCTTCGCTAATTTGGATGCTGCTTAATCTGCTGCTCTCTCTTTCCGGGTAATCGTGACCGTGTACATCTTGCCGCCTTCGTTTGTGATAAGCAGTTGCTGCGGCGACAGGTAAGTAATCGCTTCGGCTTGGCCGGTTGTACCCACAGGCAGGCAATACCGCTTTCCCTCCAGGCTGATACGCCCGCCCGCAGTATCGAACAGGTACAGTTTGCCATAACCCAGCAGGGCGAACTGCTTTCCGTCCGGAGAGCGGGCTGCCGCCGTAATCATCGCCTGTAGGGGCAATTGCGCTTGCAGGCTTGCCTGATAGTGGCCCGGCCGGGCCGGTAGCGTATAAAGCTTTAGCTGCTTGTTGCGCCCCCGGCTTTTGTTAAAAAGATAGAGTGAATCCTGGTACTGGAAAAAGGCTTCCAGGTCGTAAAGCAGGTTTCCTTTTTTAGGAGGGAAAGCCTGCTGGTCTTCCAGTGAAAAATGGATTGTATCGGTCAGGGCAGCTCTGTGCTTAGCAAGCCTGTAGATGCGCAGGTCGCGGCGCCGGTTCAGGTTGTTGCCAAAATCGCCGATGTACAGGTACTCTGCGTCCTCGGCCAGGTCTTCCCAGTCTATGTTGGGCAGCGTCAAGGGCAGAATCTGCAACAATTCCCCGCTCGGGCCGATGCGGTAGAGGATTGCCGGATTGCCACTGTCACTGTGCGTCCAGAAGGTATTTCCCTGGGCCTGGGCAAGGCCCGAGCTCTCGGGCACACGCGCATCCAGCCTCCCTACCCTTTCCAGTTTATAGGCGAAATCCGGTCTGGCAAAGCCCCCCTGCCGCCTGTCGGCGCCGCAGCCGCAAAGCACGGTTTGCAGGTAAACATAGATGGTAAAGAGCTTGGCGAGCATAGTTAAACTGTTAAAAGTTGAAGGGCGCCTCCACTCTCACCCCAATCCGCTCCACCTCTCCCCGGCCCTCCCGAAATACTTCGGGACAAGTTCTCCTAAAAACAGGAGAGGGAGAAACAGGAGAGGGAGATGACCTCACAGGGTCTTGCTGACCTGTGCGTGTCTGCAGTAGTTGTTTGAGGAGACGTAATTCGTAATGCTTACCCCCTCTCCTGTAGTTTTGCCAGCACCTCTTCTTTATCTTGCCAATACTGCCGGCTGTAGACCCGCTTGTAGGGCCATTTACGCGCTTGCAACAACTGCGGCACATCGGCATGGGCCTGGCGCACCGACAAATAGTCGCAATACAGATCATCGTCGGTCAGCACCACGCCTTGGTAGTTGCCTGCCTGCACAGAAGTGAGGTCGGCAAAAGGCAACTCCTCCCTTAGTTGTGGCAGCTGCTGCTTTAAGTGCTGTTTCAGCAAAGGCACCTGCGCCGGCATCGAGGCCGGAGTTGGCGTAAAAACAAAGTAGCGCCGGCTCACCTGCTGGGCATACAGCAGGTATTCCTGCAGCAGCTTAGGCCCGGGGTGTAAGGTATGCGCCACCTGCAGCTGCTCGGCCCGGATACTGCTCACGACCACAACCCGCTGCCGGGCCCTTGTAATGGCTACGTTCAGGCGGTTCTCGCCTCCTACCTGGTTCAGAGCGCCAAACTGCATGGCCAGTTTCCCTTTCTCGTCCGGCGCGTAGCCCACCGACAGGATGATCACCTCCTTCTCATCGCCTTGTATGTTCTCGATGTTCTTGACCAGCACCGTGCCCGGAATAGCGAGCCCCTTCTGCTGCCCTTGCTCTTCGAGCAGGTCCTGCACCAGCATCTGCTGGTTGTAGTTAAAGGTAATCACGCCTACATCCTCCTGCCCTGCCTGGAGCAACTGCAGCACCAGTTCTACTACCCTCTCGGCCTCGGCCAGGTTGCGGTTATCCTGCCACAAGCCCTGTACTTTTACAAAACTGATGGCGGGCTGGCGCGCATTGACATCGGCAAAGGCAGGAATAAGCTCGAGCCTGCGGCGGTAAAAGTGGCGGTTCGAGAAATCGATCAGCTCCGGGTAACGACTGCGGTAATGCTGCGTGAGCATCGCCTGCGGCAAGTACAGACTGCACAGCTCCAACAACGATTCGGCCGTGAGCTCTTCCGCCTCATCCGCACCTGATCCGTTCCAGCGTGTACGGTACAAGTCCGAGGGCCTGAGCTGCCGGGCATCGCCGGCCACCACTACCTGCCGGCCGCGTAGCATCGCCGGCAGCCCCGTTTCGGCAAAGCATTGCGAAGCCTCATCGAAAATTACCAGGTCGAAACAGCGCTCCAGCGGCAGCACGGCCGACACCGTTTCGGGAGAGGCAAGCCAGCAGGGCACCAGTTGCAGGATCTCATCCGCAAACAGGGAGAACAGCTTGCGGATGGGAAAGAGGCTGCGCTTCTTGCTTACCTGCGCCAGCAGGCGGCGGTAGGTAACGGCATTGCCCAGGCGGTTGTATTCGATGTACCTATAAGTTTGCTCCCGCAGTCTGGCCAGCACGATCTCCTGGCTAAGCACTTGCTTCTGCTCTAGCCACTCTTGCAGCTCTGTTTCCAGGGCATCCAGCTCACCGTTTGCAGGCATGCGCAGCTCCGGGTGTTGCTCCTCCAGCGCATGCAGCCAGGCCAGGTAGAGGCTGTTGCGCAACAGCCTTTCGCCCTCCTCAGCCGAACCGACGTCCTGCGCCAACAGCTCATCGACTATTTCAATTTCAGTTTTGGAAAAGGCATCGTAACAGGCATCATGCGCCACCAGCCGCTCAAAATGATCCGACAAGGCTTCCAGCAACTGCTGCTGATAGCCTGGCTGCGTTGCCAGCTGCCTTATCTGGTTTTCCGTCAGCCATTGCAGCCAGCTATCGTATTGTGCCTGGAGGCTGTGGATGCATTGCACCAGGGCCTGTAAGTGCATGGGCCAATCTGAGGCGAGCACATGCTTTTGGTGCAACACCTGCCTGCGCTTTAGTTTTTTCAGGAGCTGCTGCAGCGCAAGAGCCGCCTTGGCTAACTTTAGTTTCTCCAACACAGGCGTTGGGTTGTCTGTTAGCCTGAGCCCCAGCTCAATCTTCTCGTTGATGGCCTGCATCAGCCCCTCTGCCTGGCGGCGCAGCTCCAGGCGGCGCTGCAGCTCACCTACGCCGGCCTCGTCGGGCGCCAGCCTATACTTAGCCAAAGCTTGTCCCAGCACTTTTTTCTCCTTTGAGAACAGCCAGCGGATACGCCCAAACAGGCTTCCCTGCTGTTGTGCATGCGCCTCGATAGCAGCCTGCACTGCAGCAACCTGGTCTGCAGGAATGGCCGCATCCGGAGCCGGGCATACAAGGTAAAGCTTGCGGAGTTGCTGCACCTGCGCTTGTAGCTGCCTAACCGGCGATGGCTGCCGCAACAGTTGGCTGGCAAGCTCCTGCAGGCCTTCCTTTTCCAGCAGCCGCTGTACCTGACTTATCAGCTCCAGCGCTTCGACAAAGCCGGGCAGCGCATCCAGTGTAAACCTGCGCCCGCTCAATTCACTCATCTCCTGTGCTGCCTGCTGGTACTGGGCCGGCAGCTCCCTGATTACCTGTTCCAATGCCTGACGTTGCGGCCACCCATAGTCTTTCATGCTGCGGCGCTCCTGCCACACAACAGCGGCCTTGTGTAAAGGCAAGGCCAGCTGCAGGTAATAGCGCAGGCGCGGCAAAAAGTCGGGCAGAGAGGCCGCCGTAAACTGCCTAAAGCTTACCGGCAGCGGCACATGGGGGGCTTGCAGGCTGCTGCGCAGGTATAGTTCCTTGGCCGACCAGCCGCATAATCCTGTGGCAAAAAGCGCCTCGCGGAAAGACTCCAGCTTGTGCATGCACCTGTTGATGCCCCGGCTCGCCTCCAGAAAAAGCCGGTCGGTATAAATGCTGTTGAGCGCCAGGTTCTGCTTTTTATAAGCATCCAGCTGTTCTATTTGCTGCTGCAGCTGGACATATACCGATTTGCGGTCAGCATTGATGTCGTGTACCAGGGCAGCAAAGCTTGCCAGCCCCTGCTGCGCCAGGCGCCTGTGCACCACATCCAGCGCCGCCCGCTTCTGGCTCACCACCAGCACTTTTTTGCCACGCGCCGTAAAGTCGGTCACCAGGTTGCAGATCAGCTGCGATTTGCCCGTGCCCGGCGGCCCCTGCACCACCAGCGACTTTCCTTGTTTTACCTGCTGTAAGGCCGCCTCCTGCGCCGCATCCAGGGCAAAGGCCGTAAAGGTGTGCTGGGCTTGCCCCATCGGTGCTCCACTTGGTATTTCTTTTGCCGCGAACAAATCCTCCATCTGCTGCAAGTCGTCCTGCGCCAGCAAAGTGTCGTAATCGGCCAGCACATAAGAGGCCGTCTGCGGAAAGATGCCCAGCACCGCCTCCTGCTCCAGGAACAGCTGCCCCGGCTTACAGGAAGCTTCATAGTCCGCTTTTTTGTACTCTCTGAATCCCTTGAGCTGATCTGCAAAGAGTTCCCGCCCGGCGTGCACGGCCAACCCATGCTCCTTGAGCAATGCATAGAGCTGGGTGCGAAATTCGAGGGGGTGTTGCGACAACGTGTGCAGGTCTAGTTCCAGCAGTGGCTCGGCCAGGGGGCTGTTCATGTAATGAGCGTAAGCCAACAGAAAGCTTTGGTTAAACTGTGCCGCCTGCGTTGGATCGCGTAGCAACTCCCATTGCCGGGCTGCGTTTACCTGTAGCTGCACCGGGAAAAACAGCAAGGGGCAGCGCACTGCTGTGCCATCGGCAAAGCGGCCATGCACAAAAGGCCAGCCCAGGTACAGCTCGCGGCTGCCGCGCTCTTCGAAGATCATCTCTGCCTTCCGCTTGATGTAGCGCAGGCTCCGGCTCAGGGGTGTCGCCGGGGTATAGCGGCTGTCGGCATAAGGCCCCAGCACCATCTTTTGGGCTTCACTCAGGGCCTTTTCGATAAGCGAGAAAGCCGGCATGTTGTTGAGGAAGTCCAGCTCTTGCACGTCCAGGTGCAGGTCTGAGGAAAGGCGCAACAACAGCAGGGCCTTGTTGCTCGAACTGAGGTTAAGTAAACGGTGCCGGTAGCTTTTGAGAATACTTTTCATGTGCTATACCCGTTAACGCTTATGGCATGCCGATAGTCTCCGGGAAAGCAGCAAGTTAAGCATGAATTGCCTTTGCCGGCTAAGCATGCTACCCATAGTCCGACAAAAGCCTGAGCCGACACGCCGGATTTTGTATTTTTGCAACTTATAAACCCGAAATTGCACCTGTTTTTTGCAGGAGCGCTGAAGGTGAGACTTAAAGACCGGGTTCACCACTAGCAGCAAGGAGGCCGGCTAACAACGTAAAAGAACAGAATGCAAAGAACTTGCTTTACCTATGCGAAAACTGATGTCGATTCGTAACACCACCACCTTTGTCCTGCTGCTAGGCTGTATGCAACTATTCTCCTGCAAGGGAGACAGACCCGTTCCCCCGATTGCCCGCATGCAGGAATATACCACAGCCAAGCAATACCCCGGTAAAATGGGCCGCGAAAGCCTGCAAGCTTGGGAAAAAGGTGTCCCCGAAATTCAGGATGTGCTTATTCGGTCAACGGCAGACGGGCAGCTGGAGCCGGCGCTGTTTTACGCGTCTGAGTCCAGCCGTAAAAAGCCGCTGCTGGTTGTGCTCCACAGCTGGAGCAGCGGTTACCTGCAGGTACCCTCGCTTCCTTTTGCGCTCTGGGCCAAAAAGTACGACTGGGCCTACCTCCAGCCTAACTTCCGTGGCGCCTTTGAGCGGCCGGAAGCTACCGCCTCGGACCTGGCTATCCAGGACATTGTCGATGCCGTTGCCTATGCCAGGCAGCAGGCCGACATCGACTCTTCGCGCATTTACCTGGTGGGTTCTTCCGGTGGCGCCATGACAGCGCTTGTTACGGCCAGTCGTCATCCGGAGATATGGGCCGGTGTAGCAGCCTGGGTTCCCGTCTTCGACCTGGTGGATTGGTACGCCTTTAATTTAAACTACCCGCACCGGGTGTACAACAGCCAGATCGAATGCTCCTGTGGTGGACAACCGCTGCCCGGCACTCCCGCTGCCGAAGAATGCAAGCGTCGCAGCCCCAGCACCTACCTGAGCAATGCCCGCCAGGTGCCCATCCTACTGGCCCACGGCATGCAGGACCTGCTTGTACTTCCCGACCATTCTATCCGGGCTTTTAATTTGCTGGCACACCCGCAAGACACCATCTCCCAAGCTCAGATGGACTATATCAACACCCAGCAGGCACTGCCGCCTGACCTGAAAGGCCCCAGCCAAAGTCCTTACTTTAGTGCGGCAGACCCTAAGGTAGAGTTTGTCCGCAGCTCGAACAATGTAGAACTGGTGCTTTATAAGGGCGAACACGACCTGGCCTACAACCCAAGCCTGCTCTGGCTAAGCGAACAGCAAAAGGTGCGCCCGGCCACTGCGCAGCTTGCCCGATAAAGCCAGCTGAGCAACCGGGGCAGGCAATGCGTACGCTTCCATAAACTGGTGCATTTTTAATCTGCCGGCTTACACTTCCGGCCATGTCGGAGAGCACGATCAGGAAGTAAACGAAGTCCGTTGGGTCGGCGTGGCGCCGCCCGCCCGGATGCTGTCTTTTAAAAGCGAACGGCAGCTACTTGAACAAGCAAGCAAAATAATTGCAGCCGGGCACTTGCCTGATCTCTAAACATGATGCCGCGCTGCCGGGCAGCTGTAGTGTCCTAAAATTATTTTATCTTGCCCGCTTTACATACCAACAGTTATGACAAGTAATTCGCAGCAACCATCCGAGGATAAATACCTGCACGGCTACTCGCCCGAAGAGCAGACCCGCCTCTACAAGCAGGCCCGCTTTATGGAGAATAAGATCTACTCCGACATCGATTTCTCCACTGTTACCAACCTGCTGGAAGTAGGCTGCGGCGTAGGCGCCCAATCCGAAATCCTGCTGCGCCGCTTCCCGCACCTGTTCCTGACTGGTATCGACTACTCGGAAAAGCAGCTGGCGCAGGCCCGTAAGTTTCTCTCCACCGTGCCTTATGCTACAGACCGGTATGAGCTACTGCGGGAGAACGCCATGGACATGAGCTTTACCTCGCAGGCGCAGTTCGACGGGGCCTTCTTGTGCTGGGTGCTGGAACATATCCCCGAGCCGGCCAGGGTGCTCTCGGAGGTGCGACGCGTACTGAAACCGGGTAGCCCCATTGTGATTACTGAGGTGCTCAATTCCAGCTTTTTTGTAGAGCCTTACTCGCCCAGCGTGCTCCAGTACTGGATGCGTTTCAACGACCTGCAATACGACATGGGCGGCGACCCGTTTGTGGGTGCCAAGCTGGGCAACCTGCTCCAGTCGGTGGGGTATCAGCGCATCACCACCGAAACCAAAACCTACCACCTCGACAACCGCAACCCGGCCAAACGCGCCGAAATGATTAGCTATTGGACTGAGCTGCTTTTAAGTGGGCTGCCCCAGCTGCTGGAAGCCGGCTATGTAGATGCCGGGCTGGCCGAGATAGTAAAAGAGGAAATGCACGTTGTGGCCAAAAACCCGAATGCTGTTTTCTTCTACACCTTTATTCAGGCCAAGGCCTTTACCGCCTAATTTATTTAAAGCGTCAGGTAAGGCAACAGCTTCTGGTAGAGCGCCGGGCTTACCAGCTTTACCTGGCGCACCTCTTCGACCTGCCGGTATGGCCCATGCTGCTCGCGGTAAGCCACAATGGCCCGCGCTACATGGGGCTTGATGTAGGGATGCCGGTCCAGCTCTTCTGCCGTGGCGCTATTGAGCTTAAGCCGCTGTGGGGCAAAGGCATGGGCCACATAACTGTACTTCTGCAGGCTATCTGCTACCTGAGGCGGCACCCCATATACATCCCGCAGCTGCGCCAGGCTGTGAAAACCACCTAACTTGTCCCGGAACGCCAGAATGCGCGCCGACAGCTTGCTGCCAATTCCCCTGATCTGCTTGAGCTGGGTGGTATCGGCGGTGTTGATGTTGAAGGGGACCAGGACAAATCTTTTTCCGGAGCGCTCCGCTTTGCCTTTAGGCCCGGATGCTGTAGCAGCATTTTTCCCGGCCCTTGATCGCTTGTACTGAGGAGGCTTCTCCACCGGCAGATCGATATAAGGGTAAAGCTGCTGGAATACCGAGTCGGGCAGGCCATAAATCTTGCCCAGTTCTGCTTTATAGGTAAAATCCCCCACCTTCTGTCGGTAGTTGATAATGCGCCGGGCCATAAACCTGGGCAGTCCTAATTCCTCCCACTCTTTTTCCGTTAGCCTGTTGGGATTAAAAGTTTTGCGCCTACCCAAGGACAGGCTGTAAAGCGGCCTGCGCTTTAGTGGCTGTTTGGCTTCCAATTGTGCCACCATACTATCGAGCAGTTGCCTGTCGGCAGCAGTGCTATAGGGCAGGCTTGGCTTGTACAGGGCCCGAAATAAAACTGGTGCTGCCAAAAGCAGCACCAGCAGGCTTGTCAGCCACAGAAACCCGTTTACCTCGCGCTGCGAAAAGCCAAAGTTGCGACGGATCCAGTGCCTGATTCTTTTCATCTTCTATTTACCGATTGGGTAGCTGACGCTCCGGGTCGTCATCGTCGTTCTCCAGGTACGAATCAGGCTCAGGTTTGGGTGGCGCGTTGAGTACCCTGATAAAGAAATAAATCATCAGGCCGGTTACCAGCAGCAGCGTGGCCAGCATTACAACAAGTGCAGATGTATTCATCGTTTTCTAAATTCTTCCTTCTCTAAGTCTTTTTTTATAGGCAATGTATACCAGCAGGGCAATGCTCAAAAACACGGCAGCAAGCAGAATCCGCGAGGCATTCACAAAGAACAGCGTGTCCTGCAACTGGGCAATCACCACAGGGTCGGTCGCTTCGGCCAACTGGCGCTTCAGGCTCGTGTTCTTCAGCTTGTTGATAATTGAGCCGTCGTCGAGTATCCATTCGCCGGCAAGGGCCTTGCCCCAGTCACCGCCTTTGGGCGTGATCAGCGAGCCGATAAATACCCACAGCAGCAGCAATGGCGTAATAAACTTGATGATAAACCTGTAAACAGCCGGCACCTGGATGTCGGCCCCGGAAGTAATCTCGCGCCAGCCTTTGTCCATGCCGAACACCCAGGCAAACAGCACAGACTCCAGCAAGGCAAATACCACCAGCGACACCGTACCGGCCCAGTAATCATATTCGTCGAAGACGCCATAGTTAAAAAAGAGCACGGTTGGCATACCCAACAGCAATACAATCATGCCAAAAGACCAGGCTGCAGGCTTGCGTCTCCAGTTAAACTCGTCCTGCAAAAAGCCGATCCAGGGCGTGCCCATAGCCAGCGACGAAGTGATGCCGGCAAAAAACAAGAGGCCAAACCACATCACACCGGCAACAGCCCCCAGCACAGGCCCCCACTGGAAGAACAGGTAAGGCAACGTTTTAAAGCCCAGCCCCAGGCCGCCCAACTGCACCAGTTCCGTTACACGGTCGATGCCCAGGTAGCCAATCGAAATCGGGATGAGGATAGCCCCGCCCAGTACGACTTCCACAAACTCGTTCATCCATCCGGCCGACATGGCATTCAGGGCGATATCGTCTTTTGAACGCACATAAGAAGCATAACAGTGGATCGTACCCATGCCCACCGACAGGGTAAAGAAGATCTGCCCTGCCGCCGCCAGCCACACGCTTGGCGACCAGAGCTGGGTGTAGTCCGGTGTCCAAAGGAAGTTGAGGCCTACCGAGCTGTCGTTGATGGCCCCATTCTCACCGGCTGTGATGGTAAAGCCTTTGTAAGCCAGGAAAATACCGAAAATAATCAGCAGCGGCATACCCACCTTGGCTACGCGCTCCACCCCCGCGGCCAGTCCTTGCGACAGGATCCAGGTATTGAGCAGCAAACAGATCACAAAGAAAACGATCGGCTCGTAAGGAATGCCGGTGGTCGAAGTATCCAGGTTGACATAGTGGTTGAAGAAATCGGCTACCCCATTCTGGTCCAGGCCGTTGAAGGTGCCTCCAAGCGAGTGGAACACGTAGGAAAGGGTCCAGGACTCGAGGTAGCAATAGTAAGCGGCAACGGCAATGTTGGTCCAGATACCGAATACGCCAATGTATTTCCAGAGGCGGTTCTTGTGCATGGTATCCAGGATAAAAGGCGTGGAGTGGTGGCCGAACTTCCCACCGAAGCGGCCCATCGACCACTCGATCCACAGCAGCGGAATGCCCATCACCAGAAAACAAACCAGGTAAGGTATAATGAAGGCGCCGCCGCCATTCTGTACTGCCTGCACCGGAAAACGCAGGAAGTTTCCGAGGCCCACGGCATTGCCGGCCATTGCCAGAATCAGGCCGACACGGGAACCCCAGGATTCTTTGTTAGCACTCATAAAGAAAGGTAGAAGTAAGTAGTTTGGTTTTAGTTTAAGGTTTAGTCGTGTGTAGAAGCATACAAGATAAAGAAAGCTGTTAAGAGCGCCACTAAAAATTCATCTTTTTTAATATTGCTGCTTTGGCCAATAGTCATTCACTCCTAAAC
>Ga0256851_1000056_pt1 | contig 14824 bp, 12 predicted proteins | sample BONnt4_FD_181165 | JGI IMG/M metagenome (GOLD analysis project Ga0256851, IMG submission 181165) | Terrestrial sediment cell enrichment communities from Utah, United States - BONCAT_SYTO_Terrestrial_sediment - 4 | ecosystem: Environmental > Terrestrial > Deep subsurface > Rock core/Sediment... | reverse complement strand
GTTGGGTGTACCGGATTAGCCTTTAAGGATGTGGGAATTTGAAGATGTGAAGATGAACTAATGTGCTCATGCTTGATTGCTAATTCACTATCCGGTAGAAGTGAATTTTAACAATTCAACCATTTAACAATTAAGCCATGTACTTATTTCCAAATTTCCACATCTTCAAATTCCCACATCCTTAAAGGCTAATCCGGTACACCCAACCGTGCTGGTCGGGCGCCTGCCCTGTTTTGATTTGGTCCAGTGCCACGGCAATGCCGTTGGATATTTTCCTACCCTCAATGGCAGGCAGATCATAATCCGTACCCTGGTAGTGAATGGTGGCGATCTGGGCGATGGTGGCGGCCGTGCCTGTGCCGAAAGCCTCTTGCAACTTCCCGGCCTTATGGGCTTCCATCAGTTCATCGACCGATACTTGGCGTTCTTCCACCCCATAGCCCATATCCCTGGCCAGTTGCAGCACGCTCTCGCGCGTAATGCCGGCCAGGATGGTGGTGCTCACTTGTGGCGTAATCAGCTTGCCGTCGATGACAAACATGACGTTCATCGTGCCCGACTCTTCGATGTATTTATGCTCCCGGGCATCGGTCCAGATAAGCTGGTGATATCCTTTCTCCTGCATTTTACGGGCCGGCAGCAGCGCAGCGCCATAGTTACCGGCCGCCTTGGCAAAGCCGGCGCCCCCCTCGGCAGAACGCACATACTGCGACTCGATGGCCACGCGCAGCGGCTGCCCATAATAAGCCCCCACCGGGCAGGAGAAAATCGTGAAGCGGTAGTTAGAAGAAGGACGCACACCGATAAAATCGTCGGTGGCAAACATAAACGGACGGATGTAGAGCGCACAACCCGCGGTGGGCGGCACCCAGGCGGCATCCAGGCGCAGCAACTGCTCCAATCCCTGCATAAAGATGTCCTCCGATACGGCAGGCATGCACATGCGCTCGGCCGAAATGTTCAGGCGCCGGAAATTATCCAGCGGGCGGAACAACAAGATATCGCCCTCGGCATCCCGGTAAGCCTTCATCCCTTCGAAGATGGCTTGCCCATAGTGCAGCGCCGAGGTGGCCGGGCTCAGCGACATGTTGCCGTAAGGCAAAATCTGCGGCGTTTGCCATTGGCCCTCTTTATAATCGGCCACGAGCATGTGATCTGAAAAGATCTTTCCAAATTCGATGTTGTTGTAATCCAATTGTGTAATGCGCGACTCGGTGACGCATTGCGTGGGTATGGTAAGCGTATCTATTGACATGGTAAGGTGAGTTGTTTTCGTAAGATGCAGATCAGACGCGGGGCTTCCAGGTAACTTCCTCGGCACCGAGCTCCTGCGTCATTTTACGGCAAAGGGCGAATAAATAGTCGGAAAGGCGGTTGAGATATTTGATCACCAGTTCCTCTACCGGCGCCTCTTGCTGCAGACCGATCGCCAGGCGCTCGGCACGGCGGCACACGCAACGCGCCACATGGCAGAACGATACCGACACATGCCCGCCCGGCAATACAAAGGCCCGCAGAGGCGGCACCTGGGCGGTCATGGTATCGATCTCCCGTTCCAGCAAGGCGATGTCTTCTTCGTGCAGGTCCGGGACTTTCATCTTTCCTTTTTCAGGGTCGGTAGCCAGCAAAGCCCCGATGGTAAAGAGCCTGTCCTGTATTTCTTTTAAGATATCCAGCCGGTCTCTGTTTACTTCCTGGTCGCGTACCAGCCCGATGTAGGCATTCAGTTCATCTACCGTGCCGTAGGCTTCGATGCGCAGGTCCGACTTGGACACGCGCGTGCCCCCGATCAGCGAAGTTTTCCCTTTGTCGCCGGTTTTTGTGTATAGTTTCATACTTTAATATGCGCTGCCTGCAGTTTGGCAGCCGTCGCTATCTCCTGGTTTACTGTATCCGACTCGATCAACCCATCGCGCAGGCGCACGATACGGTGGGCGTACTTGGCAATGTCTTCCTCATGGGTCACCATAATAATGGTATTGCCCTTGGCGTGCAGGTGCTCGAAGAGCTCCATGATCTCGTAAGAAGTCTTGGTGTCGAGGTTACCGGTAGGCTCGTCGGCCAGGATAATGCTGGGATCGTTGATCAGGGCCCGGGCGATGGCCACACGCTGGCGCTGTCCGCCCGACAGCTCGTTGGGCTTGTGCTTGCCGCGGTTGCCCAGGCCTACGCTCTCGAGCGCCTGCTGGGCCTTTTCCTCTCGCTGGCTTTTGTTATAGCCGGCATAAATCAGCGGCAGGGCCACATTCTCGAGCGATGACTGGCGCGGCAACAGGTTAAAGGTCTGGAACACAAAACCGATTTCTTTATTGCGCACCTCGGCCAGCTCATTGTCTGTCATGTTGCTCACATCTTTCCCGTTGAGGATGTAACTGCCTCCTGTAGGCGTATCCAGGCAACCGATGATGTTCATGAGCGTGGACTTACCCGAGCCCGAGGGCCCCATAAAGGCCACATACTCCCCCTTGTTTATCCTGATCGACACCGATTTGAGGGCATGGATTGTCTCGCTGCCCATGCGGTATATTTTGGAAATATCGTGGGTTTCTATAATAGTGCTCATACAGCCATTTGCTTTTACCAGTCCTGGGCACGCGACTCCACCTGCCGGCGCTTTTTGTTCAATTGCTCTCTAAATGTACTGTATTCAGCCGCAGGAAGCAAATCACGCAAGGTTTCCTCGGCCTGCGCTGCATAGCTAAACAAACCTTGGTCCACGCTCTCAAGCGCATAGGCTTTGTAGAGCTCGGCTGAATAAGGATTGTAGGTAACGCCGGCCAGCAGGATGTTATAGGCCTTCTCCTGCGTGGGCTGGTAGGTATTGTAGAAATCGGCTGCAGCCAGCACCACTTCCTCGTCGTAGAGCAGCATTTTCAGCGCCTCCTTGTAGCGGTTGGCCGCCTCCTGGGCGCGCCCTCTTGCCGCTGCAATGCGGGCCCTGAAATAGAGCTTCTGCCTGCTATCGCGATCAGTCAGGTAGAGCCGGTCCATGCGGTTGAGCAACAGATCATACTTTTGGGTATAAAGCCAGAGCCTGAGCTGCTGCAGGTTCAGGGCAGAACGCAATTCGCCTTCGGGCTGCAACTGGGGGGCAGTTTCCTGGATGGCCTCATGAGCTGCCTTCCAGCGTTTCTGCTCCATCAGGTACGTTACGCGGGCCACCAAGGCCCGGCGCTTCAAATCCTTATCCTTTACGGCCTGCACAAGTGCGTTCACCTCTTCAAGGCTTAGCCGTGGCAAATGGGTCAGCAGGTACTGCACTTTTTCTTTGTCGGGCACCTGGGTCAGGATGGTTTGCACCTCCTGCTGCAGCACTTCGGCCAAGTCTTCGGCTACAGCCACGGCGGCTTCATGCTCGGTATAGGCGACCTCCTGTAAGGCTTCCACGGCTGCCTCGGGCTTATGGGCCAGGGCCAGCGCATAGCCATGCGCCAGGTAAGCCGTTTGATAGCCCCTGTCTTTTGCCTGCTTAAAATAGGCTGCCGCCGACAGGTAATTCTCTTCGCCCAGCATCCACTGCCCCAGGGCATTGTAGTAATAGCCACTCTTGGCTTCGGCCTGCAGCGCCAGGTTCTCTACCACACGCCGGGCTTCCTGTGGCCGGCCATTGTAGTGGTGCACCAGCCCTTTGAGGAAAAGCAAATCCCCATAAAACAGCTGGTTACCCGGAGCAGCCAGGTAACGGTTGATGGCTTCCAGGCGGGACGTATCGCCTTCGTTCAGCCGGCTAATGGTTTGGTTATAAAAGAGCGTAAAGTCCTCCACTGCTTTAAGCGAATCGGGCGTAAAGCTGTCCTTGTCCTGCGGGTCCATGCCCAGCAGCTGGCGCAAGGCTGCCGTATTGCTGCGCAGTGTTTTGTAATTGCCTTTGCGGCTGGCTTCGAGCAGCGCCCGGGCCGGCTCCAGCATGGCCTGCCGGGTGTAAAAGGCCAGCCTGTTGCTGCGCACAAAGTCCTCGTCGGCGGCATGGCGCCGGGCCAGCTCAAAAAAGTATTCGGTGCTGTCCTGCACGCTGGTCTGGGCATACAACAAGGCCAGGTTGTTGTAAAGCTCGGCACTCTCGGGGAAGCGCTCGGCCCCCTGCTGCAGCACATACAGCTTTTCGAAGAAGTATTGCTTTTCGTCGTAGAGGTTGGCCAGGCGCACGTAAAGCTTGGGCGTGGGGCGTTTCTCCAAAGCATCTTTCAGGCGCAGAATCTCGTTGTTGCGCTGCAGCTCCTGGCCGTACATAGACGCAAGGCTATAATTGGCTTTCACGTTATGGGCGTCATACAAATCGCTTTCCTTGTAAAAGCGCTCGGCCAGGATGTTATTGCCCGACACACTGTAGAGGTCGCCCAGGTAATTGTAATAGCCGGCATTCACATAAAAGTAAGCCCTGTATTGCGTGCGCATCACCAGCAACACACAGATGCCCATGCTGATGACAAAAAACGAAAACACCGAGAGCCGCTTCGGCTCATACACCACCTTATACACCGGCAGGCGTTGCCGCAGCAGGGCTCCGAAGTTGAGGAGGATGTACAAAAAGAAACCAAAGCCAAAGGCCAGGTGCGTGTACACAATCAGGTCGTGGTAGAGCACGCGCAGCGGGTCGTTGGCCGTGGCAAAAGCATAGCCGATGCTCAGAAAGGCCATGGTGGCAAATACCAAATACAGCACAGCCCCTGTGGGGCGAAAGGAGAACAGGTGCCCGTAATAGGCCTGCCGCTGCCGCATGCCCCAGAAACCGGCCACTGCCGAAAGCATAAAAATAAAATAGCCGTTCACGTAAAACAGGTCCGCCTTCAGGTAGCCTATATGGCGCAGGTAAAGCAGCAGCAGGTTGAAGAGATAGAGCAGGCTTACCAGCACAAACTGCCACAGGCTGAAGCGGCGTTCAGGCGTCTTGCCCTGCGTGTTTACCCAGAGCAGGGCATTCACGTTTTCATAAGAAACCCATAGCAGGAAAAGCACCGTGGCCACCAGTGTGCCGATGGTGCTGTAGTTAACCAGGTGCAGGGTTACCAGTTCGGGCGTAAACTCAGCTTCGCTGTAAATCAGCAGGCCCAGCATGGCCACCACCGCCAACATGGCCAGCACCCGCAGCGAAAAACGCGTTTGCGGCCAGAAAGCCTGGAAAGCATAACTGCTGCTTGCCAGCACGGCAATGCTGATGAGCAGCGTCGTCTGGCCGGCCCCGCCCCCGAAAACGCCCAATAAATCGAAATTGAAGGTAGCCAGCAACAGCATCAGCAACAGCACGCCGCCAAAGTAAGGCAACTGCCGCATGGTGCTGATGGCGGCCGAGTAGAAAGCGATGCAGCAGGCCAGTATGCCCAGCAGGAGCGTGGCCGCGGCCGTATTGATGCGTGGTTGCCCTACATCGTATTGCTCAAAGATCAGGTAGCCGTCGGCAGACAGGGTAAAAGGTTCGAGCAGGCGCGTGAGCTCATGCACCGGCACGGGCACCACCTGTAAGTCGGTGATCTTGTCCCAGCCGAAGACAAAGTCTTCCCCTGTGATGTAATGGTAGAGGCCCAGCAACAGGGCCAGCACGCTCAGCAGGAGTAAAAAAAGATAGGGATACTTGGTGTCAGTATCCCAGCCTTTCCAAAACTTAATCTTGCTCATCGCTACGGTTAGCGGGCTATTCCAGCACCTTTGGCACGCGGAAATAATCTGAATCTTTCTTCGGCGCGTTTAGCAGCGCCTGCTCGTGGGTGAGGGTGTTGCAGGCCACATCCTCGCGCAACACGTTCACCTCCTCGGACATGTGCGTGAGCGGGGCCACCTGCTCGGTATCGAGCTCGCGCAGCTGGTCTACCCAGTTCAGGATTTTGTTCAGATCCTGCAGCATCTCCTGTTCTTTCTCCTCGTTAAACTCAAGCCGGGCTAAGTGTGCCAGCTTTCTGATGGTCTGAATATCGGTTGACATACGTCTTATTGTGTTTCGTTAGTTCTGTTTGAATAATGGTAAATACCTGTTCTTTTAGCACCGGCAGGTCCACCAGGCTCATGCCCTTGGTCTGGATCGGCTCATGGATTACGATCTTGAGCGGATGCCAGCGCACTTTTAACTTGCCATCCAGATCAGGCAGAAAATGCTGGTTGTAGGGCATGGTTACCGGCACTACAGGCAGCTGTTTCTCGATGGCCAGCCGGAAAGGGCCATCTTTAAAGGCCATCAACTCGCGGCCTGCCGTCGGCGGAATGGTGCCTTCCGGGAAAATGACCAGGCTGCGCCCCTGCTCGAGCGTCTTTACGGATTTAAGATAACTTTTGGCGCTGCTCACGGCACTTCTCCTGTCTACGGAGATGTAGAGCCTGTCGTATATTTTTCCCCACAGCGGCACTTTGGCCAACGCACTTTTGCCCACAAAGTTAAGAAATCCGGGAATGGTATGCAGCATCATCGGAATATCCAGGTAAGAGCTGTGGTTGGGCGTAAAGATGTATACCTGCCCTTCCTTCAGCTTGGTGCGCCATTCCACCAGCAAGGGGGCCAGAAACATCCGCAGAAATACGCTCGACCAGCCCCTGTTGATCGCGTGCACGTGCCGGTGCCACTTCTCTTTGCGGATCAGAAAAGCCTGGAAGGGGTAGGTCACCACGAAAGGCATTACAAACCAGGTAACGCACCAGGTGGTATAAACGCGGTTTGCTAAATAGTGAATGGCTTTCATACGCTCAAATGTAAACAATATAGCGCATTCTGCAACAGCCTTTCCCGGGCCAGGCCGTTTACAGTCTTATTGCTGACTACCTTCCTGCTGTAGCAGTATGGCTGCTTTCAGCAAACCGGCCACGCTGATCGCATCCGTAATTTCGTTGTTGAGCGCCATGCGCACGGCCTCCGTAAAGGCCACCCGCCGGATGTGCAGTTCTTCTGTTTCTTCAAAGGCCGTGGCGCCGGCGGTAAGTTCCTGGGCCAGGAACACAAACCCTTCCTCGTCGGTTACCGAATTCGAGGTATGCAGGCGGCAGATATTGGTCCACTTGGCGGCCGTAAAGCCTGTTTCCTCTTGCAGTTCCCGTTTGGCCGACGCCAGGATGTCATGCTCCACCAGCCCGCCCCCCATCGGGATTTCCCAGCTGTACTCGTTTAGCGGATAGCGGTACTGCCCTACCAGGTAAGTATAGCCCTCGTCGTCGATCGGGATAATGCCGATGGCCTTGTTTCTCATGCTTACCACCCCATAGATTCCTTTTCCGCCTTTGGGGTTGAGCACCTGGTCTTCCCGCACTTTGATCCAGGGATTTTGGTAGATGTCTTTGCTCGAAAGCGTCGTCCAGGGGTTACACTGTTCGTCGATCATGGCCTTGCGTTTGTTCTGTTGCAAAGATATAAAATGAGTCACGAGTTCTGAGTCTAATGGTAATGAGTGATTGAGTGAATGAGCGAATTTGAAAATGCACGAATGTCACATCGATGCTTCTTAGCCACTAACCATTCAACAATTCAATAATTTAGCCATTCACTCAATCACTCATTCACTCAATCACTCATTCACTCATTTCAATAGCTCCTTCAGGCGCATGATGCCCCGCTTGCGGGCCCGGGCCAGCAGTTTGAGCAGCAGGATGGCCGTCGTGAAGGCATCGCCCGGCGCTGTGTGGCGGGCATCGGTGGGCAGGTGATAACGGGCGCAGAGGGCATCGAGGCTGTAGTCGGCCGGCCTGAAGCTGTCGGGGCTGTGGTGCAGGCGTTCCAGCCGCCGGGCCAGCCGGGCCGTGTCCAGGCTGCGGTTACTTAGCCTGCCGCTAATGCCGCAATGCCGGACCATTTGGTTGAGCATGGCAATGTCGAAAGCTACATGGTTCCCCACCAGCACGGCAGCACCGGCAAAATCCAGAAAAGCCTCCAGCGCCTGTTCTTCTGTAAGCCCCTGCTGCACCTGCGCAGGCAGGATGCCGTGCACTTCGGCGCTCTTATTGCCCGCCGCCACCTGCTGCTGCACCAGGCAGGCAAAGCTTTCGGCCACATGTACCTGCAAGCCCCGCACCTTTACCGCCCCCACCGACAGCACCCTGTCCGACTTGGGATCCAGGCCGGTTGTTTCCGTGTCCAGCACCACAAATTCTACTTCCTCCAGGAGCATATTGGCCGCCGGCCGGCGCTTTAGCTTTTCGCCATATGCCTGCCAGAAGACAGGGCCCGACGGGCTTTCTGTTTTACCTAACCAGCGCTTTTTCCACCAGCTCGTCATCAGCCCAGGTAGTTTAGTTGGAAGCGCACCTGCAACAGTTCCTGCACATCGCTGATCGGTTTAAAGGTATTGCGCAGCGTTTGCCTTTCCAGTTTGTTGAGCTGCGACGGGTCCAGGTAGCGGCCCGTATCCTGGTTACGCAGCCCGCTTTGGGCCCGGTAGCGCAGCATGATTTCGTAGGCCATGGCCGCCTCGCGGTACAGGGCGGCGTTCTGGGGTTCCAGCTCTGCCAGCCTGGCAAAGCGCCGGAAGGTGTTGTTTTCCCCGGCAATGCGGTTGTCGAGCGTCAGCACCCGGGCCGCATCCACCAGCGGCGTCATGGCGCGCAGCTTGATATCGAACTGGTGCTTGTGCTCGCCGCTGCGCTCCACCACGAAATTGCGGAAAAAGCTCAGCGGGGGCGGGCTCTGCAGGGCATGCCGGGCCAGGTAGGGCAGGAAGATACGTTCCTGCTGGATATGCGTGTAAATGTACTCGGTAAGCCGGCTACTCAGCACTGCATCACCATATACAGGCCGAAAGTCAAAAAAGACAGCAGCATGCAACAAGGCTTCCTCGGTAGGTTCGTGTATCCAGTTATAAAAGTACTGCTCCCAGGTATGCAGCGGCTGGCACCACTGGGGGTTGCCCGCCATCATATTGGCCGGACAAAGAGCAAAGCCACACTTGGCCAGCAACTCATTCACCAGTTTAGCCAACTGCAAAAAATACGTTTGCGCATTCTTATCGCTGCCAGCGGGCTGGTCTGCAAACACCAGCGCATTGTCCTGGTCGGTGCGCAATAGCTGTTCCTGGCGCCCCCCGCTGCCGATCGCCAGCCAACAGTAGCGCCGGGGCGGCTCCCCCAGCACCGACTCGGCATGCTGCAAAATGCGCACAATCAGCGCATCGTTTATTTCGTTCATGATATGGGCCACAAAGGCAATGCTTACCTCCTGTTCCAGGTACTTCTGCAAGAGCTCCTCGGCCCTTTCGCGGATAGCCGGTAGCTTGTCAACATTTTTTATCTGCCGGATCTCCTCCACCAGCACTGCCGGGTTATTGCCCTGGGCCAGCAGCAGGTCATGCTCGGTGAGCACACCCAGTACGGGCGAATTTACGGTCCCGTCGCCAGTCACACACAGGTGTTTGATTTTATGCCGCATGATGGGGATTAGCGCTTCGGCCAGGTGTGGATGGGGCTGGATAGTTACAACCGGCGAAGACATAATGGCCGTTACCTTTTCGTCTATGCCCACATGCCCGGCCACCACCTGCTTGCGCATATCCGTATCGGTGAGAATGCCCAAGGGGCGCTGCCCGGCATCGACCACCAGCATATAGCTGGCGTTCTTGTCAGTCATCATCTGGGCCGCCAGACGGAGGGACGTTTCCGGCGTACACACCAAGGCCCCCTGCCTGGTGTCTACCTCCAGCACTTCCTCCAGATGCAGGGGCAGCGGTGTGTGCTGCCGGCGCTGCAAGCCCTGCCGGGCCCTGTTTGTTTCCTGCATGCCGCCCTGCGGAGCGGCTGCGCCGGCAGCAAAACCGGCTGCAAAGTACAGCGCCACCTCCGGGTTTTCGTGCAGGATGAGCGCAAATACAGCGCTGGGCACCCCGTACACCAGCGCTTCCTCGGCTGCAGTGGCCGTAGAAGCATAGGTCTTTTTGGCAATCAGGGCCCGGGCACCGAACACATCCCCTTCATCACACACATCCACCAGGCGCACTTCTCCTCCTTGCTGGCGCTGCTCGAGCCGCACCGAACCTTGCCGCACCACATAAAACAGCTCATGCGGCGCATCGCCTTGCGTAAAAAGCACCTGCCCCGGCTCCAGGTACAGCACGCGCACCTGTGCCGCCAAGGCTTGTAGCTTGTCGGGCGCAATCAGGTTGAAGGGCGGGTATTGGTTGAGGAACTCGAACACGCGTTCCTGTATCAGGTTGGCAGGCTTCATACGTTTTTTATCTATTTCCTCTGAGTCTATCGACGTTTGGTTCAGCTCTTGTTCTTGCTACCCCTGAATACTACATAGTTGCCTTTAACCAGCGTTTTCCTGCTCTTTCGGATTTATCAATCCCAAGTAGAACGGTTGCGGGTCTCCAGACCCGCGTGCCATTGCGCAATATACGCGATTAGCAAATCCGCGTCAGTCAACCTTCGGACTGACAAATCCGAAAGAGCAGCGGGCTTAGCAACACGTTTATAGCTGGTTTCGGACAAGAATGATTTGCAATCGCAAGAGCCGAAACCCTCTGCATGATGGCCCTGTATGCATACACGTAAGAAATCCTGCCGCTGCAGCAGCAGGATTTCTTACAACAAACTATCAACTAAACTTTCTCTTTGGTCAGTGCCCCTGCAATAATCTCATCCACTACCGTAGGGTCTAGCAACGTGGTGGTATCGCCCAGGTTGGAGGTGTCGCCCTCGGCCACCTTGCGCAGGATACGGCGCATGATCTTGCCCGAACGCGTTTTGGGCAGTCCGCTTACAATCTGGATCTTGTCAGGCTTGGCAATCTTGCCGATCTTTTCTACCACCGTCTCCACGATTTCGGCCCGCAGCCACTCCTGGTTTTCCGGCACGTCCTTGCAGATCACAAAGGCATAGATTCCCTGCCCCTTTATATCATGCGGATAGCCGACCACGGCCGACTCGATCACATGGCTGTTGTGGTTGATGGCTTCTTCGATTTCGGCCGTGCCGAAACGATGGCCTGATACGTTGATCACATCGTCTACGCGGCCGATGATGCGGTAAAGGCCGTTCTCATCGCGCTTGGCCCCGTCGCCGGTAAAGTAGAGCCCTTTATAGGTAGAGAAATAGCTCAGGCGGCAGCGCTCGTGGTCGCCGTAGGTGGTGCGGATCATGCCCGGCCAGGGATGCTTGATGCACAGGTAGCCTTCCACGCCGTTTTCGGTAATTTCCTTTCCGTCACTGTCCACCAGCAGGGGCTGCACGCCGGGCAGCGGCAGGCCCGCATGGCTGGGCTTCATGGGCGTAACGCCGGCCAGCGTGGAGATCATGATGCCGCCTGTTTCGGTTTGCCACCAGGTGTCCACCACCGGGCAGCGCTCCTTGCCCACGTGGATGTGGTACCAGTGCCAGGCCTCTTCGTTGATGGGTTCGCCCACCGATCCCAGCACCTTGAGCGAATCGAGGCTGTAGGAAAGCACCTCGTCAATATCGCCCCCCATCAGCGAACGGATGGCCGTAGGCGCCGTGTAAAAGATGGTAACACCAAACTTGTCGCAGACCTGCCAGAAACGGCCCATGTCCGGGTAAGTGGGCACGCCTTCGAACATCAGCGTAGTAGCGCCCGACAGCAGCGGCCCGTAAAGCAGGTAGGTGTGGCCCGTGATCCAGCCGATGTCGGCTGTGCACCAGTAAATATCGCTTTCTTCGTACTGGAACACATTGCAGAAGCTGTACTGGGCATACACCATATAGCCCCCGCAGGTGTGCACCACGCCCTTGGGCTTGCCCGTAGAGCCCGAAGTATAAAGGATGAAGAGCATGTCTTCGGCGTCCATTTCTTCGGCAGGGCATTCCTTGCTTACCTCTTTTACCTCGTCGTGGTACCACACGTCGCGGCCCTCCACCATGTTCACGGCCCAGCCCAGGCGCTCCACCACAATTACTTTCTTCACCGTATCGCACTGCTCCAGGGCCTCGTCCACCACGCGCTTCACCGGGATTTGCTTGGCACCGCGGTTCAGGCCATCGGAGGTGAGCACCATCGTAGCACCGGCATCCTTAATGCGATCAGCCATCGACACGGCCGAGAAACCGGCAAAGATCACCGAATGGATAGCGCCAATACGCGCGCAGGCCAGCACGGCAAAAGCCAGCTCCGGAATCATGGGCATGTAGATGCAGATGCGGTCGCCCTTCTTGGCGCCGTTCTTTTTGAGCACGTTGGCAAACTGGCATACCTTTTCGTACACCTCGCGGTAAGTAAAGCGAATGTAACGTTCTTTGGGGTCGTTGGGCTCCCAGATCAGGGCCAGCTTGTTGCCGCGGGTTTTGAGATGGCGGTCCAGACAGTTTTCAGTGATGTTGAGCTTGCCTCCCTGGAACCACTTCACATGGGGTTCCTCAAAATTCCACTCCAGGGTCTTGTCCCACTTTTTACGCCAGGTAAAGGTATCGGCAATCTCGGCCCAGAAGCCTTCCGGGTCCGCTACGCTGCGTTGGTAAGCTTGCTGGTATTCTTCAAAAGTCTTTAGCTGATGGTTCATCATGGCTTTGGTCCGTTTAGCTGTTTTAAGGTTCTTGTTTTTAGGTCAGGCAGAGAAGGCGTTGCCAATGCGCCGCGCCTTTAGTTTGTCGTGTATTTCGGTCAGAATCGCCGGGTCGTCGATGGTGGAGGGCACAGCATAATGCACGCCGTCGGCAATGTTGCGCAAAATCTTGCGCAGGATTTTGCCCGAGCGCGTTTTGGGCAGGCGCTGCACGATGGCCGCCTGGCGGAAATAAGCCACGGCGCCGATTTTCTCACGAATGAGCGCCACCAGCTCCTCTTCCAGCTGCCCCTCCCCAATGGTCTGGCCGTCTTTGAGCACCACCAGGCCCACCGGGCGCTGCCCGCGCAGCTCATCGCCAATGCCGATCACAGCACACTCGGCCACGGCCGGGTGGGAAGCCACCATTTCTTCCATCTCGCCGGTAGAGAGGCGGTGACCCGACACGTTGATTACATCGTCGATGCGTCCCATGATGTATACGTAACCCTCCTCATCCACGTAGCCCCCGTCGCCGGTCATGTAATAGCCCGGGAAGCGTTCGAGGTAGGACTTGCGGAAGCGTTCATCGTCCTCCCATAGCGTGGGCAGGCAACCCGGCGGCAGGGGCAGCTTTACGGCCACATAGCCCTCCTGCAAGGGGATCAGCTGCTGACCGTCTTCCCCCAGAATCTCTATCTGGTAGCCGCACACGGGTTTGCCGGCCGAACCCGGCTTTGCCTTTTGCAGCCCCAGGCCCACCATGTTGGCCACCATGGGCCAGCCCGACTCGGTTTGCCACCAGTGGTCGACCACCGGCACCTGCAGCAGGTCTTTGGCCCAGTAATAGGTGGCCGGATCGCAGCGTTCGCCGGCCAGGAACAGGTAGCGCAAAGAAGGCAGGGCGTACTGCTGTTTGTACACGCCCTCCGGGTCTTCTTTCTTGATGGCGCGGATAGCCGTCGGGGCCGTAAAGAGCACCTTCACCTTGTGCTGCTGAATGACACGCCAGAAAGTGCCGGCATCGGGCGTGCGCACCGGCTTGCCCTCGAACAGCACCGTGGTGCAGCCGTGGATCAGCGGTGCATATACCAGGTAGGAATGCCCCACGGCCCAGCCCACATCCGAAGCGGCCCAGAACACGTCGCCCGGGTCTACGCCATATACACTTTTCATGCTGTATTTGAGGGCCACGGCATGGCCGCCATTGTCGCGCACAATGCCTTTGGGCTTGCCCGTAGTGCCTGAAGTGTACAAAATGTAAAGCGGGTCGTGGGCATCCACCGGCACGCAGGCGGCCGGTTCCGCCTTTTGCATCAGCTCCATATAGTCCAGGTCGCGGCCCGGCTGCATGTGGGCCTCCACGTAGGGGCGCTGCAGGATGATGGTGTGGCCGGGTTGGTGGCGGCTGTTTTGCAGGGCCTGGTCGAGCAGGGGCTTGTAAGGAATATGCTTGTCGAACTCGATGCCGCAGGATGCCGAGATCACCACCTTCGGCCTGGCATCGTCGATGCGTACGCTCAGCTCGTGGGGGGCAAAGCCGCCAAACACCACCGAATGCACAGCCCCCAGCCGTGCGCAGGCCAGCATGGCGATCACCGCCTCGGGGATCACGGGCATGTAAATCACCACCCGGTCGCCCTTGCCCACGCCCAGGCCTTTGAGCACACCGGCAAAGCGGGCCACCAGGTCGCGCAGCTCCCGGTAGCTGTACTCCCGGATGGTATGGGTGACGGGCGAATCGTAAATGAGGGCTGTCTGGTCGGCACGGCCACTGTCTACATGGTAGTCCAGGGCCAGGTAGGCGGTGTTGAGCGTGCCCCCGGCAAACCAGCGGTAGAAGCCCTGCTGATCCTGCGTGAGCACCTGGCGGGGTTGGTCGAACCAGGCAATCTGCCCGGCCTGCTCGCCCCAGAAGCCTTCCGGGTCGGTGATGCTGCGGGCATAGGCCGCGGCATAGGTGTTGGCGGTTGTTGATCCAGTTTCCATCGTGCGTGTTTTACTTGGTGATTAGCCGGCGGCCAGTTCTTTTATTTTTTCGAGCAGAAAACGGGTAGAGAAAGGCTTGGGAATGTAGAGGTCGGCCCCTACTTCATAGCCTTTGCGGATGTCGGCATCTTTGGACTTGGCACTCAGAAAGATCACCTTGGCCCCTTCCATAGCCGTGTTGCTGCGGATCTGGCGGCACACTTCATAGCCGTCCACGTCGGGCATCATGATGTCGAGCACCACTACCTGCGGCAGCTCTTTTTGCACGCTCTCTAGGGCCTCGGTGCCGTTGCGCGCAATAAATACCTGATAGCCGTTTTTACGCATCAGGAATTCCAGGGGCATCAAAATGCTGGGTTCATCGTCCACCACCAACACCTTCAGTTTTTCTTTTTCCTTCTTCATCAGTTCGGCCTCTATCGGTTTTTCTTATGCTATTC
>Ga0256851_1000051_pt1 | contig 15580 bp, 18 predicted proteins | sample BONnt4_FD_181165 | JGI IMG/M metagenome (GOLD analysis project Ga0256851, IMG submission 181165) | Terrestrial sediment cell enrichment communities from Utah, United States - BONCAT_SYTO_Terrestrial_sediment - 4 | ecosystem: Environmental > Terrestrial > Deep subsurface > Rock core/Sediment... | reverse complement strand
CCTCACGCCGCCGAGGCGCGCGACCTCCCGCAGGGCCTTCGGGGGCGCGATCAGGATGTCGGGCTGCATGGCCCTCAGGCGCTCGATGGAGGCCTCGACGCCCTGCCTGAGGTCGAAGTACCCGAAGGACAGGCGCCCGCTGCCGTTCGAGGTCTCGTAGAGCTCGTTGTTGGTCGAGAGCATCAGGGCGATGCGGAAGCTCCTCCAGGGGAACTCCGGAACCGCGTGGGCAAGGATGGAGCCGAGCCACATGCATCTCTCCCGATGCGAGACGAGGAACAGGCCGCGGTTTCCCGACGTGCCCGAGCTGGTGCCGACCGTCAGCCCCCGCACGGTGCCGGACTTGTTTTCGGACCTCAGTCCCGTCTCGGCAGCCGCCCATGCCTCCTCGGCCGTCACCCCGTGGGCGTTGAGATCGGTGAAGTGCCGGAGCGCCGATGCCTTGTCCATGATCGGCCACTCGGACAACGGTCGGCCCGCGTAATCGCGGTAGAACGGCACCGAGGCGGCCAAACGGGCGAGCTGGCGGTCGAGGAGCCTCCTCTGGTGACGCTGAACGTCCTCGGCCGTCCTGAGGGACCGCAGGAGCCGTTTCGTGCGCCAGAACTCCCAAAGGATGAGGATGGCCTCGGATGGCTTCATTGGACGTCCCATTCGGTCGGCTCGGGGTCGTGGCAGAGGACGACGTCGCCTCCCGTCATCTCGAAGGCGGAGACCAGGGCCGCCGACATGCCCGCCTCCACCTTGTCCCTCACCACGTTCCGCAGGGGGAACGGCGGGAGGGTGCCGTTGCGATAGCCCGCCCGCGTCCACGACACGTCTACTGCGTACAGGATGCGGCGCTCCCCCATGCGGACGAGGACGCCCAAGTGACCAGGCATGTGGCCGGGAAGGGGCACGGCCATCACGGTGCCGTCGCCGAATAGGTCGTGGCCGGTCCTGCCGAAGACGTCGACGGGTTCGAAGACCTTCTTTCGCTCGATCCTCTCGACATGGAGCTTGCCGATGTCCGGCAACAGGGAGCGGAACAGGCCGTGGGAGGCGTCCAGCAGGCGGGGATGGGCCTTCCAGAGTTGCTCGCTACCCTGCGTCAGGTGGATGGTGGCATTCGGGAAATCCGCGAGGCCGCTGACATGGTCGGGATGCAGGTGGGTGACTATGATGTGACGCACGTCGGCCGGATCGACCCCGATGGAACGCAGGTACCGGACGGGTTCGAGGTTCTCCCTGATCCTCGGGGACAGCAATGCCCTGTAGACCGCCGCGAAGGCGCCGGGCATGGCCTTCAGGTGCCGTGTATAGCCCGTGTCTACGAGGATGATGCCTTCGGCCTCATGCTCGATCACCCCGTATCGCACGGGAACGCTCACGCGCCCCTTCCGGCCGCGCTCAAGCATGGCGTGCCTTGCCTCGATCACGGACGAGACGGGAAAGCGCAGTGACTTTATCACCTGAACCTCACTTGGCCGCGCCCCCGCTGGCAGCGTACACGGGAAGGCCTACCGGATCGTTGCCGCGCAGGGTGAGGTCGAGGGCCTCGCGGATGCCCTTGGAGGGCTGCCATCCCAGCACGTCGCGGGCGGCCGAGATGTCGAGCGTCTGCGAATAGGCGAGCAGGCCGATGCCGTAGGCGGTGACGGGCGGCTCCGGCATCCGGGGGAGCAGTTTGCACACGGACTCGGCGGCGCGGGCGGCGAGGAGTGCCGGACCTACGGGAACGTCGCGCCAGCGGAAGGGGATGCCGCGGGCGCCGAGAACGGTCTCGATCAGGTCGCGGACGCGGATCGGATCGCCCTGCGAGACATTGTAGGTGCCGGCCACGCCTTCCTTGGTTGCGGCGATCAAGAGTGCCTGGGCGACGTCGTCCACGTGGGTGAGGTCCACGAGGGACTCGCCGCCGCGGAACAGGGGCATGACGCCCTTGGAGGCTACGCGCTCGAGGCGGGGAAGGAGCGTGGTATCGCCCGCGCCGAAGATGCCCCTCGGACGGATGATCACGGCGTCCTCAATGCGATCACGCACGACGTGCTCGGCGACGAGCTTGGTCATGGCGTAATCGTTCACGGGACGGGGCAGGGGATCGCCCTCCTTCACGCCGAGCCTGTCGCGGAACTCGAAATAGATGCTGGGGGTGGAGACGTGCACGAGGCGCCGGATGCCCGCCTTCTGGGCCGCGTAGACGACCTTCCTCGTCCCCTCCACGTTGGCCCTCCAGAAATCCTCGCGGCGGCCCCACGGGGAGGACAGGGCCGCGCAGTGGACGACCACCTGGCTGACCCCGAAGAGCGCATGCATGCGCTCCTCGTTCATGAGATCGCATTCGCAGAAGGGCACGCCGTCCCTCTCGAGTTCCCGCCCCTTGTCCACGTCGCGTCCGAGGCCGATGACCTTGTGGCCGGCCTTCATGGCGAGGATGGAGAACGCGCGCCCGAGGAACCCCGTCGCTCCGGTAACCACGATGCGCATGAAACCCCCTTCCGACGTGTCCGGCAGGAATTACGCCACGGCCGAGGTGGATGGGCAAGGTCTCGACAAGGATTCAAGCGCGACGTGCGGGCCGGGATTTGACCGAATCCATGATGTCCTGCGGGCGGAACCTTCCGGGCCGAGTTTACATGTCGGTCTGACTTTGGTACCGGATGCGGCATGAAGCCAGGCTGGATCTACGTACTCGACCCCAACATGACCGTCGACGGCCGCCCCGTCGTCAAGATCGGCTACACGACCCGGACGGTGGAACAGCGGGCGCGCGAGCTCAGCACGGGTGTCCCCGGCGGCATGACCGTCGCCTACAAGCTGCGGGTCGAGAACCCGCGGCAGGTGGAGGGGCGTATCCACGGAATGCTCCGTTCCCACAGGGTATCCCAGGGAGCAGGCCGGGAGTTCTTCGCGCTGACCCCCGAGGAGGCGATCTCCCGGATCGAGGGCGTCGCGCTCGAAATCTCACGCGAGCGTGCCAAGGAGGCGTGGTCCAGCGAGTTGCACGCCTTCAAGCTCGAGACGGGAATCAACAGGCGCGAGGGCGCGGCATTCCTGTTGTCCGCCCTGTTCTTCCTCGCCTGCTGCACGGTCCTGTACCTCGTTCCCAAGTGGAGTTTTGGGGCGTGGGCTGGCGTGATCATCATCCTGCTCGGGCTGTATCTCGCTGGGCGGGGCACGGCGGCGGTCTTCTTCTTCCTCGAGAACCGCCTCGTCGAACGTCCCTTCGGTGCCCGGCTCGAGGCGAAGAGGCAGGAGCTGAACCGGAAGTACCCCTTGGCCGACATCAGGCGCGAGCTCGAGGAGTGGAGGCAGCGCAAGGCCTCCGAGGCCGGAAAGGCGGCCTAGAAGCCTAGACCCCCGGGACCGGCACGCAGTCCTCGACCCATCCCTTGGCGGGAACCCACGCGATGGGGGCAGGCGAACCGTCCCTCGCGGAGGCGATCAGGGGCGAGAGGAAGCCGACGAGTTCGTCCATGGCCTCGGGAAAGGACGTGTCGGTGAGGGCCTGTGCGGTCTCGACGAGATCCTCCCACTTCTCAGCCTTCGAGCGGGCGTATTCGGGCGTCAGGCAGCCAAAGGCCTCCGGCATCTCGCGTCGCTGGTGGCTGAAGGTCCGGCGGATGGCCTCGACGAGCAGCTCGCCGTCGAACTCGTGCCGCCTCGACAGCATCAGGATGTCGAAGTGGTCCTTCACCCGGGTGTTGTCCGCCCCGAACTGCGCCATGGCGTGCAGCTTCTCGGCGATCACGGTCTCGAGCGGGTAGGAGTTGATGAGCGGCCTCGGGACGTCGCCGGACAGGAGCGTCGGGATTTCCATGGGACGCGCGTCGGGCGTGACCGCGTTGCCGAAGCCCACGTCCACCTTGAGGTCCACCCTCGCGGTGTGGACGGTGGCGATCAGGGAGACCTTGCCGCCGGGGACGATGCCCGTTCTGTCCTTCAGGATGCGCATGGAATTGAGATCAAAGGTCACGCCGTCGTCGACCTCGACCGCCATGATGTCGCGGATGGCCGCGTCGAGGCGCTGGACGTCTCCGTCCCCGTCGAAGCCGTTGAAGTCGATGTCCTCGGTCGGGCGCAGCAGGTCGCCGTCATTGTAGGCCGCGAGGAGGATGCCTCCTTTGAGGCAGAACTCGTCCGCGCGCGGTGAAATCGAAAGGCGGTACAGGAGCCGTTCCTGCACGTAGCGGCGCAGGAAGACGATGGTCTCCATGCCCTCGGCCTTGGCCGCGTTCTTCAGCTTGGCGTAGACGCTCGCCCCGACGTTCTTCATGGTGCCGCTCCCCGTCAGGGAATCGTGCGGTCCCGAGCGGAAAGCGACAAAGGCTAGTAGCGGTAGCGTTCCTTCATGGAGTTGGCCCAGGCGTTCTTATGCCTTTCGTGGCATTCCCGGTACTGCTTCACGGCCTTCTTGCGGTCCGCGCCGTACTTGGCGGCGTATCCCTGGCACCAGCCGCTCACGTAGACGGGATCCTCGCTGTCGGGGTTGCTCCACTTCGTGCCGTCCTCGTGACCCTGCCGCCAGCGGGGGTCGTCGGTTGAGGCGCCCTCGGGAAGGTCGAAGATGGCGAATTGCGCCTCGTGCTTGAGCTTCAGCCTCTCGTACTGGGCGACCCACTGGTCCACCGTCAGGTCGGTCACCTTCGTGACACGGAGCTTGTACGTGCGCCACTCGGAGCAATCGACGCCGAAGAAGCCGTAGTAGTCGCCGTCCTTCATGAGTTCGGCGTTGTGGCCCTTTGAAGCCAGTGCCTTGTTGACTTGGGCGACGGTGGTGCGGGCCATGGTGCGATCCTCGTTCAGGAGGATTCCTCGCAACTTTCGCCGCAGTGGTCAAGCTGATGCGCCGCGGCGGTCGGAAAACCCCGAGGAAAGGGGCGGGAGCGCCCCCCGTTGACGGGTCGAATCCTTCCTGTATGAGTTCATAGCCCTTTTGGCGTGGCAGGTTTGAGGACTCAGTGGCGGCAATCGGACTCGTCGGGAACAGGACTCCGGAAGGCTTGGAGCGCGGTACGGAACCCGCCGCAGCGACCGTTCCCGAGTGCGGACCCGGCGGGGAGAAGCCGTTCACGGTCAGCCCCCTGCATCCCGAGGGACGGCGTGCCCTGCTGAGGATCCTCACGGTCATGGCGCTTCTCGCCGTCATTCCGCTGTCGCTCGTCGTTGACGCGAGGGTTTCCGTAACGGGAGATGGCGGATGGCTGGCGCCCGTCGCCTTCACCCTCATGGCCGTATGCGCCGTGTCCTGCGTCTTGTCCGCCGCGGCTGACGCGATGCAGGAATTCAAGAAAAGGAAGACGGCCTGGCTGCCCGTGCTTGGCATTGCCCTCTCGTCCCTGTTCACCCTTTGCTTCATGGCTAGCTGCTACAGTCTCGCCTCGACTGGACTTCCTTGGCCGTCCGCCGCGACCACCTCGATCAGGCTGGTTCCCGGCAGGCCCGAGATGATGATCACTGGGGATATCCAGGTCGGCCTGACGAGGAGGGTGAGGGGCTTTCTCGACCGCCATCCGCACGTGACGACCGTCCACCTGCACAGCCTCGGCGGCAGCGGGCAGGAGGGAGTGAAACTGGCCGAACTCATCCGCGAACGAAACCTCTCGACCTATGTCGCCCACCGTTGCAACTCGGCTTGCACCATCGCGTTCTCGGCCGGACGGTCACGCATGATCCTTGGAACCGCCGCGATGGGCTATCACAATGGCGGCATCCTCATCCCCTACGTCGGCGCCATCCCGTTACCGAGGTCCGCGTCCTTCCCCATCGCGAACGCCTACAGCAGGAATGGCGTCAGCCGGGAGTTCGTGGACAGGGCCCTCGACTTTCCCATGACGGACGTGTGGCAGCCCACCCCGCAGGAGATGCTCTCCGCCAACGTGGTCACCGAAGTCGTGGACGAGGGCAGGTTCGCGATGTCGTGGTCCCTGGACATCGCAGGAGCTGGGTCGGATCGCAGGGTGGATGCGATCTATCAGCTTCACTCCTGGAGGCCCGCGCGTGTCCTCGAGACGGTATCGCGGGAGGACAGGCAGGCGTTGTACGACATCGTCCTCGCGGCCTACGACGAAGGCCTCACCGAGGCCGAGATGAGGCGCAGGGTCTCCCTCGCGGGGGCTGCTGCCATCAGGGGCCTTGTTGCCACAGGGGACGACGCGTCCGTGGTCCTTGCCGGGCACATGCTCCATGCCGCGATGGCAAAGCTCGACGGCGTGGACGATACCCGTTGCGCCCGGATCGGCATCGAGGCTGACCTCATGGAGGCAGCCACCGTTCTCTATGGGAAGGACTTCGACACCTACTGGATCGTCAGGGAACTCGTGGGCAAGTCGCCCATGGCCTCCGTCATCACGTATCGGCCCGAGGCAGTGAACTACCGGAGCGTGTCGGCTGATAATGCCGCCATGTCCTGCCACGATGCCTTAAGGCGGTTCGCTCTGGCACTGTCCTTGCCGGAACCGGAGAGCGCAAGGTTCCTCCGGGGGATGATCAAGGCGTCCAGCCAGGACATGTCTGCCGGCAATTGAGGTCGCGACGGCCGCAGGCGACTAGAACCCGAGTCTCTCGATCAGGCCGCGCCACTTCGGCTTGCCGCTGAACGTGCCCTCGTATCCGTATTTGCAGTCGATTTTTATGAGCGCGTCCTTGCAGGAATTGCGCTCCCGAGCTGGATCAGGAGTGAAGGTAATCTCGTAGTCGGGGTTCTCCCGCTGGTATCGCTCGAGGGTCGGCCGTGCCGCCTCCTGCGCGTTCGAACCCGATGGGAGCATGGGCGTACGCAACGGCGGCATCGGTTTCAGCGGAGGGGGACCGCAAACCCGTATCGACCGACAGATCCCGACAATGGCATCAGGCAGGGACTGAGCCTTCTCGATCCCGATGGACAGAAGAACGAGGCTCGCGACCGCGAAGAACAGCACGGCGTAGACCCTGCGGAAGGTCTTTGGCGTCTCGGGCGGCAGTTCCTTCGGGGCGTCGAAACCGGATGACATCGGGTCGTCCCTCGCTCTCCTCCTCATGGAAGTAGGAGAAGTCCTTCTCTCGCCAAGACCAGAGGAAGGGCAGCGTCCCCGATGGAGCTGCGCACCCATCCGAGCGTACGGTCATGGCCCTAAGCCATGTAGCCCGTGTTAATGGCGTGCTGGAACGAGTGAACGTACGGGGTGATGGCTTCCCTGACGCCGAACACCTCGGCGAGGCGGGCGATCTCGTCGACCTGCGCGATCTGGTTGGCAGGATCGAGGGCCTTGGCGATGCAGTCGAGGAAGGCCTCGTCTTGGACGTGGATCTTCCGGCAGCGCGGGTTGAGGCCCGAGAAGCGGAACATGTCGACGACCGTGCGCTCCGGGGACGTGATCCTGACGGGCACGCCGTCGATGTCGTGGGTGTCCACGCCCGCCGAGAAGGATTCCGGATTGCGCCAGCGCAGGAGGCGGATGCGGACGGGGTAGGCCTTGCCGCGGCCTCCCTGGACCTGTCCGAGGTCGTGCGGGACGCCGATCACGGTCCGCGTCTCCATGTTCTGGGTGATCCTGTGGAAGGTTGCAGCCGAAGTCAGACAGAATACGGCGGAGGGCACGCGGACGGAGAGCGCCGCCCAATTCAGGTAGGGGGAGCCGAGATCGGGCAGGCCATAGATCCCATGGGCCAGCCTCTCGATCTCGCCGACCTCGGCCATGCGGTGGAGGGTGGCCCGGGAGGCGCCGACGGCGTTCAGCTCCGAGACGGACATGGGACGGCCTGCCGCGGTCATGGCGTCGATCACCGCCCTTGAAGCCCGTCCTCCCATTCCGACAACTCCTTTGAAACGTTAGGCTCCCAATGTGGCTGATTGGGTTCATATCGTTTCATAACCTGGTATCAGGCAAGGTGCAACGGCGACGATTTTGGGAAACCCTGGTTCCCTGCGGCCTGCATATCGTCTAGCTAGGCTTTGCATGACGAAATCCTTCTTCCTCGCCGCTGCAATCGCCCTCGGGTTCGGCATCTCCGCCCATGCGCAGAATGCCCCAGCCAAGGCATCACCCGCGAAAATCCGTCTGAACGAGTCCTATGTCCGTGCTTCCTGCGCCCTCAGGGAGGCGCTCGACGGCCAGCCGATCATCGAAGGGGAGCTTTCGCTCGAGAAGATGCAGGAAGGGTTCGAGCGGAGGACCGCACTGGAGGAGCAGTACAAGGATGACCTCAGCCGTCCATATCCTCCGGAACTGGAGAACTATGTCCCAGGGGCATTCGAGTATGCCGAGCACCTGTTCACGGGGTTCCCGTGCGAGGAAGGTCTCTCGACCAAGGCGGAATTGCCGACGGGCTTCCGTTGCCGCTTGGATCGCATGGTGTTCCGCGATCCGGCAAGGAAGCAGGAGCTGAAGGCCGAAGGCGGCAACGCGACGTTCGTATTCATCTATGAGGATGACGACGACAGGAAGACGGAGGAGAAGCCAAGACCTCTCAAGGCAGGCGCGCCACAGGTAGCTGGCTTCATCCTCGTGCGCGGGATGCTGTCGGGGAAATCCTACACAGTCATCCGGGAATGGACGGGCGGAAGCCCCGTGGAGGCACTGGTGTCTCGGGTGACGAACCTCAATGATCCCGACGACGGGATCATGCCAGCTTCCGAGTTGCCCTATGTGACGGCGGCCAATGCCGCCATGTTCGTCTTCGACCTGAAGAACGATACCCCGGCCGTCAGGGAAATGTCCGGCGGACCGCTCAAGGAGTATCGGTTCTTCCCGTCCCGCTGCCAGGAATAGTGCCGGACATCACCCGATCACGCCTCCATGGCGAGCGCACCCAGCGACACGCCAGCCGAGGTGCCGAGCATCAGCACCTTGCTGCCGGGTTCGATCAGGCCGCTTCTGCGGGCCTTGTCGAGAGCCGTTGGAAGTGATGCCGAGACCTGGTTGCCGTGGTGGGAGAGGATGTCGACCATCCGGTTCCGAGGGATGCCAACGAATTCGAGGATGCGCGCGGCGTGATCAAGCCCCCCGCGGCTTGCCTGGTGCGGAATGAGCAGGTCCACGTCCCGAGGCTTCCATCCCGCCTGGTCGAGCGCTGCCTTCACGAAGCGGCGGAAATGCCGTGCGGTGAGCTTGTAGAGGGCCTTGCCGTCCATGCGGAACCAGGTGCCCGCCTCGAAAGCATCGAGGTCGCCGTGGTAGTCGTGACGGGTACCGCCGGAAGCGAGCTGGCAGGCCTCCCACGCCTCGGAATGGGTCTCGAAGCTTACCGACACAATGCCCCTGGACCCCACAGGCAACTCGCCCACGACGGCGGCCGCGGCGCCATCCCCGAACAGGGCAGCCGTCATCGGGTCGTCATGCCACGGCAGGGCGCGGGAAGGCATCTCGCTGGACACGACGAGGACGCGCTTGGCTCTGCCTGCCATGATCATGGCCCGCGCAGTGTCCACGGCGGTGAGGAAGCTCAGGCATGTGGAGTTCACGTCCCATGCCGCCACGCCCTTGGCGCCGATCTCGCGCTGGATCAAGGGAGCGGTCGCGGGGATCGGCTGGTAGGGCACGGCGCAGGCGGACAGGATGAGGTCCATGTCCGAAGCCTGAAGCCCCGCATCGCGAAGCGCCTCCCGCGCGGCATCGACGCCCATGGATACGGTCGTCTCCTCCGTCACGACGCCCCGGTAGAGCACGCCAGCCTCATGGAGCGAGCCGGGCTTCAGGCCGAGGCTCTCCTCGATCTGCCTGGTGCCCTTGACCCGCCGGGGCTGGACCGATCCCGTACCCAATATGCCGATGCCCGCCACGCGCGCTCTCCAAGGATTCAACGAAAGATTTCTGTCATGGCCGCGCAGATCCCGCAAGACAACTCAAAGGATTCGTGACAGTTTGCCAAGGATTCGATACCAGGGAGGCGGCGGGGCCGCGAGGGGAATGGCAGAAGGGCGCTACGTCATAGTCTCGGGGGCACGCTCGCCCGCCGCTCTGCACGCGGCCAGGGCCTTGCACGCGGCGGGGTACAGGGTCGTTACGGTGGACTGCGTGAGGTTCCCCGTCGCCCGCTTCTCCAATGCCTCCCACGAGCATCGCAGGCACCGCTCCCCGGTCACCAATCCGGTCGCCTTCCGATACGACGTGCTCGACCTGCTGCGGAAGTACGATCCGGTCGCGTGGATACCGACGTGCGAGGAGACCTTCCACCTCGCACGAATGGAGGACGAACGGGTCTCACGGGTGCTCTTCGCTCCATCGCTCGACAAGCTCCGGCGAGCCCACGATAAGTACGAGTTCGCGCAGGATGCCGCGGAAATGGGGTACGGCCCCGCCGAGACGATCCTCCTCTCGTTCTCCTGGAAGAACATCCGCCACCTCGAGGCGGGTTCGCGCGACTACGTCCTCAAGCCCGTCTACTCGCGCTTCGCGGAGCGGGTCATCGTCAAGCCCACGCTCCCCGAGCTGATGAACGTCTCCCTTGAGGCCAAACGGACGCCTTGGGTGGCGCAGTCCTACCTGCCGGGCGAGGAACTCTGCTCCTACTCCATCGCCCGCGGCGGGCGGATCGTCGCCCACGCGACTTACCGCGGCCTGCATCGTGCGGGATCGGGCGCATCGATCATGTTCGAACCCGTGATCGACCGGGATGCCGCCTTCTTCGCAATGGCTTACGCGCACAGGACCAACTGGACGGGCCAGCTCTCCTTCGACTTCCGCAGGGATGCCAAGGGCGAGCTCAAGGCCATCGAGTGCAATCCCCGCGCCACGAGCGGCATCCACCTGCTGAAGGCCGACGCCGCCCTCGGACATGCGCTTGCCGGCACTGGCACTGAGGCTCCGGCGCATGAGTGGGGCACGCCCATGGTCGGCGCGGCCATGCTCACGTACGGCCTGTCCTCGGCCTTCGGTTGCGACTCCCTCGGCCCGTGGCGCAAGGATTTCGCCAAGGGCAAGGACGTGCTCGGTGTGAAGGGGGACAGGCTGCCCGCGTTCGCGCAGGCGCTCTCGGTCGCCGAGTTCGGCCTGAAGTCCCTCCGGCACCGCGTCTCCATGACGGCCGCGACCACCCGCGACATCGAATGGAACGGCAAGTGACCGCCATGATGAAACTCGGCTGCCTTTCCTCAGAAAGCCTTGCCCACGCTTCTTCCATGGACGAAAAGTACCGCTTCGCGCGCTTCACCTACGACGTGACGCGCAACGTCTTCCTGCGCGGACGGGACCGAGCCATCGAGGCGCTCGCGCCTGGGAAGTGCGGGAGCATCCTCGAGATCGGCTGCGGCACGGGACGCAACCTCAAGCGGCTCATGGAGCTGACGGGAGAGGGGGCGGAGATCTACTCCCTCGACGTCTCAGCGCGCATGCTGCTGACTGCCGAGGCCCGCGTCCGCATCCTCGAGGGAGGCCACAGGGTCCGTTTTGCCCAAGGTGACGCCCGCGACTTCGATCCGATGGAGTGCTTCGGGGAGAGGGGCTTCGACGGCATCCTCATGTCCTACAGCCTCTCCATGGTGCCTGACTGGAGGATCGCCCTCCGACACGCGCTTACGTGCCTGAACCCGGGAGGGCGCCTGTCCATCGTGGACTTCGGGGATTACTCGGGGCTGACGCGTCCGGTGGGCCGGCTCGTGGTCGACATTCTCGGCAGGTACCAAGCCCCGCCCTGCCTGACGCTCGGATACGCCCTGAAGGAAGCTGCCATCGACCTTGGCGGTTTCAGGGTCGAGCTTTCGCAGGGGACGCTCGGCATGTCGCAGTTCGCCCTCGCCACCCGCATCCGATAGCCACGGTCCGGACTACGGACGCAAGTTCCAGCTCTGCAAGAAGTTGTGACCGTCGCGCAACAGTCAGTCGGCCGCGTCCCTGAGGTCGGTTGACTGAATTCCCGCGATAGGTAGGTTAACCCTTCCTTACGCGTCACCCACCATGAAATCCTCAGTTCCATTCCTCCTGCGGGGCACCATCCCCGTCCTCGCGAGCGTATTCCTGTCGCATGGGGCGCAGTCCCAGACCCTGAACGGCATCCGTATCGGGGAAGAGCTGCCGCCTGCCTCGAGCGTCGGGGCCAAGCCCATCGCCAGGGTTGCCGCGGGGCCGCACGAGGAGATCAGGTGGAAGCTCCCGGACGGGAACAGGCTAGCCCTCGCCACCGATCCGGAGCGGGGGAAGATCGTCTACGCCGAGGAGAAGTGGGGAGGGCGCCCCCACGGTAGGCCTGCCGACTTCCCAGGCTTCACCTACGGCGAGACCACGCTGGCCGACATCAGGGCACACGCGGAGAACGGCGGGTTCGCCTTCGCGGAGCGTCTCATCGACGACAAGCCCGACGGGGTGCGCCTGTTCAACGCCTACGAGGTCGAAGGTACCCCAGGCCTCGTGGTGACCTTCGTCACCAAGATGTCCAGGCAGGATGCCAAGCGTCTCCAGGATAAGAAGGAACGGATCGACATCAACCGCTCGGCGCGGCTGGAGTCGATCATCCTCGCGGACGCGGGCTACCTGGATTCGATCTGGGGCGAGCAGAAGCTCAAGGGGAAGGCCTACAAGCCGATCCGGTGGGGATCGACGCAGGAGCGGGCCTCCGCCGAACTTCCGCGCGCTCAGTAGCGTCGGGCAGGGCTGGCGGGCATGTGCGGCTCGACCTCGAAGTCCGGGCCGAGGCGCTCGATCAGTCCGACGAGTTCCTTCCGCAGCGCATCCCCGTCCACGCCAGATGCCTGGATGTCGACGTTCAGCTCCTCAAGGACGTCCTCGGGCATCTGGTCGAGGCTTTCGAGCGCGCTATCGAGCGTGGTCGGGCTGATGCCCCCGTCCGCCTCGTTCCGGATTTCCGCCCACAGGAAGGCCTCAAGTGTCGGGCTGGGATCGAACTCGCTCATGGTCATCTCTCCGGAGGGTTACGCTCCCATCCTACCGCTCCACCGTGCAAGGCAGTCTCAGGCCGTTCCCGACAGGGCGCTCTGGATGCCATCGAGCAGGGCACCGTCCTCCAGGGGTTTCTCCAGCACCTGCCGATAGCCCGATCTCATGGCGCGTTCCCGTATCCTTGGCACTGTCCCTGTCGTGATCAGGATGGCGGGGATGTGGACATCGCGGTCGTGGAGGCGATCCAGAAGGGCAATGCCGTCCTGCCGGGGCATGCGGTAGTCGACTACGAGGCAGCCTTCGCGGGGCAGGTCCGCGTCCGCGAGAAGATGGTCGCCGTCCTCATAGGTGCGAACGCTCAAGCCGTGGAGCTCGAGGTTGAACTTCAGGGACTGCCGGACGGCATCGTCATCGTCGACGACGAGGACCGTTCCGCGGAAGGTAGGCATGGGCGGATCCTGTTGCATGGATTACGGCGGCCAACCCGCACGCCGGATTTCTACCGACCATGCCTCGCCGGGGCAGGCCGGACCATTCAGGAAATTCCCTTAAGGGCGGGGCCTACGAGTTCAGGAGGGCCCGTTCCGGATCCTCCGCTGCCAGCAGGGCCAGGCGCACGAGTTCGGGAAGGCTGCGGATGCCCAGCTTCGTCATGACGTGTGCCCTGTGGATCTCGACCGTGCGCGTGCTGATCCCGAGATCGCCCGCGATCACCTTGTTCGCCTTTCCGGCGACGAGGCCATCCATGATCTGCCGTTCGCGGTCCGTGAGTTCCGAGACCCGCGCGCGGGCATCGGAGATGCGTGCGTTCCTCAGGTTGCGCTGCTCAAGCCCCTGCATGGCATCCCTGACCGCCGCCAGGATGACATCGTCCTGGAACGGCTTCTCGATGAAGTCCACGGCACCTTCCTTCATCGCCCAGATCGCCATGGGGAGGTCCGCGTTGCCGGTGATGAGGATTACGGGAACGGACTGTCCCCTTGCCTTCAGGCGGCGCAGGAACTCAATCCCATCGATGTCCGGCATGCGGGCGTCCGTGATGATGCATCCGGGGATTCCGTCGGGAACGCCGTCCAGGAGTTCGGCGGCGGATTCATACTCGCGGACGTTGAAGTCCTCGGCCATCAGCAGGAAGGCCAAGGACCGACGTACGGCTTCATCGTCATCGACAACGTGCACTACCCGATCACCCGACATTCCGGCCCCCTTGTCGCATCTTTGCCCAATTTGGATTACGCCATAAGCACTAGGATTGTTCCGGTCCAGGTGCTGACACCCGTCCTCACGCGGCCTTCGTGAGGGCCTTGGCCTTCGCCTCGGCATCGACCTCGGCCCACTTGCGCAGGCGGGCGTTCTCGCGAGAGCGACGACGCATCGTGCCGATGCCGGCGAAGAACCTTCCGATCCCGTAGATCGCGCCAACGAAGGCGAACTGCACGAGGACAGCCTTCAGAACGGAGTCTCCTTCGAACACGGCCACGTAGATGTATCCCCGGAGGATCGCCATCGGAACCAAAGGCACGGCGATCAGGCCGGCGAACATGAGGAGACGGGTCTTCGCGTCGTCAATGAAGGCGAGGATGAACGGCACGACCGTGAAGTAGATGAGCATGAAGATGATGAACATCAATCCCGTCCCCGCGGCTGGCTATCCCCGACGTTTGCCGTGCTTTTTGCGAATCCACAAGGGCTATAGCAGCGAATCCTGAGGTGAGTAGGTGAATTCTGTCGCACCCGAGGCTAGAACGGCTTCGGCTGCCCCTCGACTGGGCTTGCCTTGGCACCTTCGCCCCTAATCGCCCGGATCATCGTGGCGAGCCCGTGCCTCTCGATCGCGGCCTCGATCTTGGGAGCCTTCACATGGGCGCCGGCCTCGGGGACGTGGTCGTACTTCGTGTGCCGACCGAAATTGTAGGAGCGGCGACGTTCCGTCACGTACGCCTTTACCTCGACCTCGATCCAGCCACGGGCCGCCAGCTTGTGGAGGGCCATGATCTCCCTGTGGCCGCCGAACACGCGCTCGCCCTTGGCGACGGCGATCATGACGGCCACCTCGGTAACGCCCAGCTTCTTCGGCAATGGCTTAGATCGCTTCGTCATATTGGTCCGCCGCCCACGTCATCGGATCATACGGTGCCAGCGAGGGACGCAGACCACCACCTCAGGCGTTGGGGCGCCTGACCAGGGGCGTGATCGCCCGCTCCATCTCGATGTCCTTCCTGCCCATGATGTCGTAGTGCCCGCCACCGGGGATCACGTAGAAGGTGATGTCCGTCCGCAGGGAGGCCAACGTCTTGCCGAGGCCGAACGGGATCACGGTGTCCGAGGTGCCATGCGTGACGAAAATCCTCTCGGCCTTGACGTCCTTGATCCTCTCGTCGGACCTGTAGGTGTCGAAGAGCATGAAGGTGGGCATCACGGGGAACCTGTCCGCCACCACGTCCTCGAGGGAGGAAAAGGGAGCGTCCAGGATCAGCGCGAGGACGCTCCGCTCTGCCGCGATCGCGACCGCCACGCCGCTACCCAGCGAGTGGCCGTGCAGGACGATCTGGGAGTCGGGGGTCGTCTTCCGGACGAAATCGTACGCAGCACGTCCGTCATCGAGAAGGCCACTCTCCGAAGGCTCGCCCGTCGAACCGGGATATCCGCGGTAGGTCACGGCGAGGATGCCGTACCCGCTGTCGGACCATGGCTTGCCCGCGAACCTGTCGGCATAGTACTGCGGGGTGGCGGCGTTGCCATGGAAGCTGATGATGACGGGCATTCCGCGAACGGGGGGCCGCCAGTAG
>Ga0256851_1000049_pt1 | contig 15951 bp, 17 predicted proteins | sample BONnt4_FD_181165 | JGI IMG/M metagenome (GOLD analysis project Ga0256851, IMG submission 181165) | Terrestrial sediment cell enrichment communities from Utah, United States - BONCAT_SYTO_Terrestrial_sediment - 4 | ecosystem: Environmental > Terrestrial > Deep subsurface > Rock core/Sediment... | reverse complement strand
GGGGAGGGGGTAGGAGGGGTCGATCGTGGCAGGCGAGGCCATGTAGGCGCGCAGCGTCGTCCCGTCGGGCACCGGGAAGGGGTCCGTGAGGCAGCCGGCTTCCTCCGCCGCGAGGCGGAACAGCTCGACCCTCTCGACCATGCCGGGAAGGTCCGGCGCGATGCGCCCCCGTGCGTCCGCGTCGGCCTGGACGGAGAGGACGTCGTTCCCGCAGGTGAGCGAGGCCCCGACGATGAACCGCCTCACGTCCGGCCATTCGCGCTCGAAGAGCCAGAACGGCACCTGGTGCCCGGCGATGGCCGAGCAGACCCGCTCCCGCAGCCTCGGCTGGACGCCGTGCCTCCAGAGCGATGTCCGGGCCATGATGGCGCCGACCCGGGAGTGGCCCGGATGGCTGACGCGCCCGCCCTCCCCGCGTGCCGTCACCGGTTTCGCCACGTCGTGGAGGACGGCCGTCAGGAAGGCCGCGTTCCGGCCTTCGGCGTCGAGCATCCTGTAGCCCTCCGAGGCCGCCATCGCCTCGCAGACCATCCTCGTGTGTGTCAGGGGACAGCCTTCCGCATGGTACACGGGATCGTGCGGGGTCCCGCGCATCGCCGCGACCTCGGGGAAGGCCGTCTCGATGTCCTCCCACCGCACCGACCAGTCGGCCGGTCCCGGGACGAGTGTCGTGACGTCGGTCATCGCCGTCTCCTCATGGTGTCGGCGCAGGGCGCTCGGGCTGGGCGAAGATGTCGACCCCCGGGGCGAGCACGTTGGGGATGATCGGGCGCGACAGCCAGTGCTCGTCGTTGTCGACCACGTGCTGGAGGAAGCCTCCCCGCACCATCTTGAACCGCATGATTGCCTTGCCGTCCGCCTCGACCTTGCCGTAGATGCCCTCGGACAGGTCGCTGTCCTCGACCTTGCCTAGGGTGCGCTCCGGGTCGAGGCCAGCGCGGCGGACGGACTCGGCCAGTGCGGCCCGCCAGTTCTCCGTCTTGTAAACCGACGGCCGGATCAGCGAGCGCAGGTGCCTCTCCCCCTGGAACTCGCCTTCGTAGAGGACGGGGACCGAGCGGATCGGCAAGCCGTCCAGCAGCTCGCGCCTTGCCTCCGTCGACAGGAACTCCCCGGTGTGCCGGTCGAGGACGTCGAACTCCATGAACAGGTGCGGCAGGGCGTCGTAGAAGACCGTGTGGGCCGCGTGCATCCACTCGCCGTAGACGAGGTACCTGTCCTCGAGCCGCTCGAGGAAGGTCTCCGAGTGCGCGTTGAGCCACTCCTTGAACAGGTTGAAGTGCCGCTCGCGCCCGCCCGGCCTGGACAGGTCAAGTTCGTGCCCCCGGCTCTGGCCGTGGATGCGTCCGCCCTCGTCGAAGAAGAAACCCGCGTTGGCGCCGTCGAGCTTCTCCTCGTAGACGACGTGCATCCCGGCGAGGTCGCCGAGCGGTATCCTCGAGAGGTCGTGGTCCCCCGACTGTAGGGCGGACCCTACGAGGTGGCGGGTCCTGGGGTATTTCCTGATCTGTTCCACGGCGGGTTCCCGTCAGGGGCGTGCGCCCGGTGCGCGCCCTCGTCACATACTAGGATTCGGGCCCGGCAGGGAACCACCCGCCCGTTCAGGCGGCGGGGCTGCGGACCCGGTCGTGGGGGAATGCTATGACGCTGGCGGCGTTGGGGAAGGTGGGCTGGCGCGCCACGAAGTCGTAGTCGGGGAACATGTCCCCGCCGATGCCCTCGAAGGCCCGTGCCGCCTCCTCCTGGAAGTCCTGGTACCTGACGAAGCCGTCGCGGTCGAGGAGGACGTCGCCGATCCAGCGGGAGAGCCCGTGGGCGCGCTCGACGCAGGCCATGTCCCCGAGGCGGGAGTTCGGGAGGTTGATCCTGGACCTGAACCCCTCGCGGGCGTCCAGGTTGGAGGCTCCCTCGTGGAGGGTGAGGACCATGTAGCCGATGTAGCGCTTGGTGTGGACCCAGCCGAGGGAGGAGAGGACGCTCTCGGCCGGGACCTTGCCGGGACGGAGGAAGGACTGCCCGCAGGGAAGGACGACACGGAACCTCGTGCCGGTCTCCCCGGCGCCGGATTGCTCCACCATCGCCCTCAGCGCCTCGTCGACCGTGGCATAGCTGTCGAACATGCTGTGGCGGCCGATGGTGCCGCGGTTGTCGAGGGCGACGAGCGCCCACGGGCGCGGACTCAGGCTCACCTCGTGCAGGACCCTCCAGGTGACGGTCCCGAGTTCCAGGTCGAAGCTGCCGCAGGGGCGCAGGCTTACAGTGAGTCCTTCCATATTCTCCTCCTCCAAAGGATTGGAGGGGAGTAGCAAGGATTCGTGCGGTCGGTCAAGCCTTCGCTTCGGCCACGACGATGACGTGCCCGGGAACGTGGGAGCTGCGGGCCTTCCGCGCGCCGAGGTCGAGGAACATGGCCTCTAGCTTGTTCCCGTCGAACAGGCGCACGTGCTCGGGGTTGTCGTCGGGCTTGGACGGGCACGACGCGACCACGAAGCGCGATGCCACCCTGAGGCACTCTGCCGCCGCCCGCTCGCTGTCGTGCATGTGCTCCAACACCTCGAGGATCGTGACGACCTCGAATGACCCGTTCCCGAAGTCCATGGCGCGCGCATCCCCGTGCATCGCCGTGAAGTCTCCCTCGGACGCGCCGCAGAGGAGCTGGCGGTGCCTCTCGGGATCGCCCTCGAGGGAGGTGACCGGGACGGGGCCGATCCCGAAGGAGTGGGACTCGTCGAGCAGCGGCCACAGGAAGGTGCCGCGCCCCGACCCCACGTCGAGGATGCTGGCGGGGCCGAGGCCGCGCAGGATCCCGAGCACCGCACGGACGCGCGGCAGCTCCGCGTTCCGCTTGAACCTGTACAGGCGCTCGCCCCTTTCCGTCGCCAGTGCGCAGGCCTCCTCGTCGGGAAGCCCGGCCAGGTCGGGGTGGGCGCCGCGGGAGTATGCGGCGGCCATCCGCAGGTAGTGGGTCTCGGCGGTGATCATCTCGTCCTCCCAGATGGGGGGACGTTGTCTCAAATTGTTGACAAAGAATCAAGCCCCTCGGTGGTTCGAGGGGGATGGATTCCCGTCGGCGGGCGGCCGGCGCTCCATGCCGATCGTCGCCGCCACCTCCGAGGGCGTGCCCATGCAGAGCATCCCGTCGGAGGGCACGACATGGGAGTGGATCAGGGCGACGGCCCAGGCCGCCTCCAGGCATTCCCTCCAGCCGGGGGACGGACCGATCCTGCCGAGCCTGGCGTCGACCTCGTCCTCGCCCAGTTCCCTGATGAGGAGGTCGGGGAAGTCCAGGGTGGCCTCGTCCGCCACCAGCTCCCCCTCGTCGTCGAGGCTCGAGGGATGCACGGCCACGATGACGGGCCACTCGGTCCCGTCCGCCCGGTTGAGCAGGGTGTCCTCGGCGTACCACGCGGCCGTGAGGGCCGTGCCCCAGAAGCTCCCTTGCGAGAGGTACTGGCCGTCCTCGTCGCGCCGCAGGACTTCGGTCGGCTCCATCCCGTCCTCCATGATCGCCTGCCCCCTCGACGAGGAGGTTCCGTGGAAGAGCCATCCCTCCATCGGGCCGCCCGGCTTCGTCGCCTCGGCGAGGTCGTGGACCATGAGCCGCCAGTCGGCCCAGGCCTGCGGCGTGCGGGCGCTGTAGCCGACCCACCGGGGCAGGGGGAGACCGTCGTCCCTCACCACTGTTCCGTCGAGGCGTGCGCTGGACAGCGCACGGCGGCAGCCGTCGTCGTGGGCGAGGGGGCCTGCGATGCGAAGGCCCCCTTCGAGCAATTCGTTGCCCCACTTGTCCAGTGACTGGTCCGGCCTGAAGCCGGGTGGAAGGACGATGGCGGCGATTCCTGCCTTGGCCCTGACCTCGTGGACTCCGACCAGGGTCTGCTCGCACAGGACGTGGCAGGGATCGCAGACCGAGGCGCCGTTGTCGGGCACGTAGCCGCCGTCGGGGAAGAGCTTGCGCTCCATGATGTGGTGGGCGTCGACGGCCTTGCCGGAGCAGATGACGCAGCATCCCTTGTCCCGGGCAAGGACCGCCTTCTTGAACTCGTCCCTCTCCTTGCTCATCGCGGCACTCCCGAGGCGATCACCGGGAATGCCCCGGATCAGGGTTTCGGAGGGGCGTCGCGCCCGTCCCTGCGGTTCCTGCCGCCGGACGGGTCCTGCCTCCACGGACGCTCGGACCCGGCATTCCTTCTCTGCCCGGAGGTTGCCTTCCTGGCCCGCAGGGAGCAAGCCCGGCCGGAGGTGTTCTCGACGGCCTTCACCAGGCGCGACACGGCCGCGGAATCCTCCAGCAGCTTCTCCAGCCCCCAGTGGATGGGGGACGGGACCTCCTCGATGGGGAGCCAGGCGTACCCGTCGGCCTCCTTCCCGGTGGCCGGGATGAACTCGTCATCCACGACCAGCAGGAAGGTGTCGTAGGTGAACGACCTGTTGGAGAGGCGGTGGATGTGGGCCGGCGTGCCCGGGAAGGACAGCCCGGTCTCCTCCTGGACCTCCCTGAGCGCCGTCTGGATCGGGGTTTCCTCGCCCTCGGGCTTGCCGCCCCAGAGGCTCCACGTCCCGCCCGAGGGCACGTCCCGCGACCTGAAGCAGAACAGGAAGCGGCCCGTCCTGCGGGCGAGGATGAGGCAGCCCGCCGCCGTCCGCTTGCGCGTTGCCGCCGCTGCGGGGTCCGGCGCGGTCATTTGCGCTGCCCGGTGAAGTAGTCGGCGTTGGGGTTCCTGACCGAGTTCTCGAAGGGAACCCTCTCGCCCTCCCGCATGATCCCCTTGCCGTCGGCGAGGAAGGCCCCGCCCAGGCCGATCATGGCCAGCAGGCCGACGATGCCGAGGACCTTGCTGAAGGGGGCTTGCAGCAGGCCCCAGACGCGCTCCACGCCGAACCAGGTGAGGGCGCCCGCCAGCAGGGCGATCCTGCCGTCCTGCCTGCCTGACCAGTTCCAGAGGTTGACCGCCGCGTCGGTGATCGTGTTAAGGATTCCGCCATCCATGAGGCGCTCCATAGAAAGGATTCGTCACCCTCAAGCCTATGGCCCCGCGCGGAGGGCGGTCAATCGAAACCGGGACTCAGCGCGATCCGACGAAGGCGGCGGCGGCCTCCATGTCGAGGGACGTGAGCCGGCTCACGCCGCGCTCCGCCATGGTGACGCCGTAGAGGCGGTCGGCACGGGCCATCGTCAGGGCGTGGTGCGTCACGACGAGGAAGCGGGTGGCGTCTCCCCTCGCCATCTCGGAGACGAGGGAGCAGAGGCGGTTCACGTTGGCGTCGTCGAGCGGAGCGTCCACCTCGTCCAGGACGCACACGGGCGCGGGCCTGACGAGGAAGGCCGCGAAGACGAGTGCCAGCGCCGCGAGGGCCTGCTCGCCTCCCGACAGCAGCGACATCGTCTGGAGCCTCTTTCCGGGAGGGCAGGCAAAGACCTCGAGGCCGGCCTCCAGGATGTTGTCGGACCCGGCCAGCTTCAGGTGGGCATGCCCGCCGCCGTAGAGGCGGGTGTACAGGTCGCGGAAGTGGCCGTCCATCAGGGCGAACGCCTCCGTCAGCCTGACGCGCGCCTCCTGGTCGAACTCGGTGATCGTCCTGCGGAGGCGCGCGACGGCCTCCCGCAGCTCCTCCCTTGCCTTCAGCGCGTCGCCGAGCTTCCCCTCCATCTCCCTGGCCTGCTCCTCGGCCAGCGGGTTCACCATCCCGAGCGAGTCCCTCTCACGGGCCAGTCGGGCAACGCGGGCCTCGCATGCCGCCAGGTCCGGCAACGCGGCGGACGCGTCCTCGATCCCGGCGATCCTGGCAAGGTCGCCCGGCTGGCACGACATCCGCTCGCCGATCTCGCGCAGGAGTTCCTCCGAAGCCTCCTGCGCGGCCTTCAGCTCCGCCAGGAGGCGCGCACGCTCCTCCCTGCGGTCGGTGAGTGCGTCGTTGGCCTTCGTGACCGCCTGACGGCATGCGGCGAGCATCCTCTCGCTCTCGGACGAGCGGCGGGCCGCCTCCACGAGCCTCTCCGCAGCCTCGTCGACATCGGACCTGGCGGACTCGACCGCCCGGGGGGCAAGCTCGTGGAGTTCGGACAGCCGCTCCTCCTCGCGCCGGGCCTCGGCCACGCGTCCTGCCATCTCGGCGCAAAGTCCCTCCGCGGCCGCCTTGCGGCGGCGCGCGTCCTCGAGCGAGCGGGTCACCGTCTCGATCATGCTGTTCCTGAGCTCGGCGTCCCGCCTGACCCTGTCCAGCTCGTTCCTGGCCGCGACGTGCCTGGAGCGGCAGTCCTCGAGCGACTTCCTCCCCGCGGCGAGCCTGTCGGCAATCTCCCGGAGGGAGGGAAGCCGCTCGAGGGAACCCACGCACTCCGCGAGGAACTCCCTCGCCTGCTCCAGTTCCCCGGCCGAGGCGTCGAGCAGGGCCTGGGAGGCCATGATCCTCGCGTTCACCTCGTTGCGCTCGCGATCCTCGCGCTCGCGTCGGCGCCTCGTCTCCTCCAGGTGCGCCCGCGCGGCCTTGGCGGCATCGGCAAGCCGGGCCTCCTGCCGCCTGACGTCGTCGCCTGCCTTGTGAGCCGCCTCCTTGCGCGCGGCGGCCGCCTCCTCCTCGCGGGCGAGCCGAGGTTCCTCCTCGGACAGGAGCCGGAGCCTTGCCGCCCTGCGCACCTCCTCGGCCGCATTCCCGACGTCCGATGACCTGTAGCCGTCCCATCGCCACAGCCGGCCCGAGGCGCTGACCAGTGACTGGCCCGCCTGGAGGCCCGAGGCCAGCTCCTCGCCGACATGTTCCTCGTCCACGACGCCGATGCCTGACAGGGCGGCGACGAGTTCCGGCGGGACCGTCACGTAATCGGACAGGGGGCGCGAACCTGCCGGCGGCGCGATCCTGGCCGACGACCGTTCCCACCACCTCGTCTCGCCCCGCCCGAGGGTTGCGGCGATGCCCTCCCCGAGGGCCGCCGCCAAGGCGACCTCCATGCCGTCCGAGACGGACACGCTGACCGACACGCCGTCCGCGGCCGGCGCGGCGGCCTTGAGTCCCCTGATCTCCGCACGCAGCGCCGCGAGTGCGGACTGCGCCTCCGAGTGGGCAAGGCGGGCCTCGTCCTCCTCCGAGGCGGCTGCGGCCCTCGCCGCGACGATGGCCTCGACGGCGGCCTCGGACTCGGCCAGCGCGGCCTCGGCCCCGGTGATGTCGTCGGAGGGCGGCCCGATCTCATCGAGGCGGCGTCCGTCGGATTCGAGCCTGTGCCTTGCCTCGGCGAGCCTTGCCTCGATGGAGGCTACCCTGCGTGCTGCCTCGTTCCTGCGGGCATCGGCGGCCTTGCGCTCCGCCTCGGCGGCGGCGGCGCGAGAGGCGAGCTCCTCGACCTCGGCGATGAGGCGGGTCACCTCGTCCTCCAGCTCGAGGGCGCGGGCGGCAGCCTCCTCGACGGCGGGTCCGTCGTGCTCGCGGTCCTCCTCGGCCATCGCCTTACGGTCGACCAGGTCCTCGATCTCCTCGGCGAGCGCCAGTCCCGCAGCCCGCTCGCGCTCGACGTCTGCGGCGGCCCTCTCGACGAGCCGCCGGGCGGCGGCGAGGGCGTTCCTGACGGACGCAACCTCCTTCTCCGCCGTCTCGAGACGGGCGCGGGCCAGCGCATGGCCCGTCTCCGCCTCCTGCCTGTCGCGAAGGGCAGGCGCGACCTCTTCCTCGACCCGTACGACTTCGGCCTCGGCCGCGCGGACGGCCAGGATGGCCTCGGCCACCCTTTCCTCGTTGGCGGCGTGGGCCTTGGCCGTCTGGTCGGCACGTCCCTGCGCGCCCTGCCAGCGGACGAGGAACGCCGTGGCCTCCGCGGCCTTGACGAGATCGTCTATGGAGCGCTTCCTCGCGGCCTGACGCGCCTGACGTCGCAGGGAGGATAGCTGTTCGGACAGGCCCTTCTCCAGGTCCTCGGCCCTCTCGAGGTTCTGTTCCGTCGCACGCAGGCGGGTCTCGGCCTCGCGACGCCGGGTCGACAGTCCCGCGACCCCTGCGGCCTGCTCCAGGATGGACCTGCGGTCCGACGGCTTGGAATTGATGATCGTCCCGACCTTCCCCTGGCTCACGAGGGCGACCGATCCCGATCCCGCGCCCGCGTCCTGGAAGAGTACCTGCACGTCGCGGGCGCGGGCCTTCTTCCCGTTGACCCGGTAGGTGCTGCCGTCGCCCCGGTCGAGGCGCCTGACGGCCTCGATCACGCCGTCGTCGTTGAAGGCGGGAGGTGCGGTGCGCCCGGAGTTGTCGAGGAAGATCGCAACCTCGCACGAGGACTTGGCGGGACGCGTGTCCGTGCCGCCGAAGATGACATCGTCCATGCCCTCGGCACGCATGTTCTTGTACGACATCTCGCCCATGGCCCAGCGGAAGCCCTCGACGAGGTTGGACTTGCCGCAGCCGTTCGGGCCGACGATGGCCGTCATGCCCGGCCCGATGACGAACTCGGTCGGGTCGGCGAAGCTCTTGAATCCCGTGATCCTGACCTTGTCGATCTTCAAGGGTGCGCCTCCGGCGGGAGCCGGGCGCAGGAGCGCCCGGCCTTCATGGTCACTTCGCGGCGTCGCGGGCCTTCACGACGAGGTCGGTGACGTCCTGGTAGACGCTCTCGCCCGCGCCGCGGAGGATCCCGTCCCCCTGGAGCACGTAGAGGAACGGCGTTCCCGTGATCCCTGCCTCCTCGGCGAGCTTCAGGTTGGCCTTGAGGCGGCCGTTGGCTCGGACGACCGCGGTGTCCTCGTTGTTCCTGGCCTGGAGGAGGATGGTCTCGGCCTTGTCGGCGGGGAGGGCCAGCCTCAGGTAGTCCTCGATGTCCTCGGCGGTCAGCGCGCCGTTGTGCGCGAGGAGCCTGTCGTGGAAGTTGGCGTAGTGCTCGGGGGAGAACTGCCACACGAGGTTGGAGACCTGGGCCGCCAGGCGGCTCGTCTCGGACAGGATCGGGATCTCCTTGTGGATCACCTTAACGTCCGGGTTCTCCTCCACCACCTTCTTCAGGGCCGGGTCCATGCGCTTGCAGTAGACGCAGTTGGCGTCGAAGAAGTAGACGAGCTCGATCTTGCCTTCGGGGTTGCCGATGACGGGATGCCCGTCGACCGCCGCGATGGCCGCCTTCTTGGCGACGGCCGCGTCGTCCCGGTCCTTGGCCTGGCGCTGCTGCTCGGCCTGCATGTAGCCCTGGATGGTGTCGACGAGAAGCTTGGGGTTGTCCTTGATGCCCTGCACGACCGCAAGGCGGGCCTCGGCGGCGATCCTGGCGACGAGCGCGTCGTCGTTTCCGGCAGGCTTCGTCGCAACGCCGACCGCGAGGGCTGCTACGACTGCGGCGGCGGCGGCGCCGATGGCTGCGGACTTGATATCGATCTTGGACATGTGGCTCCCGATCCTGATCCATTTGAGGCGGCACGCTGCCGCAAGGATTCAATCCTGCCTGGAAGGAGCGGGGTGTCAATGGGGACGCGGGAGCGGGGCCGCGTTCGGGGCCGCCGCTCCCGCGTAAGTGAACGCCGCTTAGGCGTTGACCTTGTCGGCCAGCGGCTTGGCGGCCTGGAACTTGGCGACCTTCTTGGCCGGGATCTGGATCGCGGCGCCGGTCGAGGGATTGCGGCCTTCCTTGGCCTCGTTCTGCTTCACCTTGAAGGTGCCGAGGTTCTGGATGCGGACTTCCTCGCCCTTCGCGAGAACGCCGGAGATCGTGTCCACCACGAGCTCGAGGTTCTTCTTGGCGTCGGCCTTGGAGATGCCGCCGGCTTCAGCGATCTGGGCGATGAGATCTGAATGGTTCATGTGAATCCTCTCTTGTTTCCCGGTTGGGAAATGACTCCATGGCACGATCGGAGCCGTTGCGCAACGGTTGCGCAACGGAATGGCGTCAAATCCTTCGCGAATCCGGCGTTTTCAGGCGGTTTCGGCGGCGAGGGTCCGCTCGATGTCGAGCGCGGCCATGCAACCCATGCCGGCGGCGGTGACGGCCTGGCGCCAGTGGGGATCGGCCACGTCGCCGGCGGCGTGGAGCAATTTCTTGCCAGTCCTTGTGGTGCCCGGGGTCACCCTCACGTAGCCGTGGTCGTCCAGATCGACCTGCCCCCGGAACACCGCCGTCGCAGGGTCGTGGCCGATGGCTGCGAATACGCCGTCGACGCGCAGTTCCTCCTGCGGGCCATCGCCATCCGTGCGGTCGAGGACGACGTGGGTCACGCCCCCTTGGAGTCCTTCCGTCCCCGCGATCTCGGCAACGGCCCTGTTCCAGTGGACCTCGATCTTCGGGTTGCCGAGGAGGCGGTCCTGGAGGATTCGCTCCGCCTTGAGGGAATCCCTGCGGTGGATCAGGTGCACCTTCGAGCACAGGTTCGAAAGGTAGAGTGCTTCCTCGACCGCCGTGTTGCCGCCGCCCACCACGGCGACCTCCTTGCCGCGGTAGAAGTGGCCGTCGCACGTGGCGCACGCGGAGACCCCCCTGCCCATGAAAGCTTCCTCGCCCTTCACCCCGAGCCAGCGCGCGGCCGCGCCCGTGGCGATGATGACCGAGTCCGCCTTCCACTGGTGCTCCTCGCCCTCGAGCACGTACGGGTACTGGTCGAAGTCCACGCGTACGACGGTGTCGTGCGCCACCTCGGTACCGTAGCGGAGAGCCTGCTCCTCCATGCGGGCCATCAGCTCCGGCCCGCCGATCGGATCGGGGAATCCCGGGTAGTTCTCCACGTCGTCCGTGATCGTGAGCTGGCCGCCGGGCTGGATGCCGGCGACGACAAGCGGCTTTAGTCCTGCGCGTGCGGCGTACAGGGCGGCGGTCCAGCCTGCCGCACCAGAGCCGATGATGACGAGCCTGCGATGTTCCATGATGTCTCCGTTCGGTCGCTTGATGACGGATGGTGACACCGCGCCATGCATGCTCACAAGGCCGGGTGCCTCGGCCGCTCCGCCGCACTTCGCGGTGGATCATCCCAAATCGCGCTTGCCCGACTCTGGACAGAACGGGAACGTACGCTAGTCTCTCGGACTCTTGTGACGCGGACTCTTGTGACGGTGGCGGATGCCGGAGTACTGGGCCCTGAAGGGAACCCTCAGTGAGAGGGAGATATCGAGGCTGCTTTCGGCCTGCGGCGAGACGCGGTACCCGGCGAGGAACCGGGCCATCGTCCTCCTGGCATGCGATGCCGGCCTGACCCCGAAGGAAATCTCCTGGCTGAAGAGGTACTCGGTCCAGACCGACGACGGCCTCGTGGGGGACCACATCTCCCTCGCCGGAAAGAAGGGGAAGAAGCTGGTCGCGCGGAAGATCCCGATCGCAAGGAACGGTCGCCTGAGGAGGGCCATCATCGAGGTGCTCGGAAGCTTCCCCGGGACGATCGACGACCCATTGATCGTGAGCGAACGGGAACTCTACGGTTCGGCTTCCGACGAACTGCCAGGCCTTCAGGTGTTCCAGGAGATGAGGCCCACCTCGATAGGGTACATCATGTGGAAGCTGGCCCGCAGGGCCGGGATCGCCATGGACGGCGGAAGGGATGCCAGGCGGACGTTCATCGTTAAGGTCGGGCGGCAGATGAGGGAGGCCGGAGGGACCGCGCGAGACGTCCAGACGCTTGCCGGACACCGGTCCCTGGAGAGCACCCAGCGCCTTCTTGAGGCGGACTGGACGGCCCAGACACGGGTGATCGGAACGCTCTTCGACGAGCAGCCGAAGTAGGGCCAGTCAGCCCATCGCCTGAGCGGACACCCCGAAAATCGCATGCCTGAGTTCGAGGGCGCTCCTGCGCCAGCGGTTGGCTGGCTTTGACGCCAACCTTCGCTCCCATTTCGGTTTGTGTGTGGGTTCCGGTGTTCTTGACACCTTACAGTGAGTGAAATTTCGGTGTTTTTCACTCGGTTGTTTATTAGAGAGTCATCGGAAGACGACCAACGTCTACACGAACGTAAGGCAACCGGAAGGGACGGGGTTCCTGGCCCCGTCCTGCCATCCACAGCCTTTGTCGTGTCACCAAGCGGGGAGGGCGCTCAGAGGCCGAGTTCAGCCTTGATCATGTCGGTGACCGCGAGTGCGTCGGCCTTGCCGTCTGTGGCCTTCTTCACCTGGCCTACGAACCAGCCGACGTTGCCTGGCTTAGCCTTGAGCTGTTCCGCCTTGTCGGGGTTGGCTGCGATGACCTCGCGCACGATCTTGAGCGTCGCCTCGTCCACCTCGTCGGCCCCGACGTAGGGACGGAGGATCGTGATCTGGTGCTCGTGGGCGGTGATGTCGCGTCCGGATTTCTTGCAGAGATCGACGGTCTGGCCGAGCTTCTTGAGGAACTGGCGGATGACGGCGATCACCTCGTGATCCTCAGTCTGGCGGTCGCCGTCGTCCTTGCCGACCCGGACGGCCTCGCCCTTTACGGTGCTGAGGAGCCCGATGGCGATCTTGTCTCCCTTCGCGCGGCGGAGGGCGTCGATGTCGTCCTGCAAGCGCTCGATGAGGGGCTTTGTCATGAATCCTTCTCCTTGTGAGGGCGCAGAGGATTCGCAGAGTGCGGCATGCTTGTCAACAATGACCGCGCGACCGTGGACCGCGCCCGCGCGATCTGGTAGGGAAGGGCGCGGGAGCCTTGCAGTTTCGGGCCCCGTTGGCTTTCGGGCCTGAAACCTGAACGCAGAGGAGCACGCCGGATGGAGAGCAGCCCCACGCCCACCGTCGGGAGCACGCTGGAACTCATCAAATTCCTCCATGCCGGCGTGTTCGACGATGCCGGGCTGCCCTACTGGATGCACCCGGTTGCGGTCATGGAGATGCTCCCGGACGACGCGGACGACGACGAGCGCAAGGCGCACCTGCTCCACGACACGATCGAGGACACCGGGACGACCGAGGACGACCTCAGGGGATGGGGCTATTCCGAGCGGACGATCCAGCTCGTCGTCGGGGTGAGCAGGAACCGCGCCCCGCCGGGACTGACCTACATGGAATGGATAAGGTCGATCGCCGCCTCGGGCGACATCGGGCTCATCAGGCTGAAATACAACGACAACAGGCACAACTCGGACCCGGGCAGGATCGCGGCCATCGCCGATGCGGATGTGAGGAAGAGGGCCGAGGACCGGGCCAACAATCGGTACAGGCGATCGATGAGGATCCTCCGCGAGGCGCTTGAGGCGCTGGCCCCCCGGCCCGGGCATTCGGCCTGACCGACAGGGACTGGTCTTATTCCCTACAGGTGTGCATCGTCCCGTAGGGAAGTGAAGCAGGATCGTAGGGCAGGGGGTTCGCATGAGGAAGCTGGACGAGATCGCAAGCGGCCGCTTCGTCTCGGTGGACGTGGAGGGCGACGGCAACAATCCCTGCCGCCCGGTCGAGCTGTCCATCGTCACCCTCGACAACGGGCGCGTCGTCGACGAGGCGTACTGGCTGATCAATCCCGGCGTGCCGATCGACCCCTTCGTGACGAGGCTCCACGGACTGGCGGACGATGACGTCAGGGATGCCCCCTCGTTTGCGGACATCGCGGCGGACGTGAGGCGAAGGCTCGAGGGCGAGACCGTCGTGGCCCAGGCCCCGAAGGGCGATATCGCCATGCTGAGGACGGGCATTCCCGACGTGGACTTCATCCCGGCGCAGGTCGTCGATACGGTGCGGCTGGCGAAGTACCTCTTGCCCGGCCTTGGGGGCTATCGGCTGGAGAGGATCGTCAGCGAGCTCGGGCTTTCCTACGAGGGGAGCGGCCCCCGCTCCGGTCATCACTCTGCCCGGCACGACGCGGTGATGGCCGCATCCGCGTTCCTGGCGATGGTTCCGATGATCAAGTCCGACAAGCAGATGGCCCATGTCTCGAGGACGGCAACGGTGACCGTGTCGCCGCACGAGGAGCGACGCCTTCGGGAGGCTCTCGCGGCCTTGCAGGAGGCGGGCAGCCCCCCGTCCCCCGGCGGAACTCCCTGACGGTTCGGTGGCGGAAAGGATTCCGCTCGATCGTCGTCCATGCCTCTGCTAGGTTGCCGCCAGTTCGAGGCGGGCATGGCAAGACGCAGGATCACGATCATCGGCACGCACGTGGCCTCCGAGGAATTCGGGGTCACCTCCGTCAAGTCGGACGGGCGCCATCACCACAGGCATGAGCCATGTCCCGAGTGCCCGTGGCGCAGGGACGTCCCCACGGGCGTGTTCCCGGCCGAGGCCTTCAGGTTCTCCGCGAAGACAGCGTGCGACATGGCCGAGTCGACCTTCGGGTGTCACATGTCCGGCACGAAGGGTGCGCAGACGTGCGCCGGGTTCCTGCTCCGGAACGCGGAGCACAACCTCGTGGTGCGCCTGGCAAGGATGCGCGGCGACATCGATCCCGAGGCCCTGCATTCCTCCGCGCCGCTGTACCGGAACTACCGTGAGATGGCGATCGCGAACGGGGTCGACCCCGATGATCCGGCGCTGGCCGACTGCCGGGGGAACGACGAGCCTCATCCGGACGACGTGAGGCGAAGGCGGGTCCAGAGGCGAGGTGAGGGGGGTCAGGACTGATCGGCCACCTCCTCCGCCGTGGCCTCGTTGAGCGGATGGAGGTCGAAGACCATCCTCGCCGTCCTTGAGGTGTCCACGTGGGTGTAGATCTCGGTCGTGCCGATGTCGGAATGGCCGAGGAGTTCCTGGATCACCCTGAGATCGGCTCCATTGGACAGCATGTGCGTCGCGAAGGCGTGCCTCAGGACGTGCGGAGACACCTTCTCGGGGCTTCTCAGCCCGGCCGCGAGAGCGGCGCTCTTGATCTCCTTCAGGGCCGCCTGCCGCGTGAGGTGCTTGCTGCCGTCCCTGACGGAATGGAAGAGCCACTGCTCCGACACCATTCCATTCGCCTTCGCGAGGCGGCGCCAGTTCAGGATCGCTTCGACTGCCCTGTCGTGGAGCGGCACGAGGCGATCCTTGTTTCCCTTGCCCCTGATGGTCAGGGCACGGGTGCCGGGCTTGATGGCCTTGGCGGGGAGGGCGATCGCCTCGCTGATGCGCATGCCGGAGGCGTACAGGGTCTCGAAAAGGGCGGCCCTGCGGGCGTACCCGGCCTGCCTCCCCGGCCCGTCCGACGGGTCGGCAGCCAGGACATGGGCGGTCTCGAGCAATCGGTCCACCTCGGCGATGGACAGCACGAACGGCAGCTTCTGCCTCCGTTTCATCGGCTCGAACCGGAAAGTCGGGTCGCTCTCGGCCATGCCTTCGGCAATGAGGAACCTGTGGAGGGATCGCACCACGGTCCTCCGATGCAGGACCGTGGCCTCGGCGTAGCCGCGCCCGTCGAGGTCCCCGATGAAGTCCAGGACGGTCTCGGGCCTGACGTCGGCCAGCCTCATCTCCCTGTCGCCAAGCCACGTCAGGTAGCTCAAAAGGCCGTCCTCGTAGGCTTGCAGGGTGTTGCGGGACGACCCCTTCTCGGCCGACAGGGCATCGAGCCAGAGCATCCCCAGCCTGCGGTTCTCTATCACCGGGTCCATCATGGGCGGACCCTGGCACGGGATCGTTAAGTCTTCCTGAACCGCATGGATCGAAGGGACTCAAGATGCTCGGCGAAATCCTCCGGCTCCCAATCCAGCGGCTCCACGTAAACCACGTCGTCCCTCGGCGACCAGAAGCAGTCCAGCCATTCCTCGTCCCTCACGAGCCACCTGGGCGGGCGCTTCAGCGCCCGGAACGGACTCAGGTCGTAGCCCCAGCCGTCGGCTGCGGCCTTGCAGATCGCGAGCCATTCCTCGCGCCTGAGCTTCCAGACGGTCCCGAACTGTCCGACATAGATTGCGTCCCTCACAGTGCACCCCCGTATCTCCCAACCTCCTAAGGGGTGCGAACAGGGGCATCATGGCAGCACGTGCCAAAAAAATTTCGAGCCTTGCCGTTCGGGCATCGTCCGGAAGGCAAGGTCCCGCTAGCCGCCCGCAGGAAAGCGAGGTGGCCTGCGCTCCACGGTGACCCTCCGGTCGCCGACATCCCGAGGCTTGGGGGAAGGGGCAGGG
>Ga0256851_1000048_pt1 | contig 16505 bp, 8 predicted proteins | sample BONnt4_FD_181165 | JGI IMG/M metagenome (GOLD analysis project Ga0256851, IMG submission 181165) | Terrestrial sediment cell enrichment communities from Utah, United States - BONCAT_SYTO_Terrestrial_sediment - 4 | ecosystem: Environmental > Terrestrial > Deep subsurface > Rock core/Sediment... | reverse complement strand
AATTCAACTTGGGATGACATAGCATATTGATTTTGATCCTAATCTTCAATACGCTTTCATGCCCGTTGGTGAATTCCCTCATTCATGTATGTTTTGTTTGGGGCCACCCTGCTTGCTGAAGCCAAAACCTTCCTATTAAAAAATCATCATTTCTGCTGTATTAAGCTTCCAGAGGCTTTATCTTTGCCGGTTGCGTTTGGGAATGACGATAAATTGTTATAAAATTAATCTTCAGCCGGCTACGCCTGTCCAGAAACAGGGAGGCCCGGCCTCCAAGCCCTCTACTACACCAGTCATAATGCATACCACATACAAATGATTAAAGTAAACAAAGAAGACGCGCTAAACTACCACCGGCAGGGGCAACCCGGCAAAATAGAGGTAGTGCCCACCAAGATGCTAAGCACCCAGCACGACCTGGCCCTTGCTTACTCACCGGGTGTTGCCGAACCATGCAAGGAAATTCATGCCGATAAGGATAATGTATACAAGTACACCGCCAAAGGAAACCTGGTAGGTGTCATCTCCAACGGTACCGCCGTGCTGGGCCTGGGCAATATCGGCCCGGATGCCTCCAAGCCCGTGATGGAAGGGAAAGGCGTACTGTTCAAGAAATTTGCCGGTATCGACGTGTTCGACATTGAGATCGACTGTACCGACCCCGAAGAGTTTGTGCGCATCGTTAAGTCGTTGGAGCCTACCTTTGGCGGTATTAACCTCGAAGATATAAAAGCGCCGGAAAGCTTCAAGATCGAAAATGCCCTCAAAGAGCAGATGACCATCCCGCTCATGCACGACGATCAGCACGGCACGGCCATTATCTCGGCCGCCGCCCTACTCAACGCCCTGGAACTGGCCGGCAAAAAAATCGATGAGATCAAAATGGTCATGAACGGAGCCGGTGCCGCTGCCATTGCCTGCGCCAAGCTTTATGTGGCGCTGGGCGTGAAGATGGACAACATCGTCATGTTCGACATCAACGGCATTGTACGCCCTGAGCGCAACGACCTCGATATTTACAAAGCACAGTTTGTAACCCTGCGCAAGATCGACACGCTGGCCGAGGCCATGGTCGACGCCGACGTGTTTGTAGGCCTTTCGGCCGGCAATGTGCTTGATCCGGAACTGGTCAAGCTTATGGCGCCCAACCCGATCATCTTTGCCCTGGCCAACCCCGACCCGGAAATTGCCTACGATGTGGCCATGGCAACGCGCGAGGACCTGATCATGGCTACCGGCCGCTCGGATCATCCCAACCAGGTAAACAACGTATTGGGCTTTCCTTACATCTTCCGGGGTGCCCTGGACGTGCGCGCCACCGAAATCAACGAAGACATGAAGCTGGCCGCCGTGCGCGCCCTGGCTACGCTGGCCAAGGAACCGGTACCGGAAATGGTGCACAAAGCCTATGGCGACAACACGATTGCCTTCGGCCGCTTTTACCTGATTCCCAAACCGCTAGACCCGCGCCTGATTACCACCATCTCCCCTGCCGTGGCCAGGGCAGCCATGGACAGCGGCGTGGCCCGTCAGCCCATTACCGACTGGCTGGCTTACGAACAGGAGTTGCAGGAGCGCATCGGCATCGACCAGAAGCTCATGACACGCATCACCAACCAGGCCAAGAAGAATCCCAAAACCGTGGTTTTCGCCGAAGCCGACCATTACAAAATCCTCAAAGCAGCTGAGACGGTTATCGAGCAGCGCATTGCCTACCCTATCCTGCTGGGTAACCGCAAAAGAATACAGGCCATTATCGAAGAGTTTAACCTCGATTTGCAGGGGGCTGCGATCATCGACCCCTTCGAAGAGGACGGCAGACGCGAAACCTATGCGCAGCTGCTCTACGAAAAGCGCCGGCGCAAAGGCCTGACCCTGTTCGATGCACGCCGCCTGATGCGCGACCGCAACTACTTTGGCAGCATGATGCTCAACACCGGCGAGGCCGATGCCCTGATCTCGGGCTTGACGCGCGACTACTCCAAAACCATCGTGCCGGCCCTGCAGGTGGTAGGCGTGGAAGAAGGCATCAACAAGGTGGCCGGCATGTACATCATCCTGAGCAAAAAAGAGCCTTATTTTTTCGCAGACACCACCGTAAATGTGAACCCTTCTGCCGACGAATTGGTTGACATCATCGGCCTGACTGCCCGTGCCGTGCGCTTTTTCGATACCGAGCCGCGCATTGCCATGCTGTCGTACTCCAACTTCGGCTCTGTACAGGGAGACATCCCCAACAAGTCGGCCGAGGCCGTGCGCAAGGCCAAGGCCAAGTACCCCAACCTGCTCATCGACGGCGAGATGCAAGCCAACACAGCCCTGAACCGGGACCTGCTGCGCGAGCACTATCCGTTTAGCGAGCTGGCCGAGAAAGGGGCCAATACCTTGGTTTTCCCAACGCTGGCTTCGGGCAATATCGCCTACAAGCTGCTGCAGGAAATCGGTGGTGCCGAGGCCATTGGCCCGGTGCTGATGGGGATGCGCAAACCAGTACATATCCTGCAGCTTGGCAGCTCTATCCGCGAAATTATTAACATGGTAGCCATTGCTGTCGTAGATGCCCAGAACTATAATAACCAACATATATAGATGATAGCCTATATTGATGGCAAACTAGCACATAAAGATCCCACCTACGCCATCATTGATGTGAATGGCGTAGGTTACCAGATCAAAATATCACTCAGCACCTATTCTTCGCTGCCGGCAGGCGAGCGTTGCCGCCTGCATACCTACCTGCACATAAAGGAGGATGCCCATACGCTCTACGGCTTTACCACGGCAGCAGAAAAGGATGTGTTCTTGCATTTGATCTCCATTTCAGGCGTGGGCCCCAACACGGGGCTCATGATCCTGTCTTCTTTGTCGGTAGAGGAAGTGCAGCAGGCCATCATCCGCGAGGATGTGCGCACCATTCAGCACGTGAAAGGCATCGGCGCCAAAACAGCCCAGCGCATCATCCTCGAACTCAAAGACAAGCTGCGCAAAGAAGTGCTGCTGACCGATGCCGTAGTGCCTGCTGCGGTGCACAATACCAACCGGACCGAAGCGTTATCTGCATTAGTTACACTAGGTTTTGTCAAAAACGTTGCTGAAAAAACACTCGACACGATCATCAAACGAGAGGGCGGTCATCTGAGTGTCGAAGAGCTCATTAAGCTCGCCTTGAAGTCATCTTAAGCGCTATACCCAAGTTGATCCGGAAAAGTAAAAAAAGTGCCCTCCTGTTGGCGACGGTTGCGACCGTATCGTTGCTGACCTGGTGGTCGCAGGCCGAAGCCTTACGCTCTCAGCACAGGTTTCACCACACGATTCTCCACAGCCTGCCGGCCCTGCAGGATACGGTTAAAAAAGACTCCGCCAAGCGCCAAGCCTACATTCCCAGCCGTCGCCCCACCTTTACGCCCAGCGACCGCCATGGCAGCCCGTTCAGTACCCGTACCAGCCCTTCGCCCCTGTTGCTGGGCCAGCCCAGCAACCTGCAGCTCAACGTAGAGCTCGACGACAGCCTGCAGCTCTACAACATTGACGAAACCATGGGCGAAGTAAATTACCGTACGCCTTCGTCTATGACCGTGCAGCAGTATTCGGAGTGGCAGCAGCGTGAGGCCGTCCGCAGTTACTGGCGCAGCAAGTCGGCCGGCCTCGACGGGGAGAGCGTGGTGAGCAACCAACGCCTGATCCCCAAAATTTACATGGGCCCTGTTTTCGACCGTATTTTTGGCGGCAGCTATGTCGACATCCAACCCAACGGCAACGTATCGCTTAAGTTTGGCGCCCGTTTTAACCGCAACCAGAACCCCACCATCCCGCTACGCCAGCAGCGCACGGGCGATTTTGACTTCGACCAGAATATTTCCCTCAACCTGGTAGGCAAGATCGGCGAGCTGATGCGCATCAACTTTAACTGGGACAACAACGCCAACTTCGACTTCGAAAACCAGATGCGCCTGAACTATACAGGCACAGAAGAAAAAATCATCCGCAAAGTGGAAGCCGGCAACGTGAGCCTGCCCCTCAACAATTCGCTGGTGACCGGCGCCCAGAACCTGTTCGGCATCAAAACCCAGCTGCAGTTCGGCCGTCTGGGCATTACGGCTGTGGCCTCCAACGTGCGGGGCAGCAACGACGAGGTGATCATTCAGAACGGCGCCCAAAACAAACCCTTCCAGATCCGGGTAGACGAATACGACCGGGACCGCCACTTCTTTTTAACCCAGTTCTTCCGCAACCGCTACGACCAGGCCCTGAGCAAACTGCCCCTTGTGAATTCGGGCATTGTGATCCGCCGCCTGGAGCTGTATGTGACCAATAACAACCGCGCTACCGAAAACCTGCGCAACATGGTGGCCTACATGGACCTGGGCGAGGCCGACCCCTACCGCGACCGCTTTGCCTCGCGCCCAGCTACCGCGCCGGCCGGCAACGAGGCCAACAGCCTCTACAGCCTGCTTACCAGGCCCGAAGCCCGCAACAACGCCGGGGTAGACAATTACCTGCGCAGCCAGGGCCTGCAGAAAGGCATCGACTTTGAACACGTGCTGGCCCGCAGGCTCGACCCGCGCGAATACAAGTTCAACCCCCAGCTCGGTTATATCTCCCTCAACACGGCCCTGCTCCCCGACCAGGTGCTGGGCGTAGCCTTTGAGTATACCTACAACGGCAAAACCTACAAAGTAGGCGAACTGATGGAGGATTACCAGAACCTGGACGACCAGCAAGTGATTCACATGAAGTTGCTGCGCGCCACCAACCCGGCGCTCGAGTACCCGACCTGGGACCTGATGATGAAGAACGTCTACAGCCTGAATGCTACGCAACTCAACCGCCAGAACTTCCAGCTGCAGATCATCTACAAAGACGATGAAACCGGCGTAGACATTACCAGCCTCAAAGAGCCCGGGCCGGTGCAGAACATCCCGCTGGTAGAGGTGCTCAACCTCGACAATGTAAACTCCAACAACGACAGACCCAGCGACGGCAACTTCGACTTTTTGCCCGGCATTACGGTAGACCCGGAAACAGGCCGCATCTTCTTCCCGCAGGTAGAGCCTTTTGGTGCTTACCTGGCCAAGAAACTGGCCGGGCAGCCCGAGCTGATCGAGCGCTATGTTTTTCAGGAACTTTACGAGCAAACCCAGACCGATGCCCAGCAGAACAACGTAAAGGCCAAGTTCTTTATCCGGGGCCGCTTTCAGGCCACCGCCACCGACGAGATCGTACTGCCCGGCTTCCGCATTGCCGAAGGCTCGGTGGCCGTCTACTCCGGCGGCACGCGCCTGACTGAGGGCACCGATTACCAGGTGTTTTACGACCTGGGCCGCATCAAAATTCTCAACCCGAGCTACATCAGTTCGGCCAGCGATCTGCGCGTCACTTACGAAAAAGCCGAGCTGCTCAACATACAGCCGCGCGGCCTGGTAGGTGCCCGCTTCGACTATCGCCTCAACGACGAGGTGAACCTGGGAGCTACCGTGCTGCACATGAGCGAGCAGCCTTTTGTGAACCGCGTCAGCATTGGCGATGAGCCCACCAACAACACCATTTACGGCGTAGACCTGAACCTGCAAAAGGAATCGCGCTTTTTGACGCGCATGACCGACGCCCTGCCCCTCATCCAAACCAAAGCGCCCTCGCTTATCAGCTTCAGCGGCGAGTTTGCCCAGCTGGTGCCGGGCGTGAGCAAATCGCGCGTAAACGAGGATGGGGCTTCCTATATCGATGACTTTGAAGGGGCCGAAACACCCTACAACCTGGGTGGCTTCAACAATACCGGCTGGCGCCTGGCAGCCACACCGGCCCCATTGGTTAGCGGCGAGGGGTTGGCTTATTCCTACAACCGCGCCAAACTGGCCTGGTACTCTATCGACCAAATTTTTTACCGCGATGCCGACAACCTCAAGCCCGGCAACATCACCAAAGAAGAGCTGCAGAACCACTATGTGCGGGGCATTTTGCGCAACGAGGTATTCCCCGGCCGCGACCCGGAAGTAGCCAATGCCTTTGAGTATACTTTCGATTTGGCCTACTACCCGCGCGAGCGAGGACAATACAACTACAACCCGAACCTGGATGCCCAGGGACGCCTGGCCACTGACCCGCGCCGCAACTGGGGCGGCATCAGCCGCGACATCTCTTTCGATACCGATTTTGACAATGCCAACATCGAGTACGTGGAGTTCTGGCTCATGGACCCTTTCCTTACAGGGCCTAACGGCCGGAAAGACGCCCAGGGCAACCCCATCACCAGCAACGACGGCGGTGAGCTGGTCCTTAACTTGGGCAGCGTGTCGGAAGACATCCTGCAAGACAACCTCTACTCTTTCGAAAACGGCCTGCCTACCTCGCCCGATAACCTGCAGGACCTGCAGGAAACCCTCTGGGGGCGTGTGACCACCCAGCAGTTCCTCACCGATGCCTTTACCGGCATCCCCGGGGCACGCCAGTTCCAGGACATTGGTCTGGACGGTTTAAGTGATGTGAACGAGCGGGAGCACTTCAGGCAGGGCTTCCTCGACCGCATTGCCGGCACCCCGCCGCAAAGCGTGCTCGACGACCCTTCGGCCGATAACTTCCTCCACCACCTTGACCCGATCTACGACCAGCAGAACGCCGGCATTTTGGCCCGCTACAAGAACTTCAACGGCATGGAAAGCAACTCCCCGGAGAATAGCCGTTTCGCCAATTACGCCTTCCCCGACAAAGAAGACCTCAACCGCGACAACGTCATCAACGACGTGGAGCAGTATTATGAATACAAGATCAACCTGCGCCGCGACCAGCTGAACGTAGGCCAGAACTACATTGTGGATGCCGTGCAGAACAGAATCAACGGCGAAGACGTGACCTGGTACCAGTTCCGCATACCGGTGCGCCAGCCCACCAACACCGTAGGCAACATCAACGGCTTTAAGTCCATCCGCTTTATGCGCATGTACCTGACCCAGTTTGCCGACCCGGTGGTGCTGCGCTTTGTGCAGTTCCAGTTTGTGGCCAACCAGTGGCGCCAGTACCTGCAGCCCATTACCGACGGCAACCCTTGCCTTACCTGTACCGACGACGCCCGCGCCTTCACCATCTCTACGGTAAATGTAGAAGAGAACGGACAGGCTGTAGGCAACACCATCCCGTATGTGCTGCCGCCGGGCATCGAGCGCCTGCGCGACTACGCCGCCACCAACGACCGTCGCCAGAACGAACAGTCGCTGCAGCTGTGCGTGGAAGACCTGAAAGATTCTTTCTCCAAGGCTGTCTACAAAAACATCTCGCTGGACATGCTCATCTACAAGCGCCTGAAGATGTTTTTGCACGCCCAGACCAGCACACCCGCTGCTACCAAGGATGACGACGTGCAGGCCTTTATCCGGATCGGTACGGACTTTACGCAGAACTACTACGAATACGTAGTGCCGCTCAAGCTCACCCCGCAGGGCAGCACCACCCAAACAGCCATCTGGCCAAAAGAAAACGAGATCGACATTGCCCTCAAAGACCTGGTAGCTGCCAAGGTAGCCCGTAACAAACAGGCAAATGCAGACCGCTTCCGCCCATATGAGGTGCAGGTAAACGGCAAGATCATCCGCGTGGTGGGCAACCCCGATTTTAGTGAAGTGCAGGGCATCATGATTGGGATCCGCAACCCGGCCGACAACGGGCAGGCCCATTCGGTATGCGTGTGGGCCGATGAGCTGCGCGTCACCGACTTCCGCAACGAGACCGGCTGGGCCACCAACGCCCGCCTGAACACCAAGCTGGCCGACCTGGCCAACATCACGGCCACCGGTGCCTATACCACCATTGGTTTTGGCGGCCTGCAACAGAAGGTAGCCCAGCGCGCCCGCGAGAACACGGCCATGTTCGATGTGAGTGCCAATGTAGTGGCCGACAAGTTTCTGCCCGAAAAGCTGGGGATTAAAGTGCCGCTGTCGGTGCAGTACGGCACCATGAACAGCGCTCCGCAGTTCGATCCGCTCGACAAGGACGTGCTGCTGGAGGAATCGCTCAGCCGGTTTGGCTCCGACGATGAGGCCCGCCGCGAGTACAAGCAGGAAGTAACCACGCGCGAAACGCGCAAGAGCATCAGCCTGCTTAACGTGCGCAAAGAACGCACCAACCCCGATGCCAAGCCCAAGCCTTACGATGTGGAGAACCTCTCCTTCTCCTACTCCTATGCCGAGCGCACTTTCACCAACATCGACACCGACCGCGACTTTACCAAAACCTATAACGGGGCCGTCGCCTACGCTTATTCGGGCACGCCCAAGAACTTTGCTCCTTTGCAGAAAGCCGATGGACTCAAGTCGCCGTACCTGCGTTTGATTAAGGATTTGAACTTTACGCCCCTGCCCAGCAGCTTTGCCTTCCGGGCCGACTTGGACCGCCGCTACAACGAAACATTCCTGCAGCGCCGCGACCCGGAAACAGGCTGGGTTACGTCGCGCGGCATGAAGCCCGTGTTCCAGAAGTACTTTTACTTTAACCGTATCTACGACCTGAAGTGGGACCTGAGCAAGAGCCTTTCGCTCGACTACACGGCCACCAACCGCGCCGTTGTCGATGAGCCCGATAACCGCATCAACAAAGACATCGACTCGCTGGCCTACAAGAACAAGGTGATCTGGCAGAACCTCAAACGCGGGGGCCGCAATACCAACTTCAACCAGATGGCAGCCCTCAACTACAAGCTGCCGCTCGATAAGTTCCCGCTCACCGACTGGCTGGGTGCCGAAACCCGCTACGCAGCCACTTACGTCTGGACGGCCGGCTCTACGGCCCTCAATCAGGACACCACCTTCAGGCTGGGCAACACCGTGGAAAACAATACCGAGTTTAGCGTCAACGGCAAAATAGACCTGGTAAAGCTTTACAATAAGGTCAAGTTTCTCAAGCAAGTGAATTCGCCTTCACCGGCCGCCAGACCAGCCCCGGGCGATACAGCGGCCCGGAAGCCGGCGCCGGAGCTCAAGTTTGTAAAAGGGCTGGCCCGCTTCCTGATGATGGCGCGCTCGGTAAACTTCACTTACCTGCAGAACCGTGGCACCCTGTTGCCGGGCTACCTGCCTGCAACCCGGATGTTTGGTTTTGATGACAATTTCGATGCACCCGGCCTGCCCTTTATCCTGGGCAAACAGTACGACCTGGATGATTTATACAACCGGGCGTACCACAAGGGCTGGTACACCGACAGCAGCCAGTACCTGAACACGCCCTTTATCGCAATCCATACGCAGACGTTTACGGCCCGCACCAACCTGGAGCCCTTCCGTAACTTTAACCTGCAGCTCGATGCCCGCCAGACCAAGTCGGAGATCGAGGAAGTGTTTTACCGCAAGGAGTTTGATGATTTCGGCAATATCAGCGCCACCGACCAGCGCCAAAATCCGTTCAATACGGGCTCGTTCAGTACTTCCTTCATGGCCCTGGGTACTTTGTTTGAATCCGGCAGCAGCGGCACTTCCGGGGCTTTTGAGCACTTTATCCGCAACCGCCACGCCGTGCGCCAGGAGCTGTTGGCAGCCAACCCCGACGCAGGAAATGAAGGCTATACGCTCAACTCGCAGGAAGTATTGCTCAAGTCTTTCGTGTATGCTTACCAGGGCCGCGATATCAGTGGCTACAAGGCCAGCAGCTCAGACAACCCCTTCAAGCGCCTGCCCATTCCGAACTGGCGCCTGGACTACAACGGGCTCTCGCAGCTGCCGCTCTTCCAGCAGTGGTTCAGCCAAATTAACCTGACCCATGCCTACAATGCCAGCTATAACATCACCAGCTTTACCACCTCGCTGGCCTACAACCAGGAGCCCAGTGGCTTCCCGACGCAGCGCAACGAGCTGGGCCAGCTGGTGCCGTATTACATCGTAAACCAGCTGACGGTAATGGAACGTCTGGCCCCGTTGTTGGGCGTTAACTTCCGTACCAAAACCAACCTGACCGGCCGCCTGGAATACAAGATCGAGCGTAACCTGTCGCTTAATATGACCAATGCGCAGGTAACGGAAACAAATGTAAAGGATTATGTGGCCGGCCTGGGCTACAGTACCAGCAATTTCCGTATCCCCTTCCGCATTGGCGGTAAGCGTAGGGTACTGGAAAATGAGCTGACCATGCGCCTGGATTTCTCGGTACGCGAGAACCAGACCGTACAGCGGGCCATCAACCGCGACAGCACAGGCCTGGAGCGCAGCCAGAACCAGATCACCAACGGCACGCGCCAGCTGCAGCTGCGCCCAACCATAGATTACCTGCTGAGCCAGCGCGTGAACCTGCAGTTCTACCTGTTGCGTACTGTATCTGATCCGAAGATTTCTACTTCCTTCCGCAGCAGCGTGACAGAAGGGGGCGTACAACTACGCGTTAGTTTGCAATAAAATTTTGGCATTGCGAAAAAGACCGTAATTTTGACAGCAATCTTTAACAGACAAAACAAATGAATCTACCTGAAAACCTAAAGTATACCAAAGATCACGAATGGGTACGCATTGAGGGCAATACAGCTTATGTAGGCATCACAGATTTTGCACAGCGCGAACTGGGCGACATCGTGTATGTAGACATTGACACGGTGGACAAGCAAATCAACCAGGAGGACGTGTTCGGTACGGTAGAGGCCGTGAAAACGGTTTCTGACCTTTTCAGCCCACTCAGCGGTACCGTGCTTGCCTTCAACGAAAAGCTCGAGAGCAACCCCGAACTGGTCAACTCCGATCCTTACGGCGACGGCTGGATTATCCAGCTGTCGGTAGACGACGCCAGCCAGGTAGAGGAGCTGCTTTCGGCAACAGCTTACCGCGAACTGATCGGCACTAAAACAGACCAGAGTAGGTTTGATTTTACGTTATAACCTATTTACCATTTTATGGGCAGCAATGATCCTGTTAGCGACATTGCTGCCTTCTTCTTCCATGCCGTCCCTGTCGATCTGGGACCTCTTTTCTTTCGATTCTTTTGCCCATGCCTTCCTGTTTGCCGGCCTGAGCTTTCTGATGATCGTAGGCCTGACCAAGCAGTTCACCTACCCCAAGCTACGGCACTACGCCATCCGCTCCAGCCTTTTTATCAGCAGCATGTTCGGCATCCTGATCGAACTTTTGCAGCACTTTTTTGTCTATGGCCGCCAGGGCGATATCATCGACGTGCTGGCCAACACCATCGGCTGCCTGATCGGGATGCTGCTCTTCAAGCTTATCTACATCTGGTAAGCCTCCCCGGCATCGGGGATGAAGCGGTGCCCATTTTCAGCTCCTTTTACCGTACAGCCAAAGATGAAACGCGTATTCCTGCTGCTGCTGCTTTGCCTGTGGTCTTCGCTGTCCCGGAGCCAAGATATGGCCCGTGTGCGCCAAACAATAGACACCCTTGCTTCCCCCTTCATGCATGGCCGCGGTTATATTTACCAGGGCGATGCCAAAGCCGCCGCCTACCTGCGTAACAGGTTTGTCGCCCTGGGCCTGCAGCCGCTCGACAGTTCCTATTTCCAGCACTTCCGGATGCCGGTAAACCGCATTCTAGCCACTCCCCAACTGCAGGTAGATGGGCAGGCGCTGGTGCCGGGCCAGGACTTTGTAGCGCAGGCCGCCACGGGTTCAGGCGCCGGCAGGGCCCGTGTGCTCCCCCTCGATACGCTTGTTTTCTCAGATACAACTGTTGCTCAAAAGTTCTTTGCCCAGAGCTTTAAAAACAAAGCCATCGTGTATGCGCAAAAACATGCCCGCCGGTTGCACCTGTTGCCTAAGCCTTTTCAGCGGCAGCTAAACCAGGCCCGGCTGCACGTAATACTACAGTCCGGGCCGCTTCTTACCACCGTAACTCGGCAACAGCAACCCGTTCCCGTGTTGGAAGTTCTCCAAAAAGCATGGCCCGGCAAAGCCAAAAAGGTTACCTACAGTGTGGAAGCCGACCTGAGCCCGCAGCACCAAACCCAGAATGTGATCGCTTTTGTGAAAGGCAGCGTACAGCCGGATTCTTTTCTTGTTTTCACGGCACATTACGACCACCTGGGCGGTCAGGGCAAAAATCTTTATTTCCCGGGGGCCAACGACAATGCCAGTGGCACGGCCATGCTGCTCGAACTTGCCGCGTACTACAGCCGGCCACAGCATAGACCCAGTTACAGCATGGCCTTTATGGCTTTTGCCGCTGAAGAAGCCGGCCTGCTTGGCTCGTTTTATTACGTGCAGCATCCGCTCTTTCCGCTGCAAAAGATCCGCTTTCTGGTAAACCTGGATTTGCTCGGCACCGGTGAGGCCGGCCTGATGGTAGTAAACGGCAGGGTGCATGAACACGAGTTTAAGCTCCTGCAAAAGTTGAACGAGCAGCACAATTACCTCTCCCAGCTCAAAAGCCGGGGCAAAGCTGCCAATTCCGACCACTATCCTTTTTCAGAGGCCGGCGTGCCCGCATTCTTCTTGTATACATTGGGTGGCACCAGTGCCTATCATCACACCGACGACCACCCCCGCCAACTGCCGCTCACCCATTTTGCAGCCGTATTCCAACTGCTTACCGACTTTGCCGCAGCCCTGCAGCAATAGCCTGCTGCAGGCATTACCAGCCACCCATTTTTACCTATATGTGCCGCACGCGGCGCACATGCTGTCCGGAGCCGGGCATGCCTTGCCTTTACCGGATAAAATCCTTAGCTTTAGTACTATTCTTATGCAATATTTTACACAACCCTTATTTGGGCAAATCTTGGCATATGGTTAGTTCCTGTACATCTACCTATTGTGCCCGGCTTACGTTTGCGGCATGTTTCCTGCTGTTACTCCCTTTGGGGCTCTGCGCCCGGCAAAAAGCATCCGGCGCCCCAATGCAGGTCGCTCATAAACTCGCCCCCGCATTAAGGCCGGCAATAAGCAAGTCGGCAGGGCCCGCCGACTACCGCGTCAGGGTAAAAGACCAGCAGGCTTTTCGACAATGGCTTCAAGAAAAAAAGCTTTTCCCCGCCCTCAGGCAAACAACAAGAGATCAGCAGATCTTACTGCTCTCCGATGTGGGTGAGCAACAACTTCAGCTGCTGCTCACCTGTCCTTGGGTTACTTACATCGACAGGCCCAATCGCAAAGCACGGGAAGAACTCGAGCTGAGAGATGCCGACCCGGTAGCCAACAACATTCCGGCCCTGCACCGCCATGCTCCTGCCTTAACCGGCCAAGGAATGGCTGTATCGATAAAAGAAAACCCCTTCGACCCCCATGACTTAGATTTGCAGGGACGGATTATGCCCCCGGAAGCCTTGGGCAATCAGTATTCGGTACACGCCACCACCATGGCTACGTTGGTGGCGGGGGCCGGTAACTCAGGCCCTAAAGGCAAAGGCGTGGCCACACACGCCAGGCTGGCTTTTTCTGATTTTAAGGAACTGCTGCCCGACGATAGCCAGGCGCTGTTAGCAACGGGCATCAGTGTACAAAATCATTCTTACGGCGTGGGTGTGGAGAATTACTATGGCCTGGAAACCAATGCCTACGATAAACAGACCTACCAACACCCGCAGCTGCTGCACGTTTTTTCTTCGGGTAACAACGGCAACCAGGCCGATAGCGTAGGCCCTTACGCCCAAATCACCGGCTTTGCCAATCTCACAGGGCAGTTCAAAACGTCAAAAAACACGCTCAGTGTAGGTGCCCTTGAACCCGACAAGCAGGTTGGCCGGCTGAGCTCCAAGGGACCTACCTTTGATGGCCGCATCAAACCTGAGCTGGTAGCGCACGGACTGGGAGGCACCTCAGAAGCCGCAGCCGTGGTATCCGGAGTGGCCTTACTGGTGCAGCAGGCCTACATGCAAAAGATGCAACAGCTTCCTCCCGCAGCTCTGGTGAAGGCAGCCCTGATCAACAGCGCCGATGATGCCGCCCGCCCGGGCCCGGACTTTGCCGCCGGCTTTGGCAATGCCGACGCCCTGGGGGCTGTCAGGAGTGTGCAGGAGCAGCGTTTTTTTACCGGAACCGTGCTGCAGGGCCAGCAGCAGGTTTATACCATCGAAGTACCCGCCGGCGCGCGCGAACTCAAAGCCAGCCTTGTATGGCACGACCCTGCGGCTGAACCCGGGGCTGCCAAAGCCTTAATCAACGACCTGGATCTGACAATACGCCATGGAGCAAGCAGCGCGAGCTGGCGCCCCTGGATCTTAAGCTCTTTCCCTCACCCCGACTCCCTGCAGCGGCAGGCCAGACGCGGAGTGGACCGCCTCAACAACGTAGAACAGGTTACGCTGGCGGAGCTCCAGCCAGGCACCTACCAGCTAATTGTTGCTGGTTACCACATCCCGCAAGGGCCACAGGAATTCAGCCTTGTTTACGAGTATGCACCTGCTGCAGAGTGGCTTTTCCCTGTTGCCGGCACGCATATAGAAGCCGGGAGCATAACCCGCATCAGGTGGCAGGGAGTGCCGCCCCACAAGGACGTGCGCCTGGAATACCAACTGGCCGGCAGCAGCATATGGCACCTGATCGGGGAGCATATAGCCGACACTTCCTACGACTGGCACAGCCCAGACACCATGACTGTAGCTGCTCTCAGGCTCGTAACAGCTGACGAGGTGATTACTTCAGAGGAGTTTCTGCTTGCCAGGCAACTACGCCCGCAGGTGGGCTTTAACTGCGCAAATAAAGTGATGCTCCATTGGCCGGCGCTGCCCGGGGTGCAGCAGTATCAGCTTTATACCTTAGGCAGCACGCATTTGCAGCCCCTACTTACTGTCGCCGACACGCTTGCAGTCTTAGACAAGCAGGCGCAGCCTGGCTTGAGCCGCTACCTGGCCGTGGCTCCACTGCTGGCCGGCATGCCCGCACAGAACAGCCCAAGCCTGGCCTACGACAGTCAGGGCGTGGACTGCTACATCAAACACTTTCTGCCCGACCAGTTTGTGATGGATACTGTGACGCTGCGTGTAACGCTTAGCAGTTTATACAGGCTCTCTTCCCTCAGTCTCGAAAAGTTGGAGAATGGTAAATACAGTACAGTGCAAACACAGGCTCCTGTTCTGCAGTTGGGCTATTCTTTTACAGATCTATCTCCTCGGCCCGGCAGCAACTTTTACCGCATCAAAGTCACCGACCAGGAAGGCCAGACCTTCTATAGCCAAACAGAAGAAGTGATTTATGCCCCTGCCGCATTCGTAAAGGCCTATCCAAACCCTGTAACAGCAGGCAGTCCGCTGCATGTGGCCATTGGCAGCTATACAGTTCAGCTGCAGCTGTTTGACCCCATGGGCAGGCTCATTTATACCTCGGAAGAAGATGGCGTTGTCAAGCAGATTGAGACAAAAGGCTTGCCTGGAGGGCTCTATGTAATTCGCCTTAGAACAGATAGGGGCAACTATGTATCCACCAAGGTGTTGATTTTATAAAAACAAAGCTACTGCGGAGCTACCTGATCCAGAGGCTTCAGGATGATTCGCACGCCTCGTTATCCCGCAGCCCTGGCCGGCCTCCCATACGCCGGCCTATAAAACACGTGTAGCTCCCGCCCAGGCGAGAGCTACACGTGTTTTTACAGTCTGGACCTGAAATTAATACAGGTAATCCAATGCAATTTTATCGTTGGCATTGAAGGGACGATTGTCGCCTGTACCAATGCAGGACAGCATCCAGGAGTTAGGATCCGGCCCAACAGGAGTACCCGGGATGTGGATAGCCCCAATGCCAGCCTGCCCTTCGTTAAAGAACTCACCGCCACAGCTATAGCTGCGGTCCATATAGTCGGTATGACGGAAACCGATGCAATGCCCGATTTCGTGCGCCAGGATTGTGGCCAGGTAGGCCTGATCAGGACGCACACCGATAAAGCGTGAGTTCACTATTACCAGATCATGCGGTTCGCCTGAAGCGGTTGGGAAACCGGCTGCCGCTAAATAAGGAGCGCCGAAAGGGGCTCTGCCAACGGTAATGTCTGCACCCGAAGCAACACGCTTGAAGGTGATTTGCAAATCAAGTGCATTGTAACGGGCAATGGCCTCATCCAGAGCAGCAGCATAGGTTCTGGGCAGCTGGTAGTCCAGCGCCACGGTGATCACACGAGGCAGGCCTTTGACCAGGTTAATGGTATGATACTGTTCTTCTTCGCCCACGCGCAATGACTTGCCAGCGCCTTTTGCCGCCAGGGCCTGATCCGTGAGCAGGATATCGCCTTCTACCAGGTAGCCGCTCTCGGTACGTACCACGCCTTTGTTGCTAAAGCCCATCTCAGAGATTTGCTTCAGGGTTTGTTCAGAAACAGCATCGTTACGCTGTACATCCTCTTCTTTGTCTTCTTGGCAGGCAGTAAAGCCCAGAGTAGCCACCATGGCTGACGCAAATAGTAAACGCTTTGTAATCATGATGTAAGGGTTTTTGAAGTGAAACAATGATTATGAATAAATTAAAAAGGAGTAAGTGCAACAGGTATTCTTGCGCAGCGCACAGATATAGCTAGACAAAGTATTGGAATAGTGATAACAGACATATCTACGGGAGCACACAAAATAATGATGCACTAAACCAATAATTAATTTAATTATCTGCAAC
>Ga0256851_1000045_pt1 | contig 16954 bp, 14 predicted proteins | sample BONnt4_FD_181165 | JGI IMG/M metagenome (GOLD analysis project Ga0256851, IMG submission 181165) | Terrestrial sediment cell enrichment communities from Utah, United States - BONCAT_SYTO_Terrestrial_sediment - 4 | ecosystem: Environmental > Terrestrial > Deep subsurface > Rock core/Sediment... | reverse complement strand
CTCGGCCTCCCTCGAGACCCCCCGCCCCATGTACATCTCGCACAAGGGTGCGCCTGTGAGGTGGTTTGAGATGCGAACAATACGCATTTAATCACCTATTGGCTTAGATGTGCCCATGCGAAACCGCACAGGAGCACAAGATAGAGCGCGATGAGGACCGCAAGAGCGACCATGTGAGAACCTCTTAGAGGCACAAGGGCCTCGAGGGAGGCAAGGCCGGGATTGGCCGTTGCCGATGACCTCAATCTAATCAGAACCAATCGGTTTGCAATGGCAATCTGATGGGGATCGCCGCACGGCTTGTATGGGGATTTTCGCACAAGGATGGGCATTGCCGCTCACCATCAACATGCTATGTATTGCCCATCACTCGCTCTAAGGAGGCTTCTCAATGTCCTATGCAATCATCTTCACGGCCAAAAGCTCGAACGTGAAGACCGGCAACATTCCGGTCACGACAACGGCTAAGGGCTCTTGCCCGACTGATTGCGCCTTTAAGGGCAATGGCTGCTATGCCGAACAAGGGCCTCTTGGAGGCCTTTGGAAAGCTATGACGGCGGCAGGCCCTAACTCGGCATTCAAGAGCGGGGTTGCCACGGTCAAAACGACTGATTGGAATGGGTTGTGCTCGAGCGTTGCCAAGCTGCCTGAGGGACAGCTTTGGAGGCACAATCAGGCAGGCGATTTGCCCCACAACGGCGGCAAGCTGGATCGTCCGATGCTCGAGGCTCTTGTCGCGGCCAATGAAGGCAAGCGGGGCTTCACGTATACCCATCACAACGTCTTGCAATCCAGCGATAACCGCGAGGCCGTGCGCGCGGCCAATGAGGCCGGTTTCACCATCAACCTGAGCGGCAACACAATGGCCCACGCGGATGCATTGGCTGACACCAATGCGGGGCCGGTTGTGGTTGTCTTGCCTGCTACCGTGCAAGGCAATGAGAAGCTCGCGACACCTAAAGGCCGCAAGGTTGTCGTTTGTCCTGCTACGTATCGCGACGATATCTCTTGCAAGACGTGCGGCCTTTGTGCCGTGCGCGACCGCAAGGTTATCGTAGGTTTCCCGGCTCACGGCGCGGCCAAGGGCAAAGCCTCCAAGGTTGCCGCTTGACTTGATGCATATCAACTTGCTATGGATTGGACATCAACAAGGAGCAACCGGCTATGACCTACTTCGATGTAACGACCATTCTCGCAGGCCTCGCAGGGGTTCTTATGATCTCCATCATTACCGCTCTTGTGGTGTCGATGGTTGCCGCATGGGATTGGTGAGCCGATAGGCGCATAAGAGACCTAAAGAGCCCGGTTGATAGCCGGGCTTTTTGCTGTCTCTGGCACAGAAAGAAATCCTATGATTAGGAATGGATACTACATCTTGTAGGTCTGCCGCCTTCTCATACTGTCAATAGTGGATAGGGAAAAATCTGAAAGTTATCCACAGGTATTTGCATGATGCATAGCTCGAGATAATCTTCCTGCCATAGGATAATCATCTGGCGCGCCAGTTCACACAACCTCAAGGAAGTCAATAGGCAATCGCGCACCATCGCGCACCCTGTGGATACTGTGGATAACCTCGAGGCCTCAGGCATGGGGATATGTCCAATGTCCCCACATGGTCTGCCCCTCCATCCAACATAGGCAAGGATACGGTATCCTGTGAAACATCAGTGATCACAAGGACTTAGCACAGGGTGCAAGGACAGGTGCAAGGACTCGAGCGCCCGCTGTCGGGTCCCTCGATCCCATCCAGCGCAGGAGCGCAGACAGCTATATGGCTTTCAAAAAAGAGCTAAAGGCTCGCTGTTGTTGTTAGACCTTAGCGTGCAGTGAAAGACGCTGGCGGGTCCCATGAGACCTCCTTGGGTCCCCCTTTGGGTCCCATCCAGCCATGCGCCAGACGCATCCCTCAGATACGCAACAGAGTCTCAGGTACCGGTACTTTTGGTCCCTAATGATACATGATTCAAACCGGGGGGACCTTGGAACCTTTTCCTATAGGTATTTCAATAGGTTACATAGGAAAAAGTGCTCCATATGTCCATCTCTGAGGAGAGAGCGAGCCAAGATGCTCAATAATGCATAAGAAGAACCTTAAGAACTCCTAAGAGCCCAGATGCTCTAAACACAGGAATGAACTTAGGGATCTCCTCAAGATAGCCAAATGGAACCTATGATTCCTCCTAAGGCTACCTCATTGCTATTTCCCTTTATGGTGTAAACTGAAAGGGTCTAACTTAAGGATATCCTAAGGTGGCTATTGAATCAGCCAATTACATCAACGGACTCGATCCATCGAACCCTGCGGCCTCCGATCCACTGGCCGATGCTGACAACCATCTCAGGCTGATCAAGCAAGTCCTCAAGAATACCTTCCCGAATGTCACAGGGATCGTGAGTGCCTCTCACCACACCCTCAACGGCGCTGTGCCGATTGGTGGCATCATCCTGTGGTCTGGAACGACCGGCAACATCCCGGCAGGCTGGGTCCTGTGCGCGGGTCAGACCGTGGCCCGTTCCGATGGTGCCGGTAACATCGTGGCTCCGAACCTGCGGGACCGCTTTGTGGTGGGTGCAGGCAACGCCTACGCGGTGAACGCTGTAGGTGGAGCGCAGGCCCAGCCAGGCTCTACAGATTGGCACAACGGCCACGCCCATAACGCCTCCACGGATGCCCAAGGCACCCACAACCACGGTGGCTTCACGGGTAACTTTACCCTCGGCATCTCTCACATGCCGTCCCACAGCCATTCGATCTCCCTGAACGCCGTGGGTGTGGCCGCAAGTGCCCCTGCGGTCGCTTATGCTCAGTCGGGCGGTACAGGCTCCTCGATTACCACGAACAGCCAGGGCGGCTCTGACCCCCACAGGCACTCCATCGGTAACGACGGATCTCACGCCCACAATGTGTCGGTCGCCCTCGACGGTTCCCATTGGCACAACGTGTCGATCCCTGATGTCCGTCCCCCGTTCTACGCCCTCGCGTACATCATGAAGATTTAAAGGTTCTATCGATGCCCATCGTCCCCCTCAGAGACTTAGGGAAGCTGGGGGTGATCACGGATGTGGACCCCTATGACCTCCCGGCGAACGCATTCTCGTTTGCCAAGAATGTCCGCTTTGAAGACAACAAGATCCTCAGGGGCCATGTGTTTCGATCCGTGGGTCCCCTGAGCACCGCCCCGCGCCACCTCATTGGCTACGCAAGGCCCTCCGGTGCCTTCATCACGCTCTACGTCTCCAACGACGGACGTGTGCGCCAGTGGGCTGCGGGCACAGACACAGACAAGAGCCCTGCGGGATGGGCAGGCACGATCACCTCGAGCCCCATCACGTCCTGTGTGCTCAACAACGTCATCTACGTGAACCGTGGCGACGACCACATTCCCTGGTGGCGTACTAAGGAATCTAACGGTGCCTTCGCGGGCATCACGATCAATGACGCGACCCAGACCCAGTGGAGATCGGATTGGCGCTGCCGCGTCCTGCGGTCCCTCTCGGGTGTGCTCATTGCCGCCAATGTGAAGAAGGGCGCGAACCACTACCCCAACATGGTCAAGTGGTCGAACTTCTCCTACGAGGTCAATACGCAGCCCCTGGATTGGGACTATGCGAACCCCTCCTCGAATGCAGGCGAGAACACGCTTGCCGAGATGGATGGTGAGATCATCGATGCCTTCCCGCTGCGGAACCGCATGTACCTCTATGGTGACACGGAAACGTGGATCATGGAGTTCATCGGGGGTGTCTCGATGTTCCGCTTTGATCGTCAGTTCGACAAGGGGATCATCAGCACCAACTGCGTGGCTGAGGTGGGTGGTGCCCACTACATCTTCGGTCCCAATGACATTTGGCTCCATGACGGCACCAGCGATAAGATGATCGCTCGTGGCAAGAACCGGAAGTTCATCTACGAGGGCTTGGTGTCGAGCCGGAAGGGTGAGTTCTTCGTGCTCCCCAACAAGAGGACCCATGAGATCCTCTTCGCGTACGTGTCCAACGACAAGTACTGCAAGTGGCCGTCCTCCGCAGGCTATGGATGCAACCGGGGTGCCATCTACAACATCCCCAGCCAGACGTGGACCTTCGTGGATCTGCCCTATGTGACCGCTGGCGCTCTCACGATGCCGGATGACGGCTCAGGAGTGACCTTCGCGAACGTGGGGACCCCGACCTACCAGACCATTGGTGGCTCGTTCGCCTCGCTCGAGCAGGAGCAGAAGCTCAACATGACGCTCACGAGCAGCGCCGTGGGGAATATCCCGCGTGCCCTGCGGACCTTCGAGATCTTCGAGGAGGCCTCGAGCCGCTTCGACCTCGATCCAGTGGCTAACGCCCCCGCCTATCTCGAGCGCACAGGCCTCGATATGGACGAGCTGGGGGCCGAGCTGCGTGGCTATAAGCTGATTTCCTCGATCTACCCGCAAGGGAGGCTCGATCCTGACTCAGCGCCGCTCGTGTTCACCTTCGGTGTCTCGGATCATGCCACGGAAGCCCCGACCTGGGGTGAACCACAGACCTGGGATCAGCATTTCTACAAGCTCGATTTCAATCAAGCAGGCCGATTCCTCCATTACAAGATGGAGCAAGAGGATGTTCAGCCGTTTACACTGACCGGTGTGGACCTCGACGTGCTTCTGCTTGGTCGTTATTGACCTAAAGCAAGCCAATTACCATGCCATACTCCAATATCGACCCCTATCGGCGCTCCCCAACCCCTCTAATCGAGGAGGGGAGGGCTCGATGGCTTGAAGAAGAGCTTCGTAAGCTCGAAATCACGATCCAACAGCTCCTCCAAGTCATCAAGGAGCTTCAGGCGAAGGTCCCATGAGCCAGACACCCGAATACGAGGAGTCTGAGCGCACGATTCTATGGGATCAGCCCGAATATACTGCGAGTATCCACGAGGCGAAGCTCTCGGAGGAGGTCACAATGACCTTCTTCCACCTCGATGTCTTCTATTTGGATCATAAGATCCTCAAGGAGATGCGCCAGCGCTGGAAAGAGTTCCGTGAGGTGTTCCCTGTCGTGCTTTTCACGATGGGGGACAACGACACGAAGGCTCTCAACCGGCTGCGCGAGATGTTCGGCTTCCAATACCTCAAGGATATCCCGTGTTCTGACGGCAAAAGCCGCAGACTCTACGTTCATTACGGCCCCACGCAGGAGGCCCAAAAAGAATAACAAAAAGGAACGACAATGGGCGGTGGTGGAAAGACCCAGACTACGGTCGAAAACAAAGACCCGTGGTGGGGCCAGCAGCCCCATCTTCTGAAGGCCTTCAACGAGGCCAACAGCATCTACGATACGCAGAAGGCCCAGAACGACCCTGGTTATACGGGCAACTTCGTCGCTACGGCTACCAAGCCGATGTACAACGCGATGAATCAGTCCCTCAACTGGAACATGAACCAGGGGATGGACGCGATCAATAAGACCCAGCAGACCGGCAACCAGCAGATCGATGCGGGTACGGCGGGCCTCAATGAGGTCCAAAAGGGTCTCACGGATTTCAATTCGCGCGATTGGACCCAGACCCACATCGACAACGCGGGCCGGTACTCGCAGAACCCGTTCATGGACGCCATGATCGAGGCGACCGGTCGTGACGCCCAGCGGACGTTCTCGGAAGAGACCATGCGCGGCATCGACCAGAATGCGGCCCTCAGTGGCAACATGAACTCGACCCGAGCTGGTATTGCGGCTGGTGTGGCCCAACGCGGCCTCACGGATAAGATGGCTGATGTCTCGGCCACCATGCGCGGCAATGCGTGGTCTCAGGGCCTCCAGATGTCGCAGGGTGACCAGCAGGCTCTCCTGGCGGGTCTTCAGGCCAAGGGTGGCCTCTCCTCTGACCAGTTGAAGACGGGCCTCTACGGGCTCGCTCAAGGTCAGGAGATGATGGGCCAGAACCTCGACCAGCGCGTCCTTGCAAGCTCCATGCTTCAGGGCTTCGATCAGGCCAAGATCGACAATGATCTCGCCAAGTTCGAATACAAGCAGTCGAAGCCGTGGGCGAACCTGGGCAACTTCTACAACATTGTCGGTGACAAGAGCTGGGGTGGCACCACGACGGGTGTCTCAAAGACCAAAGAGAACCCCTCGACCATGTCCACCATCGGCTCCGGTGTCGCGATCCTTGGGTCGCTCTTCCGATGCGATGCCCGCGTCAAGCACCTCATCAAGGTCACGCGCCACACGAAGGAAGGCCTTCCGGTCTACCTCTTCGCTTATCGCGATGCTCCTCACATGGGTCTCATGGAGGCCCCGACTGCTCAGGACGTGCAGCGCCACTTCCCTGACGCGGTCACGGAGATCAACGGCGTCCTCCACATCGATACGAACAAGTATGACTGGAGATAACCGTGTTCACGATCCCAGATAACTACTACGACATCACGGCGGGTCGTGAATCCGGTCACGATCCCAACGCTAAGAACCCCCGCAGCTCCGCTTCGGGCACGTTCCAGTTCATCGACAGCACCTACCTGAACTACGCCAGAGACATGTTCCCTGGAATGGACGATCAGCAGCTTCTTGCCCGCAAGAACAACCCTGAGGTCCAGAACCAGATCATGAAGTCCTTCACCGAGGACAACGCGCAGATGCTGGCCGAGCGGGGCCATCAGGTCACCCCCGGCACCCTGTATCTCTCGCACTTCCTTGGTGGGGGTGGAGCCCACAAGGCTCTCTCGGCTGATCCTAACGCCTCCGTCGCTGAGGTCATGGGTGAGAAGGTCGTGAGTGCCAACCCCTTCCTGAAGAACATGACCGTTCAGCAGATGAAGGAATGGGCCGAGAGTAAGTACGGTCAGGGTGGTGGTCAGGGTGCCCCTCAGGCGCTCGCTGGTGCCTCTGGGACCCCTCAGTTGGCTGGTGGTACCGCAAGCGGCCCTTTGGACCCAAACGCCACGATGCAGGCGGGTCCTCCTCCGTCCCTTAGCTCCCAGTTTCTCTCTGGTGGCCCTGGTGCGCTCTTTGGGCGTCCTCAGGAGGGCTGGAACCTGGGCGACACACTGACCCGCGTGGGCGCGGCCATGATGGCTCGCGATAACCCGCAAGGTGCCGCTGTGATCACCAAGGGCCTCTCGGACGACGAGGAAACCCGTCGCACGAAGCTCGCCCTTCAGGCCCGCAACAAGCTCGAGAGCAAGCCTCAGAGCTGGTACGACGGTCAGTCGGGCTCTGTGATCACCCGAGACGCCAATGGTCGCCTTACGGTGCAGCCCACGGGCGTCGAGCGGCCCCAGAAGCCTCTCCCGGCTGGTGCGGTGAAGATCATCGATACGCACTCCAAGGCGTTTGACGAAGGCGAGAAGGCCATCGGCGTCTACAACGACCTTCGCCAGATGATCGTGGATGACAAGCTCGATACCGGCTTCATGTCTCGACTGAACATGAACTGGAAGTCCGCGATGAACGATCCGAACATCACGGAGAAGGAGCGGAACACCGCGAAGTTCATGGCGGCTCTTGAAGACCTTCGTCACGCGAAGCTCCTCGAGACCCCCGGCGTGGATACCGAAGGTGACGCGAAGCGAGCCCTCGACACCATCGTCCCCGGCCTCTCGAGCTACAACACTTCGGTGATGCTCGACGTGCTCGATAAGGGCGCTGAGGGCCTGCGGAAGAACCTCAAGAACAACTACGGTCGTCTTGAGCGTTCGATCAACACCTACAGCTCCTACGACCCTGACGGCGTGTATCGTAAGAACTACGAGGAACGCGCAAAGACCTACGACGACTTCGAGACCACGTATGCCCCGCGCAGAGATGCGTGGCGTCAACGTGCGTCCGGTTCGACCGGTCAGAGCGGAGGCTCGCTCAAGGACACGATCTTTGACGAGTGGAAGAAGAACAAACAATAAGAGGTAAGAAATGCTCACCACGGACGATCTGAAGTCTCTCCGCGAGGCGGGGATGTCTGACGATGACATCCTCGAGGGCGTCCGTAAGCATGCTCCTGATCTCGGAGGGGACATCGAAGGCCTGAAAAAGGAAGGTGTCCCCTCTGGATTCATCCTCGAGGGAATCTCAAAACACTACAAGGCGCAGCCGAAGAAGGAGCGCGACACGTCGTTCTCCAGTGCCCTCTCGCAGGGTGCAGCGGATGCGCTTACGGGCCTTGGGAAGACCGCGGAGGCCGCTGGGTGGGATACCACCAGCCAGGTCTTAGGTGCGGTCGCACAGCCCCTCCAGCGCCCTGACTACGAACGGGCCTCCGAGGGGTTCTCCAAGCCTAAAGAAGGCGATTTCACGATTGGTGGCTACGCTCCCGGTTACATCCCCAGGATGGTGGTCGAGGGTGCGCCTGGGATGGCCGCTGACATTGGCGCTACTGCCGTGGGTACGGCTGTGGGTGGCCCTGTGGTTGGTGCTATTGCAGGCGCAGGCTCCTACGGTGCCCGCGAGGCAGGCCGCAGCATCGAGAAGGTCGCCGGTAACAACAACAGAAGCCTGAAGGACGCTACGACCCAGGACATCGTCCAGGGTGTGGGCACGACCGCAGCGGAATCGGTGGTCAACCAGATCGGCCTTAAGGGCGTCAAGGTTCCGATGCTGCCTAAGGTCGAGGGTATCCTGGGCCAGACCGCGAAGACTACGGGGCAGGCCGCTGTCCAGACCGGAACCGCCATGCTCAAGGAGGGCGGCACCGAAGCGGGCCAGGAGATCATCAATCAGGTTGGTACGGGCATTGGCACCGAGAAGGGTGTCAACATGGATTGGGACGCCGTTGTGGCCTCCGGTGCTGCCGGTGGAGCAACAGGTGGTGCCATCCGAGGCGCTGGTGCTGCCCGTGATGTCTACCAGAACCAGAAGTTCTCCGACATCGGCGGTGATCAGGCTGCGGCCCTCGCGGAGACCATGCGGTCCTTCGGTGCTGATCCCAAGAACGGCAAGGAAGCCTTCGACCTCATCACGAAGACCGATACGCACCTCGACAAGCAGATCGATGGCAAGCTCACTGAGCTTCGCACCTACTTCGACCATCAGAACAGCCTCAGCCCCTCCGGTGGAGTGAAGCTGCGTACTCAGATCGAGGAGTTGGTGACAGGCCTGGGCAAGAAGCTCACGAACGTAGATGACCAGATTGAGGCCCTCAAGGGCTCCGACCTCGTTAAGAACGACGCGGGTCAGAAGCTCGTGGCTGCTCTCGAGCAGAAGGCCGCTCTCAACAAGCTCCGGTCCAAGGGCCGCGAGAAGAACGGCGAGTTCGTTGGTGGTGTAGCCAAGAACCTCGAGTGGCTCAACCCCCTCAACATCCTCAAGTCAGGCACGTCTGCTGCTGTGCTTGGGGCCGGTGCCGGTGCTTACGCTGGTGTCTCAGGCCTCTCTGCGCTCGCCCAGATGGGTGTGTCGATGGGTGCGGTGGGTAAGGCCGCTGCACTCCCTATTGGCGTCTACTCGGCAGCTCGCCTGCTCGACAAGGCCACGGGTAATCGTAACCCGACCGCAGAGTTCCTCAAGCGGAACACCGACGCTCCCGCAAGCCTCCCTGTGATGCCTGACTTCCGTTGGGAGCAGCAGCAGGAGAAGGAGCGGCAGCAGAAGTTCGATTGGGACTACCGTGACGCCAAGGCTGAAGAGCGGGAGCGTAACGAGCAGCTTCGCCATCAGGAGCGCATGAAGGCTGATGCCGAGCGTCAGCAGCGTGAGGAAGACCGTCGTCTCGAGCACGAAGCGTACCAAGAACGCGGTATGCGGAACAAGCGCGAGAAGGCCGAGGCCAAGCGAGCCGCTGAGGAAGAGGCTGCGTTCAATAAACAATACGACGCTGATTGGAAGCTCGCCCATGAGATCAACTTGGCCCGTGAAGCCAAGCGGAAGCTCGAGGAGCAGCAGGCCCAGCAGGAGCAGGAAGGGTACATCCCACCTGACATCCAGCGGAAGGCCAAGGCGATCATGAGTGTCGCTCGCCTCGAGAACGCCGAGCGCACCCGCACCTCCAAGGCAGAAGCCAAGGCTGCGAAGGACGCCGAGCGCCAATCTCAGGAAGAGTGGTACGGGGTCAAGCAGGGTGTCCAGGCTATCAACTGGCGAGAGAACCAGAAGAACAAGGCTCTCGATCAGGATCGCCGTGACGCTGAGAACACCAACAGGGACCTCGATGACGCCGACAAGCGTCAGATGACCGAAGCCCGTAAGGGCGTGCAGGCCATCAAGAGCCGTGAGTCCATGAAGGGCAAACAGGCCCAACAGGACGCCAAGGATCAGCGCAAGAAGGACGCGGACGCCAAGAAGGCCGAGAAGGACGAGTGGTCCGATATGACCGCCAAGTCCCGCGCCCTCATGAAGGTGAAGCGCATGGAGGCTGGTGAGGCGAAGCGGGAGACCGCAGAAGCTCAGAGGGCCGACAAGGACGAGTGGTCCGAGGTCACGGGTAAGGCTCGTGCCATCATGGGCAAGGAGCGCCTCAAGGAGCGCACGGAAGCTCGAGAGATGTCTGATGCTCGAAAGGGTGTCCAGGCGATCAAGAACCGTGAGTCCGAGAAGGGCAAGCAGGCCCAGGCGGAAGCCAAGGACAAGCGCCGTCAGGAATCGGAAGCCAAGCAGGCCGAGAAGGACGAGTGGTCCGAGGTTAAGGCCAACGCTCGCGCCATCATGGGCAAGGAGAAGCTCAAGGCTCGTGAGGAAACCCGCGAGATGTCTGAGGCCCGTAAGGGTGTCCAGGCCATCAAGGGTCGCGAGTCCATGAAGGGTCAACAGGCCGCTGCCGATGCGAAGGAGCAGCGCCGGAAGGAGACCGAGGCCAAGCGTGCCGAGCAGGATGAGTGGTCCGACCTGACCTCGAAGTCCAGGGCTCTCATGAGCGTCAAGCGCATGGAAGCCGCTGAGAAGAAGCGGGAGACCGCTGAGGTTCTCAGGACCGAGAAGGAGAAGGAAGACGCCACCCGTAGGTCTATCGCGGAGCTGACCAAGAGTGGTCGCAAGGCTCTCGCCATTGATGATGCGCGGGGCAAGGCCAACATGACCGGCATCAAGCTGCGTGAGCGGCTCAAAGCGAAGAACCTGGGCGAAGAGCCTGTGGACATCGCTGCGGCCATTCGGAACGCCGAGCCCATCAAGGGTACGACCACCGAGCAGCCCAAGAGCACCGCTAAGACGGCCAAGGAGGCCCTTAAGAAGCTCAACGGGGATCAGGGTAGCCAAGAGGCTCCCAAGCCCGCCGGTGAGGCTCGTAGGGCATCTGGTGAGTACCACGAGTACCGTGGGTACCGGTTCCCGCTTCCCGACACTATGCGGAATCGGGGTGGGTACATTGCCAACCTCGAGCGGAATCAAGACGAGATCGCTGGTCACATCGAGAAGGCGATTGGGCAGGGCCTCTCCATCAAGGAGGGCGTGGACCCGAAGCCCTACATCGATGCCATCCATACGGCTCGCAACGCGGAAGACGGTGGCATCGCTATCCGGCGCTTCCTCGATCTGGTGCCGAAGTCCGAGCGTAGGGAAGCCGAGCGCGCCCTCGCGCCTATCGTGCTCATCTACTCAAAGGCAAAGCAAGGTGACTAAGAAGGTCATTCCTGTCGGTGACGGCAGACTTATTGAAATGGAGGAGGGGGAGCTTAAGGCTCCTCCTTCGCCCCCTAAGACAACAGGCAAGGGCAAGCAGGCTGGCAAGCGCAAGAAGGCTGCCACCGACCACAACAAGCCGCAGGGCAAGTTCGCTCGCCCTGACCTGAAGACGGACAACCCCACCCACCGCAAGTCCCGTGAGATCCCTGGATATCACGAGTGGTGGAAGGAGCGCTGCCGTCAAATCCAACAGTTTTTCAACAAGCCCGGTGGGCCCGTGCGGAGACGCTTCGGGGTCCCTGATGGCATGCGCCGCGAAGACGCGGAAGTTATCTGGGCGGAAGCCCGTAGAAAGGCAAAGATCGACATGGCGAACATCAAGAAGGTCCAACCGGACATGGATGAGCGCGCCGAGGAGGCTCTTTTGTCCACCCTCGAGGTCATGCGCTCTCCCATGAACCAGACTGTGCAGCTCGCTGCGGCCCGTCAGGTTCTCGAGTGGACGAAGGCGAAGCCCGCGACCAAGAGCGAGATGACCGTGAACGCCGCTGAGGCGTGGCTCGCGAGCATCGCTGACGAGGCGGACAAGAGCTAAGTATGGACGACCGTCTCAAGGCGGTGAGAATCCGCCTGCGGGACGACTTCGACTTCTACGCCAAGAACTGCGTGAAGATCAGGACGAAGCAGGCCGAACTCAAGCCGCTCATTTTCAACCCCATCCAGCAGAAGCTCGATGCGGTCGTGAGTAAGCAGTATGAGGCTACCGGGAAGGTCCGTGTGATCATCCTGAAAGCCCGACAGCAGGGTCTCTCGACCTACACCTCAGGCCGCATCTACTTCCGTACCAGCCAAAAGCCCGCGAAGAAGGGACTCGTGATCGCCCACAAGGCCGATTCCACGAAGACCCTCTTCGATATGTACCAGCGCATCCACGCTGAGTGCCCCGAGATGGTCAAACCGGCCACGCGGTACTCCTCGCGTCGTGAGCTGTTCTTCGAGTCCCTCGATAGCGCCATCGCGGTTGCGACCGCAGGCGGCGACGGAGTGGCTCGAGGCGAAACCATCACCCACGCGCACCTGTCTGAGGTGGCCTTCTGGCCCAAGATGACGGCTGCGGACAACCTCAATGCGCTTCTCCAAGCCATCCCCAACGCTAAGGACACCGAGATCTTCGTAGAGAGCACCGCCAACGGCATGAGTGGTGTGTTCTTCGATCTCTGGCAGGGTGCCGTGCGGGGCGAGAACGGGTTCATCCCCTTCTTCAGCCCGTGGTTTGACTCCCCTGAGTACCGTGAGCCCGTTCCCGAGTATTTCGAGCGGACCTACGAGGAAGAGGAGATCGCGGCCCTCTACGGTCTCGATGACGAACAGCTCATGTTCCGGCGACAGAAGATCGCCCAGAACGGCAGAGAAGCCTTCCAACAGGAATATCCCTCGAATGCTGACGAAGCCTTCATCGCTTCGGGACGGCCTGTCTTCAACCCTGAGGCTCTACAAGACCTCCTTCGTCGTTGCCCTGAGCCGATTGCTCGAATGGCTGTCGAAGAGGGGGTTCTACGAGAACATCCTCGCGGGGAACTACTGGTTTATCATCCCCATGATCCTGCTGAGGTCTACACTATCGGTGCTGACGTTGGCATGGGCATCCGCAATGGCGACTATTCGGTAGCACAGATCCTCGACTCCAAGCGCCGTCAAGTGGCGGTGTGGAGGGGCCATGTGCATCCCGACTATTTCGCGGATGTGCTCGAGACCCTTGGGTACCATTACAACACCTCCAGGGTTGCGCCAGAGAACAACAATCACGGCATCCTCACGGCAGTCCGATTGGGTCGCGATAAGGCGTACCCCAACGTCTACACCGAGGTGGCCGAAGGTGCTCTCAACGATAGGGAGAGCATCTCGATTGGCTTCCGTACGACCGTGAAGACCAAGCCCCTGATCATCGACCGGCTCCGCGCGAGCCTGCGTGAGGGGGAGATCGAGATCAATGACCCCACCACCATCCGAGAGATGCTCTCGTACATCGTGACCGAAAGCGGAGCGATGGAAGCGGAGGAGGGGTGCTTTGACGATTGCGTGATGTCTCTCGCGATTGCCAACCACTGTCACGAGGGGAAGTTCACACCCATCGAAGTGACCGATGACTATTACGTTGCTGCAATATAATAAGGAATAACAATGGCGGCGGTCAAAAAGAAGGGCCTCTCCGACGAAGAGATCGGGTTGATTGTTGACCGCAAGGTCCGTCTGGCAGTCGGCGTTGGCTCAAGCAAGCTCGCGAAAGAACGCGAGAAGATCACTAAATACTACAACGGCGAAGCCCCAGCTCCCCAGCACAAGGGTCAGTCCACCTACGTCTCTTCGGATGTCTACGACGCCGTGGAGGCGATGAAGGCCGACCTTTTGGAGACCTTTGGTGGCTCGCAGCGGATCGGGCAGTTTGAGCCTGAGGGTCCCGGCGATGCCGAGGCCTGTCGCATTGCGACCGACTACGTGTCGTACCTCATCTACCGCAAGAACCCCGGTTGGGCGGTCTTCCACGATATCGTTGACGACGGCCTCAAGAGCCGCGTTGGCGTGGTCAAGATCTACTGGGATGAGGACAAGGAGTACGAGGACGAGGAGTTCGAAGGTCTCGATGAGATGACCGTCCAGGGCCTCGTGGCTCAAGAGGACGTTGAGGAACTCGAGGCCGAGCCTGATGAGTTCGGTGTCTACTCCGGCACTCTCACGCGCGTGAAGCGCAACAAGAGCCAAGTGCGGATCGAGGCGGTCGCCCCCGAGAACTTCGGTGTGGAGCCGCAGGCCAAGCGCCTCGAGGACTCCTTCCATCACCATTGGGAGCTGATGACCAAGGACGAGATGGAGGCTATGGGCCTCGACACGTCCAAGCTCAAGGATGTCAATCCCGATGCGGATGAGAACATCGACACCTCGACGGAGACCGAAGCCCGCTTCGAGCAGATCGATACCGGCTACTCCCCGAGCGACGACGAGGACCAAGAGACCCTCAAGAAGTACAAGGTCTACGAGTGCTACGTGCGCCTGCGGAAGACCCCTCAGGACCGCATCCGCCTCTACCGTGTGATCCGTGTCGCTAACGTGACGCTGGAATGCACCGAAGTGGACCGGAGCCCCTTCAAAGTGTTCGTACCGCTCAGAGTCGCTCATAGCTTCTGGGGCAACAGCTTCGCTAACCGCGTTGTGCAGACCCAGAACGCTCGTACGGTGCTCACGCGCGGTATCCTTGACCACACGGTCATCACGCTGAACCCGCGCTACACGGTGCTCCAAGGTGGCCTCACGAACCCCCGTGAGATGATCGATGGTCGCATTGGCGGTCTCGTGAACATCACGCGCCCCGATGCCGTCCAGCCGCTGATGCAGGCGAACCTTAACCCGTTCGTCTATCAGACCATCGAGATGCTCAAGCAGAACAAGGAGGAGACCACCGGTACCTCTTCGCTCGCTCAGGGCCTCAACAAGGATGCGATCAGCAACCAGAACTCTCAGGGCATGATTCAAGACCTCGTGGACCTCTCGAAGCAGAGGGCCAAGGTGGTCGCGCGCAACTTCGCGGAGTTCCTCCGTGAGGTCTACGAGGAGGTCTATCGTCTCGTGATCGAGAACGAGGACCGCCAGGAGATCGTGGAGCTGGCCGGGAACTGGGTGGAGATCGATCCGAAGCGTTGGTCCGAGCGCAAGGCGTTCCGTCTGAACTTCCACCTGGGCAAGGCCGCGAACGAAGCCGAGGCCATGAAGTACGTGAGCCTCCTCACGCTTGCCGGCCAGGACCCTGAGCTTGCTCGCATGATCGGCTCGAAGGGGAAGTACAACGTCGCCACGAAGGTGATGACGATCAACGACATCCCCAACCACGCTGACTTCATCACGCCGCCTGACCAGATTCCGCCTCCTGAGCCGCCTCCCGAGGTGATGCTCAAGATGAAGGAGCTGGAGCTTAAGAACCTCGAGCTTGAGGATCGTAAGCAGGAGCGTGAGGTCAACTCGCAACTCGAGATGGCCCGCCTACAGCACGAGCAAGCCATGAAGGCCCTCGAGCTTCAGGATCGCGAACTCGAGATCAAGCTCAAGCTGGCCGAGAGCCATCGCAAGGACATGCAGATCGCGAACGAGATCGATATCTCGCAGCGTGAGATGACCATTGCTGAACAGACGCCGATGGAGCCTGGAAAGGCCATCGTGTCTCCGAACTCATAACAATAACCATTAGGTGACCGATGCAGCCTTTCGGCAAGCCGATGTTCGCCGGTATCCCACAGTTTGCCCCAGGTGGTCACACGATGGTGGGTAACGAGCCGGTTCTCAATCCAAACAGCCCCCTGCTTTTCGGGGGTCCGACCATGCCTCAGCCGGGGATGCGACCTAACGGTGGTATCCCTGGTGCCAACACGATCCCTGATGCCTCGCGGTTCGTTCCGCCTGCGCCTCCTGGGATCGGCCAGAACGCGGCCCAGGCTGCGCTCAACCAGAACCCTGCGGCCCCTCCGGCTGCTCCCCAGACCGCTATGGCCCCTTCGTTCGCACAGCCTGGGATCGGCGAGATGTTCGCCTCCAAGGCCTATCAAGACGCGATGGGTTGGAACGGCATGAATGGGAAGCCGAAGCCCCGCCGTAATGATCAGCCTCTCGTGGCCTATGCCTCCGAGAAATCCCCTGCGGTGGCCTCTGAGGGCGCTCCGGCGACCCAAGCGGCCCAACCCCAGCGGGAGTACTCCGATAGCGTCTACGGGGCCACGCAGAACTACCACGACAACCAGGGTGCTGGACGGCAGGCGCAGCCCTCCGTTCCCGGCTCTGGTGTGGGTGCCTTCGTGGGCAACAACGGCCTTCAGCTCTTCAAGGACGCTGATGTGCAGAGCAACTGGCAGGGTCCGGTTCTCCCTCACGAGAACACAGGCAAGCACGTTGGCTACATCGAGGGTAGCGCAGCTCACCATGATGCCATGCAGTCTCAGGCTGGTGGCGGCATTGGTCAGCCTGGGAGCCCGATGGCGGCTCTCTCGGGTGGCGGTGTCGATCCGTCCTCTATGGCGAGCATGTTCCTGAAGATGTTTGGCGCTGGATAACAACAAAGGGGGAGGCCTTCGGGTCTCCCTACTTCCCCGAGATGACAGAAGAAGAAACCATTCACCTGGGTCTCCTTGCGGAGAACCTTATGACTGATGACGGCTTCAACACACTCTACGAGCGAGTGCAGTTCGACATAAGCCAACTCATCATCGCCACCGAGCCCCAAGAGCACGAGCGCCGTGAACTGCTGTTCCAGACGTTCCATGCCATGCGGGCCTTTACCACTCACATCAACTCATACCGCACGGCCAAGGACGAGATCGTCGCCAAGCGGAATGCAGAACAAGACACACAGGAAGACGACTAATGTCTGAGCCATCCAACACGGACGCTCATATTG
>Ga0256851_1000043_pt1 | contig 17389 bp, 29 predicted proteins | sample BONnt4_FD_181165 | JGI IMG/M metagenome (GOLD analysis project Ga0256851, IMG submission 181165) | Terrestrial sediment cell enrichment communities from Utah, United States - BONCAT_SYTO_Terrestrial_sediment - 4 | ecosystem: Environmental > Terrestrial > Deep subsurface > Rock core/Sediment... | reverse complement strand
CCTTCAAAGACATCCCCAAGCGCAAGCTCAGGGAGGATATCTGCCGCAAGTACGGCTACATGGTCGAGGGCGAAGGCCAGGAGACCAAGCACATAGCCCCCTACCGCAACTCCGATGGGACCCTCGTGGCCCAGAAGATTCGGAAGCCGGGGAAGACCTTCTCGGTCGAGGGTGACGGCAAGAACATGCCCCTCTTCGGGCAGCACCTGTGGAAAGGTGGGAAAAGTGTCGTAATCACGGAGGGCGAAATCGACGCACTCTCCGTGGGTACCGCCTTCGACGGGAAGTGGGCAGCCGTGAGCTTGCCTCAAGGGGCTCAGTCGGCCCGCAAGGCTCTCCTGCGTGCCTATGATTGGCTCGACCAGTTCGAGACCATCGTGCTCTGCTTCGATGCCGACGAGCCGGGGCAGGACGCCGTCAAGGAGTGTGCGCCAGAGCTGCCCATCGGGAAGGTCAAGATCATGACCCTGCCGGAGGGCTGCAAGGACGCCAACGACGTGCTGGTCAAGCTCGGCCCAGGTGCCCTTGTGGACGCCTATTGGAATGCCATTCGGGGACCGGCATGGAGACCCGATGGGGTCCTCTCGGTCGCTGACCTCCGTGAGCAGGCCAAGAAGCCTCCTAAGATGGGCCTGCCCTGGTGGCTCGATTCCATGACCAAGGGCACCTACGGTCGCCGTGATGGTGAGACCTACGTGTTCGGTGCGGGCACTGGCGTGGGCAAGACGGACTTCATCACGCAGCAGATCGAGTACGACATCAACGTCCTCAAGCAGCCCGTGGGAGCCTTCTTCCTCGAGCAGCCCAACATCGAGACCATCAGGCGGATCGCAGGCAAGATGGATGGGAAGCCGTACCATGTGCCTGAGGCCTCATGGTCCCTCGAGGACTACGAGAAGGCCGTGGACAAGCTCGCTGATGACGGCAAGCTATACCTCTACAACCACTTCGGCGTGTCGGATTGGGGCATCATCAAGAGCCGCATCCGCTACATGGCGAAGACCTACGGCATCAAGCTCTTCTACATCGACAACCTCACGGCCCTCGCGGACCCCACAAAGGAGCGTGAGAGCCTCGAGACAACGATGGGAGAGGTCGCAGGCCTCGGCCAAGAGATGGGCCTCATCATCCACCTCGTGAGCCACCTCGCGACCCCTGAGGGTAAGTCCCATGAAGAGGGTGGCCGCGTGATGCTCAGGCACTTCAAAGGTGCTCGAGCGATTGGCTTCTGGGCCCACGGCGCGTTCGGTATGGAGCGCGACAAGAACAACGAGGATGTGAACGAGCGGAACGTGATGACGCTTCGGTGTCTGAAGGACCGCATGACCGGTCGGTTCGATGGGGCAACTATCAAGCTCCGGTACGATCACGAGACGTGCAGGCTCTACGAGTCTGTCTTCGAGTTTTGACCTAATCCAAACCAATGGGTGTTCAATGGATATCTATGAAGATGGCTTCTCGGAGTGGCTTGATGTCGCCTCCGAGTTCCACAGTGGGTACGCCCACAACGACGACGAACGTGCGAAAGCCCTTAAGGCGATCCCTGAGCCCGAAGAGGTGATCTTCGCAGGCTACGAGTACGAGGATTACTCAGGTAACGCAGAGGTCTTCTATCGCAACGGGGACAAGTACTACTGGGTCTCCGGTGGGCACTGCTCCTGCTACGGCCTCGAGGGTCAGTGGGACCCGATTGAGTACGATCTCACCACCCTCATCAGCGCCCTTGAGCAGTCAACTTGGTGGGCCCGTGACGATTGGCGCAACCACGTCCTCGAGCGGCTGAAGTCCCGTGTCTGATGAGGATTTCTTCTGGCCCCACTACGGACCCTTGATGACGAACATCGAGGTCCACGGGGGCGACCTCCAGCAACCCATCGGCTTCTTAGCCCAACACAAGGAGCATCCGTGCGCCTCTTCTTCGACATCGAAGCGAACGACCTCCTCGAAGGGGTCTCGCAAGTCTGGTGCATCTGTACGGTCAACCTCGACACGAAAGAAGCAAAAGCCTTCGGGCCGGGTCAGATTGACGACGGCTTAGACTACCTCTCAGGCGCTGACCTACTCGTGGCCCACAACGGAATCCGTTACGACCTCCCTGCCCTTCACAAGGTGGCTGGGTGGCGTCCAATGGGTGTCGTGCGGGACACGATGGTCCTCGCGCGTCTCAAGAACCCGAACCTCGCGCAGACAGACGATATCCTCGTGAGGACCGGACGACTCCCGGCAAAGCTCGCAGGCCGTGACAGCCTCGAGGCCTGGGGCTACCGCATTGGAGAGCATAAGGCCTCCTATGAGGGTGGCTTCGACCAGTGGTCCCAGGAGATGCAGGATTACTGCCTTCAGGACTGCATCACAGGTGCTGCCCTCTATCACCACCTCAAGGTCGATGAGCTGGACCCGAGAGCCGTAGAGCTTGAGCATCGGGCCGCTGAAATCTGCTTCGAGATGGAGATGGCCGGCTGGCACTTCAACGAGGACAAAGCCGCCCAACTCTACACCCGTCTCGTGCAGCGCAGGCACGAACTCGAGACCGCCCTGGTCGAGAAGTTCGGACAGTGGGAGGAGGTCGATAAGATCTTCATCCCGAAGCGGGACAACGCCCGCCTGGGCTACAAGGCTGGTGTCGAGGTCACGAAGTACAAGACCGTGGTGTTCAACCCCTCCTCTCGGCGGCATATCGAGAAGAAGCTCCGAGAGGCCGGTTGGAAGCCCACAGAGTTCACCCCCAACGGCTCTGCCAAGCTGGACGAAGAAATCCTCGAGACCATCGACCTCCCTGAGGCGCAGATGCTCATCGAGTACCTCCTCGTACAGAAGCGCCTGGGGCAGCTCGCTGACGGCGACAACGGGTGGCTCAAGCTCGTCAAGGCCGGGAAGATGCATGGGGGCTACAAGACGATGGGAACGGTCACAGGCCGTGCTTCCCACGTACGCCCCAACATCGCCCAGGTGCCCAAGAACAAGAGCCCCTACGGCGAAGAGTGTCGTGACCTCTTCACGGTGCCTAAGGGTTGGACCCTCATCGGGGCTGACTTCGAGGGCCTCGAGCTTCGCTGCCTCGCCCACTACATGGCCACCTTCGACAAGGGTGCCTATGGCGAGGTTGTCTGTGACGGAGACGTTCACACGGTCAATCAACAGGCCGCAGGACTCCCCACCCGCGATAATGCCAAGACGTTCATCTACGGCTTCCTCTACGGGGCCGGAGACGCGAAGATTGGCTCCATCGTGGGCAAGAGCGCAGCACACGGTAAACACCTACGCCAGAAGTTCCTGCAAGGCCTCCCGGCTCTGGGAGCCCTCAGGAAGCACGTAGGAGCCGCTGCGGAGCGTGGGTGGCTCAAGGGCCTCGACGGGCGTCAAATCCCCGTCAGAAGCCCTCACGCGGCCCTTAACAGCCTCCTCCAGAGTGCGGGTGCCGTCCTCTGCAAGACCTGGCTCATCAATGCCTATGACACGCTGATCCGTAAGGGCCTCAAGTGGGGCTACAACGGCGACTTCGTGATCGTGGGCTGGATTCATGACGAGCTTCAGGTGGCCGCACGGAACGAGGTGGCCGATGAGGTCGCAGCGGTTCTCGTGGAGGCTGCTCAACGAGCCGGTGACACCTATGGCTTCCGGTGCCGGTTGGATTCCAAAGCCGTTAAGGGACAATCATGGAAAGAGACACACTAACACCGACTGACCGGAAGCTCTGTGAGGTCATCATCGAGGCCTACCGCAAGGGCTTCACGGTGCAGTCGGACTTTGCCCGAACCCAAGCAGATTACATTGCAATGGCGGCTTCTTTGGGCCTCCTGAGCACCCGTGTCTACGGGAACGTCTATAGCCGCGAATGGCGACCCACGATCAAGGGACTGTCGTTCGTCAACCAAGCCCTCAACCTCGACCTCGAGGCCGATGGAGATATCGATGGCGGGCACGACTAACATCAGCGCGTACGAGGAGCATCTCGTGCGCCTCCTTCGCCGGTATCCACACGGCATCACGGTAGCGGACCTCTGTGCCGCATCAGGTCTCAAGATTCAGTCTGTGAGCACCGCGATGACGGTCATGGGTAAGAAGGGCCTCGCCATCTGGCGCGGTCGCAAGGTCAGCGAGAGCACGGGGGCCAGCGGTAAGCTGTGGTTTGTCAATGATTAAAGCAGAACTCATCGACCACATGGGCACGGACCTCTCTGTGGTCAACGCGGCTCGTGTGAGCTTCGATAAGGAGTCAACGTGGGCCGATACGTACTTCTGGGATGAGGGCTATCCTGATGCCCAGAGGGAACTCAAGACCTCCGATGCCAACCTCATCCGCTTCCTGGCTCGTGGGTGTACCTCGGGGGATTGGGATGCGGCGGTCGATCACTGTCACGGCGAGAACTTCGTGACCCGTGAGGAAATCGAGGCGTACCTGAAGTGGGCCAAGAACATGCCTACCCACTGGACCCCATTCGGTCACACCGCGATCACGCTGCGGGAACACATCCCGATCTTCGTGGCTCGTCAGCGTTTCAAGCATAACGTCGGCTTCGTCTACAACGAGGTCAGCAGGCGCTATGTGACAGCCGATCCCGACTTCTACGTGCCTGAGTTCTGGCGCAAGGCTTCGGCTGACAAGAAGCAGGGAAGCACCAACGAGGCCGTCCAACCCTACCCACCTGGGACGGACTTCGGCACCTACGACGATGCTCTGGATGCCTGCTACGCGGTCTATCGGGACATGCTCGACCACGGAGTCTGCCCAGAGCAAGCCCGCATGGTCCTCCCACAATCCATGATGACGACCTATTGGGTCACGGGGAACGTCTACTCGTTCGCCCAGGCCTACAAGGCCCGCTCCCGCCCCGATGCCCAGAAGGAAATCAGGGACCTCGCGGCTGAGTGGGATCGCATCATCCGTCCGCTGTTCCCTGTCTCATGGGCAGCCCTTGTCGATTGATCCTCTGAACCCCCTCCACTGGCACATCATCTGGACCGCGAGATACCTCACCTTCTTGGGGTCTCTTAACGCCCATACGCATGCCCTTTTCTATGGAACCTCCAATGACTGACAAAGAGTACGATCTGACCGGTTGGGTCATGTTCAAGCAGCCTGGGTGCAAGTTCTGTGAGATCGCCCTCGACACCCTGGACCGCCTGGGGGCCACGGTGCGGATCATGGACGTGAGCACGGATCGCGCCCTGAAGGACTTCATGAGCGCCTCGGGCCTCAAGACCGTCCCTCAGATCTTCCACCACGGGTACCTCATCGGCGGCTCCACGGAGCTGCGTGAGTACGCTCGGGTTCTCGAGGATGACGGCGCGTGAAGATCCTCATGTACCTCCTCGCCACCATCCTCTTCATGCTCGCCGTGCAGGGATGCGTGACCGTGATGGCTCACGAGAAGCCCAAGCAGCCCGTGACCTACTGTGAGGACCGCAGCAACCGCGTGATCTTCAGAGACCCTATTGGTCCCCTCTACGCTTACGCCCCCTGCTCGGAGGTGCCCCATGCAGGCAGGGCGTAAACCGATTCTGCTGATCGACGGCGACCAGTTCCTCTACAAGGCCTGCGCCGCTGTCGAAAAGGAAATCCGTTGGGACGAGGAGAACCACTGCCTCTTCTCCAACGCCGACGAAGCCTGGGAGCTGTTCCAGGGATCGCTTAGGAAGGTCACAGAGGCCCTTCAGGTCTCTGAGGCCAGGATTGCCTTCACGAAGGGCCAATCCTTCCGTACGGGCCTCTACGAGGGCTACAAGGCCAATCGGGTAGGTACTCGGAAGCCCATGTGCTTCGTGGAGGTCCGTGAGCGGGCCGAGAAGGAATACACGACCTACTCGTTCCCTGGTCTCGAGGCCGATGACGTTCTGGGTATCTGGGCCACCCGCCCCAGCAACCTCGATCCGATCATTGTGAGCGACGACAAGGATCTCAAGACGATCCCCGGCAAGCTGTACCGCATGGGGGAACTCTCCACGATCACTCCCGCAGATGCCGATTACTACTGGATGTTCCAGACGCTCGTTGGTGATCAGACCGATGGGTATCCAGGGCTCCGTGGAACCGGCCCAAAGACCGCTGAGAAGCTCCTCGATGCCCGATGGGGTCAGACGAGGCTGGCGAGCATCTCAATGGGTGAATGGCTGTGGCCGGTCGTTGTGCAGGCTTACGAGAAAGCCGGTCTGACGGCTGAGGACGCCCTGCTGCAAGCACGGCTCGCTCGCATCCTCCGTGCCGAAGATTGGGACACTGCCAAGAAGGAGGTTCGCCTATGGCAACCGTGACCTTCGTGAACCCCGGCCAGAACGCCCTCAAGGGCATCACCGACACTGCGCTCGGTCGCATCTACCACGTCGTCAATGACGGGAAGGAGGAGCGTTACTTCCTCCCGTGGTGGGTCCTGCGCGTCAAGCAAGAGATGAAGGGAAACACATGTTCAAAGTAGGCGATAAGGTTCGCTGCATCGACAACACGTTTGCTGCTTATGATTTAGATCAGGGCAAAGTCTACACAGTGACCAGCATCTCCCCATGCGGTGAGTACATCAGGATCGATGGGCAAGAGTGGGGCTGGGAGAAGGAGCGTTTTGAGACGGTCACCGAGATCAAGACCACCGAGAAACCCCGCGTCTGGTGCGGTATCTGCGGCGTCTACAAGAGCGAGGGTGATCCCCTCGATTGCTCCGAGATCAAAGAGGGCACCTGTGGGGTCATTGGAGCCCCTGTGCAGTTCCCTCCGTTCGATGAGTTGCCTGAGGAGGCCACGGAGGTCCCTCATGATCCCTTCAACACCCCACTCATGCAGTACGTGGCTGATAACCCTGGTGCCCTCGGTACTCAGGTGGCAGGCGATCACTACAAGAAGCTGAAGATTCAGCCGATCACCTACATCCTCGCCAACGAGCTTCAGGCCTGCGAGGCGAACATCGTCAAGTATGCAACCCGCTGGCGTGACAAGGGGGGCATCAAGGACATCGACAAGATCATCCACTACGCCCAGATCTTGCGCGAGTGGGCTCTCGAGAACGGATGGAAGGAATGAAGGAGATCGTCCCCGAGACCCTCTTCATCGACTACGACAACCACGGCGAGGCCTTCTACATCATCAAGGACCGCTTCAAGAACATGGGTGAAATCGAGGTGGGGTGGAGTGACACTGATCGCTGCCTCCTGATCTCTCAGATTAGCCCCAATCCACATGTGGCCGACTGCCTGGAGCTGTCTCTCGGGCAGGCCTACGACCTTCTCACGGTCATAAGCATGGCTCTTGATATCCCAGTGCGATTGGCATGAGCATTTTTTTTAAAGTACTCACCTGAGGCCATCAAGGAGGGAGACAAGATCGCGGTCTGGTTCTCCTCCGGTGCGGCCTCCGCAGTCGCAGCGAAGAAGACCGTCGAGCGCTACCACAATCTCTGTGAGATCCATGTGGTCAACAATCCGGTCCTCGAGGAAGACGAGGATAACCTCCGATTCCTCTGGGATGTGCAGGAGTGGCTTGGCATCCCCATTGAGACCGCCTTGAACCCCAAGTACCCCGCTGCCTCCGCAATGGAGGTCTGGGACGACCGGAGGTTCATGAGCGGTCCTTTGGGGGCCCCATGCACCATCGAGCTGAAGAAGCACGCCAGACAGCACTGGGAGGCTCAGAATAACCCCCAGTGGCACGTCCTGGGCTTCACGGCTGATGAGGAGACCCGCCACAAGCGGTTCACCACCACCGAGAGGTCCAACGTCATCCCCGTGTTGATCGAGGAAGGCATCACCAAGGAGGACTGCTTCGGCATCCTCAGGGAAGCCGGTATCGACCTCCCGCGCATCTATAAGATGGGGTACCCGAACGCCAACTGCATCGGGTGCGTCAAGGCCACCTCGCCCACCTACTGGAACCACGTCCGTGCCATGCACCCTGAGGTCTATCAGGAGCGGGCAGAGCAGTCTCGTCGCATTGGAGCCCGTCTGGTCCGTCACAAGGGTCAGCGCATCTTCCTTGACGAGCTTCCGTCAGACGCAAAGGGCCGAAGCATGAAGACCATGACCGTCGAGTGCGGCACCTTCTGTGAAGAGAAGCCTTTCGTTTGACCCAACACATACCTATTGGCATGCAATGAAGCGCAAAGCTAAGTTTGAACACGAGCGGAGACCGGAGCCCATCCGGCCTCTTACGGTAACTCAAGGGGACTATCTCGATGCCCTCCGAACCCAACAGCAAATCGTCGTCCTCGGCCCCGCTGGAACCGGGAAAACTTATCTGGCTGGATCGCATGCCGCAGACAGCCTGCGGATGCACCGAGTGTCGCGGGTTGTCATCACACGACCTAATGTACCTGGGGGACGTAGTCTTGGTTTCTTCCCAGGAGACCTCCACGAAAAGATCGCCCCTTGGGTCGCTCCTCTGGTGGACGTTATCTCTCAGCGGATGGGCGCTGGCGCTTTCGACACTGCTTTGAAGAACGGGCACATAGAGATCGTCCCCTTCGAGGTCATGCGTGGCCGCTCGTGGGACAACACGCTCATCATCCTCGATGAGGCCCAGAACACCACCCCCGAAGAGATCAAGATGTTCCTGACCCGCGTGGGCAAGGAGAGTCAGGTGATCATCAACGGGGACATCAAGCAGAGCGACCTCAAGACCACCTCTGGGCTCTACAAGATCATCCAGATGGTGAAGCGCCAGATGCTCCCCATCCCGATCATCGAGTTCACCGTGGACGACATCGTTCGCTCGGACATCTGCGCCATGTGGGTGCGTGCCTTCGACAAGGAAGGCCTGTGATGGACGACACCTTCTTCGACTTCAAGATCCCTGAGGATGTCTCGGATCACTCTGAGTATCCCGCGATCCACTGCACCATCGATGAGGACGGCGATCTGCACATCACGGATGGCGAGGGGCAACTCTTGCTCTCCTATCCGCAGGCTTACGCGCTCGTCCTCTCCGTCCAACAGAACCTCATCAAACACGACCGCGTCGAAGGCTACAGGCCTCGGCGGTCTCTAAAGGTAGTCCCATGATCCTCGACGAAAACGGCAACCCCATTGTCTTCCAAGAGACCCTCGTCCGTCAGTTCCGCACCGCCTTCGGTGCCTCCAAGAGCCCTGCGCTGTGGGAGAAGCTCATCGAGGAAGAGTGCAACGAGTTCGATGAGGCTCTCGAGCACCTCCTGAAGGAGTTCACCGACGTTCACTACGTGGTCGAGGGCTACGCCCAGGTGATGAGAGAGCAGGGCATCGAAGACTTCCCTGAGGCGCTCGCGCAGCGCTCCATGCTCATCGCGAACCTCATGAGCGCGATCTTCACCAATGAGGCCACTGACGAGGCCTTCCGCCGTGTCCACGCCAGCAACATGTCGAAGCTCGATGACAACGGGAATCCGGTGGTGCGCGAGGACGGTAAGATCCTCAAGAGCGCCAACTACAAGCCCGCTGACCTCTCTGACCTCACGTCCACTAAGGTGTCCTAATGCCCTGGCTTACCCTCATTCAGATCGTTCTACTCGTCCTCTGGTACACGGTGGAGCAGTTCCAGACGCTCTCCGCGTGGATCATCTTCATCCCCGCCATCATCATCGCGATCCGCACGGTCCTCGTGCTCGCGATCTTCATTCTCGCTGCATGGGCCAACTCGTGATGACGAACCTCGGCACCTCCCTCCTGATCTTCCCATACCTCGCGTTTGCCTTCGTCATCGCTTTGATCTTTGGCGCAGGCTTCGTCACCGGAGCACTCGTATTCTGATGTTCGCTGAAATCCTCGCCGCTATCGCCATTGTCGCCGTGATCTACCTCCTCATCCAGCTCGGTGCTGCCATCGACCTGATCGATGAGACGCAGGCGGAACTCGAGCACCTCGATGAGTACGTGACCGAACTGGAGGCCGAGATCTCGAGGCTCGAGGCTATGGTCGAAGAAGCCCTTTCGCAGGACTAAATCCAAAGGAATAACTATAAGATGTCAAATGCCACTACGGTCTATGAACCGTCCGTACGCGCTCAAGTCATCACTCGCCGCACCTACAACAGGCCCCTGGATTCCCAGGGGTCTCTTTTTGAGACGTGGGAGCAGACTGTTGATCGCGTGATTGGTCACCAGCGATGGCTGTGGGAACGCGCCAAGGGCAAGAAGCTCACGGCCAAAGAGACCCTCGAGCTGGATGACCTCAAGCAACTCATGCTCCACCGCAAGGTGGCTCCTGCGGGCCGCACCCTGTGGCTCGGAGGCACCGACGTGGCCCAGCGTCGTGAAGCCTCGATGTTCAACTGCTCCTTTGGGCGCACAGAGACGGTCCACGATGTTGTCGATCAGTTTTGGCTTCTACTGCAAGGCTGCGGCGTTGGCTTTGAGCCTGTCGTCGGCACCCTGTCAGGATTCTCCAAGCCCGTTGCACTCGAAATCGTGCGTTCTACCAAGACCGATCCAGCTCATAAGGGTGCGGAAGGTAACGTGGAGACCTTTGAGCTGAACGAGAAGAACCAGCTCATTTGGACCATCAAGATTGGCGATTCCGCTGAGGCCTGGGCGAAGTCTGTCGGCAAGCTCCTGGCGAACAAGAAGATGTGCGACAAGCTCGTCCTCGACTTCTCCGAGATCAGACCGGCAGGCGTGAGGCTCTCAGGCTACGGGTGGATCAGCTCCGGCGACGAGACCATTGCGAAGGCCTTCGAGCAGATCATCACCCTGCTCAATCGCCGCGCAGGGAAGCTCCTGAGCCGGATCGACATCCTCGACATCCTGAACCACCTGGGAACGACTCTGAGCAGCCGTAGGAGCGCGGAGATCGCCCTGGTGCCTTATGGTGACCCTGAGTGGATCGCCTTCGCCAAGGCCAAGAAGGACCACTGGATCGACAACCCGCAGCGGGCTCAGTCGAACAACTCCATCGTCTTCTATCACAAGCCCTCGAAGCGCGAGCTTCAGGACATCTTCGACGTGATGGTGGAGGCCGGTGGCTCGGAGCCGGGGTTCATCAACGGTCAGACCGCACTGAAGAGAGCGCCGTGGTTCAAAGGTGTGAATCCATGCGCGGAGATTTTGTTAGGAAACAAGTCCTTTTGCAACCTTGTAGAGGTAGATCTTGGAAAGTTCAACGGAGACTTCGACGGACTCTGCGAGGCCGTACGTCTGGTATCTCGCGCAAACTATAGACAGACCTGTGTTGATCTCCGAGACGGAGTTCTTCAGACTACGTGGCATGAACTTAACCAGTTCCTGCGACTCACAGGCGTGGGGCTCACTGGCATTGTCCGATGGGAACGTCTTGATGATCCCACTTCGTTTGCTGCACTCCGTAACATTGCCACCCTGGCTTCTTACAAGCAGGCCGACGAGTTGGGACTCCCACGATCCCAGGCTGTCACCACGGTTAAACCTTCAGGTACCCTAAGCAAAATCATGGACACCTGTGAGGGTATCCATAAGCCGCTGGGTCGCTACATCTTCAACAACGTGAGGTTCTCGAAGCATGATCCTCTTGTTATTATTTGCCGTGACGCTGGTTACCGCGTCTTCGATGATCCCTACGCTTCTGATGCTGTACTCATCACCTTCCCGGTCGCTTGGGAGGACGTGGCTTTTGACGTTGTTGACGGCAAGCACGTTAATCTCGAGTCAGCTGTTAGTCAGTTGGATCGCTATAAGCTCCTGATGGACAACTATGTCCAGCACAACGCTTCGATCACGGTGTCTTACGATCCCTCAGAGGTCCCTGCGATTGTCGAGTGGATTCACGAGAACTGGGACTCTTACGTTGGCGTGAGCTTCCTCTTCCGCAATGATCCCACGAAGACTGCTGAAGACCTTGGGTACCCCTACCTCCCGCAGGAGGTGGTCACCAAGGAGGCCTATTACGAGTACACGAAGGGCATCAAGCCCATCGAACTCAATCAGAATGCCAACAACATCGATGACGCTCCTGACGCTGATTGCTCGACAGGTGCCTGCCCTGTGCGGTAACCTGGGGGCATGAAAGCACTCGAGATCATCCTCACCGGCCTCGCGGTTCTCGCGGGGTCCCTATGGCTCACTGAGAACTGGATGGTGGTCCTCTTGGTCACCCTCCCCGTGATGCTCGTCACTGGCGGCGTCTACTACTTCGTGAAGCCTCAATAAAAAAACCGATGGATAGCCCCTCAAGGCCGTCCATCGGTTTTTACTTTAGGTGTCCCTGCGCTCGAGCATGCGGTCCAGGCGGTCACCAAGCTTGTTGATGGCCTCTACGATCCGCACCTCTACCTTCTCCAGGGTGTTCTGGGTGACGTATTCCTTCGCCACATTCTCTTTGTATTCAGCGAGATCCTTACGGACATCGTTGATCTGCTTTTGAATCCAAACGACCGAACCCACCGCAAGGGTGACCACCGGGAGGATTACACTCGTTACTTCACCCCAGGTGATCGTTTCCACTGACATAGGTCCTTCCCTACAGCGTTGTGCTCCGTGATTTGGTCTTGGGTTTCTCGGGTGTCCTTGGAGGACCATGTGATCGGCCTTGCGGCATCACAGAAGGTGACTCCTTTAGTCCCTGCGGAACCCGTCGTCTGGCAGGCTGTGAGAGCGAGGCACAGCAGCGTTGCGACTGCGCTGGTCTTCACGAGCCTTGTTAGCTCGAATGAGTTCATCGTGTTGGACCTTTAGAGCCTCGGCTATGGCCCGCCGCTCACCCTCCCCGATCAACTGCTTCTTCTGAAGATGCGTGGTTAGGGACGAGAGAGCCTTGAGCCCCCAGAGGATGAGCGGGAGCCACTTCACCATTACTTCTTGGCCTTGTAGGTCACGAAGCCCGCAACGAACTCGATGGCCTTGTAGGCCTTAGCGAGAACGGCATCGTCAGCCGGAGTGTTCGTGGCGTTGACGATGATGAGGGCCGCAGCGTGGAGAGCAAGCGCGAAGGCAACAGCCTCATCCGCGTACTCGGCAATGAGAGAGATGTATTCCATCGGTTTTTTTCCTTAAGGATAGGCGTGTCGGAAAAGCTCGAAGTGAGGACCATCCACGAAGGTTTCGTCCTTGTAGGAGCCATCGTTGTCCCAATCCCCGCCCCAGCGAATGGGGATACGGAGATCGCGAGCAGCCTGCCTCACCACTTCAGCGAGGGCGGCGTACTTCTTGATGTCCCAGGTGACCTCCTTGCCAGCGAGGATCGCAACGTCCACCGCATGGCCCGTGAGGTGCCTGGATTTGAGGGTCTTACTTGCGCCCTTCGCCACGAGAGCCTTTTGCTCCTCGAGGGTCCGCAAGCCACAGGTGATCCTGAAATCCAGCTCGGGCGGGCAAATGTCCTTCACTCGCATGAACACACGCACGAGATCAGGGTGGACCCCCTTGAGTTTATCAAGGGAGGCCTTGGAGTATGTAATAGCCATAGGTCAGATATTGCTTTGCGTTTAGGCAGCGAGCGTTGACGCAAACGCGAATAGCTCGTCTACCTGATTGTCTGTGAGCCCAAGCTCCATGCCGATCCCCAGAACATAGGGGTTCATGCGGTCCCACTCGCGGGCCTCCTGATACCAGAGCTGGATGTCACGAGGATACGTGAGGACCGCCTGCTCTACGGAGTCGAGGAGACCCTTGCGATACAGAGCGACCTTTGCCTGGGCTGCGGTGATCGTGGAGGGCGATTGAGGGACTTGGGGAGCGTAGGGTACCGGAACGCCTCCTTGGGCCTCCCAGGCGTCCCATGCGAGTCTCAGGTCGCCTGCCTCGGGAGGAATAAGCCCCTCCCACACGCGGCCATTAAAGGTGAAGCGGCCCTGAGTGCCCTCGGCGTCGGTGAAATATACGTCGGTGAGCATCAGAGCCTCGCATTAATCCAGTAGGTCCGCTCGGAGTAGAAATCACCCGCTGCGGTCGCGGTGAACGTGAGGGCGAGACCGTGCGCCCCTGGTGTTGGGGTGAAGCTTGCGACGTTAACGCTGGAAGAGTTTAAGATTAGGGTCGCGCTCCCGGCTGCCCGCATGGGGACCAGATACGGGATAGTGATCGCGACAGGGTGTCCCGCAAGCTGCGCGTAGTTCCGGATGTAGGTATACATCGGTTGGAAGTACCGCTGGCACTTATGGAGCGTGGCTTGATAATCAGGCACCTGAAAGGCCGGGGCTGAGGTCCCGTCGTAGAGCCCTACGTCGAAGATGTCGAAGGTGTTGGCCGTTGAGGCGAGACCGTTGGTCTGCGTCGTGGTACCGTAGAACGATCCATTGACCCACTGGTCCGTTGCCGTGGTGGCATTGACATGGGTAGGAGCAATGGCGAACACGAACGACACGCGAAGCCCTGCGGTGTTGTCCCTCGCCCAAGTCCCCGTGGTATCACCAGGGATCGTGATAGTCCTGACGACATCTGTGTTGGCTTCGCCTGCCGAGATGGTGAAAGGAACCACACGGGATCGATTAGGACCACCGTTACGGAACGCAACCACATAGGTGCCTGCGGGGGCACGGACGCCAAAACGGAGGGTTATGCTCTTAGCCTGCGCGGTCCCCCAGAGGAGGTCGGCAACATCGAAACCCTCGATAACAGTGAACAGACCCAATACGTCAGTTGCCGTATTCAGGGGCGACTTCGCGGTGGTCACGGAGAGCCGCATACGGCGCTCGGCCCCTCCCGGCGTTGCCACCTGAGGAAGCGAGTAGCTATACGCACCGCCTGAGTGAGAGCCAATCCAGCAATCCGCCAGGACGGCAGATGAGACCGTCTGGGTAGCGAAGGAGTATTCCTGAGATACCTGGGCAGATGGGTTATAAAGCCGATTCCGCCTGCTCTGGAAGTTCGTGGGGTCGTAGACCTGGGCCGCAGCGGCACTCGTGGCCGCAGCCGTGGCCGAGTTGGAGGCATTGGTAGCGCTCGTGGCCGCAGCCGTTGCGCTATTCGAGGCATTGGTGGCACTCGTGGCCGCATTAGAGGCACTCGTGGAGGCCTCACCAGCCTTGGTGGTCGCCGTGGTGGCACTCGTGGCCGCATTGGTCGCGGAGGTCGAAGCCTCCCCTGCCTTTGTGGTGGCCGTAGAAGCGTGTGTAGAGGCCGTGGAGGCCGATCCTGCCGCATTGGTGGCAGAGGTAGCCGCAGCCGTCTGAGAGGCCTGTGCGGCGTCCCTGGCGGTCTCAGCAGCCGTCCTGGCCGCAATGGCCGCGTCACGGGCCGTGGTGGTGATAGCCACACTCGAGGTCGCCGTAGCCTCAGAGGCAGCCGCATTAGTCGCTGCGGTCTGGGCATTGGTCGATGAGGTGGAGGCAGAGGCCGCAGATGCGCTCGCAGCGTCAGCAGCAGCCGTTGCCACATCGACCTGGGCCTGGACGTTGGCAGCCGTAGCAGCGGCCTGAGAGGCGCTCCCAGCCGCCGCAGAGGCACTCGTGGCAGCATTGGAGGCTGAGGTAGCCGCAGCGGTCTGGGAGGCGCTCGCAGAGGCTGCATCGGCAGCCACCTGAATCAGGGCGGCATTAGCCTGCTCGAGAAGCTCCTCGGTCGAGAGCACCTCGGTCGGGGTGGGGTTATTCTGATAGAAGCTCGAGGTCGTCATGGGCTTACCAATCGAAGTTCAGGTTGTAGCTCGGAGCCACCTGAGCGTTCGTCAGCTCGTCCTCGGAGGCCTGGTTGTTGATGTCCACGATGGCCTTCACGAACTCCTGCTCGAAGGTCTCCTTGCGGGGGTCGCTGAAGTGACCGCAGGCATACGAGAGAGCCCCGTAGATGATCACGTCAGGGGCGATCAGGGTCAGGAAGTTCTCTGAGGAGTCGCTCTCGAGGTTCGTGAAGTCAGCCGAGTACACGAGGTCGAGCGTGGTGCCCTCATACGGCACGGGACCAATGAGGAACTTCGAGCCGTAGCGGGCATAGAACTCAGGCTGTCCGTTGTTCTTTGCAGCCTGCTGGACAACAGGAAGGGAGTTCCTCGAGATCTCGATGCCGTCTGAAGACAACGAGACCAGCTTGAGGAAATCGCCAGGGATTGCCAACCCGCTGAAGGGATTGGTCACTGGGGTCGTGAGGAGCTTCTCTGAGGCAGGAACACGGAGAAGCCGCTGGGCACGCTGAATGGCCTGCTTGAGAAACATGTCCACCTGGGAAGGGGTCACGTCGCGGCGGTTCAGCATCGCCTTGAATTGGTTCTTTACCTCTCCGTAGTTCATGGATCAGAGTTTCCTATCGGTGGTGAGAAAGTAGTCGAGGCCCTCCTGCTTCATCCGTGCGATCACGGCAGCGGGGCTCACTCGACGGGGGTCGAAACCTTGACGCATCCAAGTGTCCCATACGGCCTCGGGAATGCGTGCGAAGCGGTGGATCTCGCCCATCGGAGCACTGGTGCTCTCGGCGCGTTCTGCCGCGTTCTCATCCAAGAACCACTGCGGGATGTCCTGGGTACGTTGGATGACCAAACGACCCTCATGGTCGCCGTCGTGAAAGTCGATCTTGGAGTCGAGGATTTTCATAGCTATTGGCTTGGGTTGAAAGAAAGGGAGCCACAGGTTTCCCCGTGACTCCCCTTAGGATTACGCCTGACGACGGATGTAGGAGGTCGCCTTGAAGTTCTTGTGCTTCAGGCCGAACTCACCAACCACCATCATCTTGGTGCTGTCGCCGGTCTTCGCGAGCGTCTCGCGGAACCAGTTGCGGAACACCGTGAGCTTCCACATGTCGGGATCGTAGACCAGGGTGTTGCCAGCCTGGAGGAAGCGGTTGAGCTGGATGCTCACCTGACCGAACGGGCTGACATAGAGGTCAACTGCGTTGATGATCTTCTTGTCCTGGGTGCCGTTGGCGATCTCGCGGAAGCGGCCAGAGGCCTTCGCGAAGTCAGCGATCACGAGCGAGTCCGCAGCGGTGACCATAGCGGTCGTCACTTCGGAGCCCTCTTCCCAGACCTTCTGGAGGGACGCGAGGAGGTTCGCCTCGGAGAGCGGGGTAGCAGCGCCACCGGTCGCGATCCGCATCGACACGTCGATCTGACCGAACACGTTCTGGAAGCGACGGGCAACCGCGCTGGTGCCAGCGACCTTCGTGAGCTGGTCCTTACCAACGAGCGCATGCTCGAGGTCGCGCTTCACTTCGGCCATCGCCTTCGACATCTGGTAGGCCGACTCCTTGGCACGACCGTGATGGTCGAGCGAGTCCACCGAACCAGAGACCTTGATGGTCTTCTCGAAGATCTGGACAGTATTGTCACGCATCACCGTGGGGGCGAGCGTAGCATCGACTGCCTCAAAGCCTTCGACCTGAGCGTTGTCCTGCACCGGACGGAGGGAATCCTCCTGCCACTGGTACAGAGTGTTGTGGACCTTCTCGGTGCCGATAGAAGCCTGGAAGGGGGTACGCGTAGGCGTGAGGTTAGTGATGATCGAGGAGACATCCTCTTTCTTGCCAACCGTATCGTAGGAAGTATACTGAGCCACTTTTATTGTTCCTTATGTGTGCTCTGGAAAGTATTTGGGTTT
>Ga0256851_1000040_pt1 | contig 17715 bp, 22 predicted proteins | sample BONnt4_FD_181165 | JGI IMG/M metagenome (GOLD analysis project Ga0256851, IMG submission 181165) | Terrestrial sediment cell enrichment communities from Utah, United States - BONCAT_SYTO_Terrestrial_sediment - 4 | ecosystem: Environmental > Terrestrial > Deep subsurface > Rock core/Sediment... | reverse complement strand
CTCCCTGCTAGGGCAGGTCGCGGTCTGCATGGAGGCCAAGATGCTCTACGACATCGAGAGCTTCCTGAGCTACCCGACGTTCTTCGTCGAGGGCGAGGAGGTCGTGCTCACCGAGAAGGTCCACGGCGTCTGCGCGCAGGTCAGCCGCATCCCCGGCCTCGCGGACCCCCAGATGTTCGCGGGCGGCGAGGTGGTGATCACGTCCAAGGGACTGGGCGACCAGGGACTCGTGTTCAGGAACGCGCCCGAGAACGCGGACAGCCCCTACGTGAGGACCGTCCTCGGCATCGACCTTCCCGAGCGTCTTCTGCGCTGGGCCGAGCGCAATGCGCCCGGCGAGAAGGTCACGGTCGTGTCCGAAATCTTCGGGCGGGGCATCCAGGACCTGCACTACGGAGCGTCCGAGCCGACGATCCGCGGGTTCGACGTCCGCGTGGGACGCACGTGGCTGGACGAGGACGACAAGGCAGCGGCGCTGGCCGATCTCGGCCTCCCGCGCGTGCCCGTCCTGTACCGGGGCGGCTTCGGCCGGAAGCTCGCGGACGAGCTCCGCAGCGGCACGACGACCCTCGAGGGCGGCAACATCCGCGAGGGCATCGTCATCACGGCCGTCGGCTCCCAGGCGAAGCGCGTGACGGACATGGAGACGTTCATCCGCCCCGTGCTCAAGTACCATTCACCGGCCTACCTGACCCGCAAAGGGGGCACCGAGTATCGTTGATGAATCCTTCTGAGGAACCCCACGCCATGACCGCCCGCATCGCCCTCCCCTCCTCCCTGCCGCTCCACGACAGGGAGGAGGCCGAATCCGAGTTCGCCCGGCTCCGCGCGGAAGCCGAGGAAACGGTGCGGGTCGAGGCCCGTCGGTCCGGCGACGACGTTCGGTTGGTCGGTCCCGGCACGGAGGCACTCGCTCGCCTGTCCCTGGGTTTCGTCAAGCCCCGCTGGCTTCGCCTCGCTCACGATTGGCGCAGGTTGATCGTATACTCAGGGCCCTTGGCCATCCTCGCGGGGATGGCGGCGACCTTCGCCGCGGGACCGGTGTCCGAGCAGGTCCAGCACCAGCATACCGCCACATGGCTTCTCGGCTTCGCCGCGTGGATCCTGCTGGTCATGATCGCGGTCAGCGACTGGAGCCCGTCCTCGGTCGAGGACGGGCTCGGTCTCATTTCGTCCAGCGTCTGGGGGATCGGGTCGGAAGCGGTGTACGCCCCCACTCTCTTCGGGGGGATCGCGGCCTTCACGTACGACGGGACCATGTCCCTCGACAAGGGACACCTCCTGGGACTCGACGTAGCCATCCTCAGGGGGGATGCGGGACACGAGGCGTGGCTCCCCCTCGACGGGAACTTCGAGGACGACCCCGCAATCGAACTGATCCGGAGCCGCTTGGAAGGCCGCGAAACCGCTTCGGCGATGGCGCAGGGAGCTTCCCGATGAGGGTGCTGTTCCTCGACATCGACGGCGTCACCGTGCCCATGGCCTTCCTCAGGGGGCTGTTCGCGGCCGCCAAGGAGTTCGAGCACGAGGTCAACTCCGACCTACAGGACCCGTACAAGATCGACCTTCTCAACAAGCTGGCGGACGTGCCCGGCCTGCACCTCGTGATCTCGTCCACGTGGCGGAAGCACCGGAACATGCCGGACGCCTTCATGTCCCAGGAAGTCAGGATTCCGCTCCACCCGGACTGGCGGACGACCTGCGACGTGCCGGTGCGCAAGCCCGGGCAGGCGGAGGTCCCGGTCAGGGGCTGGCAGATCGACGAGTGGCTCAGGCGCCATCCCGAGGTCGAGGGATACGCCATCGTCGACGACGACAGCGACATGCTGCCTGGCCAGAGGAGGCACTTCGTCCAGACCACGCTGGAAGGCGGGCTCATGCCCTCGCACGTCGAGGACCTCCGTCGGGTCCTTCGCCGCCCCGTGCGTGCGAGGCCTGATCGCACCGTCGCCTGAGGAGGCACCTGGAACAGGACCATCACCTGCACGGCCGGGAACCTCGTTCTCCTGCCGCCCGAGAATCCAACGTGGGGCCGCGTCGGCCACGCCCGATCCCACGGAGCCGAGCGGCCTGCCCCATCGTCACGCACAGGTACTGACGGAACGCGTGACGGCTCCCGGAACCGCCCCGCCGGGAAGGGACGGGCCCTCCCCTTGCTGGCCAGCGAATCCTTTCGTGCCGGCGGGGGAACCTTGGGCCAAAATGGACCATTGATCATCAGTCCTCGCTGATTGATGATGAATCCTTCCCAGAGGGCCGGGCACGGGGCAGCCGGGTCCTTCCGTCAAGAACATCCAAAAGGACGACAGCACATGTCATTCGACAGACTCTCAATCCGCGCCAAGCTGTTCGGCGCGTTCTCGATCCTCATCCTCATCCTGGCGTCGGTCGGGATCGTGGGCGTCAGGGGCGTCCGCCAGGTTGACGCCCAGACCAGCGAGATCGCCGACACGTGGCTCGTGGCGGTTCGCGAGATCGGCGACCTCGACGGGCTCGTCAAGGAGTTCCGCGCCACCGCGATCAGGCACGTCCTCGCCGATGCCAAGGACATCCCGCCGATCGACCAGAGGATCGAGAAGATCCGCGCGGACCGCAATGCCGCCGAGCAGGCGTACGAGAAGACCATCATCCTCGACGAGGACCGCAAGATGTTCAAGGAGTTCCAGGCGCTTTGGGACGCCTACATCAAGGAGGCCCTGCCGGTCCTCGAGCTGTCCCGGAACGGGGATCAGGCACAGGCTCGTGACCTCTACAACTCGAAGGCCCTCCCGATCACCTCCAAGATGTCGGACAAGCTGGAGGAGCTCGTGAAGTGGAACGCCGACCAGGCCGCGAAGGCCCGTTCGACCGCGTCGGAGGTCTACTCCTCCACCCAGTCGCTCCTGATCGGGGGCCTTGTCGCGGGCATCGCCCTCGCCCTCGTCCTCGGCTTCCTCATCATCCGCTCGGTCTCCAAGGGCATCTCCTCCGTCACCGGCACCATGGGCCAGCTCACCAAGGGCGACCTCTCGGCCGAAGTCCCCTTCCGCGGGGACAGGACGGAACTCGGGACGATCGCCGACGCCCTCCAGGTGTTCAAGGAAGCCCTTGTCGCCAAGAAGGCAGCCGACGAGGCCGCGGCCGCCGAGGCTCAGGAGAAGGCGCTCCGCGCGCAGCGTCTCGAGGAGCTGACCCGGCGCTTCGAGGCCAACGTCTCTGCCCTCACCCAAGGGTTGTCCTCCGCCTCGACGGAGATGGAGGCGACCGCCCGCTCCATGAGCCACATCGCCGACCAGACGACCGAGCAGTCCGTGACCGTGGCCTCGGCCGCCGAGCAGACCTCGGCCAACGTGCAGACCGTCGCGGCCGCCACGGAGGAGATGTCGATCTCGATCAGGGAGATCGCCACGCAGGTCAACCAGTCGTCGCAGATCGCCGAGCGTGCGGTCGAGGGCGCGAACAGGACGAACGGCACCGTCCAGGCGCTCGCCCAGACCGCGGAGAAGATCGGCAACGTGGTCTCTCTGATCCAGAGCATCGCGGGGCAGACCAACCTGCTGGCGCTGAACGCGACCATCGAGGCGGCGCGTGCCGGCGATGCGGGCAAGGGCTTCGCGGTCGTGGCCTCCGAGGTGAAGGAGCTGGCGAACCAGACCTCCAAGGCCACCGAGGAGATCGGCTCGCAGGTCGCCGGCATCCAGAACGCGACGCAGGAAGTCGTCGCGGCGATCCAGGAGATCGCCCAGACCATCGCGGAGATGTCGCAGATCTCCACCTCGATCGCGGCCGCCATGGAGGAGCAGGGTGCTGCCACCGCCGAGATCTCCCGCAACGTGCAGGAGGCCGCCCGCGGCACCGAGCAGGTGACGGGCCGCATCGGCGACGTGCGCCAGGGCGCCGGGGAGACCGGGGCTGCCGCCTCGCAGGTCCTCGGGGCAGCCCAGGAGCTGGCAAGGCACTCGGAGGACCTCGGGCGCGAGGTCGCCGACTTCCTCACGGGGGTCAAGACCGCCTGAGGGACACCGGGACCGCAAGGAGGAGGCCGGGCACGCCCGGCCTCCTTTGCTTTGGGATCAGCAGCTCAGGGCGGGGGCAGGCTCCTCGTGAGCCATCTCCGGCCCGCCCTGTAGCGCGGCGAGTTCCGCGAACAGCGAGGGATAGGCATCCCTGCCGGCAACGCCCCGCGCCACCGGGCGGTCGGCGAACTCCTCCTCGAGGATGCGGCGCAGGTCCTTGCTGGGAGCGGGATCGAGAAGCTCCGCGAGTTCCGGCCCCCTCAGCCTGAGCAGGTTGGTGACCCCGTGGTTCCCGAGATCGTGGCGGAAGCGCTCGGGCACGGCCGGGGCATAGATGGGGCGTCCCTGATGGAGCGAGTACCGGACGGCGTGCATGGTGCCGCTCGGGATGTTGCACTGCATGACGAAGGTGGCGAGGGAAACCCCCGTCTGGATGCGGTTGCGGCGGATCAGGGTGGTCGGGTCATGATCCCGTCCGAGAGGCTGCTCCGTCAGGACGAGGCCACCCTTCTCCAGGATTTCCTGGACGAGGTTGATCGCCGAATCCGAGCTGTAGGTGTCGATGCCCGATCCGAGCACCGCGACGGTCGGTGCGTTGTGCTCGATCGCGGCCCGGTGCGCGATGGAGTCGATTCCTCTCGCGAGTCCGCTGACGATCGTGTAGCCCTCGTCGGCCAAGGCGCCCGTCATCCGCTCCGCCGCCACGGACCCGAACTCCGTCGGCTCCCTCGTGCCGACGCAGGCGACCGCATTGTCGAGGACGGAGAGATTGCCCGAGTAGTAGAGGACGATGGGCTGGTCCTTGATCCCGTGCAGTCGTGCCGGGTAGTCGCGGTCGAACATGGTGACGACTTTGGCCCCGATGTCCCAGGTGTTCTGGATTTCCTCGTAGACCCCTTCGTGGGCACGCAGGAGGGCGTCCCTGTTCTCCGTCAGGAGTTTCCGGTTGGGTTCGTTCGCGATCCCCTTGAACGCCTCGGGCGGGGCCTCGAAGACCTCCCCGAAGGTGTTGAAGGCGTTCGCCACCTTCAGGGCCGTCGCCGGGCCGACGCCGCGGAGGGCGAGCATGGTCATGAGGCCCAGGGCGCTCTTGGTCTCGATGTCATGCATGGCCGCGATCTCCCGTTTACCGGACCATCATGCGCCTAGGTTAAGAAAGGGGCCACCGGGTCGTTCCTTGCTCCGGCTGCGGCAAGGATGTCGGGATGTCGAGGGAGGATGCCCATGGGCTGGACGACGATGCGCAAGCCGGACGACGTGGCGGAATGGTTCCGTGGGAAGTTTACCCGGAAGAACGAGAACGGTACCCGCCGCGTCCTCGATGTCGCCATTGTCAACCGCAGCGAGGCCTATGCGGCCGTCGAGGAGACGAAGCCGGACGGCACACGCGAGGTCTGGGCGGCGACGTACCTGATCAAGTTCTATCCGACCGCCGCCGACGGCTACACCTTCGGGTACAAGAGCATGACCGAGCACATGGGCCCGGGCATCGCCTCCTGCCCGGCGCGCATCCTCGACCTGCTGACCCCGACCGACAGCGAGCACGCCAACCGCTGGCGCGAGGACTGCCGCGCCCGCCTCGAGAGGCGCGCAGCCAACAAGCTCAAGGACGGCGACTACGTCCGCTTTCCGGAGCCGATGAAGTTCACGGACGGCAACTCGTACCAGACCTTCGTGTTCTGCCAGAGCGGACGGAGGTCGTTCTTCAGGGCCGTCGACGAGGACAACGGGCACCTGCTCGGGGCGGTCCGCATCCGGAACTGGCGGGAGAAGGCGTTCGAGAGGCTGACCGTCGAGCAGGTCGAGGAACTGAAGGCTAGCCGCGCGGCCATGAAGTTCTGCTGAGGCTGCACGCACGCCGGGGCAGGCGGATCACCGATGAGACAAGGAACGGCCATGGGCAAGCTATACGACGAACTTCTGACGGCAGCGATCGACCTCCTGCCGGAGAAGGTCGAGTTCACGAAGCGAGGCGTCGCCACGGCCTGCGGGACAGGCGACGCGCCCGTGCGTCTGGACAGGACCGAGATGGCACGGGCGGCGGAGGCCTGCGCGCGCCAGGCGGTGAGGGCCGATCCCCTGGCGATGCTACGCATCTTGGAGGAGAATCCCGCCCTTCTCGAGGGCAAGGTGACGAACGTCCAATACTCCACCATCAAGGACGTTATCGCCGACGTACTCATGAAATCCATCGTCACCGACATGTCGACGCACGTGCAGGAGGCGTACAGTGCGCAGTTCGAGGGCGTCGGGCGCGCGGACCTCGTCGATGCGTGCAAGGAGGCGATCATTGCCGCAGGACGGGTGCGGGCGAACCGGATGGGCTTCGATACCTCCAGGTTCGAGCAGCGTGTCGCGGAGTTCGAGGACAGCCCCGGTCCGAACGACATCCTCCGACTGTTCAGCCCTGCCGAGGACGTGGCGGGAGCCCTGCGGGACAGGGACGAGGGATCGGCAGCCCGCCGGCTGATGGAGATCGTGACCTTCGCCGTGCACAACCGGGACCGCTTCGCGCCGGATGCCGCTCCCCGCCCCTGACGTGGATGGTCGATTGCACCGTCCGGGCGACACGATGGGGCAACTCTGCCGGAGGCACGCATGAGCAAACACTACGATCAACTCCTTTCGGACGCACTCGACCTCTTCCCGTCCCGGATCAAGCTGGTCCGGGCACGCGTGGCGGAGAGATACTCCGTCGAGAAGAGGACCGTCCGCCTGGACAAGTCCGAGATGAACCTGGCAGCCCTCGAGAGCGCGACGGCCGCCGTGCAGATGAACATGGCAGGTGCCCTCCTGGCCGTGTACGAGAATCCTGATCTCCTGAAGACGAGGATCGAAGTCGTTCCCGGCACCCTTGGCAAGGCGGTCGAGCAGTCCGTCACGCAGGTGATCAGGGAAGACATGGAGGACCGGGTCCAGGAGGAATACCGCGCCCTGTACGAGGGCCTGGGGCGCGACGACCTCATCGCCGTGTGCAAGGAGGCCATCGTGGCCGCAGGGCGGGCCAGGGCGAACCGTCAGGGCTTCGACACGTCCGAGTTCGAGCAGAGGGTCGCGGAACTGGAGGACAACTCGCATCCGTATGCGATCATCCGGCTCAACGGCACGTTGGAGAGGATGTCCCATGAGTTGCGCGAACGAGGCGAACCAGAGGTCGCGCGCCGCCTGTGGGAACTCACCTACTACGCCGTCACCAACAAGGACCAGTTCGCGCCCGATGCCCCCGCCCCCGCCCCGTAGTGGGTGGTCCGTTGCGCCGCCCTGCCGTCACCATGCGTTGTCGGATCGGAGGCACATATGGGCAAGACATACGACCAGGCCGTGGCGGCGACGACCAAGTCCCTGCCCGCCTACATCGACTTCAAGAAGAAGACCCTCTCGAACGAGAAGGGATACCGGGAGAGGAACCTGCGCCTGACGCGGCACGAGATCGACCAGGCGGTGATGGCTGCCGCCAGGAACGCCCTGACGCAGGACAGGAACACCATCAGCCGGCTGATCGCCGAGGAACCCGGCTTCCTCTCCATGGACCTGGAGAACATCCAGTACTCGACGATCTGGGACGAACTCGTCTACGGCATCTCCAAGTCGATCGTGTCCGACATCGAGCCGAAGGTGAGGAAGGCCTACGAGGACCAGTTCAGGAAGCTCGACATCGACGGGTTCGTCGAGGAGTGCAACGAGGCTGTCGCCGCCGTCAGGGAACTTGACGGCATGGGCCTCGGGTTCGATACCTCCGCGTTCGAGAAGGCCGTCGCGGACCTCGCGGAGGACCCTTGCTACGGCACGATCATCACGTTCGGCGGAGAGATCCACACCGTCATCAACGGGCTGGACAGGGGCGGCCGCCGCGAGAGCAGCCGACGCCTGATGGAGTCCGGCTACTTCGTACTGGACAACAGCACGACGGATCGCTTCACTCGCGAGCCTCCTGCCCCGGCGCGGGCGCGTGGGCGCTAACCAACGGCAGGAGGCCAGATCACGACCGCGCGGATGACTTTCGCGCCTGCTCCCAAGGGACACGCAGTCGTCGTCGCCGACGAGAGCGGCACCATCTACGGCGGGGTCAACCGCTACGACCCACTCGTGAAGCCCCGCCATCCACGGCGGGGAGTCTTCACTCGTTGCCCTCCGCCTCACTGAGGAGCTTGAGGTGCTCCTCGAGCTTGGCACGCTCCTGCTTCCAGTATTCCTTGAAGGCCTCGAGCGACGCCATGTGGTCAGGGAGCCTCTTCCCCGTGAAGAGGTAGTTGATCTTGAACCTGTGGAAGGCGACGAGGTCAGGATCGACCGGGTTCGAGTCCCTGCTGATCCTGCCGATCTCCTCCAGCGCTTGGTTCGCCGCTGCCCACGCGGGTCCATGATCCTCAGCCTGCCGGAGACGGGCCGCGCCCTCGCTGGCTGTCCGCGTGGCCAGTTGGTGCCCGCCGAAGAGCATCATGGCGGACGCGAGCGTCACGGCCACTGCCGTCCTTGCCTCCCCGACCGGGAGAACCGCCTGCCGCAGCAGGATGCCGCCTAGGAACGTGACCACCGACGCAAGGGCTGCGTCCTTCAGCATCTGCTGGTGGAACGTCATCCAGAACGCCGGCCCTGCTCCGACGTCATGACCTTGGCCAAGGACCGTCTCAGGGACGAGCACGGAGAGGGAGGCGAATGCCCCGATCATGAACCCCACGACGGCCACCTGCCTGCGCGTGCCCAGGACGAGGCCGGCGTAGAAGGGGACCAGCACGTCCGCGAACGCCGCCAGGATGGCAACGACGGTGAGGTGGACAAGCACCATCCTCCGCCGGGATAACTTGGAGAGGTCGAGAAGGTCCAGGATGGACTGGCTGTGCATGCTGACTTCCTGTCGAGTGGGGGCCGAAGTGGGCCGGGCATGCCCAACAGGGTAGATGAATCCTTCAGGACTCCAACCCTCTACGGACAGTCCGGAGTCCTCAGGGACGGAATCCTTACTCCTCACGCTCCGCATTGACCCGGCGGCCGCTGGCGGGCCTCGAGGAGAACTCCTTCCTGACGCGGTCGACGACGGACTGCTCGAGCTTCGGAGCCGCTTCCCTGATGTCCCTGATCGCCGCCTCGAAGCGGTCCGTGTACTCCTCGCGAACGACGTCCATTGCCGCAACCACCCGCCCCTGCTCGAGAGGCGCCTGCTCAACCCGGTACCCTCCGTAAAGGAGGGCCATCCCCGCCGCGGCGCCGATGGCGGCCATCCTCGGGCTGTCCTCCATGCGCCATGCCATGCCGAGCATGCCGCCCGCGAGGTAGGCGACGATGCGCGACCCGGCCATCCCCAACGCCACCTCCTTCGGGAAGGAGTCCCAGAACTCAACGCTCCCCAGGCCCGCGAAAAGCGGGGGCGCATCCAGGAGGCGCGGGAGGAGGATGGCCGCGAAGGCCGAGTTCACTGCGACGGCGAAGAGTCCGACGAGATAAGAGCGGCGGCGCCTGAGGACCGCCCCCAGGTAGAGGGTCGCGAGGAAGCCCCATACCGGGACAAGCACCACCAGCACGATGCAGTGCGGGATGATGACCCTCCATTCCGGCCGCCATTCCTGCGCCTCGGGGAGCGGGGCCGTGCGGGTGATCGACATGTCGTCTCCTGTGAGGTCGGCAGGATTCACCTCGCCTTCACGGAAGATGGTACGGCTGCGGGGCACGCCGTCAACAAGGATCCGGCCATGTTCCGTAGGACCCGCCTCAGTACAGGCGGAACCCCAGGTACTCGCCTTCCGTCCCCCAGTCGATCGGCCAGACGGGCGTCCCGTCGCTGTAGGCGCAGTAGAACCGCGCGCTGACGTTGTACTCGTCCGGGTCCGGGTCGGCCCTGTCGTACGGTGTCCCGTCCCGCTTCGCCAACGTCTCGCAAAACGCCGACCACCGCTGGGTGTCGTTCACGATCGCCGGATCGGCCGCGATGATCACGATCGCATTCCAAGGGAGTCCGTCTTCCCACCAGTCCCTGCGGAACCGCCATTGCGCAGCTCCCGTCCTGTCCCCGACCGAAGGGACGGCCGGCATGCTCGCGAGGTATCTCGGCACCAGGTGTGCGGGCTCGGAGGCGGTGGTCCCGTTCTCGACCATGTACAGCTTCTGGGCCTCGCCGAGCTGCTGCCCGGCGTTCACGAAGGCGGTGATGCCTGCCGACTCGGAGGAACTCGAGAAGGCGCTCCCGCCGTAGAAGATGGACGCGATGGCGAGCGCGGCCACGAGCGCGATCGAGATAACCGCGACGATAAGCTGGAACATGCCCTACCCCGCTCCTCATTACGAGCCAAGGGGCAGGATCGCCGCTTCGGAGTGCCGGCGATACACAATACGGTCAAGCCCGAACGACGTATGCGCGTCGGTCATGCATCGGCTGCGGCAATTTCCGGTTCCCAGGCCCGTGCGTCAGGAATCCAGCGCGATACTGCCCCAGCGCTCGGTTCCGAACGGGACCACCTCGAAGTCGTCCGACAGGAACGACAGGTAGCCCTCCAGGTCCTCCCGATAGCACCACGTGCCGCAGGGCCAGAGCATGATGTCTTCGGGGTTCATGGCGTGTTCCCTGCTCACTTGATGCAGGGAACAGTATCTGCCTCGGCCATCATGGCGTCGAGGACCCTCTTCGCTTCCACGGGCCCGTCATCCCGGTAGGCCCTGCGGACGGCCTGCACGACCTCAGATCCCCTGTCGAAATCGTCGAAGCAGGCCAGCACCCGCTCGATGGGGATGCGCCTCTCACGGTAGGCGAGCCTCTCGAACACGGTCTTCGCGGTGACCCGGTCGACCCTGGAGTAGCTCAGGTTCTCGGAGATCGGGTGCTCCCAGTGCAGCACGTACTGGCCGACCTGCGGGCGCTTCGCCGATGCACGCTCTTCGCTCATGGATCACCTCACGGCAATGGGCAGGGTTCACGATGGCTGCTGGTCGCGACGGGCGCGGATCCGCACGGCGTAGGGATTCCCGCTCGTGGCGAGGCAGTGCGAGCGAAGGCTCTTGAGGACCGAGTTCGTGATGTTGAAGCGCTGCTCGTCCGTCATGCCCGGCGTGAGGCTGGCGAGTTCCTCCTGCGCCTTCGGGCCGCCGTTCGCGATCAGGTTCGACAGGTCGCGGGGATCGATGTTGCGTTGGTCGCCCATCCGGGTCTCCTGTGTCTGGTGGATCATGTTCTGGCGTGGATCCGCCCTTCCGTCAGCGACCGTGGCGGGCGATGACCGAAAGGAACTTCGATCCGTAGCGGTCCAGCGTCACCTCTCCGATGCCGTGGATCGCCGAGAGTTCGGAGCCGTTGCGCGGCCGGCTGTCCGCCATCGCCTGGAGGGTCTTGTCGTGCAGGATGAAGTACGGCTTCACGCCCTTGGCCCGTGCGATCTTCGCGCGCTCCCGGCGCAGGGCCTCGAACAGCGGCGATCCCTGCTCGCGGACGCGGCGCGGGCGGCGCGGCTTCGGCGTGTGGCCCTCCGAGCGGGTGTAGCCTTCAGATCGCGCATAGCCCTCCGAACGGGAGTAGGACGAGCCTGACGAACGGGTGCGGCTCGACTTGGAGCGCGAACGCTTGCGGCTCGGAGCCGGTGCCTTGGCCTTCGTCGTCTCGCTGCTGAGGCTGACCTCTCGCTCGCCGCCCATGATCGCCTCGGCCTCGGAGCTGAGCTTCAGGGCGCCGTAGGCGGCGTGGTCGACGGTGATGGCGCCGGAGGCCATGAGCTGGCGGACGACCGACTCCCAGCCGGCCTCGTTGAGGGTGGCCTCGGGGAACGCGGCGAGCTGCGCCTCGGAGAGCTTCGCCTTCGAATCCTCGCCGCAGGCGACGGCGACGAGTTCGGCCGCACCGAAGCGCTCGCCCGTGGCCTTGATGATGCCGAGCATGCGCCGGGCCGCATCGGTGCCGTTCCAGCGCAGGCCGGGGGTGCGGCAGTTGTCGCAGTTCCCGCAGTCGCCGGGATGGGACTCGCCGAAGTGTGCGAGGATGGCCTTGCGGCGGCAGTCGACGGTCTCGCAGATGCCGATCAGCCCGCTGAGGCGGTTGTTCTCCGTCCGCTTCTGCGGGACGCCGCCGCCGCCCTTCTTGATCATGCGGCGGCGCTGGTTGACGTCCTTCGGGCCCCAGATCATGAACGCCTCTGCCGGATTGCCGTCACGGCCTGCGCGTCCGACCTCCTGGCAGTACGACTCGATGCTCGAGGGCATGCCGAAGTGGGCCACGAAGCGGATGTCGCCCTTGTCGATGCCCATGCCGAAGGCGACGGTCGCGACCATGACCACCCCTTCCTCGCGGAAGAAGGCATCCTGGTTGGCCTCGCGGACCTCGGGATCGAGCTTGGCGTGGTAGGGAAGCGCGCGGATGCCCTGCGAGGACAGCCACTTCGCCGTCTTGTCGACGGTCGAGCGGCCGACGCAGTACACGATGCCGCTCTCGCCCTCGTGACGGCCGAGGAAATCCATGAGCTGCTTCTTCTCGTCGTCCCGCTTCACCATCTGGTAGGAGATGTTCGGGCGGTCGACGCTGGTCGAGAACACGGGAGCGTCCTCGAGGTCGAGCAGTTGCAGCATGCTCCTCAGGGTCTGGGGGTCGGCCGTGGCGGTCAGCGCGATGCGCGGCACGCCGGGGTAGAGGGCCTTGAGGTTGGCCAGCTCCAGGTAGTCGGGCCGGAAGTCGTGACCCCACTGGCTGGCGCAGTGTGCCTCGTCGATGGCGAACAGGGCGATCTCCACGTCCGCGAGGAGCTTCTTGAAGCTGGAGAGGGCCATCCGCTCGGGAGTGACGTAGAGGATCTCGATCTCGCCGTCCTTCAGCGCCTTCCTGATGGCCGCCTGCTCGCCCGGGGGAACGGTGGAGTTGAGCATCGCGACGCGCACGCCCGCGTCCCGGAGCGCCTCGACCTGGTCCTTCATCAGGGAGATGAGCGGCGAGATGACGATCCCGACGCCGTCGCGGATGATCGAGGGAATCTGGAAGCACAGGGACTTGCCCTCGCCGGTCGGGAACACGACGACCGCGTCGCCGCCGCTGACCACCGTGTTGACGACCTCTTCCTGCTTGCCCCGGAACGACTCGTAGCCGAAGACGACGCGGAGGACGGAAGCGGGATCGAGGTTCATGTAATTCTCCAAGGCCGTGGCAAGCTCGGCCGCGGAGCCTTGATGCTACATCGCGGAGCCTTTGTCAACAATTATAGGAGGCCCTGCCCTCCCTGGCCGCCAATCCTTCCGGATCCTCGTGGATACTTGCTCGTGGCGGGGATTCCATGTGCCTGGAGGAGACCCGGGATGCCGTCCAGGAAGAAAGCCGCAGCCATCGAGGCCTACAGGCCCGCAATCGCCGCCGCCGCGGGGGAGACGCTCGGGAGGTGGCTGGCCGAGGGGCACACGAAGGACGCCCGCGGCATCAACGTGGGCGAGTGCAGGTACGGCAACTGCGAGGACTTCGCCAAGGAGGTGATCGAGTCCCTCGGCGACGCCCCCGACGGCGTGCAGGAGGTGGACGTGGCGATGTTCACCCTTCCCGAGGACGGCGACCTCTTCGAGGGGGCGCCCTTCGACAGGAAGCTGCTGAGGAAGCACTGGCCTGCCGTCGTCCCGCCGGAGGGACTGTCCTGGGACGACCTGAACCAGCTTTCCGAGGCGGCGGGCTTCAGCCCCGGGACGCACATTTGGGTGACGGACGGCAAGTACCACTACGACAGCGAGTGCCCGGACGGCACAGAGAACTTCTTCGAGCTTCCGTTCTTCAAGCGGGTGATCGCCTCGTGGGACGAGGAGCGCGATTCGGCGCCGTCCCCTTGACGGGGTGGGTTGCCCCGGGACCGACAGCAAGCTGAAGCGGAGACACACATGACCAACGACGTCGAGAAGATCATCACCGCAGGGATCAGGTTCACGCTGGACCGCTGGCTCAAGGAGGGGCTGGCAAGCGATCCCTGCGAGATCAACACGGGCGCGGCCAAGGGCGGCACGGCCGAGGATTTCGCGCGCCATGTCGTACACGACCTTGGCGACCTCGGCTTCCTCCCGGCCCGTCTCCACATCACGATGCTCTCGCAGGACTGGGATGCGCCCGAGACCATCGGCAGCCCCTTCGACCGCACGGAGATCGCGCGGCACTATCCCTCGTCGGTCCCGCCCGAGGGCATGGACTGGGACGACCTCACCAGGATGTCGGCGGACCTCGGGTTCACCTTCGAGTCCCACGTCTGGCTCAACAAGGGCGACCGCCACTACGACGCGGAATGCCCCGAGGGCGTTGCGAACCTGTTCGACCTGCCGTTCTTCAAGCGGGCGGTCGCCACATGGGTCGCGGAGCACAAGGCGCCTCCCTCCCCATGAATGGAGAGGGTCTGCGCGACGGAGTTCTTGATCAGGCCGGCAGTCACTCCGTCGTGCGGCCGGTGAACCCGGAGTCGCAGACCTTGTTGCCGAGGACCTGTCTTGCCCCGTTGAGGGAGAATGTGGCCTTCCTCCCGTCCGAGAACTCGACCCTCAGGGCCTTGCGCCCCTTCCTCACCATGTCTTTCCACATGTAGTGGAAGTTGCCGTAGCCGGCATGGCTGTCGATCAGGACCTCGCCGTCCTCGTCGGCCCAGAAGCCCAGCTCCTTGCCGTCGACGAATACCTTGACCTGGCTTTCCTTCGGGGGGCCGTCCCCTTTGATCGTGATGTCGATGTTGGTCCTCGACGCGTCGTCGGTCACGCCCTCGTCGCAGACGATCATGAAGCGGTTCCCGGACGCATCCCGCACTATGTGCTCGACGAGTCCCTGTCCCGCGCCTGCCGTCCAATCGCCGTGCCTGATTCCCTGCGCCTCGGCCCCTGACGCAGCCGCGACCGTGCATCCCAACGCCAGTGTCCGCAAAGCCTTCCGCATCCCCGCCCCCTCTGAACGCCATCCCCGATACCGCTTAGGCGCGGCCACGGTTCCCGTCAACAGGAGGCCCGCCACCGGTCTCAGGGCGCGGGAGACCTGCGGGGTTCGAGCTGGTCTACGATGTCCTGTGCACAGAGCCCGAGGTTGTCGTCGTCGCCACATGCCTCCGCGATCCGCTTGAGGAGCTTGCGGGCTTGGTCCATCGCATTGCTGTTGCGGCTCTCGAGCGTCCGTTCCTCGGTGATGACGTCCCTGAGCTGGTCGGCGACAGGGGTCCCGAGTTGCTGCTCGACGTATGCCACGAGGACGGCGGTATGGATGTTCAGGCTCATGTCAGTTTCCTGTCCGCGGCAAGCGGGCGTTGGCGTGCGCAAGGCTGCCTTCTTGCGTCCTGTGTACCTGCCTCCCCTGGAAGGGACAACGGCCGTAGTCACTCCAGCGCCATGCGGGCCTGAGCCGCCCATTCCCGCATGTCGTGGCTGTAGGTTAGCTTGTCGCCGGCCGTGGCGTGGGCGATGCCCCAGTCGGCGGATGCGACCTCCATCCGGCTGGCCGCCACCGTCAGCGCCTCGAACAGCCGGTCGGCCCGTCCGGCCTCCGTCCTGAGCGCCCTCTTGAGCGCGTCCACGTCGGTGAATTCCTCCGACAGCAGGCGGGTCAGCGAGTCCTGCTGCGCCGACGTCCTGCGGTTCATTGCAGGGCCTCGCGCCCCGCAGGGGTGACCGTGTAGCGGTAGAAGCCGGCACCAAGTCCCTCGTGCCACTCACGGTCGCACAGGCCGAGACGGACAAGCCTCTTGCCGGTGTGGTCGTCGACGTAGCCGTAGCCGCCCCGCGAGATGGTGCCGAGGGCCTCGAGCTGCTCCCTCGTGGGTTCCCTGGTTCCCCGCCGAGTTGCCAAACGGGCAAGCGTCGTGAGCAATGCGTTGATCATCGGGCTTCTCCTCAACTGTCCTGCTGCGCGCGGAAATGCGGCAGCGCCTCGGGCTGGCGATAGTTGCGCGGGGGCGGTTCGCACGATGCACGATCGGCGCCGGGGACGACGCGGAAGCCGCCGCAATGGGCATGCAGGTGCCGCTCGTTGCGGATCTGCGTGCAGAAGCCGGAGTTGGCGCGGGAGTACTGCTCCACGGCCGCGACGCATCGCGGTTCGTCCAACGTGACGATCTTGCGCGTCTCGCAGCCCGTGAAGAAGGAGCAGTAGATCGTCGTGGCAAGGTATACGGGGAACGTCAGTCCTTCCATGATCGGGTCCTCGGTCGGTTGCGCCCGAGGCCCGACGTCGTCAGGCCACCATGGGCGTGGGGTAGCTCAGTCCTCGCTCGAATCCCTCGTCGTCTGCCGCGTCTCCCTCCTCTCGGAGATCGAGAGCAGCTCCCCGATGAAGCCTTCCAGTTGATCCGGTGTCGCCGCGTCGAGCGCCTCGGTCACGGCCGGGCTGCCCTCCTCCGCCGTCTCCGACAGACCGTAGCGCGCGTTCGACTTGCTCATGGGGGACGCCTTCCTGTCTCGCTATGGCCGCCATCGCCTCGTCGTACGAGACGTTGAGCTGGCCGACGGGCCTTCCCGCGAGTCGGTCGTAGAGCTCCTTCTCGGGATACCACAACGTCGCTTGCAGGTCGGCCGCGGACATCTCGTAGCCCGAATCCTTCAGGATCTCAAGCGCCCTGACCACGACGGATCGGATCCATTTCCGCATGCCCGCGTTCCGGGGGCTGTCGACGGGCATTCCCAAGGACTTGATGATGGACTCGGCGGCTCCCGGCCAGCCCAGGCGCGCCTTCACCTCGGACGCCTCCTCGTTCCCCACGCCCTTGCGCACCAGCGCCTTGCGCGTCCGTTCCCAGAGCCTGTGGACGTCCCGGCAGGCCGCGAGGAGGTCGTCGTTGTCCATGTCCCAGAACTCGCCCGGCGCGGGGATGCCCGCGGCGGCCATCTGCTCGGCCATCCTCTTGCCCCGCATGGAGCGGCGCAGCCCCTTCACGAGCCTCGGCAGGGCCTCGCCGCTGATCTCCTCCCGAACGAGGGTTCCCGTGTACCTGCCCCACATCCTCATGAACCAGAGGTCTATGGTGATCGGCTCGTGGTTGCCCATCAAATTCTGCATGAAAGCGTTTCCGACCTTCGGCCCGAACATCATGGAACCGTGGACGGTCTCGCTCGAGAGTTCCTGCCCGCCGATCCTGATCCCGAACTTCGTGGCGGCGGCACGGAACTCGCCCATGGTGAACTTCGCGCAAAGCAGGCGCCTCATGCGCCCGATGTCGCCGCCCAGGATGTCGAGCACGTCGTTGAACCGCTTCAGGTTGTTCCTGATGGCCTGCCCCTTCGCCCCGTACGGCCTCGGGTCGAAGCGTCCCGTTGCCACGAAGGCCCGGTACTGCTCGAGGGCATAGCGCATGTTCTCGTGGACGCCGATGTTCTGCGAGGTGATGGCCATCGCGCCTATGAGCACGGTCCTCGCGTCCTCGGAGTTGGTGAAGCCCGCGCCGGGGAGCGCCCTCGCCTCCTCGTCCGAGGCGAGTTCCGGGTGCATCTCGGCGGCGACCGCGAACGCCCGCCTCAATGCGTCCGTGTACCAGTGGAGGGAGCTCGCGCCGGATCGCTCGACTGCGGCCGACGCCTCGGCGGCCATCATCCGCGCGATCACCTCGTCCCCGTCCCCGGACGGCCCCGTGAGGGCCTTGCCGCCGAGGTCACGGACGGCGAGGGTCGTCAGGAAGCGCGTGACCTCGGAATTGTCGGAGAACGGCGCGTCCGGCTCCCCTCCCTCCCCGATGAAGTTGCCGATGAATGCGCTGGGCAGCGGAGGCGCGATCGGGCCGCGCGTCCCACCTTCCTGCCCCTGTCCCCGTACGCCCATTGGCCC
>Ga0256851_1000038_pt1 | contig 18590 bp, 24 predicted proteins | sample BONnt4_FD_181165 | JGI IMG/M metagenome (GOLD analysis project Ga0256851, IMG submission 181165) | Terrestrial sediment cell enrichment communities from Utah, United States - BONCAT_SYTO_Terrestrial_sediment - 4 | ecosystem: Environmental > Terrestrial > Deep subsurface > Rock core/Sediment... | reverse complement strand
GGTCCAGTGCTTGGGCGGGGGCGGCGCGGGCCTCTCGTTCTTGGTCTCGACGAGCTCGTACCCGGTGACCCCCTGCCACGAATGGTCGTACGCCTGCGGCACGGCCGGCCCGGAGGCCAGGGCGGTCAGCACTGCGGCGGCCGAGATTGTCCTCATGAGTCCATGCAAACGATTGCTCACCTTGAGTCCTCCCGAGCGAATCCTTGACCTCCAGGGCCCCGTGCCTTGTGCGTGCTCTCGATGGCACCGACTGCGCAGGCTTCGACCGGGATTGTATGACTCCGGTCCGGGCCTCACCACTCGCCGGCGGATTGCCTCGGTGCCCGGGCCGGTCACCCTCGCCATGCCCCGTGCCCCCGCGTGAAGGCCGCCACGATCCAGGTGCCGCGTACTGCGGGACGATCCCAGCCGGACATTTCGTCCTTTATAACGAACGAAGCATTTGAATCCTTCGCTCGCTCGGACAATCATGGCTCATGGCGGCCGCCGTGGCCGTGCGTACGTGGTGCGGGCTTGGCGATGATCGTCTTCGGATACGGTTCGCTGATGTGGAATCCGGGCTTCAGGCACGTGTCGAGCATGCCTGCCATGGCCCCCGGGTGGCGGCGGTCGTGGTGCATCCCGTCCACGGTGCACAGGGGCACGAGATCGCTCCCAGGCATCGTGCTTGGACTCCTGCCTGGCAGGTGCTGCGTCGGGATCGCCTACGAGGTGGCGGAGGCGGACGAGGCGGAGGTCCGCCGCTACCTCGAGGCCCGCGAGACCGCCGAGGAGGGCTACGTCGAGGCCACGGTCGACATACTGACGCTCCGGGGCTGGGACAGGGGCCTCTGCTACGTGGCGGACGGCTCTCACCCTCGCGTGTCCGAGCTGCCGGACGACCGCCTCCTTCACGTGCTCTCGAGCGCGCAAGGAAGCGCCGGGAGCAACGCCGATTATGCGAGGAGGACCATCTCGGCGGTAAGGTCGCTTGCGTGCCCGTCCGCGTGGCCTTCCCCATGCCCCGGGATCGGCGAGAAGGCGGCAGGAGTCCTCTGCGGAGGGGAGGGTGATTCCGTTCCCTGACCCCCGCCGAATCCTGGGGAGCACCTTCGTATACGACGCAAGCCGAATTGACGCTGCAACCCGCTGGCTCGTAGGTTGCCCAATCAATTCGGGCAGGGCTTCATGAACATCCACAAGTCGAAACTCACCGCAGGCGCGATCTCCGCGATTGCCGGGTTCCTCCTCTGCGCGGGCGTCCAGGCCCAGTCCCTGTCCGGCATCGGCATCGGTGACAACATCGCGTCGGCCACCAAGGGGCTTGGGATCAGGCCGACGGCTCGCGAGGCATCCGGTCCGTTCGAAATCCGGAAGTGGAAGCTGGGTGACGCCAACGTCCTGTCACTGACCGCAGACCGCAAGACTGGCAGGATCGTGTACGCGGAGACCAACTGGAGCGGAAGCGTCAGCGGCAGGACGTCCGACTTCCCGGGCTTCGCCTACGGCAAGACGACGCTCGAGGACATCCGGAACGAGCTCGGACACAACGGCTTCGCCTACAAGGAGCGGATGGGCGCCAACATGCCGGACGGCAGCATGGTCCTGTTCAACTCCTACGAGGTTGCCGATTCCTCGACCATCGTCACCTTCGTGAGCAGGATCTCGAGGAAGGACGCGCAGTCCCTCAAGCGCAGCACCCGGTTCGACATCGGCAAGGCTGCCAAGCTGGATGCAATCATCCTGGCGGAGTCCGCCTACCTCGACGCGATCTGGGGCGAGGAGAAGCTCCCGGCCGACAAGGCGAAGCCGATCCGCTGGGAGCAGTCGCGCATGGCCTTCGAGGGAATCTGGGCCGAGACCGAGGCCGAGTGCAACGACGAGGAGGGACCGAACTCCCGCACGCTCATCGACCTGCGGAACCTCGTGAAGGGCAAGAAGGTGCCCCTGTTCGACCAGTACGAGAACCACTGCAAGATCCAGGACATGGTCCCGGCAGGCATCGACATCGCCCTCAAGGTGACCTGCTACGGCTTCTGGGAGGACTTCGAGAAGAACGAGGACGGCCAAGAGGGATTGGTCAAGCTCAGCGCGCGTTCCGCACCTCTCCTCGAGATCGACGGAAAGAAGTTTCAGCTCTGCAAGGGGCTGTGACCCTTAGGACACATCGCTCGTCCGTCGCAATCCGTCCGGTTGAACTAGGGTCACGCGGAAGATAGGTTAACGCCTCCTTCCGCGACCAATGCCATGAAATCCTTAGTCTCCATCCTCCTTCGGGGCACGATCCCCGTTCTCGCCAGCCTTTTACTGAACAGCGGGGCGCAGTCCCAGACCCTGAACGGCATCCGCATCGGGGAAGCGCTCCCGTCCGCCTCGAGAATAGGGGCCAAGGCCATAGCCAAGGTTCCAGCGGGTCCGCACGAGGAGATCAGGTGGAAGCTCCCCGACGGCAACAGGCTGTCCCTGGCCACGGATCCCGAGCAGGGGAAGATCGTCTATGCCGAGCAGAAGTGGGGAGGGCGTCCTGATGGCAAGCCTGCCGACTTCCCGGGGTTCAAGTACGGCGAGACCACCCTCGCGGACATCAGAACCCATGCGGAGAACGGGGGCTTCGCCTTCGTGGAGCGCCTGATCGACGACAGGCCGGACGGGCTGCGCCTGTTCAACGCCTACGAGGTCGAGGGGGCGCCGGGCCTCGTGGTGACGTTCGTGACCAGGATGCCGCCCAAGGACGCCCGGCGGCTCCGGAAGAAGGATGCGACGGTCGACATCAACCGCTCCGCCCGTCTGGAATCCATCATTCTCGCGGACGCGGCCTACCTGGAGTCGATCTGGGGCGAGGCGAAGCTGAAGGGCAAGGCCTACAAGCCGATAAGATGGGCCTCCTCCCAAGGCCAGGCCTCGGTGGAAGCCCTGCCGTCTCAGTAGCGACGGGCCGGGGCTGCCGGCATGTGGGCTTCGACCTCGAAGCCAGGGCCGAGGCGCTCGATCAGGCCGACGAGCTCATTCCGCAGCGCGTCCCCGTCGACGCCCGAGGCCTTGATGTCGGCATTAAGTTCCTCGAGGACTTCGTCCGGCATCTGCTCGAGGCTGTCGAGGGCGCTCTCCAGTGTGGTCGGGCTGATGCCGCCGTCGTTCTCGTTCCGGATTTCCGCCCAGAGGAAAGCCTCGAGGGTTGGGCTGGGGTCGAAAGTGCTCATGTCGGGTCTCCTGTTGGATGCATCCCGATCCTAGTGCCGGTCCATGCAAGCCAGGCTCAGGTCTGGCCGATTGCCATCTCCGGCTGCTTCGGGCAAGGCCTCATGCGGAGGACGACAATGCGCTCCTGATGCCGTCCAGCAGCGCCCCGTCCTCCAGAGGCTTCTCCAGGACCTGCCGATAGCCTGACCTCAGGGCGCGATCCCGTATCCTGGGGACGGCTCCGGCCGTGATGAGGATGGCTGGCATGCGGACGTCACGCTCGTGAAGCCGCTCCAGCAGGTCGATACCGTCCCGGCTCGGCATGCGGTAGTCGGCGACGAGGCAGGCCTCTCGGGGCAGCCCCTCGTCCGCGAGAAGGCGGTCGCCGTCCTCGTAGAGCCGGACGTCCAGGCCGTGGAGCTCGAGGGCGAATTTCAGCGATCGGCGTACGGCATCGTCATCATCGACGACGAGGACCGTTCCCTGGACGGTAGGCATGACGGTTCCCTGCTGCGTGGCTTCCCGGCGCTTCACCCACCGGATGCATCCCAAAATGCACGCTCGGCGCCCGCCATGCCATTCAGGGAAATTCCTTCAGTGGATTCCCTTAAGGGCCGCTCAGGAGGGCCTCCTCGGGGTTCTCCGCCGCGAGCAGGGCAAGGCGCACGAGTTCGGGAAGGCTGCGGACGCCGACCTTGGCCATGACCCTCGCCCGGTGGATCTCGACAGTACGGGGGCTGATGTCGAGGTCGCCTGCGATCACCTTGTTGGGCTTGCCCGCGACGAGTCCGTCCATGATCTCGCGTTCGCGCTCCGAGAGTTCCGCGATGCGGGTCCGGGCATCGGAGACACGGGCGTTCCTATGCTTGCGCTGCTCCAGTCCCCGCATGGCCTCCTGCACCGCTCCGAGGATACGCTCGTCATCGAAAGGCTTCTCGATGAAGTCCACGGCTCCTGCCTTCATGGCCCAGATCGCCATGGGGAGGTCTGCGTTCCCCGTCATGAGGATCACGGGAACGGACTGACCGCGGACCTTGAGCCGACGCAGGAACTCGAGCCCGTCGATGTCCGGCATGCGGGCGTCCGTGACGATGCATCCGGGGATTCCATCCTCGACGCCCTCCAGGAGCTGGGAGGCGGATTCGTACTCGTGGACGCTGAATTCCTCGGACCTCAACAGGAAGGCCAAGGACCGACGCACAGCCTCGTCGTCATCGACCACGTGTACCACTCGATCAGCCGCCATCCATCACCCCTTGTGGAAGCTTTGCGCGATTATGAACTACGTCCCCAGAGGGATGTTTGTTCCCGAATTGATCCCGGTGGATCCCCTATAAGGCCTTGGCAGACCCGGCCGCCTCTGCCCAGCGCCTCTTGCGGGCGGCTTCCCGGGCCCGCCTGCGCAGCCAGAACGCGCCAGCCGCAAGCCTGCCGACGGCATAGATTCCGGCGACGAAGGCGAACTGGAGCAGGACCGCGGCCAAGACCGAATCGCCCCCGAACATGGCCACGTAGACGTAGCCCCGCAGGATGGCCGTCGGAACCAGGGGAAGGACGACAAGCCCACCCAGCATCAGGCGCCGTACGACCTTGTCATCGATGAAGGCAAGGACGAACGGCATGACGGCAAAGTAGACAAGCATCCCGACTATGAACATTCAGCCCCCGTCTATGACATCTTCAGATGCTTTTCCAGCCCATAGAACAGCTTTGTCGTCGCAGGACAATTCCACAAGTCTCAGCCGCGTGAATCCTCTGGAAAAGACTCGGATACCTTTGCACGCCTGGCCACGCGCCAGCGGGGGAGGTCACGTGCGGCGAGGAAGGTCGCGTGGTACGCCAGCCAGACGAAGGCGAGGTGGTGCAGGAAGACGACCCAGACAGGATAGCTGGACAATCGGTAACTCACCGTGATCGCGGCTCCCACGTACGACCAGAGGACGTATGGGAACGCAACGAGCAGTCCAAACAGGACCCTGCGCTTCCTGGCCTCCCGTACCATTGCGACCGTCGACGCGAGGACCATGAAGAACAAAGTTACCACGGCTCGCCTCCCTACGAGGCGGATTTCGGCGTCTTCCTGACCAGCCCCGTGATCTCCCTCTCGATCTCGGTGTCCCTCTGCCCGAGGACGTCGACGTGGTCGGCTCCCTTGACGGGGAAGAAGGTCGCGTCCGGCCGCAGGGAGGCGAGCGTCTTGCCGTATCCGAAGGGGATGACGTTGTCCGACATGCCGTGGACGATGTAGACCTTCTGGGCATGCACGTCCTTGATCCGCTCGTTGTTCCGGAAGGTGTCGAACAGCGTGAACGTGGGAAGGATCGGGAACTTGTCCGAGGCCATGTCCTCAAGGTTGGTGAAGGGGGCGTCCAGGATCAGGGCGAGGACACGCCGCTCGGAGGAGATGCCCACGGCAACCCCGCTCCCGAGCGAGTGCCCATGGACGACCACCTGGGAGTTCGGGGCCTGCTTCCTCGCGAAGTCGTAGGCGGCCCGCCCGTCCTCGAGGAGGCCGTGCTCGGAGGGCTTGCCCGTCGATCCGGGATAGCCCCGGTAGGCGACGGCGAGGACCCCGTATCCGCTGTCCGACCACGGCTTCCCGGCGAACCTGTTCGCGTAGGGCTGCGGCGTGGCGGCGTTCCCGTGGAAGGTAATGATGACGGGCATTCCGGGAGCTGGCTTCTTCCAGTAGGCCTTGAGCATCTCGCCGTCGTTGGTCGTGATGGTGCCCTGCGTCAGTCCTGGCCCGAACGGGCGCTTGGTCGCCTCCTCGAAGTCGACGGCCCAGGACTGGTACACGATCGAGCGCTGGAACACCGTGGCCAAGACGAAGACGGTCGCATAGCCGATCAGGAACCCCTTGGCGATGCCCTTTGCCACCTTCCACTTGTCCATGAACGCCCCCAACGCAGGCCCGAGACGCCTGGGATCACTCTCCAGCGCCGGCTGAAACGCGACAACTCGCCGCCCACCAATGGTGCAATGTGCTCACGGAATCCTCAACAAACGGATTCGTGATGGGAACGAATCCTACGCGAATGCGTTTACGTCGACCGCCATACTGGCCGTGATGTCTGCCTCGAGAGCCGTGTCGCGCGCCCCCAGAAGGGACACGTGATCCTCGCCGGCGAGGATTTCGAGGCGGGCGTCGGGCCTTAGCCTTGCGAGCCTCAGCGAGTGGCGGTGTGAGATCACCGTGTCCCGGTCGCCGTGGAGGATGTGGATCCGTTGGGCCTTGACCCTGCCGATCCGCCTGTCCGACCGAAACCTGTCCAGGAGCAGCGGGGTTGGGGCGAACGGGTACTGGTCCCCGGCAGCGGCCACGAGGGAGCTGAAGGGAGCCTCGACGACGACTGCGAGGGCCTCGTTGGCGGCAGCCGTCGCGATCGCGACCCCGCTTCCCATCGAGTGCCCGTGGATGACGACGGGAGAGCCGGGGGCATTCCGGCGGGCGTAGTCGTAGGCGGCCTGCCCGTCCAGCAGGAGTCCCTTCTCGCTCGGCTTGCCCGTGGAGCCGGGATACCCTCTGTAGGCGATCCCGAGCACGCCGTAGCCCGAGGCCGACCAGGGGCCGGACGCGAACCTCTCGACGTAGGGCTGGGGCGTGGACGCGTTCCCGTGGAAGGTCACGATCACGGGCGCCCCGGGAGACGGTGCCTTCCAGTAGGCCTTCAGGGTCTCGCCGTCCCGGGTCTGGATGACGGTCTCCGTCACCGCCCTCGACCTGACCCTGATCTTCCGTTCCCGCTCGGTGATGGCGTGCCGAGGGAAGACGAGGTGGCGCTGGAAGACGGCGGCCGCCCCGCCGATGCCAACGTAGGCAATGCCGAGGAAGCACAGGAAGTCAGCTCCCATATCGACGAAGTCGGCCATGACGCTCCCCTGCATGTCCCAGGCAGCCATTGTGCCCTGGAAACACGACAGGCGCACCACGGCCCTTTGCCGCCCCTCACAAGGACTCGCGCCGGGTGAGGGCCGTGATCTCCCTCTCGAACTGGATGTCGTGCATCCCGAGGATGGACCAGTGGTTGCCGTCCTTGACCCTGCGGAGGTCGACGTCCGGCCGGGTGGCGGCGAGGGACACACCCTGGGAGACGGGGATCACGCCGTCGTCAGTGCCGTGCACGACGAAGATGCGCTGCGCCTTCACGTCGGGCATCCGCGATACCGAGTCGAACCGGTCCCAGATGAGCCTGGTCGGGAGCACCGGGAACTGGAACCGGGCCGCGTCCTCGTACGAGGTGAAGGGAGCGTCCAGGATGAGGGCGAGGGCAGGGAACTCCGTGGCGACGGCGACCGCCGGACCCGACCCCATGGAGTGGCCGTGGATCACGATCGGCGAGTCCGGGGCCTTGGACCTCGCGTACGCGACGGCGGAGCGCGCGTCCTCGATAATGCCTTCCTCGCTCGGCCACCCTGTCGAGCCGGGGTATCCCCTGTACGTGATCGCTATGACCCCGTAGCCCGACTTCGCCCACGGATCATGCGAGAACCTGTCAGTCATGTACCGCGGGGTGGCAATGCGCCCATGGAAGGAGACGATGACGGGCGCCCCGGGAGCGGGAGGCTTCCAGAAGGCCTTCAGGCGCTCGCCGTCCGAGGTCTCCACGGTGACGGTCTCGACGCCGGCCGCGCGGGGCTTCTGGGCAGCGCGCTCGGCAGAGACCGACCACCACGGGAAGAGGATCGGTCGCTGGAAGGCCACAGTGCCGTATAGGGCGCAGACGTAGATGACCGTCAGGGTGCGGGTGACCCGGATGACGGGCATCGGAATGCGGAGCTGCATGATGGCACCTCCTGGGCTGGCAGCCTTCCTGTCCTCCGACTTTGAGGTGCCGGCTCACATGGGGCAACCGATCGTGTCCATCCGCTACAATGTGCCCATGGAACCCGTGCAGAGTGCGGGAGGACCTATCTTAAAGTCCGCAGGTGTCATCAGGTCCACGTGTCCTGCCGTCATCAGGGCGGCAAAAAGACAAAGGCGGACCGTCAGCGTCGTGCGGGGGGACGGGCCGGGTGCCCGGTATGCCAGCAATGCGATTATTGCCCAGAGCACAACCACGGACGCAACGGAGGTCAAGACCTCCGGATTGGATCCGCGATTCCCGCAGATCGAGGAAAGGCTCCATCGCTCGTATGCCACTAGGCAAGCTGTGGCTGGGATGAGGGAGAGCAATGCCGGCCTGATATTCTCCGGCCTCAGGAACACGAACAGGCCGACGATCAGGTGACATGCGCCGAAAAGCAAAACAAAAAGGACCGAGTCGAACGGGACGTGGGCAGCATTGCTCAGGCGAGCAAGTCGGGTGCCGATACTGACAATGGTTGCGAGTCCGAGGAAGACCTGCACCATCGCAAGCAGCCTGAACAACACGACGATCCCAGATCGGACCTCTCCGGCCAACCCTTCACGCCTGCTCGACGTAACCCGGGATGATGCATCTTCATCCATCTCTGGCATCTTCGGATCGTTCATGCCGGGAACCTCTCACCCATGACAGGCTCCCGGATTCCTCCGCCGGCCGCATCAATGCCTTCCCCGCATCCTCTCGAGATTGCGACTTGCCGTCTCGCCCGACAGCCTTCATCCAATGACGCAAGGAAAGGCACCGACATGAGCGTAGTTGGACACACCATGCCCCGATCCCTCGCCGATGCCGTGTTCGAGGGCATCAAGGAGATCGACGATTTCCGCAGGTCCGTCGACGCTGGGGGGAACGGAACGGACGAGGATGCGGCCTGGGGGATGCTGACGACCCTGCGGGACCGTTTCGCCGACACCAGCTTCCCGGTCGGCGTGGCGCGCATCGATCAGGTTCTCAAGGAAGCCGAGGACAACGAGCAGGGCACGGACCTGGATACGCTGTGGCAGCTCATCGAGGACGTGCGCGGCGACTACGCCGACGCCCTGGGATCGATCGGCTTCGAGGCACCCGCGTACGCTGCGGGTTCGTCGGCTCCCGGTCCGAGGTGATCGGGACCAGCGGCATGAAGACCCAAACAGAAAGGGCACCCGTCATGAAAGACGGGTGCCCTTTCTGTTGCGAGCAGCGGATACGGGAAGCGTCTGGGAGTCCCTTAGGAGCCGGCCGCCATCTTCTTGAGCACGATTTCCCGGTTGGTGAGGTACTTCTCGTCCTTCTTCAAGGATATCGCGCGGTCGATGGACGCGAGTGCTTCCTGATGCCGCCCCATCTTCATGAGGGTCCAACCCCGGTTGTTCCACGCCCCAGCGAACTTGGGATCAATCCTCACGGCCTCGTCGAAATCCGCGAGAGCCTGTGCGAACCAGCCCCTGGCGAGATATGCACGCCCACGCTGCTCGGTGGCATGGAGCCTGAACTGGGGATCGCCCCTTTCGATGAAGGCGGTGCAGGCAGCTATCGCCGCCAACGGGTCGGCTGACGCCTGCTTGCAGAACCTCCGCGCCTGCTCCATGTCCTCGATGGCCATGGCCGGCATCGCTGCGGCGGCCATGACGGCGGTGATGACGGATACGCTCAGAAAACGCTTCATCATGTGATCGATCCCCTCTGTCAGCGATTGTTGAAGTCGACGGTCCGCGAGCATGGAGCCGCTCCGGACTTCTTGCAGGCCGAGCCGTGAAGGCCGAGGGACAGCACCGTCTTCCCCTTCCGGGTCACGACCTTGTACTCCCTGACGTACTCGTTGAACCTCTCGGTCCACTTGCCGGGTCCGGTCGAGATCAGGACCTGGGTCATGCTGCCCCCGCTGCCGCTGAACATCGTATGCATGCCGTCGCAGACCAGCTCGCCGTAATCGATGATCCAGTCCTTGGTGCCGTCGCCGTTCAGGTCGTGCTGGTTCGTGGCGAAGCCCTTCTGGAGCTTGAAGACCTCGCAAGACTCGAGGTTCCCTTTGAAGGCCGCGACCACGTCCGCCGGGTAGCCGGAGATGTCGGTAGACTTCTGCTTGGGCGGGGGTGTGGTGCTGGCCGTCAGGAAGCGCGGATCGACCCATCCGCCCTGCTCGTCCTCCCCGTAGGTCACGTAGCAGAACCGCGGCAGCCCCCTGGAGGCGGGATCGGTGTCCAGGATGACCTTGCCGGCGGCGTTCACTGAGTTGCAGAACTCCTTCTTGACCCACTTGGCATCGTGGGAGAGCTCCCCGGTCTTGTGCGATTTCGGGTCCGGCCAACGCTTCACGATGAGCTTCTCACCGGGCGCGATGCCCGTGACGTCGAAAAGGCCCTCCTCGGAGGCGAGGGCGGACCCGGCGCCGATCAGGAGGGAGAGGGTAGCGGCGAAAAGAAAGCGCATGCAGAACTAAATCCCTGTTGCGGGGAGCGTCATAACAGGATTCATCAACGTCGCAAAGCCCAAACTTGGCCGATATGTCAACAATTGTGGGGAGCGGCCGCGCCGAGGCATCGAACAGTGATCCCCAAGGCGGCCTTTCTTCCCTGTCCCAGATGCCGTCCTCATTGCAGACGGAGCAGGCGGGGCCTGTTCGGGCCTAAGGATAGCGGTCATGCTCATGGCTCAGGATCCGCAGGCAAGGATGCCACATGACGATCGACGGCGACGACGAACTCACCAGGCTCAAAGAGATCGGGAGGATCGTCGCCGACGTGCTACGGGACATGGGAACAGCCATCGAGCCGGGCATGACCACCCTGGAGCTGGACCTCATCGGGCGCAGGCTCCTCGAGAGGGAAGGGGCACGTTCCGGACCTGAGGTGACCTACCAGTTTCCGGGCGCGACCTGCATCAGCGTCAACGAGGAGATCGCCCACGGCATCCCGGGGGCGCGCATCATCAGGGCAGGGGATCTCGTCAACATCGACGTCTCGGCGGAGAAGGGCGGCTTCTTCGCGGACAACGGGGCGTCGTTCGCAGTGCCTCCGGTCTCCAAGGTCAGCGAGCGGCTGTGCCGTGACGGGCGCCGGGCCATGTGGGTCGGCCTGCGTCAGGTGGGTGCCAACAAGCCTCTGGCAGGGATCGGCAATGCCATTGGGGACTTTGCCCGGAAGAACGGCTACACGCTCGTGAGGAACCTTGCCAGCCACGGAGTAGGGCGCTCCCTTCACGAGGAGCCGACCCAGCTCGCGACGTGGCCGGACAAGTCGGAGCGCCGGATCATGAATGAAGGACTCGTGTTCACGGTGGAGCCGTTCCTCTCCCTGGGGGCCGAGTGGGCCAGGGGCAGCGAGACCGACGATTGGACGCTCTACGGGGAGCCGAGAGCGCCCACCGTGCAATACGAGCACACGGTGGTGGCGACCAGGAACGGCCCGCTGGTCGTCACTCTGCCTTCCTGATGGCCACGCCGTGCCCACTGAAGGTCCACGCGCCCCCGCTGACAGTCAGCGGGCGGACGTGCGGGGTCATTTCTTCTTCGAGAAATCCACCGTCTTGAAGCACTCGTCGGCGCCGCCCCTGCCGCAGGAGCTGCCGTGCAGGTCGAGGCGGACGACGGTCTTGCCGCCCCTCTCCACGTACTTGTGGCCGCGGACGGGACTTTCGTAGGCTACGTCCCAGTCCCCCGCGCCCTTGGAGAGGAAGACCTGGAAGGTGCAGCCCGCGCTCCCGCAGTACGGCATCGAGGTGCCGTCGCACTCGGCCTTCTCGTAGTCGAGCACCCAGTCCGTGAGGCCATCGCCGTTGAGGTCGAGGTCCCGCTTGGCGAAGCCGGGATCGGCCGTGAAGACCTTGCAGTCTTCAGTGTATGTCCTCATGCCCCGGGCGATCGACGTCGGATAGCCTGAGACGCCTGCCTGCGTCCGCGCCTTTGCCCTGGCCACATCTGCCTCGCTCGGCTTGTACAGGACCTCGCCGACCCGGGATGGAGCATTGCCTTCCTTCAGGAAGCGGGCGTTCGCCCAGCCGACACTCAGGCCCCACTGGATCTTGCACCATCGCGACGCTCCCTGGATGGGCATGTCGCTGTCGGGTTGGATGCGGCCGTTGTAGATGGTCACGCACCCGAGGTTCGGCACGGCCTTCGCATCGTGCTCCACGTAGCCCGTCTGCCTCGCCTTAGGGTTCGGATCCGCCCGGAGGAAGAGGACGTCGGTTGCGGCGACGCCCTGGACATCGAAGAAGTCGGGGCCGTTCGCGGTCGCGAGGGCGGTGCCTGCGGTCAGGAGGAGGGCGGCGGTGGCAAGGATGGTGGAGCGCATGCGTTGTCCCGTGTTCGTGCCCCGGCTTCATTCTGGAACGGCCGAGGTTCCGACCTCATAGCAGGTTCCGATCCTGTTTGACAGGATCCAGGAGCAGGTTTTGAAGGGACCTCGGTCACCCGAAAAGCCGCGAGGCTGAGACTCCACTGTTGGCTCTCTTCTGCGCGTAGAATTGGGTGATGAACTCGCGGGCGTTCCTGATGTATGAAGCCTTCGAAATCTTGCCATCCTTGAGTCTGACTTCGACCTGAACATAACCGAACCATTCGCCGAGCAGCCCTTGATTGACCTGGATGCTGCCGATTTCCCGTATGTCGTGCTCAAACCAGCATTGGGGCGTCAGGGACGGACGGTAGAGTACCCGTTCCGTCGTCAAGGTCAGTTGGATCTGCTCCAGGACGCGGGAGTGTGAGTTGGCGGCCAACAAGGCTACGGCCAGGCAAACCGCGGCTAATTCCACCGGCACTGGATTTGGCAGGGATTGTCCCGCTGAGAATGCCCAGATCACAATGAACAGGTTCGGGATAAACCGTGCGATATTTACGATTGGGTGGCCTCTCGCCACATGGACGAATTCCTCCCCCTCCCGATACTCGATCCTCGTGGAACTGGGCATTCGGAAATTCCCTCCCCCGACGATTGAAGCCCGGGAAACGTCCGGCAAGAAGCCCTACCGGGTGAGGCTTGCTGCGCCGCGGCATGATCCCAGTCATCGAACGGCGAGGTAGTCATGAGGCGCAAGGTCACCGCCTGTCTCATGAATGCGCCCGGCACCAGGATAGCTTGCGCCGTGACCATCGACCTCGGCGAGGAGGGACTCGAGATGTCGAATGCGAGGCCGGAGGACTCCTCGGCAGCAAGTTCAGGACGGGAGGCAATTCGCTCGTCGTGGCCTGGTTCCGCCCGCCGGCACGATTGATGCTTGCCGCCGCAGGCGGGAGAGTCGAATGGACGGATGACGGGCGGGGCGCACATGGGCAGGACGGTCATCGCTTACCACGGCACGGGCCACTGGCACTCGATCAGGGAGACGGGAATCCTTGACCCGTCCCCCGAGAGCGTCTCCCACCTCGAGGGCGAGGGGGCCTTCGTCACGTGCGGGGGCACTCACCTGACAGCATCGCCGGAGATCGCGATCGCCCAAGCACTTCAGGCATCCACGGAGATCGGCGGGGACCCGACCGTCGTCATGGTGGAGATCGACGAGCGGCTGCTGATCCCCGACGACGGGAATGTGGGAATCTTCCTGCACCGCTTCCTTGACGAGAACGTCCCCCACTGGAACCTTCTCGACTCGGTCTCCGTGGCGTGGGCGATCCGAGGCGTTCCCGCCGAGCGCATCGCCGAGCTCGCCGCGACGCTCGGCGGGTCGGCCTCGGACGCGGACCACTCGCTCCTGGTCCAAGGCCTCACGAGCTACGCATGCCGCATGATCGATGACTGGAACACGAACCTCGGCGTCGCGGCGACCGTGATCAACGACCTGTGCAAGGCCTACCGCACGCCGGTCGAGAAGGGGTGGAGCACCGTCGTGGACGGCGACACCATCGAGTTCGTGGGGTCGTTCAGGACGCTGGAGTCCATCGGCGACGCACCAGGCGCCAAGATCGTCGGTGCCGCGACCCTGGTCTTCGAGGATGCCGGGATGACGCTGGCGGAGGTCGTCACGGAGGGGCAGTTCCCGCGTGAGGAGGCGGACAGGATCGCCCAGGCGGCCTTGGACAGGCTGGTCGACGAAGGGCACGACGTCATAGCCAGCCCGTACATGAACGTCTCTGGCTGCCTGGTCTTCTGACGGGCGGGAGTCCCGAGTTGACCTTTGCCGTCTGTCCCCGGAAATTCCAGGGACACAGGGGTGGTGAGGCAAATGGGCGAGAAGATCATCGCGTATCACGGCACCGGGGTCTGGCACCTGATCAAGAAGGAGGGTTGCTTCGACCCCGAACCCCACGACCAGTCCTACGACGAGCAGGACGGCGCGCTCGCCTCGTGCGGCGGCACGTACCTCGCCAAGGCCCCTGAGGACACCGTCCCTTACGCCCTGAGGGCCTCGCTGGAATACTGCTCTGAGGCGACGGTCGTCGTGGTGGAGATCGATACGGACCTGCTGATCCCCGACGAGGACAGGATCGCCGTTCCCCTGCGGCGGTTCCTCGATGACACGTTCGACAGGGGCTGGGACCAGAAATCCGCCAGGACGCTGGCATCGAGGATCGGGAAGCTCAAGGACAAGGAGCTGGACAGGCTCTCGTATGTCTTCAGCCCGTCCGAGACCGACCCCGACCGCACCATCCTCCGCAAGGGCATCCTGGCCTACGCCCTCCGCTGCCTGGAGGACGGCGAGACGGACCTGAAGGACACCGCATCGGCCATCAACGAACTCTGCAAGGCCTATAGGGACGCGATCGCGGACGAATGGAGCACCCGCCGCGCCGTCAGCAGCTCCACGGCGACCTTCAGGACGTTCGAGGCCATCGGCAAGGCTCCCGGCACGCGCATCCTCGGGGCGGCTACGCTCATCTTCAAGGACAAGGGCCTCGAGCTGGCAGACGTCCACGTCGAGGGGGAGTTCCCCGAGGAAGTGATCGACGTCCTCGTCGAGGCGGCGGTGGACTACCACGATTACGAGGGCGTCCCCATCAGGGTCACGTACGAGGGCGGGCAGGGAAACTCGTTCGCGGCCTAGGCTAGGGCGGCCGTGACGGGGACCACGGAACCGATCCGCAGGGATCGGTTTTAACGTGGAAGGTATGAATTCCGTGCGGCGCCGATCCGAACGGTTGTGTCGCAGTGGCTTTGACCGACGCGACGCGCTATAGGGGCGAAGAAATACAGCGCTAGGGTTCAGAATTTCGTCCTTGGGGTCAAAAAAATAAGCAACAATAAGATCATGAACCCCGCCCCCTCCCAAACCTTCGCATTGCCTCATGAGTTCCAGCGCCTCGTCGCCGAGGACGTCGCCTCGGGAAAGTACCGGAGCGTCGACGAGGCCGTGCTCGCGATCCTGAAAGGCCACTACCAAGGCACCGGCAAGCCGGACGGTTCCTCTCCCGCCCGTGCGGCGCCGAGCCGTAGCGAGCAGCAGGTCGAAGCCCTGTTCGCCCAGGCGGCAGCGGGCATGGCCCAGACCGACCTGTCAGGTCACTTCCTGCGGGTCAACGACCATTACCGCTCAATCCTCGGCCGAAGCCGTGAAGAACTCATGCGCATGCGCATGCAAGACCTCACGCACCCGGACGACCTCCCCAAGAACGCGGCCCTGTTCGGGCGGCTGCTGCAAACGGGTGAGGCGTTCGAGATCGAGAAGCGCTACCAGCGCCCGGACGGGTCGGTGGTGTGGGTGCGGAACGTCGTCAGCCCCATCCTCGACGCGTCCGGCTCCATCGACAGCGTACTGGCCGTCTCGATCGACATCACCGACTACAGGAAGGTCCAGGAGGAACTCCGCGAAAGCGAATCCCTCAAGAGCGCAATCCTTGCCGCATCGCCCGATTGCATCATCTCCATCGACGAGGCCAACCGGGTGATCGAGTGGAATCCCGCCGCGGAGCGGACCTTCGGCTATTCCCGCGATGCCGCCATGGGCAAGGACCTGGCCGAACTCATCATCCCGCCAGGCTACCGCGAGAGACACCGCCGGGGCATGGCGCACTATCTCGCCACGGGCGAGGGACCAGCGTTGAACCGGGTCGTGGAACTCGAGGCCCTCAGGGCCGACGGTACGCTCTTCCCGGTGGAGAACGCGATCGTCCCCACCTGGGTTAACGGAAGGCCCCGCTTCACGGCGTTCCTGCGCGACATCTCGCGCCGCAAGCAGCAGGAGGCGGATCGTCTCGAGCTTGACCAGCGACTGCGCTCGACCTACGAGCATGCCTTCACGGGAATTGCAGAGGTTAGTCCCGACGGCCGCTTCCTGCGCGTGAACGAACAGTTGAGCCACATCACCGGGTACAGCCGCGAGGAGCTGCTGGATCGTACGTTCGAGGACGTCACTCACCCCGACGACAGGGAGGCGCATCTCGACCGTTTCCGGCGGCAGATGTCGGGCGACCTCGGATCCTACACGCAGGAGAAGCGCTACGTTCGCAAGGACGGGCAGACGGTCTGGGTCGAGCTGTTCGCCTCCAGGGTTGACGACGCGGAGGGCAGGCCTCTCTACGGCATCCGCGTGGCGCGCGACATCACCGAGCGCAAGCGCGCGGAGGAGCGCCAGCGCCTCCTCATCAACGAGCTGAACCATCGGGTCAAAAACACACTCGCGACAGTGCAGTCGATCGCCTACCAGACCCTGCGCACCGCACCGACGCCGCAGGATGCCCAGGCCGCCCTCACCAGCCGCCTTGTCGCCCTGTCGAAGGCGCACGACGTGCTGACCCGGGAGAGTTGGGAGGCCGCGGACCTGAACCAGATCGTGGCCGAGGCGATGGAGCCGTTCCTGGCCAGCAACTGCAAGCGCATCCACTTCGCGGGACCGGAGGTGCGCCTGCCTCCGTCCACCGCCCTTGGCATCGCCATGGCGCTCCAGGAGCTGGCGACGAACGCGGTCAAGTACGGGGCCCTCTCCAACGAGGCCGGGGAGGTGGAGATCCTGTGGAGCGTGGACTGGTCCCATGACCACGTCCTGCTCGCCCTGCGATGGGAGGAGCGTGGCGGACCCCCCGTGCAGTCTCCCACGCGCAGGGGGTTCGGCACGCGGCTTATCGAGCGGAGCCTTGCAGGAGACCTCCACGGGGAGGCGAGGATCGACTTCGCCCCTACGGGTCTGGTGTGCACGATCACGGCACAGGTGCCGGGCACGGGATTGGCCTCGGCGGCATAGTCGTTCCGCAGGGCTATCCGGCCCTCAGGGGGTCGGCATCGACGCGGGCGCCGCGAGGTTCCTGAGGTCGTCCTTGTTTCGGATGATGCCGACGATGAGTCCCGACGGGACCGGGTCGGCCATGAGGATGCCGCCCGTGGCCTCGAGGCAGGCGCGCCATCCGCCGCGATAGCCGCCCCATTCCTCCCAAGTTCGCCTGACTTCCGGGTAGGAGCGGCCGACCGGGTCGTCGAGGGCACGCTTGTCCACCATCAGCCCGCCCTCTGGAAGCTCCGCGAGACGGACAGCCAGTAGCGCAGGGCGGGTGCCGTTCCAGAATGCGCGGTCCCGCGCATAGATCCCGGCGATCTGCGGGATGGCCCAGCAGCTCCTCGCGAGGAAGCCGGAGGTGGCGAGTTTCTCGGCCGTGGCATCGTCGGTGCCGTGGAAGAGGAAGACGTCCTCCAAGGGGCCGCCTTCCCTCGTGAGCCTGTTGGCTGCCTCGACCGTCTTCTTCCAGTCGTCGAACCACTCCTGGGACATCTGCCCGATCACATGCCGGGGGTGGCGGGAGCGGCTTCCTTCTCGCGCTCACGCCGTGCAGTCTCGATCTTCCTCAGGCTGTCCTCGCGCCAAGTGCGCAGCCTCCTGAACTCGGTGGCAAGCAGGGACCATGACTCTGGCGAGAGGTCCGCGTTCAGGCGGGCAACGACCTGTCCGCCCTTGCGCTGGGATTCCTTGAAGCTGAGGTCCACGCCTCCGGTCTTGCCGGGCGCCACCCGCACCTCCAGGCTGTCGATGCATTCCTCGGTGGTGTTCACCTCATCGAATTCACGCTGGGCCTGGTTCATGTAAGCGTCGAAGCGGCCCTGCGGCTTTACCTCGGTCTGATGGAGGCTCGCAGTCAGCATCGCAGAGAGCACCTTCTCCACGCTCTCGAAATCGCCGTACATCAGGTATTCGCCATTGTGGCGCTTCTGCACCTCTGCCTCGTCGACGACGATCCTGACCCACACGTTCTCGTAGGGCACGCCCTTGATGTCCTCAGCCGCGCTCTGGGCGATCTCACTTTCGATCCATAGCCCGAAAGCCTTCTGGGGCATGGCTCCATTGGTTGCTGCACCCAGGTAGCCCGTGTCCTTGAGGAACGGGATGGTGACGGAGCTTTCCCAGAAGCTCAGGTTTTCGTTCTCTTCGGACATGTCCATTCCTCTCGCTGGCAGGCCTATGTCAGAAGAGGATGGACAGTCGGTAGGCAAGGACAAAGGGAGAGGACGCGAACCGCCGTCAGGGGCGGCGGATCGGGTACGGTCCTATGTGCGGGCTGCCGGCTGGCTTTTCGGCAGGACCCCGGCGGTCCCGCAGGGACGCCATTCCCCGTTCGACCGGGTCCGGGACGCGAACGGAATAGCCGAAGTTCGGGTGTCGCAGGATGAGGTTTGCACGCATGGACGGTTGCCCATGGGGGGGGCGTACGCGGATCCCAAAGGC
>Ga0256851_1000033_pt1 | contig 20665 bp, 18 predicted proteins | sample BONnt4_FD_181165 | JGI IMG/M metagenome (GOLD analysis project Ga0256851, IMG submission 181165) | Terrestrial sediment cell enrichment communities from Utah, United States - BONCAT_SYTO_Terrestrial_sediment - 4 | ecosystem: Environmental > Terrestrial > Deep subsurface > Rock core/Sediment... | reverse complement strand
ATCTAACCACTAATCTTTACAGACACCTTGAAACGACGACATTTTATTGAGTTATCGGCGCTGGGTTTTGGCAGCCTGATGCTGCCCTCCATTCCTGTGCTGGGCGATATCATCGCTGCTGAAAAGGCACTGGAAACGATAGACCCGGCCCTGAAAAAGCGCCTGGCAGACGTGGCCCTGAACACGGCCAAGAGCAAAGGCGCCTCTTATGCCGACGTGCGCATCGGCCGCTATTTGCAGCAGTTTATCTTCACCCGCGAAAAGCAGGTACAGAACATTGTCAACGCCGAGTCTTATGGCGTAGGCGTGCGCGTGCTGGCCAACGGTACCTGGGGCTTTGCTGCCACGTCCGATGTTACGGATAAGGGCATTGCCCAGGCTGCCGAGCAGGCCGTAGCCATTGCCAAAGCCAATGCCAAGTTGCAGAAGGAGCCCGTGCGCCTGGCGCCGGTGAAAAGCTACGGAGAAGTGAGCTGGCGCACGCCCATTGAGAAAAATGCCTTCGAAGTGCCGGTAAGCGAAAAAGCCGACCTGCTGTTGGCTGCCAATGCCAAGGCCATGGAAAACGGGGCCAGCTTTGTCAACTCGGCTTTGTTCCAGGTAAACGAGCAGAAGTATTTTGCTTCCACCGAAGGCTCTTACATCGATCAGGACATCCACCGCATCTGGCCTAACTTCACGGTGACGGCTGTAGACAAAGCTTCGGGCAAGTTCCGTACCCGCGAGGCGCTGAGCGCCCCCATGGGCATGGGCTACGAATACATGATTCCCAAGGTTTCTGAAAAGATAAAGGGACCGGCCGGTACCGGCCTGACGGGCTACCGCTATGCCTACGACATGCTCGAGGATGCGGCCCTGGCCGCCAAGCAGGCCCGCGAAAAGCTGACGGCCAAGTCGGTGCTGGCCGGTAAGTACGACCTGGTGCTGGACCCCAACCACCTGGGCCTGACCATCCACGAATCGGTGGGCCACCCGCTGGAGCTCGACCGCGTGCTGGGCTACGAGGCCAATTATGCCGGTACTTCTTTTGCCACACTCGACAAGTGGAAGTCTAAAAACTTTAAGTATGGTTCTGATAAGGTCAACATCTTTGCCGATAAAACGCAGCCAGGTTCGCTGGGCCATGTGGGTTGGGACGACGAGGGCGTGAAAACAAAGCAGTGGGACCTGATCAAAGACGGCGTGCTGGTGAACTACCAGGCCACGCGCGACCAGGCCCATATCATCAACGAGCCCGAATCGCACGGCTGCAGCTATGCCGACAACTGGAGCTCGGTGCAGTTCCAGCGCATGCCCAACGTGTCGTTGGCGCCGGGCAAGGAGAAGAAAACGGTGGATGAGCTCATTGCCGGTGTCGCCAAGGGCATCTACATCGCAGGCCGAGGCTCCTACTCTATCGACCAGCAGCGCTACAATTTCCAGTTCGGGGGCACTACTTTCCACGAGATCAAAAACGGGAAAATCGTAGGCATGCTCGAAGACGTAGCCTACCAGAGCAACACCCAGGAATTCTGGAACTCCTGCGCCGACATGTGCGATGAGCGCGACTACCGCCTGTTCGGTTCTTTCTTCGATGGCAAAGGACAGCCCAGCCAGGTCAGCGCCGTATCGCACGGCTCGGCCCACACCCGCTTCAACGGCGTGAACGTGATCAATACGGCAAGGAAAATTTAATAAGAGTCACGAGTGCTGAGTCTCGAGTCACGAGTTATTTTTATGGTTTATGGCTGAAAGTATTGTTGCTGCCAAGTCGTATAGCTTTGCTTTGCGGGTGATTAAACTTTACAAGCACCTGGTACAGGAGCAGCGAGAGTTTGTATTGGCAAAGCAGGTACTACGATGTGGTACTTCGGTTGGTGCCAATGTAGAAGAGGCGCTCGGGAGCCAAAGCAAAGCCGACTTCAGACATAAACTGAGCATTGCACTGAAAGAAGCACGTGAAACAAGTTATTGGCTGCGCCTGCTCAAAGATTCGGAATTTATCAAACCCGATGCTTTTAACAGCATTCATGGCGAATGCGATGAGCTGATCAGAATCCTGCGCAGTATTATTCTTTCTTCAAAGCAAAAAGAGGAAAACTCGTGACTCGAGACTCGAGACTCAGAACTACTATTAAGAACATCAAAAATTAGCAACGACTTAAAAAGATGGCAATATTGAGTAAAGACGAAGCCCAGGCGCTCCTGAAAAAGGCGCTGAGCTTTTCGAAAGCCGATGAGTGCGAGCTCACGCTCACGGGCAATGTGGGCGGCAACATCCGCTACGCCCGCAACGAAGTATCTACCAGCGGGGCAGAAGAAAACGTGTCGCTGGCTGTAGAGTCGCGCTTTGGCAAACGGGCCGGCGTGGCCACCATCAACGAGTTCGACGACCAATCGCTCGAAAAGGTCGTGCGCCGCTCGGAAGAAATCGCGCGCATTGCCCCGGAGAACCCCGAATATATTGAGCTGCTGGGGCCGCAGCACTACATCACCACCAAAGAGCACTTCGACACGACGGCCAAAATCGACCCGGCTTACCGGGCCGAAGCTGCTGCCAGAAGTATCGCTGCTGCCACGGCCAAAAACCTGACTGCGGCCGGCTTCCTGGAGCATTCCACCTCCTTCACAGCCAAGCTCAACAACAAGGGCCTGTTTGCCTTCCACCCGGCTACCGTAATCGACTTTTCGGTGACCATGCGTACCGAAGACGGCACCGGCTCAGGCTATGTGACGCAGGACTTTAGCGACGCCGGCAAGCTCGACACGGGCAAGGCCTCGCAAATCGCGGCCGAAAAAGCGGCCAACTCCCGCAATGCCAAGGCCCTGGAGCCGGGCAAGTACACCGTCATCCTGGAGCCGGCCGCCTCCATCGACCTGCTGCAGAACATGTTCTTCAACATGGACCAGCGCAACGCCGAAGAGGGCCGCAGCTTCTTGAGCAAGGCCGGTGGCCTGACCAGGGTAGGCGAAAAGCTGGTAGATGAGCGCATCACGGTGTACTCTGATCCGACGCACCCGGAAGTGCCGGCTTCTCCGTTTGCCGGCGACGGCCGCCCGCAGGAGAAAATTACCTGGATAGACAAGGGCGTGGTAAAAAACCTCTACAATACCCGCTACTGGGCCGCCAAGAAAAACGTGAAAGCCGTGCCCATGCCGGGCAACGTGATCATGGCCGGTGGCAACGCCTCTATCGAAGACATGATCCGCAGCACCAAGCGCGGCATCCTGGTTACGCGCCTGTGGTACATCCGCACGGTAGATCCCCAGACGCTGCTTTACACCGGCCTGACGCGCGACGGTACGTTCTACATCGAAAACGGCAAGATCCAGTACCCTGTGAAAAACTTCCGCTTCAACGAAAGCCCCGTGATCATGCTCAACAACCTGGAAGCACTGGGTAAGCCGCAGCGCATCAGCGGCAGCCTGATTCCGCCGATGAAGGTACGTGACTTTACCTTCACCAGCCTCTCGGACGCGGTGTAATGCCCCAATTACTATCTGTATGCCGTATGCGGCCTTGCTGCGTATGGCATACAGGTTAATGAAAGCCTATGCCAACCATCCTCAGAATCTTTGGGTATCGCTTTTTCTTTTTCAGCAATGAAGGGAATGAGCCTGCGCATATACATATTGAAAAGGCGGAGGCGCATGCTAAATATTGGCTGGATCCGGTTGAGCTGGCCGGTTCTTACGCTTTTAATGCGAAGGAACTGAATGAACTCCGTAAATTAGTAGAAGAAAATAAGTTGCTCTTTGAGCAGAAGTGGTATGAGTATTTTAGCTAAAAAGTCCAGCCCCCAGGCACAGAAGGTGTGGTTCACAGATACTAAAATGTATGTGCTCTTAACAGACGGGCGCGAACTGGGCGTGCCACTGGAGTGGTTTCCTACCCTGCGTGATGCTACCGAGCACCAGCGCATGGACTGGCGCCTGATAGGCAATGGCATCGGTATTCACTGGGAAGCGCTTGACGAAGATCTTTCTGTGGCAGGATTGTTATAGTCACAGTTTCGTATTCTGATTCCCTCCCGTGCAACCTTTCACCTTCGTGCGCTTACAGTACCGCTCGGGCAACTGGGACACTGACCCGCGGATGCCCAGCAATTTGCTGCATTCGCTCATCGAGTACACCACCGTGCCGGTAAACGAACAGGAGAAGGTTGTTCCTTTGGAGAGCCCGGAGTTGTTCAACTATCCCTTTGCCTACATGAGCGGGCACAAGCTGGTGCAGTTCAACCAAAAAGAGCGACGCAACTTCGAATCTTATGTGCGCAACGGCGGCTTCGTGTTTGTCGACGACTGCAACCACGACATCGACGGCCTGTTTGCCCGCTCTTTCGAAGAACAGATGTGGCAGATTTTCGGGCAGCATGCGCTCAAAAAGATTCCCAACAGCCACAAGCTCTACCGCAGCTTTTTCACTTTCGACGAAGGGCCGCCCACTACCTCTTTTGAGCTCAATGGCTGGGGCGACGACCTGGTGCACGATTATCTCAAAGCCATCGAAATCAACGGGCGCATCGGGGTGCTTTACAGCAACAAAGACTACGGCTGCGAGTGGGACTACGACTTCCGCAACAAACGCTGGCTGGCCGAAGACAACACCAAGTTCGGTGTCAACATCATCCTGTATGCCTTAACCAGTTAGCAACCTGACAGAAACCTCCAAGGCTTCCGAAAACATTGGAGGTTTTTTCCTTATCCTTTACCTACCAGAACAGACGTGAAAGAACAAGACATACAAGCTTTGTTGGGCAAGCTGCCACGGCTCAAGGACGAAATCCGGCATGTGATCGTAGGCCAGGAAGCGGTGCTCGACCAGGTGCTCATCACCTTGCTGGCCGGTGGGCACGGCCTGCTCGAAGGCGTACCGGGCTTGGCTAAAACGCTGCTCGTGCGCACGCTGGCCAAGGCCGTGGAGCTGGATTTCCGCCGTATCCAGTTCACCCCGGACCTGATGCCGACCGACATCCTGGGCACCGAGGTGCTGGAAGAGGACCACGCCACGGGCAAGCGCTTTTTCAAGTTCAACGAAGGGCCCATCTTTGCCAACATCGTGCTGGCCGACGAGATCAACCGCACGCCGCCCAAAACGCAGGCGGCCCTGCTCGAGGCCATGCAGGAGCATGAGGTAACCTATGCCGGCAAGACCTATGCCCTGCCGAGTCCCTTCTTTTTGCTGGCCACGCAAAACCCTATCGAGCAGGCCGGCACCTATCCCCTGCCCGAGGCGCAACTCGACCGCTTCCTGCTCCACATCAAAATAAATTACCCGACCGAACAGGAAGAGCTGAACATCCTGTCGGGCACTACGGGTACCGGGCAGGCGCAGGTGCAACCCATACTCAGTGGAGAAGAGGTGCTGCAGCTCCGCCAGTTGGTGCGCCAGGTAAGCATCAGCGAAGACCTGCTGGCCTATGTGAACCAGCTGGTCCGCGCCACCCGCCCCGATACGACGCCCGTTGCGTTTGTGAAAAGCTACTGCCGCTGGGGTGCCGGTCCGCGTGCCGGGCAGGCGCTCGTGCTCACGGCCAAAGCCCGGGCCCTCTTACAAGGCCGTTTTGCCGTAACCGAGGGTGATATCTGCGCGATGGCTCAGCCCGTGTTGCGCCACCGCGTGCTGGTCAACTTTGTAGCCGAGGCAGAGCATATTACCCCTGATAGGATCGTGGACGAGCTGCTGCAAAGCATTAGGCTGCCGAAGGCGGTACTGAGCTAAGGAATGAAGCATTCTTCAAATCTCGCTACTTCTCAGAAATTATTTTTACACTACTTCAAGTTTTAAACTTGGAGTAGAAATGGCGCAAGCTTTCAGCTTGCGAGAAAGCACATAAATGGCTTATGTAAGCTGAAAGCTTACCTCAAAATAGCTCCAAGCTGGAAGCTTGAAGCAGGGCTATAGGTAAGTAGCGTGGGCCAGGAATAGTTGAGAAACAAGCAAGTATGATACAACAGGACAGTAAGTTTATAGATCCGAAAGTGCTGGCCTCCATTCAGGATCTGCCGCTGCTGGCCCGCACGGTGGTGGAGGGCTTCCGGGCGGGCCAGCACCAGAGCCTGCGGCGCGGGGCAGGACTGGAGTTCAGCCAGTACCGCAGCTACCAGCCGGGCGATGATTTGCGCCAGCTCGACTGGAAGATGTTTGCCCGCTCCGACCGCTACTATATCCGCGAGGCCGAAGTGGATACCAACATCACGGTGCGGTTTATGGTGGATGCCAGTGCCTCCATGGCGCATGAGGATGTAAACGGTATCAGCAAGCTGGAGTACGCCCGCTTCCTGGTAGCTGCGCTGGCCTACCTGGCCACCACGCAGGGCGACGCCGTGGGCCTGTATGTGCTGCACGAGGCGCAACTGACCAACCTGACACCCCGCGCCGACAACCTGCACCTGCAGCGTTTCTGGCACCAGCTGGCCGAAATAAAACCACAGGGCCGCTTTCCGCAGGGACAGACCACGGATCGGCTTTTGGCAGACCGCCGGCAAAAGGAACTGACCGTTTTTCTGACAGATTTGTATGAGCAGGAAGAGGAAATTACCCAGCTGCTGGCCCGGTTGGGGGCGCAAGGGCACGAGCTGTTGCTTTTCCACCTGATGGGCCGCAATGAGCTGGACTTTGCCTACCAGGGCACCCTTACCTTCGAAGACCTGGAAACAGGCCAGACCCTGCAGGTAAGCACCGAAGCCGAGCGCCAGTCCTACCAGAACGGGTTGCAAGCCTGGCTGCAGGAAACCGAACGCGCCATGCGCCAACGCCAGATTGCCTACGAGCGCTTCGTTACTGACGAGCCGCTGGACAAAGCCTTGCGTGCCTTCCTGCAAAAACGCAGGTGAGTCACGAGCTCCGAGTCTCGAGTCTCGAGTTGTTTTTACACAATTCGGAACTCGAGACTCTTAACTCTTAACTCTTAACTTTTAACTCTTAACTCCTAAGATTGGTATTTCAGGCTCCATATTGGCTATTGGCGGCAGCGGCGATCCTCTTGCCCATTGCCCTGCATTTGTGGAACAAGCGGCAGGGGAAGACGGTAAAGGTGGGCAGCTTGCGTTGGTTGCAGTCCTCGGCGAGCCGACGATGGGGCAGCATCCGGCTCAGCCAGGTGGGGCTCCTGCTGTTGCGCTGTTTGATCCTGTTGCTGTTGGCCGTGGCGCTGGCGCAGCCCCTGTGGATCGGCTCACCCGAAAAGCAGCCGGGCCGCAAAGCCGTGTTGGTTAGCCCGGATTTGTTTTACAGCCGCCAGCTGCCAGGCCTGAAGCCAACCATCGATTCGCTGTTGCAGCGCGGTTACGCCTTGCATGCCTACACGCGCGGGTTTGCACCCATAAGGCCGGAGAAGTGGCAACAACTCAACCAACAGCCAACAGGCAGTATCCTGACGGAAAACGAAAACTACTGGAGCCTTTTGCCGGCCCTGGCCCGGGAGTATCCCAATCCGCAGGACAGCCTCTGGCTTTTCACCTCTGATCTGCAGCGCCATTTCCGTGGGCAGCGCCCCCGGCTGGCGGCAAATATCCGCTGGATACCCATCGCCCTGGCACAATCTACCACTTGGTTGCAGGCAGCGATCCAAACCGCTCCGGATAGTCTTCTGCTGACTGTTGGGCACAGCACCCGCGCGGGCACGGCCTTCAGCACGTACGCCTCTCCCCTTGCAAACCCAAGTATCATGCTGGCAGGTGGACAACAGTTTCCTGTAAAGCGACAAGGCGACAGCCTGGCCGTTTTTGTAGGCAAAGTAGTCAGCAAGGTGCAGCTGCATACCGGGCCTTTGCAGCTGGTCGTCCTGGCCGATAAAGCGCAGCAGGATGAGCGGCATTACCTGGAAGCTGCCCTGCGGGCCATCAGCAGTTATACCGGGCAGCCTATCCGCCTCCATTATAAACCTGCAGCTAAGGCCGACTGGGTGTTCTGGCTGCGTGCCGGGGAGGTGCCACCGGCCATCCAACAACAGGTGGCGCGGGGATTGAAGCTGTGGCTACAACCGGGTGCGGAGGGCAAGCCCACCCAAACGCAGTTTTATGCCGGGCAGCAGGTCATCCAGGTGCAACGCCTCGATAGCGCTGCCGAAGGAGAACACCGCTCACTTTGGGAGACGGCAAGTGGCCAGCCGCTGCTTACGGCGCAAAGGCTGGGGCAGGGCACCATCTATCGTTTTCACAGCGGGTTCGGGCCAGCCTGGAGCACGCTGGGGCAAAGCCCTCTTTTGCCGGAGCTCCTGCTTCCCCTGCTCTGTCCGCAGCCTGCAGCTTTTGCCCTCGATGCCCGGGCCCTGGATGAAAAGCAGTTGCGGCCGCAGACGACAGCAGTTGCGAGGGGCAAAACGACGCAGCAGCCACACTATAGCCTCTTCCCCTGGGCGGTTTTGTTGGCCTTTGTATTATTTTTAATCGAACGCCTCTGGGCGAACAGACGAGCCGATCAGTAACATGCAACAGCACCTCCATATCCTCCGGCGCATCCGCAAGCAATACATGCGGGCCAAATGCCGGCAGCATGCCCGCCAGTGCCTGGCGGCACTGGCGGTGGGGCTGACGATGCTCTACCGGTGGAAATTTGACGTGCCGCTGCTGGCAGCCGCTGCCCTGGCGCTACTGCTGGGGGCGGTGTGCTACTTTGTATGGGCCTGGCGACAAACCCAAAAGACAAGCTTAAAGCAGGTGGCACGCCATCTGAACCGCCGGTACCCGCAGCTGGAAGACAGCGCCGAACTGCTGTTGCGTGAGCCGCAGCACCTGCTCGAAAGCCTGCAGCAACAGAAAGTCGCCGAACGGTTACAACAGCTGCAGCCGGCGCAGGACGAGGTATTCCGTCTCCGCACCCGCCCAAGCTGGATAGCGCTGGGATTTGGCTTTGTCCTGTCGGCAGGGTTGTTGTATGCTCCCGCGCTTCCAGAGATGGATGCGGCCCCGGCGCCACAGCTCACCATCGACTTCCCAGACCAGGCGAAGGGTATGGCCGATACAGCCGTGGCAATCGAAGCCATAGACATTACGGTTACACCGCCAGCCTACACGGGCAAGGCTCCTTACCGGGCAGCGAGCCCGAACCTGCGCATAGCAGAAGGCGCCACGGTGAGCTGGCAGATCCGGACAAACCACCCGGCCCGGCAGTTGCAGCTGGTTTTGCAAGAGGCCGCGCCGCTGGCGCTGCAGCAGCAAGGGCAAAGTTATCACCTGTCGCGCCGTTTCAGTCAGCCTACCCTCTACCATTTCAGGCTTAACGGCAGGGAATCGACTTACTATACCCTTGAAATCATCCCCGACGAGGCGCCGGCTATTGAGCTGCGCCAACCGGAGCAGTATACCGAGATTCTTTTCGGTGCGCCGCAACGGGTAAGCCTGCAAGCCCTGCTGACAGACGATTACGGCCTGCGCCAGGCCAACCTGGTAGCCACCGTAGCGAAGGGAGAAGGCGAGGCGGTGAGGTTCCGGGAAGAAAAAATCAGCCTGGGGCATAGCGGAGGCAAGCGCAGCTTCAGGGTAGATAAAATGCTGGACCTGCAAAAGCTGGGGATAACCTATGGCGATGAGCTTTACTTTTATGTGCAGGCCTGGGACCAACGCGGCGGCTATACCCGCTCCGACACTTACTTGGTGCAGATCGAGGACACTGCGGTAATGGAAGCCGCTTTCGACATGTCGATGGGGGTGAACCCGGTGCCGGAGTATTTCCGCAGCCAACGCCAGATCATCATCGATACCGAAAAGCTGTTGCAGGAGCAGCCGCGCATCAGCCGCGCCGCCTTCACCGAGCGGTCCAACAACCTGGGGGTAGATCAGAAGCTGCTGCGCCTGCGCTATGGCAAGTTTCTGGGCGAAGAGTTTGAAAGCGGGATCGGGCCGGGAGGCGGCATTCCGGAAGGCGAAGCAGGGCATCCGGATACAGACCATTTTCCCGGCGACGGGCACGACCACCCGGAGTTTGCAGACAAGAACAGTGCGGAGGCCTTGCTATCGCCCTACATGCACAAGCACGACCAGGAGGGGGAAGCGACCTTTTTTGAACCTGCCGTAAAAGCCAAACTCAAAGGAGCCCTGGCCCAGATGTGGGAAGCCGAGCTGCGCTTGCGCACGCTACGGCCCCGCGAAGCGCTCCCCTTCGCATACAAGGCCCTGCGCATGCTCAAAGAAGTACAGCAGAGCACCCGGGCCTACGTGGGCAAGACCGGTTTTGAGCCGCCTCCGCTCAAAGAGGTGGAAAAGCGCCTGACCGGGGAGCTGGGTAAGGTCGCGCCGCCGGCAGCGCAGCAAAACATCAAAGCCACTACCCGGCTGCCGCATACGCGTGCCGCGCTACGCTGGCTGGAGCGCTACCGGCAACAGGGCCGCTACCGGCAAACCGATGCGCTATTGCTGGAACAAGCGGGCCGCGAGCTGGCGCAGGAGGCACTCGGCAAGCCGGGCCGCTACCTGCGGGCCTTGCAGGATTTGCGCAGCCTTGTTTCGGAAATGCAGCAGGGGCAAGCGCTATGCGTTGCCTGTCTGCTCCGGCTGGAGCAGGCCTGGCATGAACTGCTGCCGGCTGCCCAGCGAACACCGCAGCCACAGCGCACAGCGCGCAGCGCCCTTTCCGGACTTTATTTCAAACAGCTTAACCGTAAGTAACGCGTGTCTCCGACTTCTCCTTATCTCTCCTGGCTCTTGGCGGCCCTTGCGGTCCTGTTGCTGATGTGGCTGGCCTGGCGCAGGCCCAACCGCAAATGGCTGACAGGGCGCTTGCTGGCCAGTGCCGTGGCTGGTGTGAGCCTGGTGCTTTTGGTTTTTCCACCTTCATTGCAACGAGCCACAGCGCCGACTGCGGCGATACTCCTGACAGAAGGCTATCAGCCCGACACGCTGGAGGCACTGCTGCGCAAGGCTGAGGCCAAACCAGCAGTGTATGGCTATAAGATCGGCACAACCGAAGCCACGCTGATTGCGGATCCTTACTTGCTGAAACAGCGGCACCCGGGGCTACAAAAGCTGCATGTGTTGGGCTATGGATTGGAGGAAGACGAACTGGAGGCACTAAGGCAAGTACAGGTGATACCGCACCTGACGGAGTTGCCTGCCGGCATCAGCGCCGTGCACTGGCCCGAAAGCATCCGGCTGGGCGAGGCCCTGGAAGTGAGCGGGACTTATGAGAACAAAGCAGAAAAAGCTGTTTGGCTCTACCTGCAGGCAGCCGGCCGCGCCCGGGATTCGGTGGAGGTAAGATCAGGCAGCACGTGCCGTTTTCGCCTGCGCTATACGCCCAAGCAGGAAGGGCGCTTTACGTATCGCCTCCTGGCAAAGAAAGGAGAGCGAACCGATACATTGGGGGTGATACCCGTGCAGGTAAAGCCGGTGCAGCCGCTCGGCGTACTGCTGCTGTCCCGGGCTCCCTCATTCGAGTTTAAGTTCTTGAAAAACCATCTGGCTGCATTGCAGCACCGGGTAGCCCTGCGCAGCACCGTCAGCAAAGACCTGCACCAGAGCGAGTGGCTCAACAGGCCCCGGGTAGACTTAAGCCGCCTGACGCCACGGCTGCTAGAGCAATTCGATATCGTGCTTACAGAGCCCCAGGCGCTGCAAAGCCTGACAGCCGGCGAGCGCTCCGCCCTGGAACAGGCCGTTGCCCAGCAGGGGCTGGGCGTGCTCACCCTCGCCACGGTTCCTCCGCCCGGCTCCAGCCTGGCTTTCTTTACCCCTTCCGAGGCCAAACGCCTGACGCCGCAAACGACACGTGCTGTACAAGCTGCCTGGGGCGAGGGCAGCACTGCGCTTACCCAGGCTGCCCCTTATGCGCTGGCACCTGCAGCAGCTCTCAGGAAACTGGTAGAAGAGGACGGGCGTGTTTTGGTGGGAGCAAAACGTGTGGGCTGGGGCTGGGTGGCGCTGAGCTTTGTGCCGCAAACCTTTGCCTGGCAGCTGGAGGGCAAGCCGGCGGTGTATGCCGGCTATTGGGCTGCTGTTCTGTCGGGAATTGCAAAAGAAGCGGTATTGGAGCAGTACTGGCAGTTGGACGGCACCCGGTTGCCACAGGCTGACCGGCCGCTTGTCCTGACCTATACGGATCTGAGGCATGACCAAGTCGCTGCTTTGCCTGCGGCTACAGTAACGCAGCTGGCAGATTCCTCTACGATACAGTTGGCCCTGGCGCAGCAGGTAGTGCAGCCTGAGAAGTTTAGCGGTGCTTTCTGGCCCCGCCACAGCGGCTGGCACCGTGTACAGTCGGGCAATGCGGCTCCTTATTTCTTTTATGTGCAGGATGCCGGAAGCTGGCGCTTTCAGGGCATAAAAAGGAAGAGGGAGGCTACGCAGGCTTTTGTGGCACAGCAGGCGGCAAAATCAGTTGATAAACATGTGCGTTATGAGCAGGAGCCGGTGCCGCTTGTCTACTTCTTTATCCTTTTTGTGCTGAGCAGCGGGTTTTTGTGGCTGGAAGAAAAGCTGTAAAAGAAACCCCCTTCATGGGTATCGGAACCATGGAGGGGGTTAGCAGTTGAAGCATTGGCGGTTGGCTACTCGCTTTTGTATTGCATGTGGAGGCTGGCCTTACCGTCGGTCTCTACATCGAGCAGCTTTTTGTATTTCTTTTCAAGTTCCTGCGGCAGCTTTTTGCCGTTCACAAACAGCCCCTCATTGTTGAGCTGGATACTGAGGTTGGCAGCCTCTTTTTCGATAACACCATCTTTTACCAGTTCTTCTTGCAGTTGTTGCATGTGTTGGCGGTGTGCAGCAGCCCCCTCCCGGTGCCGCTGTGCCATGGCCTGATGGCGTTGGGCCATTTCGCGGCTGCGGGCTGCGTGGCGTTGCGCCATCTCCTGGTGCCTGGCAACCTGCTGCCGGTGCAGGCGGTTATCCAGGGCGCCCTGCTCACGGCGCTTTTCTACAGCCTTTTCATGCTTTTTCATCTCCTCCCGAAATTTCCTCATTTCCTGCTCAAAGCGCTTCTGCTCCTGCCTGTATTGCCGCATTGCCTCTTTATCGGCAGCGGGCGGTGCTACCGGGGGCAAGGGCGGTAACGGCGGCGGGGGCACTAGCGGTGCTCCGGGCACAGGTGGTACAGGCGGTACAGGGGCCATGGCCAGGCTGTCGTCGCCGGAGTATCGGAAGTGATACCTGTATGTTTCCCTGTTGCTACGCCGGGTCGCAGCTACGGCGGCGCGGGCCTGCTGCATTTTTTTTCTGACTTCGGCCCTGGAGGCTTTGGGGGCTTTTTGCGTTGCCTGCAGGCGCTGGTTCACCAGCTCGGTATACGCAGGGATGTCCTTTTGCGGAATGCGCTTCCCGTCCACATACAGCTCGCTCACTTTCCCCTTTTTGTTTTTGATGATGACCACGTCCTGCTTTCTGCCACTGGTATCCTGGATGGTGTATACAAAAGCCCCCTTTTCTTCGGCTTCCACCGTGGAGTTGTCGGCTACAGCAGGCTTGCTTAAATCAATAATGGGGGGCGCAAGGCTTTCGGCACGGATGGGTTTCCAGCCGGCCATGGCCCCGAAAGAAAGTACCGACAGGCCGATAACCATCACCAGAGCCGCTGCGAAGCCCTCCGAAAAAGTGGGCCGGGATGCAGGCTGCCCGACCAGGCGTTTGATGCGGTTCAGGAGCGAGCCGCTGCTGCCGGAAAAGGCCAGGGCCAGGCTTGGCGTTGCAGGCAGTCGCATGGCTTCCAGCTCCGTTAAAGCACGGGCATAGGTGAGCGTATCGCCACAAACGGCCACGGCCATATCATCGCAGCAATGTTCGCGCTCGGCCCGGATCGCTGCCGACATCCACCATACGGCCGGGTGGTAAAAGAAAAAGGTTTCCACCACCGACTGCAACAGGTTCACCAGGTAGTCTTTGCGCAGGATGTGGGCCAGCTCATGGGCCAGGATCGCTTCTACCTGTGCCGGAGCAAGGCCCGTAACAGCGCCTACCGGCAGGAGAATAACAGGCTTGGCCAGTCCGATGGTAATCGGCACGCGTACCAATGCCGATTCCAGGAGCTGCACCGGCGTTGACATACCCAGCGCCTGGCGCAGTGTGTTTAGTTGTTGCTCCCATTTGGCCCCCAAAGGAAGCGCCTTGTAGTGTCGCAGGCGTTGGGTGAGCGCCAGGCCGCCCAACAGGCGGAGGGTCATGAGCACCAGGCCCAGCAGCCAGAGACTGACGAGCAGGGGCAGGTGCTGGGCAAAGTAGGTTTTTGCCGTGAGCAGCGGGGAGAACCAGAATGTATCTGTTGAGGCTGCCCCTGCTGCCAGAGCCGTTTGCGGCCAGTTAGCGGCAGCGGTCACAGTTGTTGAGGCCAGCGGTGCCGTGTAGAAGTAATAGCAAAAGGTGCCGACGAAAACAAGGAGCTGCACAAGCAGCGCCGCCCCCGAAACAGCGTAGCGCGTAGTGGCTTTGTGGCGGTGCAGCAAGAGCAACAGCAAGCCCAACACGAGGGCTGACAAAGCTCCCTGCCAAAGCGAATGCAGCAAGGCCCAACCGAGTGCCTCTACAAAGGCCTGGGAGAAAAAGCCGGTGATCGTGTTCATTTGGTACCTCCTTCCAGTTTATCTAATAGGTTGCGGATCGCGTCAAGTTCTTCCTTGGATGTGCTGTGGTTGCCCAAGGCCTGCATCACGAGTTTGCCGGCCGCGCCACGGAAGGCCACATCCATGAAGCGGTCGAGCAGCTGGCGCTGGGTGTGTTCCTCTTCCAGCAAGGGGCGGTAAATATGCGAACGACTGCTTTTGTCGGCTTCCAGCATGCCTTTTTCGGTCATGATCTGCATGAGCTTGAGGGTGGTGGTATAGCCGGCGTCTTTGGTGTGGCTAAGGGTTTCGTGCACAAAGCGCACCGTGCTGGGGCCATGCTGCCAGAGCACCTGCAGGATCTCGAGCTCTGCTTCGGTAGGTTTGGGTGTTTTTTCCATAAGTCTTGGCAATAGCGGGTTAAAGTGGAGCAACGTTGCTGTACAAGTATATACGAAAGGTTTCGTAAAAGGAAATTATTTATACGATTTTTTTCGTACTTGCTGGTAAGCAGCTCTTTCTTTCCTGCTTGTGCAACATTTATTGTGTGGGGGAATGATGGATAAGGGTGTTGCCGCAGGCAAGATGCACACAGCATCCGAGAAATGCCTCCGGTCTGCGAAAGTTACTTAGTTGCTCAACTCGGAACTCAGTCAGTTTTAGTGCATCAGGGCCGATTTGATCATGATGAACTCGTTGATGTTGTCTGTATTGATCACGCCGGCCAGGCGGCCGTTTTCGAGCACCGGGTAGAGCGGTGCGCGCGACTTTTGCAGCTCGGTATAAGCCAGCGAGAGCTTGTCCTGTACGTTGAAAGTGGTAAAGTCCTGCGACATGATGTTAGCAACGGGGTCCTCCAACTGGTTGTCTTTCACGGCCTGGATGAGCTGCATGCGGGTAAGGGTGCCTACCACCTGGCCATCGAGTTCGATGATGAATTCTTGCTCTGAGCCCATGAGCAGCTTGTTCAAGGCTTCGCGTACCGTGTCGGTTGGCGCCAGGGTCACAAAATTGGTCATCATGCCTTCGCGCACGCTGTGGCCGCGCAGAAAGTCCAGGTGCTGGACGATGATGTTTTCGGAATAAGCCCCAAAGAACACGAAAATGCCGATCAGGATGAGAAAAGGATTATAAAAGAAGCCGACAAAGACAAAGCAGATGGCCAGCAGCTGGCCCAGGTTGGCCGCTATCTGGGTGGCCCGCACGCGGCCCAGTTTAAAGGCCAGCAGGGCCCGCAGCACACGCCCCCCATCCATCGGGAAAGCCGGGATGGCATTGAAAGCTACCAGCACGATGTTGACAAAGAGCAACAGGTAAAAAAAGTTAGCCGACGTGATGCGGTTAAAGAAAGCCTCGGGCGGGGCCTGCTGCAGGGGCGGGAGCACCAGCCAGAGGATAAAGGCTATCACTACGTTCACCGCCGGGCCTGCCAGGGCAATCAGGAGCTCCTGCTTGGGCTTTTCGGGCATCTTCTCCAGGCTGGCCACCCCTCCTATGGGCAGCAACGTGATCATTTTGGTTTGGATGTGATAGCGCTGTGCCGTAAGCGCATGCCCCAGCTCGTGCAATACCACGCAAAAGAAAACAGTGAGAATAAAGGCAATGGCCATCAGAATGGCGTTCAGGTCGCCGCCGCGTTGCGACTCGGTAAAAGCCACCCAGCCCAGCAGCAGCACAAAGGTCCAGTGCACAAGTATTTTAATGCCGGCAACCCTGCCCAGTGTAAGCGACCATTTCATAAAAGATAAGTTATGTTTGTGATTATGAACTAACGCAGCCCTAGGGCTTTTGTTTGCAGGTGTTTGGTGCTGAATGGTTTATGTGTCTGCCTGGGTTTGCCTTTTTTTCTCGGCCCTGCGCTGCCGTTTTGCGTTTGCTGCTGATTTTAGCCTGAACCAGCGGTACCCGTAAGGGCTCAGGTCTACCTGTCCTTGCTGCGGCACATCATAAGCTGTGTTGCTGAACACTTCTATCAGGTGCAGGTCTTCATCCAGCAGGTCTTCTATACATACCTGGCATGCTTTGCTGCTCAGGTTATGAACAGCCACCAGACTGTGTTGCAGGCTGCAGCTGTGTGCCATCACCTGGCTGTGTCCCGTTTCGATAAGCGAGCAGATCCCATCGCCTATTTCCGGGCACTGGCGGCGCACCCTGATCATGTGTTCCATCCAGTTGAGCAGGGAGTCGGTTTGGCGCTGCTGCCGGGCTACGTTTACTTCAGGGTAGGCATAGGCGCCCGTACTGATCACCGGGCGGATGAGGTCCTGGTTCCTGGCATTAGAAAAGCCGGCGTTCTGCTCATTGCTCCACTGCATGGGTGTGCGCACGCTGTTGCGCTCAGGCAGCGAGAGGTCGTCGCCCATGCCGATTTCGGCGCCATACTGGATCATGGGTGTGCCGGGCATGCTGAAAAGCAGGCTGTAGGCGAGCTCTATTTTGGCCCGGTTGCCCCCGAGCATGGGGGCCAGTCTTCTTCTGATGCCTCGTTCAAAGATGCGCATGTCTTTTTCCGGCGCAAAAGCCCCGAAGACGACTTCCTGTTCTTCCGGCGCCAGGTCTTCCAGGTTGAGCTCATCGTGGTGGCGCAAAAAGTTAAGCCACTGCGAGGAAGGATCTTTTTCCGGCAACAGGCGCAAGCCCTTGGCGATGGGGCTGCCCTGCTCGCTTGCCAGCCCCAGGAAGATGTGCTGGTTGAGCAAGAAGTTAAACATCATGTGCATCCGCTCGGTGCCCTTGAAAAACTTGCCCACCGTTTCAGGTGTGCCGGTGGCTTCGGCCAGCAGAATGGCATCGCGGCTGTGGGTGGTGATATACGCGCGCATGTCCTCCAGCAGGTCGTAAAACCCTTCGTGTGCGGCATCCTCATTGTTTTGTACAAGCACATGCGCGGCATCTACCCGAAAGCCTGCCACCCCCAGGGCCAGCCAAAAGCCCATGATATGGTGAATCTCTTTGTGCACAGCCGGATTGGCAATGTTGAGGTCGGGCTGATGGTCGAAAAAGCGGTGCAGAAAATAAGCGTCGGCTACTTCGTCATAGGCCCATATGTCGTCGTGTATTCCTTTAAAGATAGGCTCTGCGTGGCGTTCTGTGGGCTTTTCTTTCCGCCAGACGTAGTAGTCCCGGAACACGGAGTTTTGATTGCGGCGCGCCTCTTCAAACCAGGGGTGGCGGTTGGAGGTATGGTTGACGACCAGGTCCACGAGCACCCGTATCCCACGCTCTTTGGCTTCCTGGATAAAGGCGGCAAAATCCCCGAGCGTGCCCAGGCGGCTGTCGACATTGTAGTAGTCCATCACATCGTAGCCATTGTCGCGGTTAGGCGAAGGGTAAAAAGGCAGCAGCCAGAGGCAGGTGATGCCCAAGGTCGACAGATAATCGAGGCGGCTGATGAGCCCCTGGAAATCGCCGATGCCGTCGCCGTCCGCATCCTGAAAGGTTTCCACATCCAGGGCATAAATCACGGCGCGTTTATACCATAAGTCTTTCTCTCTCATAGGTTCTGGGGCTTAGTGACCGGCAGGATAAAGCCCGAGGCTTGTACCGATTCATCTCTCTTCGCTTGCTTGTTTTATGCGGTTAACTGTTTTGCTTCTTTACTACGGCGATGCTTCGGGGCGGGGTTCGCCACAGCAAAATGCGGCATGCGTTAAGACAGGCAACAACATTTAACAATCCGTTAGCCGAAGCGCGTATACCGGATTTGTAAGGTTGAGGTACGAGAGACTGTAAACCTTGTAGTTTTCAAACCTTCGGGGGCTTGCACAAGCAGTTGGAGCAGGAAGGTACCGGGCCAATAGGTGAATAAGGATGAATGTAGCGGACAGAGATTTTACGCGGGAGTTTGTTTTTCATGCTTCCAGAAGTGGCGGCGCCGGCGGGCAAAACGTGAACAAGGTGGCCACCAAGGTAGAACTGCGCTTTGATGTGGCCAACTCACAGCTGTTGAGTGAGGAAGAAAAGGCCCTGGTGCTGGAAAAGCTGGCCGGTCGTATCAACAGCGAGGGCTACTTGCAGGTGGTGTGCCAGACCGGGCGCAGCCAGTTGCAGAACAAAGCGCAGTGCATCAGGCGCTTTTATGCGCTGCTGCAAGAAGCCCTCACCAAACAGCAGAAACGCCGCGCTACCAAACCCAGCCATGCCTCGGTAAAGCAAAGGCTGGAAAGCAAAAGGCGGCAGGCCGAGAAAAAGGCCGGCCGCAGCTTCCGGGGCGACTACTAAGCGGTTAGAGGTACTCCTGCGGGATTTTTCTGTTTTCCGCTTCGTCGTTCCACACCATCGCGCTCACCAGCCACTTGCCCGCTACCTTGATAAACTGGATGCTGTTGATGCCTTTGATCGCAGAGCGGGCGTCGGCCCCTTCGAGGCCGGCCTCATAAGTGCTGAAACGGTGGGCAATATTGCCGAAGACTTCTGTGCGCGCAGCAATTTCCCGCTCCTGAAATGCCTCCAGTTCTCCATTTTCGAGTTGTTGTCTGACGGCATCGATAAACTGTTCTACCGTAAAGTCCAGGGGCTTGGTGTCGTTGTTGTTGATAAGGCGGGCAGTGCTGTAGAATAAAGTGCGTAGTTTTTGCAAATCCGGCTGTGCTCCTTTGCTGAAGCTGATGCAGCTGTAGAGTTCCCGGGTTAGTGTGTCGAGGTCTTTCATCGTGTATCGTGGTGTGGGCAGGCAGCATATTCTTTCTGTCCGATGCTTACGAAAGCGCTGGCAGTAAGTAAGTCCACAACACCAGGTTTCAGGCCGGAGCAAGTTGTTGGGGGGTAAAATAAGTTCTTTTCCTAGTGCACAAGGGCCAGGAGTTGGTGTATCGGCTACTGCTGAAGCTGTTCAGCATTTATGTTTTGAAAGCGAAAAGGCGCCTATCCACGTGTTTCGTATTTCATGTGTCGTATGTCGAAACACGAAACACGAATGTGCAGCCTAAATGATAAACGCCAAACAACTTCGCTTTAAAAAATATGAGCTCGGAAATTATCAGGGCTGAATACCAGCATTAAATGATTTGCCCATTTTTGCATTCTTACTCTTCGAAGGCTGCCCTGCGTACGGAATGGCGCGGTTGGACGCCTGTCGGTGGCCCGGGAGCTCGTCCAAAGCCTCTGATCCAAATGTCCGGTTTAGAAGAAACAGCAATTCCCAAGATTCATGTCACGGTCTATTGTAATGGAATAACTTCCTGTGGTTATTTTAGTTTGCTACAGCATGTAAGAAGCACGGGTTTGTGCGTTGTTGTGCTGAAGCAGCATAAAGACCTGATATTTGCTGTAAGGCCATTTTTGATTTTATGCTAAAGAAATCACGATTGATCGTTTGCCTGTTGTGTGGCCTCAGTACTGTGGGCCATGCGCAGAAATACAGAACGGCTGCCGGTGCCCGCTTCGAGAGCGACCGCTTCGGGCTGACAGTACAGCAAAAGCTGCACGAGAAAGGCACCCTGGAGGGCATCGTGTCGTTGGGATCCCGCGAGGTGAGCGGCACGGTCTTGTATGAGTGGCACTTCCCGCTGCTGGGCAGGCGCTTTAACTATTATCTGGGCGCCGGGGGGCACGTTGGCAACCTAAAAGATCATGGCGCCTTTACCGGCGCCGATGCTATTTTGGGTATTGAATACAAGGTGAACGGATTGCCTTTTCTGCTTTCGGCAGACCTGAAGCCGGCCGTCCATATAAACCACGAAGACTGGGTGCAGCTTTCCTCGGGCATTTCTGTACGGTATGTGCTGGTGAAAGAGAAAAAGAAAAAGCGGAGCATCTGGCCCTTCGGCCAAAAAGATGAAAAGGGTGAAAGAAACCGCCAGAAGGGGCGCAAGGGTAAAAAAGACGATCGGCAAGGGTGGCCCGGTATCTTCGATATCTTTAAAAAGCAGGACAACTAAGTGGCGCTGCTGTGCTGTTGGGGTGACTTTGGGGTGTTGTTTGAAAAAGGACTTGATGCAGGGCAGTCGGTTAGCTCATAGAGATGGCCTGGAACTGCCCTGTAAAGTGTTGAAAAGTGGTGGTAGCCAATAGCTGTTCGCGTGCTGCAATTGTCTGCCGGGTGCTGAACCTGCAAGCCAGGCAAATGCCCAGGATAACAGCTATCAAAAAAAGCACGATCTTCATAATTTCAGATTTATCGATGGTGTAAAAGGTAGTTGCGGTAGAGATCAGCTGCGCTGGGCAGTGATCTCTACTTGTGGCAATAGGTTCGGCTGGTTCTTGAACTGGTTGAGTTC